>MAAC01009772.1_pt1 | contig 14253 bp, 10 predicted proteins | sample 1115981 | NCBI WGS metagenome assembly MAAC01 (sample SAMN04961126, study PRJNA320927) | seawater metagenome | isolation source: sample BD02T64 sea water enriched with oil for 64 days | place: USA:Gulf of Mexico | collected 2013-07-27 | reverse complement strand
TCAGTATTCTTGAGCAGGGCCATGGCCGCCGACTGGGCAAAGGGGCCGCCGGAGCCGATGGCGATCAAATCGTCTTCGGGCTGAATCACATCGCCGTTGCCGGTGATAATCAGTGAAGCGTCTTTATTGGCGACGGCGAGCAGGGCTTCAAGGCGGCGCAGTATGCGGTCGGTGCGCCAGTCTTTGGCGAGCTCGACAGCGGCGCGCACGATGTTGCCGCGGTGTTCTTCCAGCTTGGCTTCAAAGCGCTCGAAGAGGGTGAACGCATCGGCGGTGCCACCGGCGAAACCGGCAATGACTTCGCCGTTGTACAGGCGCCTGACTTTGCGCGCATTGCCTTTCATGATGGTATTGCCCAGTGATACCTGGCCATCGCCGCCGATAACGACTTTGCCGTTGCGGCGCACGGATAGAATGGTGGTGCCTCGATATTGTTCCAATGGAATCTCCCAGATGTATGCTCAGGCCTATGTGGGGGCGAAGCTGCCCAAATTCAATGTTCTCGAGCATGTCTTTGTTGAAGCTATTGGTGATGACCTGTTGCACCGTTACACTAGGCGCGCATTTGTGCTCGTTCCACAAAATAACCAGGTATTACTTAATCGAGGCCAGGTGGCGTGTAGCGCCACGGTTTCAGTCGACAGCGGGTAACAGGCAGCGAATTACAGGCTTGTTAGTGACAGGATAGATCATTGCGCGATAACAAAAATCCCCCGCCAAGCCCGGAAGGGACAGTCCAAACCGAAAAACCCAGCCGAGGCTTGCTCGGTTCCAGCGCCATCGTCGGTGCCATGACCATGCTGTCGCGCATACTCGGGCTGATCCGTGATGTGGTCTTTGCTCGGGTCATTGGTGCCGATGGTTTTGCCGATGCCTTTTTTGTCGCCTTCAAAATCCCCAACTTTTTGCGTCGCCTGTTTGCCGAGGGTGCCTTTGCCCAGGCCTTTGTGCCGGTGCTGACCGAATATCGCAATGAAGGCGGACATGCGGCGGTAAAAGAGTTAATTGACCGGGTGGCCGGTGCCCTTGGCTCGGTATTAATTGTGCTCACGGTTGTCGCGGTGATTGCCGCGCCCATGCTGGCCGGACTGTTTGCGCCGGGTTTTGTTGGTGATACCGCCAAGTTTCAGGCCGCCACCGAGATGATTCGGGTGACCTTTCCCTATTTACTGTTTATTTCTTTAACCGGTTTTGCCGGTGGCATCTTAAACAGCTATGACCGTTTTGCCGTGCCGGCTTTTACCCCGGTGTGGCTGAATGTCTGTTTAATCAGTGCCGCACTAGTGGCGGCGCCCTGGTTTGAGCAGCCGGTTTTTGCCCTGGCCTGGGGGGTGTTTGCCGCCGGTGTTATTCAGCTCTTATTCCAGATTCCCTTTCTGGCGAATATTCACTTACTGCCCTCGCCCAAAATCGACTGGCAATACCCCGGTGTTAAAAAAATCCTGCGACTGATGGCCCCGGCGATTTTTGGTGTCTCGGTGAGCCAAATTAATCTCTTGCTCGACACCGTAATCGCCTCCTTTTTACCTACCGGCAGCGTGTCCTGGCTCTACTATTCTGATCGATTGGCAGAGTTGCCGCTGGGTGTTTTTGGTGTGGCGGCAGCGACGGTTATTCTGCCCAATCTCTCCCGCCAGCACGCGGCAAAGTCGGAGGATGAGTTCAATGCCATCCTCGACTGGGCCCTACGCTTCGTGCTGTTAATTGCCGTGCCTGCTTCGATCGCCTTAATGATGATTGCCGAGCCACTACTCGCAGCATTGTTCTACGACGGCAGTGAAATTGACCAGCGGGATATCGTTATGGCCGGTTTCAGCCTGCGGGCCTACGCCCTGGGCGTGGTGGCCTTTATGTTGATTAAGGTCTTAGCGCCGGGCTACTTTGCCCGTCAGGATACCAAAACACCGGTGAAGATTGGCCTGGTGGCGATGGCCGCAAATATGGTGATGAATCTGGTTTTTGTCTTGGTCCTGCACCATTACTTTTCTTTGGGTCACGCCGGACTGGCACTGGCGACATCCCTGGCGGCTTTTCTCAACGCCGGTCTCTTGTTTCGTGGTTTACGTCGCAGCGGCGTTTATCGTGCGCCGAGTGGCTGGCGTTCGTTTGCAGGGATGTTGTTGCTGGCCAATACCATTATGGCCGGGGCATTGTATTTGTCCTTAGCTCAGTTCGGCGATTGGTTTGCGATGGCCTTTTTGACGCGAGCCTTTACCGTGTTGGGTATATGTGCCGTGGGTTTTGTCGCCTATGCTGCGACGCTGCTGGTTTGTGGTTTTCGCCTTAGTCAATTGCGTAGTCCGGTTAACAAGACTCAGTGATGGGACCTCTTAGGAAGAAAGGGCTAATAGGTTTTGTTATCAAAATGGCTTTCTTCTAAGTAAACACCCTCAAATAAGTTGGTTACTTAATGGTAAGCCCTAAAGGGGCTGCCTTTCAGACGCTGGGCTGGGTATAATTCGGCGCTTTAATGGGGCGGAGTTTGGCAGTGGCAAATGGCGTTGTAGATTTCTTTGTTCGCGGTTTACACAACCTGCGCGAGGAGCATCGGGGTTGCGTCGCCACCATCGGTTCTTTTGATGGCGTTCATCACGGTCATCAATTGATCATTGCCCAGGTGAACGAGCGTGCCAAACACTATGGACTGCCCTCGGTGGTGATGATGTTTGAGCCCCAGCCACGGGAGTATTTCTCCCGTGAGCAGGCACCCGCGCGATTGATGCGCCTGCGTGAAAAGGTCGATGCCCTGCTCGATGCCGGTGTCGACCGGGTTGTGTGCCTGCAGTTTAATCGCGCCATGCGCAGCCTTACGGCTCAGAAATTTGTTGATGATCTGCTGATTGCGGGTCTCGGTATTAAGTGTCTGGTGATTGGTGACGACTTCCACTTTGGTTGTGATCGCAAGGGCGACTTCACGATGCTTGAAACGGTGGGTGCCCAACATGATTTTGAAGTGGTGGCCACCCAAACCCTGAAGGCGGATGAAGAGCGGGTGAGTAGCACGCGCATTCGCGCCGAGTTAGAAGCCGCTCATTTTGATACGGCAAAGGCTCTGTTGGGTCGCCCCTTTCGCATTTCGGGCAAGGTTTGCTACGGACAGCAGTTGGGCAGCAAGCTGGGTATTCCCACGGCCAATGTGAATTTACACCGCTATCGGGCACCCTTGAGCGGTGTCTTTGCCGTCGAAGTGTTGCTCGATGGCGAGCGCATACCGGGCGTGGCCAATGTCGGTATGCGGCCGACGGTGGGTGATTTACTCAAGCCGGTGCTGGAAGTACACATGCTGGACTGGACTGGCAATATTTATGGCCAGCGCATCGCCGTGGAATTTAAGAAAAAGCTGCGTGATGAGCAGAAATTCACCACCCTTGATGAGTTGGTGATTAATATTAATCAGGATATCCAAACCGCTCGCGAGTATTTCGCGGCGGTCTCAAATTAAATCGCTCGTGTAGTAGGCTTTACACGGCGTTGAACTGAATTGAATGCGAGCTAAACCAGAGACCTATGAACGACTATAAATCGACCTTGAATCTGCCGAAAACGGCCTTCCCGATGAAAGCCAACCTGGCCCAGCGCGAGCCGGGCATGTTGAAGAAGTGGCAGCAGAATGATCTTTACGGGGCCATTCGCAAGGCCCGTGCGGGGCGCGAGCAGTTTATCCTCCACGACGGTCCGCCCTACGCCAACGGCGATATTCATATCGGCCACGCGGTGAATAAAATCCTCAAGGATATTATCGTCAAGTCACGCACGGTGATGGGCTACGACGCGCCCTATGTGCCCGGCTGGGATTGCCACGGTCTGCCCATCGAACATCAGGTGGAAAAAAAGCACGGCAAGGCCGGTGCCAAAATTGATTACAAGGCCTTTCGACAAAAGTGTCGCGACTATGCTCTGCGTCAGGTTGAGGGGCAAAAGAAAGACTTTATTCGCCTCGGTGTTTTCGGTGAGTGGGACGACCCCTATCTGAGTATTAACTACCAGTACGAGGCCGATATTATTCGCGCCCTCGGCAAAATTGCCGAAAGTGGCCATTTGGTGAAAGGCTATAAGCCGGTTTACTGGAGTGTCGTCGGTGCCTCTGCGCTGGCCGAGGCCGAGGTGGAGTACGAGGATAAAACCTCTTTTTCCATCGACGTGATGTTTCCCGCCGTCGATCAACAAAAGTTCGGTGAGGCCATTGGCGATAGTGTCAGCGGTGAGGGTGAAATTACCGTGGTGATCTGGACCACTACGCCCTGGACCCTACCCGCCAACCAGGCGGTGTCGCTGCATGCTGAGCTGGAATATGTCTTGCTGCAATGCAGCATTGATGGTCAAGCAAAGCGCTTACTGGTAGCGGCTGAGCTGATGGAGTCTGCCCTCGAACGCTGGCAGATTGAAGACTCTGCCATTGTCGGCCGTTGTCAGGGTGAAAAGCTCGAAGGTTTGTTGCTACAACATCCTTTTTACGATCGACAGGTGCCGGTATTACTGGGTGATCATGTCACCACCGAAGCGGGCACGGGTGCTGTGCACACGGCCGCCGACCACGGTGTTGACGATTTTATTGTGTCGCGCAAATACGGCATCGGTACGCTGAATACTCTGGACGATAACGGCGTTTATCGCCCCTCTGTTGAGCTGTTCGCGGGTGAGCACGTTTACAAGGTCGACGAAAAAATTGTCGAGCTGGTTCGCGAGCGCAAGCACTTGCTGGCCGACGGCAAAATCACTCACAGCTTCCCCCATTGCTGGCGCACTAAAACGCCCTTGATTTTCCGCGCTACGCCCCAGTGGTTTATCAGCATGACGGAGCACGGCCTGCTCGATGCCGCCAAGGCCGAAGTCAAAAAAGTACAGTGGTTCCCCGAGTGGGGGCAGGCGCGCATGGAGTCCATGCTCGAGAACAGCCCCGACTGGTGTATCTCGCGTCAGCGTACCTGGGGTGTGCCGATTGCCCTGTTTATTCACGCTGAAAACGGCGAGCTGCACCCCAATACACCCGCCCTGATTGAACAGGTTGCCTTGCTAGTCGAGCGTGATGGAATGGACGCCTGGTACGACCTCGATGCTCGGGATTTACTCGGTGATGAAGCCGATCAATACGACAAGGTTAACGACACCCTCGATGTCTGGTTTGACTCCGGTGTCAGTCACGAGGCCGTACTGCGTCGTCGCGACAACCTGAGCTATCCGGCAGATCTTTATCTCGAGGGCTCTGATCAACACCGTGGCTGGTTTCAGTCTTCCCTGAAATCGTCCATCGCCATCAACGGCACGGCGCCCTATAAAGCGGTGCTGACCCACGGTTTTACCGTTGATGCCAAGGGCCACAAAATGTCCAAATCTCTGGGCAATGTGATGGCCCCGCAAAAGGTGATTAACCAACTGGGTGCGGATGTGCTGCGCCTGTGGGTGGCCTCGACGGATTTCAGTGGTGAAATGACAGTGTCCGATGAAATCCTGCGTCGCACGGCTGATTCTTATCGTCGCATCCGCAATACTATTCGCTTTATGTTGTCGAATCTCGACGGCTTTAATCCCGCTACAGACTGTGTTGCCAGCGACGAACTGCTGTCCCTCGATAGCTGGGTGATTGGCCGTGCCGCGCAATTGCAGACGGAAATTAATAGCGCTTATGAGAGTTATAATTTCCACAGCATCTACCAGAAAATCCACAATTTTTGCGCCGGTGATCTCGGCGGTGTTTATCTCGATATTATTAAAGATCGCCAGTACACCTGCCAAAGCGAGAGTCTGGCGCGGCGCTCTGCGCAAACGGCGCTCTATCATGTGGCCGAGGCCGTGGTGCGCTGGATCGCCCCCATTCTTTGCTTTACCGCTGAAGAGGTGTGGCAGGCATTGCCCGGTGAGCGCAGTGAGTCTGTGCATTTGGCTGAGTGGTATCAGCTACCCGAGTTGGCGACGGATAGCGTTTTGAGCGAAGACGAGTGGCAGCAATTTATCGCCGTTAAAGAAGCGGTCAATAAAGCCCTGGAAGTTGAACGCCAGGCGGGTCGTCTGAAAGGTTCTCTCGAAGCCAGTGTGACTCTCTATTGTGATGACAAGTTGGCCACTACTCTGGCGAAGGTCGGTGATGAGTTGCGCTTTATTTTGATTACCTCCGGCGCTTCTGTGCTGCCGCAAAGTGATGTTCCTGCCAGTGGTGTTAGCGATAGCGCGATTAACGAAAGTAGTATTGCCGGTTTAAGCATTCAGGTTGCCGTGAGTGGCGGTGAAAAATGTGTACGCTGCTGGCATCACCGTGAGGATGTTGGCGCGAGTACCGAGCACGCTGAACTGTGCGCACGCTGCGTCGACAATGTTGAGGGCGAGGGTGAGCAGCGCTGTTTCGCTTAATGGCTTTTTGATGCTGACTAAACCGAAGGCACTATTTGTTTACTATGTACTGGCGCTATTATTGTTGGTGCTCGACCTGTGGACCAAGGCCCTTGCGACTGAGCACTTAAATTACGCCGAGCCAGTGGTACTGACGAGCTTCTTTAATTTGACCCTGCTACATAACACCGGTGCTGCCTTCAGTTTCCTGAGTTCCGCAGGTGGTTGGCAACATTGGTTGTTCGGTGGTATCGCCAGCATTATTAGCGTGGTGTTGGTTGTCTGGATTTATCGCGCGCCGGCGAGCGCCGTGCTCCTCAAGTTTTCATTGGCCTTAATTCTTGCCGGGGCCCTGGGTAATTTATGGGACCGGGTGACCCTCGGTTATGTGGTCGATTTTATTCAATGGCACTACAAGGATTATTATTGGCCGGCCTTTAATATTGCCGATGCGGCGATTAGTGTCGGTGCCGTGGCCATGGTGATTGATTCTTTTCGTGCTTCCCGTCGGGATTGAGCGCGTCCACAGCCTGAAATTGAGGTGTAGTAAATGAGTTCTAATCAAGTAATCGATGAAAATCTGATAGGCCGTGCATCGCGAGTGACTCTGCATTTTTCCCTGTCGCTTGACGATGGTTCAGTGATTGATTCCAATTTTGACAAGTCGCCTGCCACCCTGAACATCGGTGATGGCAACTTGCCCCTGGGTTTTGAAGAACACCTCTTGGGCATGAGCAGTGCTCAACAAGCGAGTTTTACGGTGCTACCCGAAAAAGCCTTTGGCCAACATAACCCCTCAAATATTCAGCACGTTAAGCGCAACAGTTTTGCGGCAGATATGGCGCTATCCGAAGGTTTGGTGGTGTCTTTTGCCGATGCTAATAAGGGTGAACTGCCGGGCGTAATTCAAGCCATTGGTGAAGATGAAGTGACCGTCGATTTCAATCATCCGCTGGCGGGAAAAACTCTGATTTTTAAGGTTGAAATTGTTGTCGTGGAAAATACTGCTACCGAGGTGCAATGATGGAAGTGCGACTGGCCAACCCCCGGGGGTTTTGTGCGGGCGTTGATCGCGCTATCGACATCGTCAATTGCGCCCTCGATCTTTTCGGCGCACCCATCCATGTGCGCCATGAGGTGGTGCACAATAAATTTGTGGTTGATCAATTGCGCGAGCGGGGCGCAATTTTTGTCGATGAACTAAAAGATATTCCCCGTGGTTCCATCGTTATTTTCAGTGCCCACGGTGTCTCGAAAGAGGTCTGTGCCGAGGCCGAGCAGCGTGGTTTAAGGGTCTTCGATGCCACCTGCCCACTGGTGACCAAGGTACATCTCGAGGTTGAAAAGTTCAGCCGCGAGGGCCGGGAGTGTGTGTTGATTGGTCACTACGGTCACCCTGAAGTGGAAGGCACCATGGGGCAGTACGACGAGGCCAATGGTGGTGATATTTACCTGGTGGAAAATGTCGATGACGTGGCGATACTGCCGATAAAAAGCCCTGAAAAGTTGGCCTTTGTGACGCAAACCACCTTGTCGGTCGATGATACCTCACTGGTCATTGATGCTCTGCGTGAGCGTTTTCCCGCTATTGAAGGGCCGCGCAAAGACGACATATGCTACGCCACGCAAAACCGTCAGGATGCCATTAAACAACTGGCTCTGGAGTGCGATGTATTGCTAGTGGTGGGCTCTGCCAATAGCTCTAATTCCAATCGTTTACGGGAGCTGGCGGAACGCTGTGGTGCCAAAGCCTATTTGGTCGATAGCAGTGCCGATATTAAAGCGGAATGGTTTGAGGCGAGTACCGTCGTCGGCGTCAGTGCCGGTGCTTCGGCGCCGGAAACCCTGGTGCAGGAGTTGGTCGATGCACTTTCGGAGGGTGAGAGGGAGCTGGTTACCGAGCTTTCGGGAAAGGTTGAGGCTATTCGTTTCTCCGTGCCGAAAGAGCTGCGTTAAAACAGCCTTTCACGGCTTAATCGATATTTAATTTTTTCAGTTTATAACGTAGCTGGCGAAAGCTGATGCCAAGTTTTTCTGCGGTCGCGGTTTTATTCCAGCGACATTCTTCCAGGGCTTTTTCGAGCATACTTTTCTCAATTTCGGCAAGGTAGTCGTCAATCGATTGGCCATTGAGTTGGTGCTCGCTTTGTTTGTTATTGCTGCTGGGCTGTAGGGCTGGTTGGCTAGCGACCACATCGGGTTCAGCCGCTATAGTGGCGCTGGTTTTGCGGGCCTTTAATTGCAGATCAGTCGCTTCGATAATGTCGCCATCACACAGGGTGAAGGCTCGTTCCAGGGTGTTTTCCAGTTCGCGCACATTGCCGGGGAAGGGGTAGTGCTGCAAGGTGTCCAGCGCTTCCGCCGATAGTTTGGCCACGGCGCAATCAAAGTCGGCGGCAAATTTTGTTAAAAATAGGTCGGCCAATTGCGGGATGTCTTCCTGTCGGTCACGCAGTGGTGGCACATCTAATTCGATGACGTTAATTCGGTAATAAAGATCTTCGCGGAAATGCCCCTTGGCAATTTCAGCATCGAGGTCTTTGTGGGAGGCGCTGAGGATTCTAATGTCGACGGGTATTTCTTGATCCGAGCCCAGGGGGCGCACGGCTTTTTCCTGAATACCACGCAGCAGTTTGACCTGCATGGCGAGGGGCAGGTCGGCGACCTCATCGAGAAACAGGGTGCCGCCATCGGCGTTTTGAAATAAGCCTTTTTTATCTTGATGAGCACCGGTGAAGCTGCCCTTGGTGTGGCCGAAAAATTCGCTCTCCATCAGCTCAGAGGGAATGGCACCGCAGTTGACCGGGATAAACGGCCCCTTGGCTTTGGGGCCGCTGTAGTGAATATTGCGGGCGACAATTTCCTTGCCGCTGCCGGATTCACCGTAGATAAAAATAGGTGCCTGGCTCCGTGCCACGCGGGAAATCTGCTGGCGCAGCTTGTCCATGAGGGCCGAGTCGCCGGTTAATTTACCCGCGCTTTTACTCAAATTGACGGGTGTTTGCGAGGAGAGGGCCAACGCGGCTTTGACCATTGCACGCAGGCGTGGCAGTTCGAGAGGTTTGGTGATGAAATCGAAAGCGCCTAGTTTCAGGGCTTCAACCGCGATCTCGGTATTGCCATAGGCGGTGATCATGGCGACGGGCATCTTGGGGTATTTATGTTGAATCACACTGATCAGATCCATCCCGCTGCCGTCGGGTAATTTCATATCGGTCAGGCAAAAGGCATAGGACTCTTTATTCAGGGCCTCGATGGCTTCGCTGAGTGTCTCGGCTTCATCCACCTCCAGATCCACCTGGATTAAGGTTATCGCCAGTAATTCACGAATATCCGCTTCATCATCGACAATCAGGGCTCGTTTTTTAGTCATTGTGTAATCTCTGTTGCGCTTGTTCTGGATGGGCAAAGCCGATTCTAAAGAAGCCCGGCTGGTCATTTTCAGCCACCAGGTAATCGAGGGTGGCAAAGTTAATTTCACAGAGCTCGCGCGCCAGATAAAGACCCAGGCCTGAACCCGTGTGTGAGGTGGTGTAGAAGGGTTCGAAAATGTGCTCGGCCACATCTTCGCCTATGCCTTCACCGCGGTCGTAGAGGTCGAGACAGGGTCGCTGGGTGAGGGGGTCTATGTGACAAATACATTTAGCCCAGGCCTGAGAGCTGTATTCGAGGCCATGGCGGTGGGCATTTTCCAGTAGGTTGGTGAGCACCTGATGTAGCTGGCTAGGATCGAAAACGATAATGGTTGCCGGGTTGTCAGTCGTTACTTCAATGCTGCATTCGTGGGCACAGCTGTTTTTGTAGTCTTCAATAAAACTGTGTAACCAGCGTTGCAGGTGCAGGCTTTGGGCATTGGGTGCCTTGCGGCGTGACAGTTGACTGACATTTTCTATCACCTGGTTGAGCCGTTGGGTGTGTTTAATGATAATTTCACTGAGGCGCTTACTTGTCCCTTGCTCTTCCTGTTCCTCGGCCAGGAGCTGAGCGGCGTGACTAATGGCCCCCAGGGGGTTGCGGATTTCATGGGCAATACTGCCGGTGAGTCGGCCCAGAGAGGCCAGCTTTAAGCGCTGGGCATTTTGTGCGGCGATGCGCGTGTCCTCCAGGAAAATAATCGTGCTTTTATTATCACTGCGCTCCAGATTGGCGAACTTGGCCTGAATCTCGGTGCTGCTTTCATTGACCTTAAAGGCGGGCATTTTCTGCCAGGGTTGGCCCTGCCAGGCCTCGTAACCCCTTTGCAACAGCGGGCTGGCGCGTAGGCTGGTACCGCTACCCAGAGCTGCATCTGTTTTCCCGGCACCGAGCATCTCAATGGCGGCATTGTTGATCAGTTCGATTTTGTCGCTCGTATCGACCACCACGATGCCGGTCAACATGCGCTGAATAATCAACTGGTTGAGGTTTTGCAGGTGCACGGACTGGTCGGATTCGCGCTGGGCAATTTGCTCGCTGTGGCGCAGGCGCTGGTTGAGCGTTCTGAATAATACGGCGGTGAGGAAGAGCACAAAGCCGAGTAGGCCGGCTGGAAAAATGGCTCGCCTGTTATCGTCTAATAAATAGGCGGAGATCAGCTCTTCAGCGAGCAATAGTATGCTGGCCAGAGCGGCCGTTAATAATGCCAGTTGATTGGTAAAAACCAGGGAGCTGGCCGCGACGGTGATCAGCATCAACAGACCGAGGCCGCTGCTGAGGCCACCACTGCTGTGCATTAGCAGGGTCAGGGCGATCAGGTCGAGAAAAAAGTGGGTAAACAGCAGCAGGTTATTGTTGGTGTCACGTTGAGAGAGCAGCTGCAGAGTAATGGTGAGGCAGGTGACGAGGGCATAGCCAATGGCGGTTAGCTGGTAGAGCTGGGGATTATCGGTGCCAAAAATATTGCTGGCAGCGCCGGAGAAGTACATGCCCAGCAGCACGAGCGATAGCGCGCAACGGTAGTAAATGTAGACCTTGGCCGTGCCCTGAGCCAGATGGCCCGGGTCGACGGCGGACTTGCTTGCTTGCATGGCGCTACCTGGATTTTGCTATTGGCCGGATTTTAGCTGAAAATAGTCGGCTTAATCATTTATGGACTCGTCAGTAGTATGACATCACTGAAAGTTGCTTTGGCGCAAATAAACCCCCTGGTTGGCGATATTCCCGGTAATACACGACTGGTTATCGATACGCTGAGCCATGCCCGGGACACGCTTAAAGCCGATATTGTTATTTTCCCCGAGCTGGTGCTCTGCGGTTATCCGCCGGAAGACTTGCTGTTGCGCCCTAGTATTCAAGTGCGTATTGAAAAAGCCCTGGCAGAAGTGACGGCGGCCTGCGCTGGCATCGTCGCGGTTATCGGCTATCCCTGGCGTGAAGAGGGCCGGCTCTACAATATGTCGGGCGTAATACAAGAGCACAAACTCATCGGCCAATACGCCAAAAACTGCCTGCCCAATTATCAGGTGTTTGATGAAAAACGCTATTTTGAGGCGGGTAATACGCCCTGTGTAGTCGATATCTGTGGGGCGAAAGTGGGCCTCAGTGTCTGTGAAGATATCTGGTCGAGTGAGCCTTTAAAGCAGGCCCGCGAGGCCGGTGCCGAGGTGATTTTTAATATTAACGCCTCACCCTTTCACGTCGGTAAGCAGACTGAGCGGGTGGCAACGGTGGCCGAGCGCGCTCGCGAGGGCAATATCCCCATTGTTTATGTCAACCAGATTGGCGGCCAGGATGAGCTGGTGTTCTGCGGCGGTTCCATGGTGGTCGATGCTGCGGGTGAGCTGTGTTATCAGGCGCCGATGTTTGAGCAGGGTGTGTTTACGGTCGACCTGACAGTGGCCGATGGGCGGGTAAGCGTAGCGCCGCAAACGGTTGTGCCGACCCCGGAAGATCTCGCCACGGTGTATCAGGCACTGGTGCTGGGTGTGCGCGATTACGTGAATAAAAATGGTTTTAAAGGTGTGGTGCTGGGTTTATCCGGCGGTATCGACTCGGCACTGACCCTGGCAATCGCCGTTGATGCCCTGGGTGCCGATCACGTCGAAGCGGTGATGATGCCCTTTCGCTATACCTCTCAACTGAGTCTTGATGATGCTCAGGCCGAGGCCGATACTCTCGGTGTGACTTACAAGGTGATCGGTATCGAGCCTATTTACAAGGCCTTTAGTGAAGCGCTCGCCGACGAATTTGTCGGGCTGGATGCGGATAAGACCGAAGAAAATATGCAAGCCCGCTCCCGGGGTGTGCTGTTGATGTCGATCTCTAACAAAAAGGGCTCGCTGGTCTTAACCACCGGCAATAAAAGTGAAATGTCGGTGGGTTATGCGACCCTCTACGGCGATATGGCCGGCGGGCTAGATGTGCTGAAAGACGTGAAAAAGGTGCTGGTGTTCGACTTGTGCCGCTATCGCAATACGCTTTCAGCGGTGATCCCCGAGTCGGTGATTATCCGCCCTCCCTCGGCGGAACTGGCGCCGGATCAGATCGATGAAGATACCCTGCCGCCCTATGAAATACTCGATCAAATTTTAGAGCTTTATGTTGAAGAAGATATGGCGGCGTTGGATATTATTGCTCGGGGTTTTGATGAAGAGGATGTGCACCGCATTCTGCGCATGGTGGATATCAATGAATACAAGCGTCGCCAGGCACCGATTGGTCTACGTATTACTGAGCGGGGTTTTGGCCGCGACCGGCGCTATCCGATTACCAATGGCTGGCGCTCGGGGGAGTAGTACCGAGCCGTAAAACGCGCCAAAAAAAGGGCCTTAACGTTATGCTGTTAAGGCCCTTTTTTTATGGAGTGAAATGTTCCGAAAACCTTAGTTAAACACGCCAAATGTCATCTTCTCGAAGAGAGATCTTTCTGCGTCGGGTGTTCCAGTCTTTGCCTCTGTTTCTGCCCTGTTGGGTGTCACTGACAGATCCTCCGCGCCGTGAATGGCCGCCAGAGGGTTGTTGTAGATGTCCCTGCTGTCAAAAACGGGTGGGTCTTCCGGTACGTAGTAGCCGAAGGTCAGGCGACTTAGCCAGGCGGTTTTATTCAGGGTGCCCGCTGCCTGGTATTGATATTCGCCCTGCTCATTGAGCGCTGGATGCTGGGGATAGTTGAGGGCCAGTATTTGCGCCGATTCTGCAGCGAGATCCTGGAGGTCGAGTAGGTAATAGGCCTCGGCCATAACGGCCAGAGCGTCGGGCACGGCAGGAGTCTGTTGGAAATTCTCAATCACATAGCGCCCGCGGTTAGCCGCCGCCAAATAGGCACCGCGTTTAAAATAGTAGTTGGCGGCGTGAATTTCGTGCCGTGCCAGTCGGTTGCGCAGTTCGAGCATGCGCTGGCGGGCATCATCGGCGTAGGGGCTATCGGGGTATTTATTAATCAGTTCGCTAAAGGTGGCGAAGGATGAGCGGGCGCTGCCGGGATCTCTTTTGGTGGTATCAACGGGGGAGCGATTACTAAATAGACCCTCGTTTTGCAGGGCTGCCGATAAGCCTTTCATATAGTAGGCGTAGTCGACATTGGGGTGGCGGGGGTGGAGGCGAATAAAGCGATCCGCCGAGGCCATCGCCGCCTCGAAATCGGTGGACTCGTGGTAGACGTAGATTAATTCCAGCTGGGCCTGGTCGGCGTAGTTGCCAAAGGGGAACTGGGCTTCGAAGGCATTGAGGTTAATAATGGCATCGGACCAGTTGCGAGCGTCGAGGTTGCCACGTATTTTATTGCGCAGGCGTTGCTCACTGAGGCTTAGCGCCTCCTCTTCCGTTTGCTCTGCATGCTCCTCTTTGGAATCGACAAAGGGCATCCAGGAACAGGCAGAAATTAACAATGAACTAAGGATCAGCAGGGCAGAAAAACGCATGGTGGTGGGGAGTCCGATTGGTTGGTCGTCAAAGCTCAAAGCTAATGGGTGTGTACAGTAGTCTTGCGTGTCGAGCATCGCCCTGTAGAAT
>MAAC01011568.1_pt1 | contig 14262 bp, 17 predicted proteins | sample 1115981 | NCBI WGS metagenome assembly MAAC01 (sample SAMN04961126, study PRJNA320927) | seawater metagenome | isolation source: sample BD02T64 sea water enriched with oil for 64 days | place: USA:Gulf of Mexico | collected 2013-07-27 | reverse complement strand
AAATGTGGAAGAAATGAGGCTAATTAATTTTTAATACTTAATTAACCATATTAATTATTCGCTTAATCCTCCTTTTATTTCTACGTACTTACCCATAAGTTCATTAGTTATTTATCGAAGGAACGACAACAGTTTCTACCTGAGTTTTTAGCTTGATACAGTGAGGAATCGGCCCGTTTCAGTAGGTCTATAGCATTAAGAGCGTCACCTTGTAGCGACGCTATGCCAATACTTACCGTTAAATTTTTTGAAACTATACTGCCTTGAAACATGATCCCTAATGACTCGATATTATTTCTAATAATTTCTGCGACAAACAATGCATTTTGACTATTAGTTTCAGGCAATAAAATAACAAATTCTTCACCACCAAACCTAGCAACTAAGTCTGTTTTTCTGGGTAATGAGCTGGCAATAGATTCTGCGACCTTTTGTAGGGTAATATCTCCGACATCATGCCCATACTTATCGTTATATATTTTGAAGTGATCAATATCGAGCATTAACAGTGACAAAGGTTTAGCGGTTCGCATAGCTATATCAATGCTCTCAGTCATTCGGCGATCATAAACCCGGCGATTGGCTATTTTAGTTAAAGCGTCTGTTTCACTCAGTACCGTCAACTGAGCATTAGCATCCTCTAATCGGCGATTAGCAACTTCAAGCTCAAGAGTTCGTTGAGAAACCCTCACTTCAAGTTCAGCATTTAGTTGACGAAGTTTATTGTCAGCGAGTTTGCGTTCCGTAATATCAATAGAGACAACAATGATATACTCAATCTTGCCTTTATCGTCGTAAACGGGAAGAAAGGTAGAATCAAACCAGATTTCATCACCAAGCAAGCTGATCGCAATGACATCCTGCTTAGTAATTTCACCACTAGCTTTTACTTTTTGAAAAGAAGTTTCCCAATGCTTTCTATAAGGCTGCGGGTAAATTTGCAAAGGGTAAGGTTTGTCGTAATAGGTGGTTATATCTTCAATACAAAGGGCATCTACTCCCGACTTACTCATATATTGTAAGTTAAAATCGAGATCTACTATTTTTGTACAAACTGGCGAACACTCAAGCCAAGCTCGCGCATTACGTTTTGAGTCGACCAATAGCTCTACTTGCGACCTAAAATCGCTAATTGACATATTGCACCTAACGAAAAATTCCAGTTCACTTTTAGTATAGGAGCATTTTTGTACTTATGTGTAATAAGCTTATCGGTATTGCCTTTAGCTTTAACATGAACAAATGATTAACAGACCTAAAACTTTAGTTGTTATTAAGGGGATTTACGAAGGTTCTTTTGCTTTACTACCACATTGATTAAGTTATTTTCAATTTAAGCTAGATAGTTAAGTTATGTTATTACTTACAAATTTTAATTGAGTATTAACTGAACTTAGTTATACCAAGTTATCATTTTATCAACTTGGTATAACAATGAATTCAGCTTACATTACCGCTGCAGCCGACTTGATTTCTAATAACTCAACTTCAAAAATTAGAGTAGAATTAGCGGTGATTTCACCGGTAGCTCTAGCACCATAGGCTAGTTCTGAAGGGATAGTGAATTTAAATTTACTGCCAACCGACATTAGCTGTAGACCTTCTGTCCAACCTTTAATAACACCATTAAGTGGGAATTGAGCAGGCTCATTACGCTTGTACGAACTATCAAACTCAGTACCGTCAATTAACGTTCCTTTGTAGTGCACAGTAACCGTATCTTCTGCAGTAGGTTTAGCACCATTGCCTTGCTGCATTACTGAATATTGTAATCCTGACTCAGTTGTCACTACACCTTCTTTACTTGCATTTTCAGCAAGAAATTCTTTGCCTATAGCAATCGCCTTTTCAGCGGCAACGTTAGCTAACACAGCATGCTTTTCACGTGTAAGTGTATCTAATGCTTTCATTACACTAGTAATGTCTTCTTGCGTTAATTTAACCGCTCCTGAAAGCGCGTCTTGAACACCTTGCATCACCATGTCATTAGACAAGTTAATATCTACTTTTTTATTTTCTTCTAAAGCACGTTGTAAATAATTGCCGAAACTCACCCCTAAACTATAACTTTGCTTGTCTAACTCGCTAGTAGGGACAGTAACTGAAGCTGGTTCAACAACTACATCTTTGCTTTCGTTGTTCGCCTGACCACAACTAGCAACAAATGCCATGCTAGCGGTTAATAATGTCACCTTAAACGTCGATCTCATCAAATTTCTCCTAGATAAATTGATTTTTGGAAAATAATAAAAAAACATACTACCTTGTTAGCAACAACCTGTTAAGAGGTAACGTCATTTTAGACAATATCCATGACCGATGAATTGATATTACTGTTTAGGCAAGTCAAACCACAAGGCTTCAACGGCTGAAATAGCTTGTAATTCAAGGGCATGTTCAGGTTCAACAGCAAAGGCATCTCCGGCAAAAAAGTGTTTTCCTTCTGCTATTATTTCCCCTTTGATAATATGCAAATAACCAATCCGGTGTTGTGTATTTACTGTAAAGGTTTCATCTTCAGACAATTGTAAGCGTGATAAGCTGGCATCTTGATTGATAGACAAAGCACCATTTTTACCTGAGGGGGTGACTAAAGGCGTTAATGGTCCTTGTTGAGGAATAGTCTTTTGTTGGTAGCTTGGCTTTATTCCCATCTCATTCGGCTCTATCCAAATCTGTAAGAATTTAACATTGTCGGTACTTGAGGCATTAAACTCTGAATGCCTAACGCCTCTACCGGCACTCATGCGTTGAACATCACCTGCCGGCACAACGTATTTATTACCGGTACTGTCTTGGTGTTTTAATGCACCTTCAATAACATACGAAATAATTTCCATATCACGATGACCATGCTCAGCAAAACCTTTTCCAGGCATGACCCTATCATCATTAATCACCCGTAAAACGGATAAACCCATATGCTTTTTGTCATGATAGTTACCAAAAGAGAAACTATGTTTACTCTGCAACCAACCAAAGTTGGCTTTACCTCTGTCTGCTGATTTTCTAATATATTCCATGATTTACTCCTTCAATGTATTTGCTTGAAGTGAGTTTAGGGTTCTTTTTTATCGGTTAAAATTATCAATTTTAGCGCCTAACGTTCGAATAAATAGAATATTAGTGCAAACGGGTTAATTAAGACGTTGGCAAGTTCATGCATAGTAGCCTGAGTTCGCCTAAAAAACTTCTTGCTGCTGGGCCAAGATTATCGCCGTCTTTAAAAATAAGATACAGTTGATTCGAGCGTTTTGCATTTTCTGTGAGTTCTAGCGGTTTTAATAACCCTGACTTGAGCTGCTGTTCAATTAAATTTACCGGCAACCATGCATAGCCTAGTCCCCGACAGATCATATCAATGGATGTTTGCATATGACTAACTGTCCAGCGTTGATTCGCTCCGAGCCAACCATCGTCGGTTTTATTTTTATTCGCAGAGTCTCTGACCACTATTTGTCGGCAACACTTAAGATCTTCTAATGTCAGTTTTCTATCAAGGCTATGTAAGGTATGTTCAGGGCTAGCAACTGCGGTAAATGTGATGTGACATAAGCTTTCACTAAAGCCATCACTAAGTGAAAAGGGAGATATCGCGATATCTACTTCATTATTTTCAAGAAGTTCGCCAGCGCCACTAAGAACCGATTCACTTAATTCAATTTGTAGCATCGGGTATTGCTGAGAAACCTTCTCAAGTGTCTGATACAGCAAAGTGCGAGGGAATATCTCATCTACGGCAATCTTAAGTTTACTTTCGATGCCTTTGCTTAAAGTAAAACCAACCGTTTCAATTTTCTCCGCTTCTTCAAGTAAAAAGTTTGCCCGTCTTAACATCAACTCGCCGGCTTCCGTGAGCACGGTTTTTCGACCTTCAATACTAAAGAGTTTGATGTCGAGTGATGTTTCAATTTTACTGACCGCATTATGGATACTCGATTGACTTTTATGTACCCCGAGGGATGCTTGATTAAAACCGCCAAACTCAACCACAGCACGAAACATTCGCCACTGCTCTAAAGAAATTTTCAGCATCCACTATTTCCCTGCGTTTCTTGCTGCTCATCACACGCTTTACCGCCTTTACTTAGATGTGAATTTTGACAAGTATTTAATTTAGCTTGTTCTTTTTTATCCTCTTGTAAAACTTGCTTTAAATCTTCAGTGCGCTGCTTTATTGCTATGCCATAACTGTGATCATCTCCCCATAAATCCGCAAGGGTTTGCAACGATTCATTATCATGCTGAGCAAATAATTGTCCCGCCCGTTTTGACACTGCCTCATCATTACCAAGTAGCGTTAATACTTCAATACCTAGATTAAGCGCAGAGTCGAACGTTTCTCGTTTGAAGGTATCAATGCCTAGTCTCATTAGTTGATAAGTATGACGTCGGTCAATAGCACGGGCAGCAATTTTTAAATGAGGGTAATGCTTTTTAGCAAGTGCTGCGATTTCTATCACTTTATCAGCATCATCAATGGCAATAACCAATAATTGCGCATCATTCGCACCAGAGGCTTCTAATAAATCTTGACGTGCACCATCACCATAAAAAACCTTATTGCCAAAACGTCGCAATAATTCAATTTGGCTTGGACTGTGGTCAAGTATCGATAAGTGATAGCCTTGTGCGGTGAGCAATCGACCGATAATTTGACCAAAACGCCCATAACCAACAATGATGACATTTTTCGCCGCCTCTATTTGCTCAGGCTGGTCAAACTCTTGTGAGGTTTGCTTTTGCTTGTTGATTAACTTTTCATAAAACATCAATAACAGCGGGGCCATTAACATAGAAATTGCAACGACTAAGGTTGTTAGTTTTGTTTGCTCAGTGGTGAGAATTTCTAAAGAGGTGGTCAACGATAACAGTACAAATGCAAATTCCCCTCCTTGTGCTAACGCTAAGGTGAATAACAATTTCTGTGTGCTTTTGATTTTAAAAAGCACCGCTAAGACATAAAGTACTAAAGCTTTTATGGCAATTAAGCCAAGTACAAACATCATCACCAGACTAAATTGTGCTAATAACAAGGGGAAATCAATTGACGCACCCACTGTGATAAAAAATAAACCAAGCAACAAGCCTTTAAACGGCTCTATATCCACTTCTAATTCATGCCTAAATTCACTTTCGGCTAAGACCACGCCAGCCAAAAATGTTCCCAGAGCGGGTGACAGACCTATTTTTTGCATAATAACGGCAATCACAATCACTAAAAACAGTGCAAATATAGTAAATAATTCCCGTAAACGTGTTTCGGCAATATAACGAAAAAGCGGGGCTGAAATGTATTTTCCGGCAAGAATAATAAGAGCAATGGCAGCAAGTGAGATCAATACTTGCCCATAAACGGGATAGTGTTCAATTAAGTTACTATGCCCTGAGGTTACTAGGGTACTTTCAGTAAAGGCTAATAAGGGTAACAAAGCTAAAATAGGAATAACGGCGATATCTTGAAACAACAATACCGAGAAGGAACTTTGCCCGGCTTCTTGTTTGATCCAACCTTTTTCAGCTAAGGTTTGTAATACTATTGCGGTTGACGACAAGGCTAGCATTAAACCTATAGCCAATGAGGTTTGCCACCTCAAATTTAACAGAAAATAACAAACCGCAAAAAATAGTGCGCTTGTTAATAATACTTGTAAGCCACCCAGACCAATAATTGAATGCCTTAATTTCCATAATCGAGAAGGTTGTAGCTCTAGCCCCACTAAAAACAGCATCATTACCACACCAAATTCGGCAAAATGCATAACATCGGTTTGATCGCCAACCAGCTCAAAAACAAAAGGTCCAATTAATATCCCAGCTAATAAATAGCCAAGCACTGAGCCTAAACCTAAACGTTTTGCAATTGGCACAGCAACAATTGCTGCGGCCAAATAGATGACTGCCATTTCTAACATTTTTATCTCGATCTCTGTTGTTTATTACCCACTCGGTAAGTGAACATTTTCACTTAACCATTCTATATTACAGAGTAACATTATTGAATATTAATCTTATCATTCTACAAATAAGAACGTTTTATGCTTATTTTAATAATTTTGTTCCAGCAATTTTTAATTAATACTGGCCTCAAGTTAATTATTCTTAAATATTTATTTCACTAAGTAAGGTTTGGTTATGAACAATATCCTATCAATTATGTCATCGTTAAATGGTGAACAAGGCAACTCGGCAATTTTAGCAAATGAGTTATTATCAAGTTTAGCAAAAACGGCAAAGGTGAATATTATTAAACGCGATTTAGCCCAACAAAACCTTTCACATTTGAGCCAGCAAGAAGTAGCTGCTTGGATGACCCCAGCAAATGAGCGTAACAATGAACAAATACAACTAGCCAATATCTCCGATACCTTAGTAGAAGAATTAAAAGCCAGCGATACCCTTGTTATTGGTATGCCAATGATCAACTTCGGGATCCCATCAACCTTCAAAACATGGGTAGACAGAATTGCTCGCGCGGGTATCACCTTTAACTATACCGAAAACGGTCCTGTCGGATTATTGAACAATAAAAAGGTCATCATTATTGCAACTCGCGGTGGCATGTATGCGGGAACAAATAAAGATTCTCAAAGCCAATACCTAAAAGACTTTTTCACTTTTATTGGCATTAAAGACATTAGCTTTATTTATGCTGAAGGACTCAATATGCCGGGTAAAGAAGAAAGTTTATTGGCGGCAAAAACAGCCATAAAAAACCTTATAAATTAATGTACAAAACAAAATTAAAAAACAAAATTAAAATACCAAATACAGACCAAGGATATCAAAATGAAAATACTATTTAAAACATTAACAGAATCAAAAGCAGGCTTATCAGCATTAGTATTACGTATACCTGTCGGCATAATATTTATCGCCCATGGTGCTCAAAAACTATTTGGTTGGTTTGGCGGTTATGGACTTGAAGGAACCGGTGGTTGGATGGAATCTATCGGTTTAGCTCCGGGTTTTTTAATGGCTCTTTTAGCGGGGTCTGCTGAATTTTTAGGAGGCTTATTTATTCTATTAGGCTTATTAACCCGACCTGCAGCAGCCGCTCTTGCGATGACTATGGTTGTGGCTATTTTTTCAGTGCACTTTACCAACGGTTTATTTATGTCGAACAACGGTTATGAATTTGGTTTGGCTCTGCTTGCTGCCAGTATTTCTCTAGTATTTTCTGGTGCGGGTAAGTTTGCTGCAGATAACATTTTAGTGAAGAAACTTGCTTAAAGACCTGAAACTTTAGCGTACTAGTCAAAGGAAAACAGAGGCTTTAGTGCTAACGTAAAAAGAGGTAATAACGAAAGGGAGAAGCCGTACTTCTCCCTTTGATTATATAGACATTCTGTTTAGATTAAGGGAAGTATTATCCTCTATAAACTAGCTTTGTAATGCTTGAGCCGTTGTTTCTAACGATACTCGAGTGGACAATGCGTGTAAGGCAATATTGTGTATCATTTCATCAACCGTTGTCGTGGCGTCCATCAGTACTGATACTTGATACTTTTCGGCTGCTTTAGAAATAGCAGTATGGGTGACACAATTCTGTGTCATCATTCCACAAATCAATAATTCTTTAATGGCTAGTTCTGATAATAACGCCTCTAAGTTGGTTTGTTCAAAACTATCAGCAAATTGTTTGACGACGATGTTGGCATTAGGAGCTGCAGCTAAGATTTTCTCATGGATATTTGCCCCCTCTGTGCCTTCATTGAAAAACGGAGCAATGCCCATACTAGCATCCGCGATATGTTGAACATGAATAACCGTTACTTGTTGTTCATTCGCTAATAAGATCGCTTGCTTAACTTGATTTAGCATTTGCTCGGTATTGTATAAAGGAAATTTTCCGCGCTCAAAATAATCATTTTGTAAATCAATCACCAGTAATGCTTTTGTATTCATTCTATGCTCCAACTCTTTGTCTGCTTTAATGTATGCTTTAGTGTCTTCTTTAAAAGAAAACGAACTAAGTGGAGCCATTATTACAGTATATACCTTGTACTTTCAGTGTCTAAAATGACATTATAAAGGCCGAAACAGACAATCCATTTAAGTCAATATGAATAAACGCATCGCGTTACTTGCTTACCCAAAAAGTTTACAGTCTGCTATTTATGGCTTAGATGAAATGTTTGTTATGGCCAATCTAGTTTGTGATGAACAAGCACTAGACTATACATTTCTCTGCGACAAACTTACCTGTAGCGACTTACAAACAAAAAGTGAAAGCTATTTTGATGTGGTAATAATCCCGCCGAGTCATGATGGCGATTTTTACCTGCATCCTTCAAAAGATGTGATTAATTGGCTAAACAGACAACATGCTAACGGAGCAATTATTGCTTCCGCTTGTGCAGGTACGTTTATTTTAGCCGCAAGTCAGTTATTAACAGGCAAACGGGCGACAACACATTGGGGCTTAGCTAACAGTTTTAAGGCAATGTACCCGGATATTGAATTAACTATTGATAAAATATTAGTGAATGATATTGATATCATCACCGCCGGTGGCATGATGTCGTGGCTCGACTTAGGGTTAGAGATTATTGCGCAATCATCACAAATTAGTGTCATGCGCCAATTGGGGAAACGGCTCGTAGTAGATACAGGAGCAAGAGAGCAAAGCTTTTATCAACAATTTACTCCGATTCTCAACCATGGAGATCAGCTTATTTTAACCGTTCAACAAAGCTTACAAACCAATTTTCATCAAAGCATATCAATCAGTGATTTGGCAAAAAACAACCATATAAGTGAGCGAACATTTTTACGGAGATTTACCAAAGCAACCCACTTAAAACCCAGTCATTACTTGCAAAAGTTGCGAATTCAACGGGCTTGTGAGTTATTAGAGTCGAGTCAGCATTCTTTTGAATACATTGCTTATCAGGTTGGTTATGAAGATGTCAGCGCTTGTCGGAAAACTTTTTCACGTATCATGGGCTTAACCCCCAGTGCTTTTCGACAGCGCTTTGTCAGATAATAGCTGCAAGTTAAATAGTCGTCACTAATCTAGCGTTAATTTATGACCGGCATTGTCTACTTTGGCTTTTAGGTAATCTTCATTACCCTCTTTAATATGGGTTGAGGTATTAACTTCTTCTTCAACAGTTAGGCCATAGTCACTCAATGCTTTTACTTTTTTAGGGTTATTAGTCATGAGTTTTAAACGGGTGATATTTAATGCTTCAAGCATTTGTCCGGCTTCAGTAAAGTCTCTAAGATCATCACCAAAACCTAAGTGATTGTTGGCTTGATAAGTATTCATGCCTTCAGACTGAAGCTTATATGCATCAATTTTGTTGTATAAACCAATACCACGCCCCTCTTGACGAAGATAAAGGATCACTCCACCTACTTCTGCCATTTGGTTGATTGCTTCATCAAGCTGCTCGCCACAATCACAACGAGAAGAATGAAATACATCACCGGTTAAACATTCAGAATGAATTCTAACCAGTGGCACCGGCTGTGATGTATCGGCTTGTGCAAACACTAAGGCAACATGTTCTTTATCAGTAACCAGTCCATTAAATGAAATCATTTCTGCCGGTATGTTGCTGTTTGAGCCAACTTTTAATGAAATTCTTGTACGTATTTCAGTCATGTTTACGACTTACTTATCTATTTAACAATTAATAAACTTATAATCGGGTCAAAACAGGAGATTTCAAGCGTGCGATACGATAAATTAAAGCTCAAAAATGAATTAATTATTTTTGAACTATAATTTGATTAACGCCGAACAACTTCATTGTAAACGTTCACCAGTTATACTTACTCATGCATACCGCGAACCGGATAATTATTCTCTGGATTTCTGATCCAAGCCAATCCATTAACGAGTGCTTGCAACTCAGGCCTAACAAAAGGATTGTTAGAAATATCGACTACTTGAATATTTCCGGATGCATTGACCACAAAGAGTCCTGGCTCAGCAAAAGCATGATCGGTTTCTTCTGGTGAACGGGGATCAGAAATATATAATCCCAGTGTTTGCATTTGTTCGTTGGTTAAGCCATAAGCCAAAGGGAAACTGACATCAAGCTGTGCTAAATGACTTTCAAGTTGCGCTTTGCTATCTCCCGATACAGCCACTAAATCAACTCCTGTTTCCAACAATGTTGCTTTAAAGTTTTCTAGTTGATTTAAATACTTTGTACATAACGGACAATGGCGGCCACGATAAACCAGCACTAACTGCCAATCTGCTCCGTTTTTTGGCTTACCTAGCACAACTTCTTCACCCGAAAGTAAAGTGGCAGATATCTGAGGAAATTGACTTCCTGGATGTAATTTATTGGTATAAGTTAATGATGTTGACATTACGGCCTCCTAGAAATTAGCGTCAATATGCGCTTCAAAACGTTTAAAATCATTTTCAACATCAGCATTTTTCATGACATCAAAACAGGCGATAGTTTCCATAGCTGACAAACCAAAAAACTTAAAATTCATGTGCATAGGGAACATTAAATCATCAACACTTTTGCCTTCAAAAAACTCACTGTCATCGTTAAATGCCTCTGCTGGTGCATTAAAGGTTAGTGACATCATGTATTTTTTGCCAACTAATGTGCCGCCTTTACCGTAGTTCTTTTTCGGCTCTTCTTCATTTCTGCCATCGCCTATACAAAGAGCGCCGCCCATACCTGCGGTATACACATCGTCCATATACTTTTTAAACGACCAAGGGACACCCATCCAGTTGCTTGGTGATTGTAAAAATATAATATCAGCCCATTGATGATGCGCTAATTGCTCTTCAACATCGTACTCTTCAACCATGGTGACAACTCGGGTGTTATAACCTTTGCCAGCAAGTATGGTTGCCGCTTTATCAACTAAAGCAGCATTTAGCTTACCTTCTGCAAAGGGGTAGTATTGGTGGGCATTAATAATTAATACGTTTTTTGAATCAGTAGCACTCATAAAATAACTCCAAAAGATCTTCAATAAAAATAGACTTAATTTAAATAAAGTAGAGAAATATTCTCTAACTCAATCAACTTGTGGTATATTTTAGTTACCTGAAATATTAAATCAATTAGTATACTTTTAGTAACCTAGTTATATTCAAAGGAAAAGCAATGGAAAGTATCGTAAAAACAGATAGTAAAGGTAGAAAAAAAGTTTTGAACGCATGTAGTGAACCTTGCGCTATTGAAAAAGGTATGCGTTTAATTGGCGGCAAATGGAAAGGATCTATCATTTATCATTTAAAAGATCAGCCGGTTCGATTTAATGATTTAACAAGAATGCTGGGCGGTGCCAGCAAAAAAATGGTCGACCAAAGGCTAAAAGAATTAGAAGCAGAAGGTATGGTATTAAGAACCGTAATTAGTGATCGACCCGTTGCGGTAACTTATCAGCTCACTGACTTTGGTAAAACGGCATTAAATATTTTAGATGAACTAAGAATTTGGTCAGAATCCAATCAAATATAACCGGGTATCATATTGAATTATTTAGCACACCTATATTTGGCCCAGCCAAACGCAGACTCTCACTTTGGCAATATGCTCGGTGATTTTGGCGGTACTAAGCACTTAAAATCGCTGCCCGCCGCCGTGAACAATGGGCTAAACAATCATTATTTAGTCGACAAATTTACCGATGCTCATGCTGAAATCAAACAAGCTAAACTTCTATTTTCAGCAAGTAAAAGGCGATTTTCAGGCATTGCTTTAGACGTATTGTTTGATCATTTTCTTATTCGCCATTGGTCTCGCTTTCATCAAGTGCCATTTGAACAATTTAAGCAAAAGAGTTATCGATTACTCAATGATCGTTTAACTGAGATGCCAAGCAAAATGCAGATCATTGTTCGTTCAATAACAACCAATGATTGGTTTGATGAATATAGAACCGTTCAAGGGATTGGTTTAGCTCTCGATAATATTGCGAAGCGAATTCGTTTTGCCAATAAATTTACGGGTTCAATTGAAGATATACACAAGCACTATGATGAGCTTGAGGCAGTATTTTTAGCATTTTTCCCACAATTAATTGCCCACGTTGAGCAACATGGTCTTGAATGTTAATAAGACCAAAGAAATAATGTCACTATTAAGATGCGATTATATCCGACTAAGAAAAATGTAGGTTATATCGTATTACCCTTGCGACTTTAAATGCAGAGTATTAATAAACAACCTTGGATCTTTGATCTTATCGAGAGTGTGTTTATCTGGCAAACAATCGTCATCGACATAGTCAACAAAATCTCCTGCTGAATCAAAAACTAAAATATCTAACGCTAAGCGATCCAAGCCGTATAGGCCTCGGTGGATCATATCTGCCGAAAAAACTAACAAGTCACCTGCGGCTAGTTTTATTTTCTTGCCGGTAGTCAGACTATCACTACTCACTTTGCCTTTTATTTCTTGTCGTACAGAAAATTCTTCATCATTATCCCAGCGTTTATGTGTACCAGGAACAAGCTCCATACCAAGTTCATCAAATAAAGGCACTCGAAGGTGCAGTACCTGAGTATTTTGAATAGCTAGTTTTTGCGCTTCAACTTCATGATCATACTGACAATCTCGATGCCAGAAATCTTTAAGTTGAGGGTTTACCGGATTAAAAAATAATTGCGTATTCATAAACGCTGGAGCATTAGCAATAACCGCATCAACAACGCTCATAACCTTTTGTGAGCTAATAAAGTTAAACAGCGCTAACCTATCCTCTGATGTTAAGTATTGACTGCCGGTAATTAAAGAGGAGTTAAAAGCTTCTTCTTGATAAAACGTTTCATTGTCTTTTTTCCACAACTGATGAAACTTTAACACGACTTTTCTCAGTGCTGATATTTCTGATGCCTTAAAATAGTCTCGGATAACAAAATAACCTTGGTCGTTATACTCGTGTCTTAACTGACTAAAATTGTCTAACATTTACTACTATTACCTTGAGTGTTCATTTTGACTTCAAAAACTTAAGCTTTTTTGACAAACTTTGCGGTCACCATCATTTCACCAACGCCATCCACTTTGCAGTCAAGTTGATGATCTTTAGTATCCTGGATACGCCTAATAACTGCCTTAGTTCCAATTTTAATAACTTGTGAGCTAGCTTTGATTTTTAGGTCTTTAATCACTGTCACTTTATCACCCTCGATAAGCAGTGTGCCGTTAGCATCTTTTACGGTAACAGTATCTTCGGCATCAAGTTCCGAAGGATCCCATTCAAAATTACATTCGGGGCAAATAAATAACGTCTGATCTTGATAAACATATTCTGATGCACATTTAGGGCAATGCGGTGTGGTTTCACTCATAATGACTTAGGTAATATTAATAATTTAATTGAGTATTTTATCAGCCAAACAAGTGGATTGAAATGTGTGCTAGATAAAGATATTCAATATTTAACTTAGGTTTTATGCCCTTTACTGGGAAAATGATTAGTAAGTACTCAATGTCAAAGCAGTCATCTCGTAAATGAAATAGCCTTTCAATAAACGATAGAGCAAAGATCATCTTGAAATCGACCTCTACCTGACGTAAGGTAGGTAACATGAAAACTGCTACCGATACTAAAACCGCGATACTCGATGCTGCTCAAGATTTACTTCAGAGCCAGTCGATTAGTGGTGTCAGCTTTCAAGAGCTTGCTAATCGTATTGGTATCAAAAAAGGTAGCATGTATTATCATTTCGAAACCAAGGATGATTTAGCAACCGCTATACTTCAGCGTGCTTGCGAAGATCTAAAGGTGAGTTTTGAGCGTGGTTATCACAAGACACCCACAGAGCAATTAGAATATTTTTTCAGCATTTACAATGACTTCATCGGTGTTGGTGAGCGCTTATGTCCCGGCGGTGCTTTTGCAGGTGAATGGGGGAAAATCTCTGAGCCGGTTAAAAAACAAGTCAATAAATTAATTCAAATTCAAATCCAAGGTGTAAAAAAGATCATTGCAGCAGGCTTACAGTCTGGAGAATTCCAATGCCATGACCTCAGCTTGGATGACCTAACATTATGGATTGTATCCTGCCTACATGGTTCTTTATTAACCAGTCGGATCATGAGCAGTAAAATATCGTTTAACAGTAGTATCAAAGTAGCCCAAAGCTTTTTATATAAAGTTTAATAGACCTGAACATAGCTTAATCGCAAGTAGAGTGTTTAGGTCATTTTTTTGCCCAGTAAACCTACCTATCGTCAGGTAGGTGAATTAAGTAAAAATTCATTAAAGTCACTTTACCAATATAAAGGATAGTCGAATGAACATTGCATTTAGTAGTTACCG
>MAAC01013839.1_pt1 | contig 14267 bp, 13 predicted proteins | sample 1115981 | NCBI WGS metagenome assembly MAAC01 (sample SAMN04961126, study PRJNA320927) | seawater metagenome | isolation source: sample BD02T64 sea water enriched with oil for 64 days | place: USA:Gulf of Mexico | collected 2013-07-27 | reverse complement strand
TTTGTATAAGTCATCGATTGAACAGCCCGGTGGTCCATGTGAATATGCTGAGACATTTTTTGAGCGAGAGTATCGCCTCGATTATTTACTGCATAATTACCCTAAACCAACCATAGCTTGGGGCCATGGTATTGTGATGGGTGGTGGTCTGGGTATTTTTGCTGGCTGCGCTTATCGTATTGCTACAGAAAGAACACGTATTGCTATGCCAGAAGTAACCATTGCGTTGTTTCCTGATGTTGGTGGTAGTTACTTTTTAAATACCATGCCGGGTTATTGTGGTCGATTTTTAGCATTAACAAGTTCCTCCATTAATGCTGCTGACGGTCTTTATGCCGGTATTGCTAACTACGCAATTACTCATACAAACAAGCAAGCCGTTATCGAGGAGTTGCTGTCATTAGAATGCCCTCCCATTGAAATCAACAATACTTTAGAGAACATTTTCAGACATCATCAAAGTCAGTGTATTGCCGATATTCCTGCTGGAAACTTAGCAACGCATCAGACCATAATTAATGATTTATGTCGCAGTGATAATGTAGAAAAAATAGCGGCTAACTTCTCAGAGCTCGAGACTGATGATAAGTGGCTTCAGCGGGCAAAAAATGGCTTAGCCAGCGGCTCACCTTTAGCGGTTAAGTGGATATTCCATCAGCTAGAACTTTGCAAAGGTTTAGGCTTAAAAACTGTTTTTGAAAAAGAAATATTACTGGCCACTACCATTATTCGCCATACCGAATTTGCTGAGGGCGTACGGGCTTTATTAATTGATAAAGACCAACAACCAGACTGGCAATACAAACAGTTAAGCGAGATAACCAACGAAGTAATAGCGCCATTTTTTGAGGCTCCTTGGCAACAGAACCCCTTGGCAGATTTATAGCTTTTATCCGTTAACAATATTAACCTCATCGCTGAGGTTAATATTACAACGACTCTTCATTGTTCCGAAAACGTTAAAATCATATCATTCAGACTGTTCCATGCAGTAAATTCAGCAGAAAGATAAAAGATATTTATCACTAAAGAAAGTTGATTTTCGTTGTCTCCTATAGGATAGCAAGCAAGTCGATGAGAAAGTTACTGTACTATTTGACAAAAAAGAGTAAGATCTCGCGCTAATTTGTTACACGTTAATTTGTCACAGATTAACGTATTAGCATAAGCTCGCTGGTAAGTGCTTACTAGAATCACATTGCTAACAAGATAGTCACTAAACATAAGTATTAAAAGCAATGGATAACAAATCAGCCTCGCTACATTCAGATATAGATACTGTTCTAAATAACTATGATTATGACTTTTCTGAAGTTGAAATAAGCGTTTTAGGCAATGGTCATATCAATAATACTTATCAGTTAACTACCCCTAAAGCTGAGTTTGTCTTACAGCAAATTAACCATGTTGTTTTTCCCAAAACTGCAGAGTTAAGTAGTAACGCTCAAAAAATAAACCTGTATTTACAACAACAGAAAGATTCCGGTAACTACCCGCTGTCAGTTCCTCAGCAAATATTGACCAAAACGGGTGATACTTATAGCAAAGTTGGCGCTAATTATTGGCGCTTGATGGAGTTCATCAGTAACTCTTACACACTAGAACAAGTTGAATCACCAAAACAAGCAGCACTTGTTGCTAATACTTTTGCAGAATTTAGCTGTACGCTAAGTGATTTTCCCACTAAAGAACTTGTTGTTATAATTGAAGACTTTCATGATATTAGTTTCCGCATGCGACAACTTAACGAAGCCGTTGAAAACGATCTGCAAGGTCGTTTATCGAGTTGTCAGACGTTAGTAAACTTTTGCTTAGACCAACAAGGTTTTATTAATCATGTTACCGAGATCAGTAAAAAATTACCCCTACATGTTACCCACAACGATACTAAGATAAACAATTTATTATTCACCACAGGTGATAACCCTTGTGCGGTAATCGATCTTGATACCTGTATGCCGGGCTTATTGATGCATGACTTTGGCGATATGGTAAGAACATGTTGCAGTAATCTTGCAGAAGATGACACCAGTATTGATGACATGGTGATTAAATTAGATATTTTTGAAGCATTGATTCAGAATTATCAAAATGCTTTTGGCGATAAGATGACTGCACTGGAAAAAGATAGCTTAATTGTTGGCACTAAATTATTACCTTTTCTTCTTGGTACACGTTTTCTAACAGACTACTTAAATGGTGATAGCTATTTCCAAGTAAGTCGTGAAAAGCACAATTTAGATCGCGCTATCAACCAAGTTCGGTTATTTACTTTACTTTGTGAAGCTGAGCTTGAGTTAGTAAAACTCGCTAAATAAGCATTATTACTAGCAGATTATCTCCTAGTAAGATCGCTAGTTTAAATAACGGCTATCAATATAGCGTATAAAGCCTTTCACTACGATTTAAAACACCACACACTCAACACGATTTTATTGTCTTTTTGTTTACAGAATGATTACCCCTTCATCGCTGTGATACTTCTGTGATTAATTCTCCAACAAAAAGTGATAAAGGCGTGATCTCCAAGCGATAATTCAGTCGCATACTTTCTTTACTACAACAAAACCATACCAAACAGATTGGTATAATCTAACTACAAAGGAAAGTATCATGAAAGTAATCAAGAAATCGCCAATCACGTCAACATTAAGTGTACTAGCACTCGCGCTTGCGAGTTCAACGACTATGGCACAAGAATTATCCATTACTGTCACAAACTTAACGCAAGGTTTGCATTTTACCCCTGTAATTACAGCAGCTCATACCAGTGATAACCACATTTTTATGCTGAGCGATATGGCGAGTCCTGAGCTACAAGCAATGGCCGAGGGTGGTAGTATTTCAGGCTTGGCAAGTGTATTAACTAATGCTGATGCCAATATTAATGAAAACCCTGCAGCGGGCTTATTAGCACCTGCAATGTCGGCCAGCTTTAACTTAACCAATGACAGCAGCAATACTCATTTATCACTTGCCGCTATGGTTTTGCCTTCTAACGATGGTTTTGTTGGTTTAGACAGCTGGAAAATACCTGAAGAAGCTGGCACTTATACCGTATTTTTAAATGCCTATGATGCTGGCACCGAAGCCAACAATGAACTTCGTGGCAGTGGAGCACCTGGAGAAGCAGGTATGCCAGTACCACCACCACTAGATGGTGTTATAGGTACAAATGGTACTGGTGTTACCGATATGGAATCTAACAATAAAGTACATATTCACCGTGGTAGCTTAGGTGATAGTGATATGTCCGCAGGTACAAGTGATATTAACAATAGCGTGCAACGCTGGTTAAACCCTGTAGCTAAACTTACCATTACCGTGCAATAAGGGGGCAACATGTTAACCTTTACCACTCAAAAAAAGAGTACCAAAAAATTAGCTAATCCATTACTCATTGCTAGCTTACTTATACTAGGGCTAACCGCTTGTAGTGATAATGACAACGTGGAGGCTCCTCCAGAAGAGGTTCCTGCGGAATATAGCTATGCATTAACGCTAACTAATCTAACCTATGCTCAGCCTCTTTCACCTGCTGCGGTTTTACTTCACGGCGATGCTAAAATGTGGCAAGTTGGTCAAGCAGCTTCTGTTGCTTTAGAGAAACTAGCCGAAGGTGGAGATAATGCTGACTTTATTGCACTAGAGAATAATCTAGCCACAGCAACTGCTGAAGGCCCTACTTTACCGGGTACCAGCGTTACTGTGAACATCAGCACAATGGATCCTGCTGCAACTTATTTGACTGTTGCCACTATGTTGGTGAATACAAATGATGCTTTCTCGGGTCTTACTGGTGTAGATATATCAACATTGACGCTTAACCAAGAAAAATCGTGGCGATTAAATGCCTATGATTCAGGTACCGAGCAAAATAACGAAGCCGCTGGTACTATTCCAGGCCCAGCAGATGGTGGGGTTGGATATGACTCAGCACGAAATGATATCGATCTAGTCGGTTATCATTCAGGTGTAGTTAGCAAAGATGATGGTCTATCAAGCTCAGTATTAACTCAGGCTCATCGCTTTGATAACCCTGCAGTTAAATTAACTATTACTCGAACTAAGTAGTGTCCTTGGTCAAGATACCAAGCGGATTAATTAATTGACTAACTTAGAGCTACAGTAGTGAACTTAGAACAAACAAAATTTGTTAAACATAGTTACTCTATATTTCATTGATTTTGTGATGTTATCGGTTTTCTACTGAGCTCCCGAAGGGCGAGTTTAAAAGGTTTATATACGGCGTTATTGATTTTGACAAGGACGCTGCATGGATGCAGCTTATTAGAGAATGCAGGAGCATATTCTCCTGAATAACCATTCTCTTCAATCAATGCCTTGCCTCTAAACCTTTTAATTCTCGCTAAGTAATCACTTAATTAGTTCGCTTGGTATAGGTGGCTAAGTCCACTCATTGGCCAAAATATGAAAGATAATATTCTAATAATTGAAGACGAAATTGATATTGCCAAGCTTATTAAAGTGCACTTATCTGAATTAGATTTGAACTGTGATATTTGCACTCAAGGTGAGCAAGCTTTACAACAAGCGTTAACAAAAGACTATCAGCTAATTTTACTTGATGTAATGTTGCCAGGTATTAGTGGGTTAGATATTTGCCGACAGGTTAGGCAAGAAAAACCCTTACAATCAATTATTATGTTGACCTCTAAAACATCAGAAATAGATCGTGTATTGGGACTTGAGTTGGGGGCTGATGACTATATGACTAAACCTTTTAGTGTTCGAGAATTACAAGCCCGTGTTAGAAGTCAATTACGTAGGGTTCATGCAGTTATCGCTAAAAATTCAACTGAAATTTGCGACCTAAAACATGAAGAAAAAGCAGTTCAAGAATCAGCTCAGTTAGACCAAACAAGTACAACGATAGGCCAACTACAGGTTGACCACCGATTTCATCAAGTGATTTATAAAAATAAAACGATCAATCTCACTGCTACAGAATTTGAATTAATTGATTTTTTCTGCCAACACCCTGATCAGGTGTTTTCACGCGCTCAGTTACTCGATGCTGTTTGGGGCTACCATCACAATGGCTATGAGCACACAGTTAACTCTCATATTAATCGTCTTAGAAGTAAGCTAGAGGAGGATTGTACTGAGCCAAAAATAATTCAGACCGTTTGGGGTGTTGGTTATAAACTTAATTCGGCAGGCGTAATGCCACCAGCAGCATTATAATTTAGTAAGGACTTCCCAGCGATGAAAATATCACTTTATCAACGTTTAGCATTAACACTCTGTGTTGCTTTTATGATTGTGGCCTCATTACTTGTTGCTTGGAGTAACTCTTTAGTACAACAATCACAGTACCAGGCAGAGCAAAAACTACACGTAAACCTCGCTGAACATCTAGCCCATGATAACCCGTTATTACAAGATGGTGTTTATGATAAAGCAGCGTTAGAAAACCTTTTTCATACACTGATGTTATTAGGCCCTGCTTTTGAATTTTACTTTTTGGATACGCAAGGTAATATTTTAACTTATTCTGCTGACGCAGCTAAAATCAAACGAAAGTCTGTTTCACTCATACCACTGAAAAAGCTGATTGATAAACCACAACAAGTACCTGTTTTTGGTGATGATCCCCGAGATATAAACAATAAGAAAATATTTTCGGCTTCCCCCGTTTATCAGGGTGAACGACTGCAAGGTTATTTGTATATCATTATTGGTGGCGAAATTTATGATTCAATTTTTAGCCAAGTACAAGCAGACAAAGACTTACAAAAGTATGGCGCATTTGTTATCGCCAGCTTATTACTACTTTTACTCATTTTATTAGCAGTATTTCGCTACTTTACCCATCCGGTAAGGGAGTTAGCAAAACAAATGCAAGCACTTAAAGCAGTGAAATTTGATCAAACAAAAGTTCAGTTAAAGCAGTGGGGATCTAATTCAAGCCATAGTATCGATAGTAATGAAGTTAGTTTTCTCGGTACTACATTTAACGACATGGTTGTACAAATTAATCAGCAGTTTTCTTTATTAACTGAAAACGACCGCGTGCGTCGGGAATTATTGGCGCACTTATCTCACGATCTGCGTACTCCCTTGGCGACAATGCAAGGGTATATTGAAATATTAACCATCAAAGGTGATGACTTATCCAGTGTTGAACAGCAAGAGTATTTAGCGACAGTTCAGCGTAATGTTAGTCAACTTAAACGCCTTATCGACCAGATTTTTGAACTGGCGCATCTAGAAAATGGTCAAGTAACGGTCAATCTAGAAAACTTTGCTATTGGTGAGTTGTTACATGACATCCTAGCAAAATTTACCTTAAAAACCACCGACAAAAAAATTGTCCTAACCTTACAGCCTCAGCCCTGCCAATTCATGGTTCATTCTGATATTGCTAAGCTAGAGCGGATAATGACAAATTTATTAGAAAATGCCATTAGACATACTGATATTGGTGGCAACATTGTTATGACAGTCACTCAATTGTCGACACAAGTTAAAGTAAGCGTAACTGATAATGGTAGTGGTATAAGTAAAGAGGATATCGCTTATATATTTGATGCAAGATATAGAGCGAGTAATGCCATAGAAGATAATACCCAGCATGCCGGTTTGGGCTTAGCGATTAGCCAAAAATTATCGCAAGTAATAAAATCTGAGCTGATGGTTAAAAGTGAACTTGGCAATGGCAGCAGCTTTTCATTATCAATACCTATTTTACCTCAACAATAAAAAATGCTACTGATATAGAAACACTTTTAAGCAAAGCAGTGATTAAAAGTGTTTCTATATCTTACTTTGCTCACTTTATTAACACTGGGTTTGCGCCGTTAACGCCAAGATATTTTGCTGTGCATCAATAAGCTGTTTGCTTACTACTTTTTGGTGCTTAATTGCTTCATCAAGTGGAATAAAGCGCATCACATTATTTTGCTCTGCCACCATAACATTAGACTTACCGTCGATAAGTGCTTGTACTGCAGCTACGCCCATTTTTGTTGCTAATATTCTATCTTTAGCAATGGGTGATCCACCTCGCTGAATATGTCCTAATATGCAAGGTGTGCACTCAATATCAGCTTGCTGGTGCAATTGTTTCGCTAATTCTGCTGCGCCACCTGGCCACAGGTTTTCGGCGATAACAATGATATAACTTGAATGGCGATTTTTCTTTGCGGTAGTAATTTCGCTAGCGAGATGCTGTAATTTTGATGATTGCTCATTCGCGGTAAAATTTTCAAAAGACAACACTTGCTCTGCTGCACAAGCAATACCAACATTGAACGTTATATGACCACAACCCCTCCCCATTAACTCCACAATAAATATCCGTTCGAAAGCATCTGCGGTATCTCGAATTTTATCAATCGCTTCTATACCAGTATTCACTGCGGTGGCAAAACCAATGGTGTAATCAGTACCGTCTAGGTCATTATCTATCGTTCCGGGCACTCCAATCATCTGACCCGACCAATACTGTTTAAGCGCCAACAAGCCAGAAAAAGAGCCATCACCACCTATGACAACAAGCGCGTCGATATTGTGTTCTTTTAACGTGTTCGCCGCTAATTGTAAGCCTTCTTCCTCATGCATTAACTGGCATCGAGCACTCTTCAATATGGTACCACCAAGGTGAATAATACTGTTTACCTTTAACAAGCTTAACAATTCAGCCATCGCAATATGTTCTTCACATATCAAACCGTTATAACCGTGATAAAAGCCAATCACCTCAATGTGATAATGGTGAGCTGCTAATACCACTGAACGTATCGCGGCGTTCATGCCTGGCGCATCTCCACCACTGGTTAATATTGCAATACGCTTAACTGGCTTCGCTAGTTTATTATTCATTTTATTTACTCTATATTGCGATAGGAATCACACAGGACTGTATAACCATTTATAAAGTACAAGATTTCAGAGGCAATTAAAACCCGCCGTAGAAAGTTGTGAGTAATACAGGTACTCAAACGCTATACAGTCAATTATGGCTGTTGTGAGGGTAAATAGGGAGACTATTTTGTAAGCAGAAAGCAAACACCATTGCTAACCACCGTGAGTGACGATTAGCAATGACGAGTTATATAATTGAGAAGGCAGCTTGCTGGGCCTGGGCTAAGCCTAAGTTAAGCGAAACTACATAGTTATTAGCTGTAACTGACCCTTACCGGAATAGTTAATACCTTTTTACCTTTATGTTTAAGCCAAAAGTAAATCAGAACAAAGGTTAATAAAGCAAGAGTAATAGTTATACTAGAACTTAATGGTGAGGCCAAGAAATTACCTATTTGATAACATAACGTTGATACCAAATAGGCAAAAACAAAGCTCCATATTCCAGCAAATCCAGCCCAGCGACTACCTACTTCATTTTTAATTGCCCCCATAGCAGCAACGCAAGGGGTATAGAGTAAGATAAATAATAAATAGCTAAAAGCGCCTAACTGGCTAACAAAAGCTAATTGCATTCGTTGGTAAGTAGTTAATTCAACACCTTGCTCTTGTGCCGCGATATTTAAGTCACTGATTTCACCGACGCTAATACCTAATGGATCATCAGGGGAAATACCAAATAAATTTTCTTTGATGCTATCAGTAGCTTCTTGCCAACTTTGCACCAACGATGGTGCTCCTTCACTCTCTGAGGCATGTGGTGAATATAAATTATTAAACGTGGCAACCAGTACTTCTTTGGCAAATATTCCGGTGATTATTCCTACGCCAGCTTGCCAATTGTCTTCTTGAACGCCCATAGGTGCCAATAGCGGCATAACCACTTTTGCCCCTTGGCTTAATACTGAATTTTCACTGTCTTGGCTACCAAATTTACCGTCAATGCCAATAGAGTTAAAAAAGTTAAGTAAACACACCACAATCACAATGGTTTTACCTGCACCTGTGACAAAACTACTGGTACGTTGCCATACTCGTTTACTAAGAGCACCAATTCTTGGCATCTCATACTCTGGCAATTCCATAATATTCAATGAAGTTGTGCCTGATAAAACGGTTTTCTTTAATAAAAACCCGGTAAATATAGCGGCGGCAATACCCACCAAATACAATAAAAACACTAAATTTTGACCGTTGTCAGGGAAAAATGCGGCGGCAAATAGTGCATAAACAGGTAACCTTGCCCCACATGACATAAAGGGCGACATCATTACTGTGGTAATACGTTCTCGTTCACTGTCAAGAATTCTTGCTGACATTACCGCAGGAACAGTACAACCAAAGCCAACAATCAAAGGAACAAAAGCTTTACCGGGCAAACCAATTTTTTGCATCAAGCTGTCCACTACAAAAGCAGCACGAGCTAAGTAGCCTGAACTCTCAAGCAGTGATAAGCCAATAAATAAACAGGCAATAATAGGAATAAAAGTCGCGACCGTTTGCAAACCACTGCCCAAGCCTTCCACAATAGTAAGTATCCACTGTGGTAAATCTAAAGGTGCAAGAAAGTGCAAAGGATATTCAACGAATAAGGTACCACTAAGAATATCGAAGAAGTCGATAAAGGCACTACCAACATTAATGGCAAACATAAAGAGTAAGTACATCACACCAAGAAAAACGGGTATGCCCGTTATAGGATGTAAAACTACGCTATCGATTTTTTCTGAAAAGGGTTTGTTGCTAGATGTTGGATTAGCAAAAGCAGCGTTCGTTGCTTCAACACTGCTTACCCGCGCCAGCATATCCGTAATGTAATCATAACGAGCGTGCATTACTTTAACGTTTGGCTCAGGCTTATTTTTTGGCTCGGTGTGAGCATTATCAATAATTTTTTGGTGAACGGCAGATAAGTCACCATTCAATTGACCCAGTGCTTGTTGCACCTTTTTTAGCGCATCATCACGTTGTGCGCTAATGGCAACAACAGGACAACCTAATTCGGCTGCTAATTGAGAAATATCAATATCTAAATGTTTTTGTCGATCGATTTTATTAAGCACCACTATCATAGGTACTCCCAACTCTAATAACTGGCTAGTTAAATAAAGTTGACGACTGAGCTGATTAACATCAACAACATTAACTAAAAAATCAATATCATTGTCTTGCAAAAATGATTGGGAAATAGTGAGATCTTTACCCTGCTCAGCATGACGTTCCAATGAACTTAAACCGGGAAGATCAGATAAATAGGCAGCCTGCTTATTTAGGGTGATTTTTGTTTTTTTAGCTGCAACAGTCACACCTGACCAGTTGCCTACGTTCTGCTTACTCTGTTTTTTATTGCTATCGCTGTCTGATAATAACAGGTTAAATAGAGTGCTTTTGCCTGAGTTGGCAAAACCAACCAGGGCGAAATGTTTTGATTGCTTCACGGAAAAATTCTTTTTGGTTGCTTATTATGAATACATAGCGCATTCATTGATTAAAAATTAACGCCTATTTGCTCTGCGATATCACGTTGAATGCTAATTTTCGTATTGTGTAAGCGAAAAGCCATTGGTCCATTAAAAGGAGCCTTATGCGCTAATGATACATGTGACCTAAGCGTGAAGCCCTGCTCAATCAATTGAGCAGCGATAGTTTCATCTTTCGGTAGAGCGCTAATTTTGGCTGGTTTATTAAGGGGAAGTTCAGCTAGAGTCATGATATAAATCCAAAAAACAAATTCATCTTACTAAAAGGCGGTAACCTAAGAGCTAATGATAATTACTATTATTTAGATAATAGCATTTAGTCCGTCAATACAACAGTAAAAGCTGCCTTGCTCGCTTGATTTTGATCAAGTTAGCGTTGATAAAAATTTATGCAACATCAATTGCCCGTTATCATCTTATTTTACTACAGGCGTGCTTCATGTTTAGCAGCAAATAAAAACAGGCAAAGTCCAGTCTACAATGATGATTTGATAGTTTTATCAGCTGAAATATCACTTCAGCATAACCTAATCCTTTTGATAGCATCGTCCTGCGTAATCAATACAAACTCACAACGACAAGCTCATTAGCTAATGTTCAACGTTCAGTGCTTTATTAATTCACTAAAGCTAACCTCTTTAACTAAATGTTTTTTAGCACCATAAGCAATACGATGCGTGCCATGACAACGAGCACATGCTAATACGGCTAAAGTACCAAGATCGCGACCTTGCTGTTTGGCGGTACCTGACTCTAGAGAGGTTTTTAAACTACTGAGTGTCTTTTTCATCACTTCACTTGGGTAAGCCTTACGGTCTTTTTTATGACAATCAATGCAGGTCTCTCCCAGCGTTGCCATTTCATCATTAAGGCCTACTAAAGATGATAGTGCTAAAGATTTATTACCATCTTGTGCTGAAATTTTTATCTGGTTTACTTGTCTTGTTAACGTATCCATATGTTCAACAAAACTAAGCTCAGGGGTAATTTGAATATTCGAAAAGTCAGGCGTTCTATAGGTCAAAGCCGTAATGGCTTGATAATCATCATGACAAGAGTCACAGCTTTGTTGCAGCATTTTATGCTGAACTAATACCGATGAGAAATCTTTTTGTTCACTGGCAAGCTTTAACTCAGCCAGAGTGTTCATTGCTAATTTTTTTTGCCAAGCGGGTACCATATCGGCAATTTTAAGGTAATGCTTATTCAGCTGTTCTGCCCATATTTGCAAATGTTCTGCATCTTGCTGTTGCGCATAAAATTCTACCGCCTGCATTTCTCGGCGAAGTTTAAACATATTATGTAGCCAAACTTGACGCTTATTTTCAGGCTTATACCATTTTGCCAATTCAATTGGCGGGGTTTTAACTAACTTAGCCTTATCTTGATGTTTATAAACGAGTCCTGCTACGACAAGTAAAATAACAGCTTGTAAAATAATGAAATAACGCCAACGCATAACTAAGTACTCAAGTTAATTTATTGACTCAGTGTAAACAAATTGAGGGTTATGGTTATTGATCTAGTATAAAAAAAGCGCCTTAAGGCGCTTTTTTTATACTAGGGTCTGTTGAGTATTCAACTTATCAAATGCTCAGCTTACATGCCTAAAATGAATAACGTACACCAATAGCGCCATCAACACTGAATTTAAAGTCATCATCAAAATCTGCTACTGGCTGTACCTGTCCGTATAAATCCCAGCCTTTAGCAAAGTACCAAGAAATGCCTACGGGAGCGCGAACACCAAAGCCGTCATCCCAACCAGCCCAACCGCCACCAGCAAAATACCAAGATAATGGCGCTTTATTATCAAATTTACCTGTTTTAACTAAGTAATCAACGGCAAAGCCACTATCACCCAGTACCAGATTGTAGCGATCTATTTGCGCGACAAGGCTTAAATCCATATCGAGCGCAACACCCATTTTCATGTCAGCTTGAGCCAAGTTAGGCACAGATGAAAGCAGCATAAACATACTTACCAATAATAGTTTTTTCACATTTATTCCTTAAATTTATATGAGTATATACCCAAACTCATTGGAAATGCATGATTTCAGCGGAGATTTAAAGGGTCAAATACAAGGCATTTATCTTAAGCATAGTCATTCTATGATTATGATAAATAACGCAGTAGTTGGCCTTTTAAAATTCGCCCGTAGGGAGTTTCTCAGGTAAGTAATCACTGCGTAACATCAATTTGAAAGGCAATAAGCATTTCTACATTGATGTACCTTGTGCTAACTCACCTTAGTAACTCTGAAACACGCATTCTCAAGGAGCTTGGGTATATTCAACAAGGTTGGCGCTATTTTAGTGTCTTTCTACTCCAAAGCAAGGGAACTCAAAAAACACTGCTTAAGCCAGTGAACAAAATAGATTTAATGCGGGGTATTTTTACAGGTATCTAAGGGATTATTACCAGCATTAACCTAGTAAAACGTTTTCCTATTAATCGTCCCTAAGTTACTAAAGTGTAACGGCTACTTGTTAACGCCGATCACAGCCTTTACTATGCGATACAAATTCTAACTATTCTCTGCAAACTTAGGTTGTCCATGTTTACACAAATAACAAAGAAAAATATCAGAAAGCTATTAACCCTTGTCAGCATAACCACTGCCGGTTTAGGCATTGCTAACACTGCCAATGCCACCATAGTTGAATTTCATACATCACAAGGTAGCTTTCAGGTTAACTTGTTTGATCAAAATACGCCTGCAACAGTAAAAAACTTCCTCAACTATGTTGAGGGTGACCATTACAATAACTCCGTTGTTCATCGAGTTTCCTCTGGTTTTGTTGTGCAAGCGGGCGGCTTTAAATTTAATGGTACTTGGCCATTAACGCCCCTAGTACCTAATGTCCCAGTAATAAACGAGGCCATTTACTCTAACGTCAAAGGCACTATTTCGATGGCTAAGAAAGGAAACGATATTAATAGTGCCACCAACCAATGGTTTTTTAATTTAAGCGATAATAACACTGGCCCCGCTAAGGAGGGTAATTTAGACCGACAAAATGGTGGTTTTACTGCTTTTGGCCAAGTTATTGGTGATGGTATGACGGTAGTGAACAAAATAGCTCAACTTAAGTTATGTGACTATGAAAATTTAAAAGGCATTCCTATGGTAATGGATAGTGATCAGACATGTGCTGACATGGTCGTACCGGGCGAGGAAAATTTTGCGGTTATTGAGCAAATAAAGGTTATTGACCCTTCGAAGACAACTGCCAGTGATTTACACCCCTTAGAATCAAAATACCCTGACAGTGATGGTGATGGCGTAAAGGATATCGATGATGCTTTCCCAAGTGACCCGTCTAAAAGTGTTCCTGACGTTGAAGACAGTGGTGCTTCTATCAATTGGTTTGCCCTTGTTATGTTAGCGCTAATATCAACACGAAAACGTTTTATCAAAAGCTAATCGTTAACGAGAGCTTAGTGAGCTATCTCTGCATTCAATAAAAGAATGAACAAATAAAAAGCCGCATATCGTAAAACGATGTGCGGCTTTTTTTTGTTGAGTCTCATTACTGTTCGCTCATTAACACCCCTTTATCGATGTGCGGAGTGTATTGAGCGCTAGTATCTAACCTCTAGTGAATTCTGGATAAGCTTCCATACCACAGTCAGAGATATCAACACCTTCATATTCTTCTTCAGAACTCACTCGAATACCGATGATCTTTTTCAGAGCGAACCAGACGATAAAGCTACTTACAAATACCCAAACAAAGATAGTTGCTGCACCAATAAGTTGACCGCTAAAGCTAGAAGCTGAATTAGTAATAGGTACAATCATCAGACCAAAGAAACCAACTACGCCATGAACTGAAATGGCGCCCACAGGATCATCAATCCTAATTTTATCTAAGGCTAAAATTGACATC
>MAAC01016538.1_pt1 | contig 14271 bp, 12 predicted proteins | sample 1115981 | NCBI WGS metagenome assembly MAAC01 (sample SAMN04961126, study PRJNA320927) | seawater metagenome | isolation source: sample BD02T64 sea water enriched with oil for 64 days | place: USA:Gulf of Mexico | collected 2013-07-27 | reverse complement strand
TTGACATTACGACAGTTTTTTCTTGCAGTTTAACAGACATTATGACGTGTTTATAAAACCATTAGTAATATTTAACCAGTATAGCTTTATCTTTGTACCTTGTTAATATATAATAAATCAGTTAATTCTGTTCTCGCTTTCGCGAAAGCGTAAAAAATAATAAGCTTATGGGATTTATGGACAAGCTGTTTAAATCACAGAGAGATATTGCAAAGGAAGAAATGACGGGAATCCCATGGGAGCCTTTAGAATCTATAGACCAGTTAGAAAATGTGATAAAAAACTCTACGATTAAACCTAAAGTCATTTTTAAGCACAGTACACGATGTGGAATTTCAAGAATGGTTTTGAATCAATTTGAAAACGGTTTTGAATCAAACGATGATGAGGTCACTTTCTACTTTCTAGATTTATTAAATTATAGAGAAGTAAGCAACGCCGTTGCAGAAAAACTTAACGTAAGACATCAATCTCCACAAATTATAGTTCTTTATAATAAAGAAATTCTACATACAGAGTCTCACCAAGGAATTGATATTAAAAAAGTGCAACAAATAGTTTCAAATAAAAAGTAAGTCATGAAAAACCCATTTAAACTCATAATTTTAACAGGAGTTCTATTTCTGTCTTCTTGTGCAACAAATGTTTTTACAGGTAAAAAGACGTTGAAGCCTATAGCAAATGACCGTTTGTTCCCTATGGCTTTTTCACAGTACGACCAGTTTCTAGATGAGAATAATGTTATTACTAACACATCAGAAGCTAGAATGATAGCTACCGTAGGTGGAAAGATAAAGACAGCAGCTCAAAGATGGCTCAACGCTATTGGGCATCCAGAATATTTAGATGGTTACGAATGGGAATACAAGCTGGTAAAAGACGATCAAGTTAACGCATGGTGTATGCCAGGCGGTAAAATTGTCTTTTATACTGGAATATTACCTATCTGTCAGGATGAAACAGGTGTTGCCATAGTCATGGGACATGAAGTAGCACATGCTCTAGCAAATCACGGTGGTCAAAGAATGAGCGCGGCACAATGGCAAGCAATTATAGGTACTGGAGTAGCTGTAGGAAGTCAAGTAGCTGGCGCAAGCAATGAAACACAACAACTTATAGGTCAAGCATATGGTCTAGGATCTCAAGTAGGAGGAATGTTGCCATTTTCAAGAGCTCATGAAACTGAGGCTGATAAAATAGGACTTTACCTTGCTGCGATTGCAGGTTATAATCCAGATGAAGGTGCACAATTATGGGAGCGCATGAAGGCAAACAGTGGTGGGCAAGCTCCACCAGAATTTTTAAGCACGCACCCATCTAACGATAGTCGAATTGCAAACTTAAAAGAGTTAGCTCCCAAAGCAAAAGCTGAAGCTGCAAAATATGGAGTAACTTCTTTTAAATAGAAAATTAAAATACATACTTTTAAAGGGTTCTTAAAGAACCCTTTTTTTATGAAAAAAAACCTACCAAAAGGCTCTAAAAAATTATTAAATGCATGGGCGTTTTATGATTGGGCAAATTCTGTTTATAGTCTTGTTATTAATAGTGCGATCTTCCCGTTATTTTACGCAGCAATAAGTATTAAAGCATTTGAAAAAGGCAAAGTGCCAAATATTTTAAAAGATGTTAATAACGAGTCTATTATAATCGTAACTACGGCCATAGCATTTCTAATTGTAAGTGTTATTTCACCTATTTTATCTGGTATTGCCGACTATTCTGGACAGAAAAAGCGTTTTTTACAGTTCTTTTGTTATCTAGGCGCTTTAAGTTGTATAGGTCTAGCAGCATTTAGTTTTGATTATTTATGGATCAGTTTGATTATCTATATGCTGGCACTTATTGGTTTTTGGGGCAGTCTGGTTTTTTATAATTCTTACTTACCAGATATTGCATTTCCAGAACAGCAAGATGCGATAAGTTCTAAAGGATTTTCTATGGGATATTTGGGTAGTGTACTACTACTTATTATATGTCTAGCAATGATTGAGTTTGGACTATATCCATCAAGCGGTTATTTATTAGGTCTTGATGCAGTACAAATGTCGTTTATTCTAGTAGGTGTATGGTGGATGGGTTTTGCGCAATACACGTATAAATATTTACCTCTAGGAACTAGAAAAGATAGGAGCAAAGTAAAAAATATCTTTACCAATGGCTTTCAGGAACTTAAGAAAATATGGAAAAACTTAAGTGCAAACCTTCAAATGAAGCGTTACTTAGGTGCGTTTTTTATTTATAGTATGGCTGTACAAACGGTCATGTTAGTCGCTACTTATTTCGGGACGGAAGAAGTAGCTTGGGAAGATGATGGTGCAACCATGGGATTAATAATCAGTATTCTTCTCATACAGCTCGTTGCTATTCTAGGAGCTTGGTTAGCAAGTTTGCTTTCGCGAAAGCTAGGTAACATCAAAACACTAATCATAATAAATATTCTTTGGGCATTAATTTGTGTTTATGGATACTTTGTTGTGACGCCATTACAGTTTTACATTACCGCTGGTTTTGTAGGTTTAGTGATGGGTTCTATACAATCACTTTCAAGGAGTACTTATTCTAAAATGATTCCAGAAGGAAATCTAGATACTGCCTCGTATTTTAGTTTTTATGACGTGGCAGAAAAGATAGGAATTGTAATCGGTATGCTCATTTTTGCAATTGTAGGTGAGATAAGCGGTTCTATGCGAGAGCCTATTTTATTTCTAATCTTGTTTTTTATTACAGGTATAATTTTACTTTTCAGAATACCTAAATTAACAAACACAAAGGTAAAATAAAGCTTTTTCTATCTTGATACCATAAGTTAAAACTTGAGTTTATTGATTTGTAATAGTTTTTATCTATATCGATTTCAGAATAATCTTTAATTAATTCCGAAATACAAATTTAATTTCAAATATATTTGAAGGAATAACAATTAAAAATAAACATTATGAGTGCTCAAAATACCGATACTTTTGAATTAAATGACTCTCACGCAACATCCAAATGTCCTTTCATGGGAGGATCTCCTAAAAAGATGGCCGGTCATGGAACTACAAATAAAGAATGGTGGCCTAACGGACTTAAATTAAACATATTACGCCAAAATGCTAAAAAATCAGATCCGATGAATCCTGATTTTAATTATGCAGAGGCTTTTAAAAGCTTAGACCTAGATGCACTTAAAGATGATTTGAGAAATCTAATGACAGATTCTCAAGACTGGTGGCCAGCAGATTATGGTCATTATGGTGGGTTTTTTGTAAGAATGGCGTGGCACAGTGCTGGTACCTATAGAATAGGTGATGGTCGTGGTGGTGCTTGTAGTGGTTCACAAAGGTTTGCGCCATTAAATAGCTGGCCAGATAATGGTAACCTAGACAAAGCAAGATTGTTATTATGGCCTATTAAAAAGAAATATGGTAACAAAATTTCTTGGGCAGATTTAATGATACTTACAGGAAACATAGCCATGGAATCCATGGGATTAAAAAAGTTAGGTTTTGCTGGTGGACGTGAAGATGTATGGGAACCTGAGCAAGATATTTACTGGGGTAGTGAGACAGAATGGGGCGCAAACGATGTGCGTTATGAAGATGGTGAATTAGAAGCACCTCTAGGAGCCGTAATGATGGGTTGGATTTATGTTAATCCAGAAGGACCTAATGGAGTACCAGATCCTATGGGTTCTGCGGCAAACGTGCGTGAGACTTTTGGACGTATGGCAATGAACGATTATGAGACAGTTGCATTAATAGCAGGTGGACATACCTTTGGTAAAGCACATGGTGCGGCAGATCCAGAAAAATATGTAGGTAAAGAACCAGCTGGTGCAAAAATTGAAGAAATGAGCACTGGTTGGAAAAATTCTTTTAAATCAGGTAAAGGAGATGATACCATAACTAGTGGTATTGAAGGAGCATGGACGCCTAATCCAGATAAATGGGATTTTGATTATTTCAGAGTACTATTTGATTACGAATGGGAATTAACAAAAAGTCCAGCTGGTGCTCATCAATGGAAGCCTACTGCAGCTTCTAATGCAGATCAAGCGCCAAAGGCTGGTGATGCTAGCCTAAGACAAGATTTAATGATGACTACTGCAGACATCGCGCTTAAAACTGATCCAGAATACCGTAAGATTTCTCAGAATTTCAGGGATAACCCAGAAGAGTTTGAGGAAGCGTTTGCAAAAGCCTGGTACAAATTAACGCATAGAGATATGGGCCCTATTTCTCGTTATCTAGGACCTGATGTGCCAGAGAAAGAAGAGTTATGGCAAGATCCTATTCCTGCTGTGACACATGAGCTAGTTGATGAGAGTGATATTACAAATTTAAAAAATCAAATACTAGACTCAGGATTAACGATACAAGAACTTGTAACGACCGCTTGGGCAAGTGCTTCAACTTTCAGAGGTTCTGATAAAAGAGGTGGAGCAAATGGTGGTCGTATACGGCTAGCTCCACAAAATAATTGGGAAGCAAATAATCCGGAACGATTATCTAAGGTTCTTGGTAAATTAAATGAAATCAAAACAGCTTTTGATAACGAGCAATCTGGAGATAAAAAAATCTCGATGGCAGATTTAATCGTTCTGGCTGGTAATGCTGCTGTTGAGAAAGCAGCCGCTGATGCCGGTAAAGAATTATGGTTAGATTTTCATCCAGGTAGAGGAGATGCTAGACCAGAGGATACAGATGTGGATTCATTTGGATACTTAGAGCCTAAAGCTGATGGTTTTAGGAACTATATTAAAGAGGGCGAGAAATCTTCTGGAGAAGATCATTTAATTGATAAAGCAAATTTATTGACATTGTCTATCCCAGAAATGTCGGTACTAGTAGCAGGTCTTAGAGCTTTAGATGCAAATTATGACGGCTCTTCCTACGGTGTGTTCACTGATCGTCCAGGAAAATTGACAAATGATTTCTTTGTTAATGTACTTGACTTATCTACTACTTGGAAAGCAAAATCCAGTTCTGAATTGTTGTTTGTAGGAAGTGATAGAAATACAGGAGAAAAGAAGTGGGAAGGAACTAGGGTTGATCTCATATTTGGTTCTAATACAGAATTAAGAGCGGTAGCTGAAGTTTATGCTGCTGATGATGCTCAAGATAGGTTTGTAGAAGATTTTGCCGCTGCATGGACAAAGGTTATGAATCTAGACAGATTTGATATCTAGTAATTCAATCCTTTAAAAAACAAAAACTCCAAATCAATTAATTGATTTGGAGTTTTTTTGTCCTTAATTTTCTGATTTACATCTTTGTTATATCACCACTTCCCATAACGCTTTTCTTTACGCTTTTAGCTTTTCCTTTGTATCGTAAATCTCCAGAACCTACAATAGAAGCTTTTAAGTCTCCACCATTACAATAAACTGATACATCACCACTACCTGCAATAGAAGCATTTACATTATTAGCTTTTAAATTTAGAGCAGATATATCGCCACTACCAGCCACATTTGCCTCAAGATTCTCTGTACGACCGTTTACCTTGACATCACCACTTCCAGCAATACTTATTTCTAAATTCTCTGATTCCACTTCAGTAGAGATATCACCACTACCAGCAACTGATATATCCATATTTTTGGATTTAAGTTTCAGCTTGCTCAAAATATCACCACTTCCAGCCATACTCAAACTACTAATTCTTTCTACTGGTACCGTAACAACAATTCCTTTGCGTGTGCTTATATTATAACCGTCTTCCATGCCAATTTTTAGATTGCCATTTTTTACCTCTATCTCAATATGTTCCATTATATTAGATTCTGCTTCAACAGATATTTTTCCTTCAGTTCCTGAAACTAGAATGATGTCAAAGCTGCTTCTACCTGATACTTCATCATAGTCTTCAGTTGTAAAAGTCTTAGTGATTACCTCACCATTTCCTTTTAACCTTTTATTATTTCCCCACCACTGAGCATTTGCACTATTGATAGCTAGGAGCGTAACGAGTAAAATGATACAATTTTTCATATTATTATGTTTAGTTGATTATTAATTAAATTGATTATTAATTTTTATTTAAGCTTACACCACCAAAGCTTGATCTAATATTAATTACAGCATTTGCATTCTCTCTACCGTAGTAACCAGACCTTTGTTTATCTGTAGTGTCATTTTCTGATCTAGTAACGGTTAAATCATCGTCTAGTTTAATACTAGCAAACTCTGTGTCTATATCAAATTTAAAAGAAGCATTATCATTAAAGCTAATTTTAATTCCAGTGTACTCAGATTTAATTGTTGCCTCTTTAAAGGTTTTACCTAGTTCTGTAATAAGAATGGAGCCAAAGTCTGTATTTAAATTCACGTTATTATTCACTAAGCCTAATTTGATGGTACTGTAGTCACCTCTTCCTATAACATTGTCAGCTTTACCAGATTCTATAGTACTGAAATCACCATTAAAACTTAAATTCTTTACATCGTGAATTTTTGCTTTAGTATAGTCACCTTTGAACTCAACCTTTTCAGTTCCATGGAGTTCAAAACTGCTAAAATCTGCTCTTATAGTACCAGATTTCATGTAATCTATATGTGAATTTTTAGTGTAGTCAAAACGTAGCTCATTATCTTCAGCAAGCAATTGTCCTATATCTAATCTACCAAAATCACACTTTATGTTTGCTTTACCTTCCAGTCGGTCTATTTTCACCGTACCGTAGTCATTACTTATATCAAGAGAAGCAGTAACAGGCATCTTAACTATGTAATTAATTTTCATGTTAGAATTGTTGTCATTACTACTACCAAAAAACGTATTCCATAGACTACGGCCACCGCTAGAATTATGATCAGCATCAGTTTGTGCACTTACAAAAGACGAACTTGCTTCAAATTCTACATCTATTTCTTTCAGTTGTTGTTCTACTCTATCTTCATTATCTCCACTCACCTCAACCGTAATTTCAAAAGAAACGCTAGGTTGGTCCCATGTAGTAATAGTGATGTTACCAAAGGAGTTCTCAATATCTATCATACAGGACTTGTTTACTGTAAAAGTCTTATTGAGTTTTTTAGACTTAGTATACTTGCCACCTGGTCCAGCAATTGCCAGTAAAGGCAATAAAAAGAGAAGAATACTTAATTTATATAATTGCTTCATTTTCTTGTTCTTTATAATTTTTTAATTGTTCTATTTGCTCAAGAGCAGTCTCTAATAAATCGATTCTATTTTGAAAATTTTGAATCATCGCAGCGATAACTGTCTTGCTGTCCTTGTTGATTTTAAAATCTTCTTTAATTAATTTATAATCTTCCTCGAGTTTATTTAATGCATTTTTCGTATCTATAATTATACGTTCTGTATCAGGTGATTGCAGTTTGTCAAGCTGTTCTAATTCTTGATGAATAGTGTTTGTGAAAAAATCTTGTGCTTGTGCCATTTCTGGTGAAACGGTAGATAAACCATGGTCGCTTACAGGTGCAGGAGCAATGTTCATTCCAGCAAAACCTAATAAAATGGCTAGCCCTGCAACTAGAGACCATTTGAACCATGATTTCATTTGTATCACCTTAGAATTCTCAGTTGTGTCATTCTCTGAAGAAATATCTGAAGTAACATGGAGTTCTTCTGCATCTTCACACGCCTCATTTAATTTGTCTAAAAATCTATTTCTATGGCCTTCTGGCAGTGATTCTGTATTAAAATCTTGTTCTGCAAACCATTCTTCTATATCCTTTTTCATACCAGTTGCATTTTTTTTCTTAAACTATCCTTTGCTCTAGAAATAGTGGTTCTACACATCGCGTTAGAAATTCCCATTATCTCACTTATTTCTTCATTATCCATTCCTTCTATAAGGCTTAGTGTGAGTATTTGCTTATAATTATCTTTTAAAAGCTTCATCACTTCAAGTACTTTTTTTGCTGTCATTCCTGCGGCTTCCATATCAATTTGTTCCTCAGCTTGATTTTCCATTTCATAAGCAACATCGTCATAATCTACCTTAGGCATCCTTTTTTCTTTCTTTAAATAAGTCAAACTATTATTGACAACTATTCTTTTTAACCAGCTACCAAAGGTTGCTTCACGGTTCCACTGTTTCATTTTGGCAAAAGCAGTGATCATACTTTCTTGCATGATATCTTCAGCTTGTGCAGTGTCATTAACAATTCTTAGGGCTACATGATACATTCCTGCAGCATACTTGTCATACACACGCATTTGCGCTTTGCGGTTGCCTCTTTCACAGAGGTCATAAAGTTCTATTTCGGTTATGGTTAAAGTCACATGGTCAGTGTTACGTCTTAAAGATGCAATTTATTCTAGCATGTTACACTTCATGGCAAGAAATTTGAATTTTATTAATAGCACTCTTTAAGTAAGGTCTTAAGAGTTAACAAGATTATAGGCTTGTAGAATGTTTAAAATACTGATATTCTGTATTTTATTTATGAAAATACCGCTTTCGCGAAAGCGGAACAAGTATTAAAATCTCGTTTAAATAAATATATAAAATTAAATGCCTAAAGTCTATATGACATTGTGGCGACCGAAAAAGATATGTTCAAACCAAAGAAATTTTCAATAGACAACTTGTCACTTCAAGAATTTGATCAGGATGCTGAATTTATACCTCTTTTAAGTAGTGAAGATGAAGAGGAAATGAATAATGAAAGCGTGCCAGCTACATTACCTATTTTACCCTTGCGTAATATGGTATTGTTTCCTGGCGTGGTAATACCTATCACTGCTGGAAGAGATAGATCAATAAAATTATTACAAGAGGCAAACAAAAAGGGTTTACCCATAGGTGTAGTAGCTCAGAAAAATGAGGAAATAGAAGAGCCTTCTTTTGAAGACCTACATACTACCGGTGTTGTGGCAAAAATTTTAAAAACCTTTAAAATGCCAGATGGTAACACAACGGTTATCATACAAGGAAAGAAGCGTTTTGAGATGGGAAGCATCGTGACTGAGCAGCCTTATATAACTGCTGTTGCAAATGATATACCAGACGTAAGGCCTGTAAACGATGATCCAGAGTTCAAGGCTATTATAGAGAATATTAAAGAATTAGCCTTAGAAATAATTAAAGAAAGTCCTAATATACCTAGCGAGGCTTCATTTGCGATTAAGAACATTGAGTCTGATTCTTTCTTAGTAAATTTTGTTTCTTCTAATATGAATTTAAGAGTAGAAGAAAAGCAAAAGGTTCTTGAAATAGACGATTTGAAAGAGCGAGCTCTAGAGACGCTACGTTTTATGAATATAGAACGCCAGAAGTTAGAGCTCAAGAATGATATTCAGTCTAAAGTGCAGACTGATATCAATAAGCAACAAAGAGAGTATTTCTTGCACCAGCAAATGAAAACCATTCAGGATGAGTTAGGTGGTGGCGTTTCTTCTCACCAAGAAATTGATGAGATGAGACAACGAGCTAAGAAAAAGAAATGGGACGATAAAGTCAAAGAGCATTTTGAAAAGGAGCTTGCCAAAATGCAACGCATGAATCCGCAGGTGGCAGAGTATTCCATACAGCGCAATTATTTGGACCTTTTTCTTGATTTGCCTTGGAACGAGTTTTCTAAGGATAATTTTGACCTAAAAAGAGCGATGAAAATTTTAGATCGCGATCATTACGGTCTTGATGAAGTGAAGAAACGTATCATAGAATATCTAGCGGTATTGAAATTGCGTAACGACATGAAATCTCCGATATTATGTCTTTATGGACCTCCTGGAGTAGGTAAAACATCTTTAGGAAAATCTATGGCAGAGGCTTTAGGACGCGAGTACGTGCGTATTTCCTTAGGAGGTTTGCGTGATGAAGCAGAAATACGAGGTCACCGTAAAACGTATATAGGCGCAATGCCAGGTCGTATTATTCAAAGCATTAAGAAAGCAAAAACATCTAATCCTGTTTTTGTTCTTGATGAGATAGATAAATTGAGTAACTCTCATAATGGAGATCCTTCAAGTGCGATGCTAGAAGTTCTTGATCCAGAGCAAAACAGTGCTTTTTATGATAATTTCCTTGAGATGGGATTTGATTTAAGCAAAGTAATGTTTGTGGCGACTTGTAATTCACTGAATACTATTCAGCCAGCATTGCGAGATCGTATGGAGATTATTAATGTGACCGGTTATACGATTGAAGAAAAAGTAGAGATAGGTAAACGTCATTTATTACCTAAGCAATTGCGCGAGCATGGGATGGAAGCTTCTCGTTTAAAAATAGCTAAGCCGCAATTAGAAAAAATAGTAGAAGGCTATACACGTGAAAGTGGTGTCAGAACCTTAGATAAGCAAATCGCAAAAATGGTGCGTTATGCAGCAAAAAGCATTGCAATGGAAGAAGATTATGATATTAAAGTAACTAATGATACCATAATTGAGGTATTAGGCTCGCCAAAACTACAACGCGACAAGTATGAAAATAACGATGTTGCTGGTGTAGTAACTGGACTAGCCTGGACTAGAGTAGGAGGCGACATCCTATTTATTGAATCCATTCTTTCTAAAGGAAAAGGTAATTTGAGCATTACAGGTAACTTAGGTAAAGTAATGAAGGAAAGTGCTACCATTGCGATGGAATACATCAAAGCAAATGCAGACGAGCTAGGCATTAACACTTCTATCTTTGAAAAATACAACGTACATATTCACGTTCCTGAAGGAGCAACTCCTAAAGATGGGCCTAGCGCAGGTATAACGATGTTGACTTCATTAGTTTCTTTATTTACACAGAGAAAGGTGAAGAAAAGCATTGCTATGACTGGTGAGATTACACTACGTGGTAAAGTATTGCCAGTAGGCGGAATCAAAGAAAAAATCCTTGCTGCAAAACGTGCTAAGATTAAAGAAATCCTTTTGTGTGAGCAAAACCGTAGAGATATTGAAGAGATTAAAGCAGAATACTTGAAAGGACTTACTTTTCATTATGTAAGTGATATGAGTAATGTCCTTGAACTAGCATTAACAAAGCAGAAGGTGAAAAACCCTAAGGATTTGAGTTAAATGCTTGTATTTCTATAATTTAGAAAGCTCGAGAACTGTTCTCGAGCTTTTTTAATTTTAGTCTATTTTTTCTTAAGCTTTTTATAATACTTGTCAAGCACCGTTTTTCTACCTACAGTCTTAGTGATTATGTCTTTTTCAAGATCCCAACCTCTAGCGGGACTGTATTCACGACCATACCAAATAATTTGAAGATGAAGGTCGTTCCATTTTTCTTCTGGGAAGAGTCTTTTGGCATCTTTTTCTGTTTGTACGACGTTTTTACCGTTAGTTAGATTCCAGCGGTACATGAGTCTATGGATATGTGTATCTACTGGAAAAGCTGGAATACCAAAAGCTTGTGACAGTACAACTGCTGCTGTTTTATGACCTACAGCTGGCATAGCCTCTAGTTCTTCATAGGTCTGTGGCACTTGACCGTTGTGCAAATCAATAATCATTTGAGACAATCCATGTATACCTTTTGCCTTCATAGGACTTAATCCTACTGGTTTTATGATTTCTCTTATTTCATCAATACTGAGTTTAACCATATCGTATGGATTATCAGCACGGTCAAATAGGAGCGGTGTAATTTGATTTACACGCACATCTGTGCTCTGAGCACTCATCAAAACAGCAATTAATAAAGTATATGGATCGGTATGATCTAGAGGAACTGGGATTGTAGGATATAACTCTTCTAATTTATTTATGATAAAATTGACCCTTTCCTGTTTGTTCATGTTTTAATTTTATGCTTTAAACAAAAATACGATATGACTTCATTAAAAGTAGGAGATAAAGCTCCAGATTTTTCAGTTTTGAATCAAGATGAGCAAACAGTTTCTTTGTCTGATTTTGCAGGTAAGAAATTGGTTTTGTTCTTTTATCCCAAAGCAAGTACGCCAGGTTGTACCGCTGAAGCCTGTAATTTGAGGGATAACGTGGATCGTTTTCGCGCAAGCGGTTATGAAATATTAGGTGCAAGTGCTGACAGCCCTAAAAGACAGAAGAATTTTCAAACTAAATATGAGCTTCCTTATGATCTTCTTGCAGATGAAGATCATACTTTATTGAACGCCTTTCAAGTTTGGGGTCCAAAAAAGTTTATGGGTAAAGAATACGACGGTATCCATCGTACGACTTTTGTAATCGATGAAAACGGCGTGATCTCTGATATTATATCAAAGGTAAAAACCAAAGATCACGCAGCTCAAATATTATAGTGGAGCATCTTCGGATGCAACCTTCTCCGTTGTATCCGAAGATTTTCCTTTATCGTGACCGAATAGGTTCTGTTCTTCTATAAGTGCAGGAATTCCTTCAGGTAGCATTTCTTGCCATCCATCTTCTCCAGCATCAATCATGCGCAGCACTTCTCTAGAAAAAATGTGTAAAATACTTTCATCATAATCCTCGAGATCTTTAAGCTTACCATTGTATTTAAAGAATTTATATAATTCTTTCATACGTGGATGCACCTTTAAATTCTCGCTGGTAGTTAATTCACCAGTCTCTTGATTAAGTAAAGGATACAGATAAACGCGTAAATCTTTAAAGAATAATTTACCGAAGGCTTCTAAAATTCCTCCGCTTAGGTGCGTATAATATTTAGTGTCAAATATATCGACTAAGTTATTGACACCCATTACTAAACCTATACGCGCTTTAGTATAATTATTAAAGTATTCTACTAGTCTATAATATTCTTTAAAATTAGAGATCATTACAGTTTGTCCTAGAGAACAAAGTAATTCTGCTCTGTGCATGAAATCTTCTTCATCTATTTCTCCTTGAGCTTTCAAGTTAGATAGTGTAATTTCAAAAATGGTTTCTACATTTTCTTCTTTTACCGTTCCTGATTTCAAAAATCTACGGCGAGCCGTTTCAAACATGTCCATGTTTACTTTAGTCACAGGACGGAAACTACCTCTTAAAGCAAGTACATTTTTCTTATATAATATGCGAGCACTAAGAATGTTATTACCATCTGGACCGAACATTACCGCTTCGGTCATACCGTGCTTAAGCAGCTGCAAACTCATTAAACGGTTGTCCACTTGCTCAAATCTAGGACCAGAAAAATTAATCATATCGATCTCGATTTTATCTTTATCGATGTGATCGTATAGATATTCTAGTAATTTTTTAGGGTTATCATGTTTATAAAAAGCTCCATAAATTAGGTTAGTACCTAATATTCCAAGAGTTATTTGTTGTAAGCGAGCATCTCTTTCTTTGAACCTTACATGAAGTATTATTTCAGAATATTCCTCTTCTGGAGATACTTGGAAACGTATTCCTACCCATCCATGGCCTAGATAGCGTTTTGCAAAATCAATAGTTGCTACCGTATTTGCATAGGTAAAAAATAGTTTACCGGGATGTTTTTCACGAGAAAGGCGTTCTTCAATCAAATTTGATTCATGAGAAAGCATTTTTTTTAACCGTGCTTCGGTCACATAACGACCATCATCTTGAATACCATAGATAGAGTCAGAGAAGTCCTTGTCATAAGCACTCATGGCTTTTGCAATTGTACCAGACGCTCCACCAGCTCTAAAAAACTGTCTTACCGTTTCTTGTCCTGCACCTATCTCTGCAAAGGTTCCATAAATATTGCGGTTCAAGTTTATTCTTAGTACTTTGTTCTTAAGTGAAGGTACTGATTCAAAGTCGTGATCTCCTGGTAAGGTAATACCCATTTTTATTATTTTGGTGTTCATACAAAGGTAGCAAACCACACCACTTAAATGAAAAAATCTCCATACTTTTATAAAACATTTATGGAAGTTAAAATCACAATTTTAGGCACAGGCACTTCACAAGGTATACCAGTTATAGGTAGCTCACATCCAGTATGTTTGAGTGATAATCCTAAAGATAAACGATTGCGAGTAAGTGCTATGATTGAAGTAAACGATAAGCGTCTTATAATTGATTGTGGTCCAGATTTCCGCCAGCAAATGCTTTCTAATAAAGTTTCTTCTATTGATGCTGTTCTTTTTACTCATGAGCATGCAGATCATACTGCAGGATTAGATGATCTCAGACCGTTTTATTTTCGTCAAGGCGATTTACATTGTTATATGACTTCTAGAGTTCATGAGGCATTAAAAGAGCGGTTCAACTATATTTTTACTACTGCAAATAAATATCCAGGCGTTGCTACCTTAGAAGTACATGAGTTTATTAATGATACATTCACTGTGGATGGGATAGAGGTTACACCTGTCCTTGCAGATCATGGTTATATTCCCGTACACGGTTTTAGAATTGAAAATGTGGCTTATATGACTGATGTTAAGACTATCGCTCAAG
>MAAC01017050.1_pt1 | contig 14280 bp, 8 predicted proteins | sample 1115981 | NCBI WGS metagenome assembly MAAC01 (sample SAMN04961126, study PRJNA320927) | seawater metagenome | isolation source: sample BD02T64 sea water enriched with oil for 64 days | place: USA:Gulf of Mexico | collected 2013-07-27 | reverse complement strand
GGATTTAAATATTTGTCTGCGTGTTCTTTATAATATTCTTTTAACTCTTTATCTGTAGGCTCTATCATCGCTGCAATATCATTGGATAAGAATTGCATTTTTTGAGACAACCTTCTTTTAATGATTTCATCATTATGATCAAAATTCATTTTCAAAGCTTCTTGATAAAAAATCTCTTGTTTGATGTTGAGGTTAATTGAATTTTCTAATTCTTTTTCGGTTGGAGGGCGCTTCCATTGCATCTCCCATTTTGAAATAATGCTGCTTACATCAAAATCGTTGATGATGATAGTGTCTTTAGAGTCCGTTTTATCATTCAACCATCCATACAAAATAAACAGTACAATGCCAATGGCAATAAAATGGAAAAAGGGTTCTTTAAAAATTTTCTTCATTTTGTAAATTTAAAAAAGACTGCCTATAAAAAGCAGTCTTTAGTGTATTTAATTTTTTCGAATATTTTATTTCGGTGTATACCAAATTGGTGATGTATATGCTCTGTCTTGAACAATCATTTCAGTATTGTCTGGCATTTGAACTTCAAAGAAGACAGCATCAAATGTAGTCCATCTTGGTGTTGGAATTTCGATTACTCTAATATAATAGAAAGTTCTTTGACTGGCGTCAAAATCTGGATCAGTCCAATATGCATCTAATTGTGAATTGCCAATTGTGTTTGTATAAGAAGCATTCGTTAAATCAACGGTATTACCAACAGGTGCATTACACGTGCCATTTTCATTAATGATTCTATTATCAGAAACCGCTACATCATATACTCTTTCCATTTTATTTCCGTCTGCATCAAGCCAACCTTTTATCACCTGAACACGATCTAAGTTTGCGCCATCTGGGTCTTTTATCCCACGGATGATAAATGTTGGGGATTTATCGGATGGTGCATCTTTTAAATCACCACCCATAGGCACACCTTTTTCATAACCAGATTTCACCAAATCTTTTAAGTCACTTTTTTCAAAATTCCATCCGCCAAAAACACGAACAGACAATCTAGTTCCAGAGGTTGCATAAACTTCTTTTCTAGCCATTGCATCCCATATGGCTTCTCTTGTATTTTCTTTAGCCCAAACTGCTGCAAGTCCAGAAGCTCCCACATCTTTTGCCATAAGAGAGAGTTCTTCTATTGCTCCTTTAATCAAATAATGTTCTGCACGTGTAGGGCTTGGTTCAACAAAACTAGCTTTGCTAAAATTATTTTCTTCTCTTGTTGTAGGCAATCCAGTATGATTGTCTGTACTACCAATCATTCCAAACTTATAGGGATTTATACCCAGTTCTTTTTCTAGTTTTAGCCCCTCTTTTAATGCTCCTCTTGCATATTCTTTGGATAACATGTCATTTGTTTTAGCCACTTTTCCACTGATATTTCCTTTATCCATGGTTTCAAAATCTGCAAAGGCATCATTAGGTGAGAGAAATGAATGTGCTTCACCATCACCCTTTGCTTGCGTTACTTCAACAAGAGGTTCATATTCTATCCTCGTTTTTGCATATTCCGTGGTTAGTGGCTTTCCACTATACGTTTCAACATCATACATCAGGCCATTTGATAAATTTCCATTATGTGGAATTGCCAATACTTGACCTCCTGTTTTTTCTTCATATCCTTTTAAATAATCCCATAAATCTTCAGGATCTACTGAATCATACATTGAAAACGGTAGTATCTGACTCGTTTTGTCAGCTCCGTCTCTAAATATTACTACTCGGTGCATATTGTTTCCATCTGGCATAGATGTCCATTCAAATCCATGAAATGTAGTAAAAATACCAGGTTGATAATATTTATCAGCATTTTCAACAACCATCTGCCAAACAGCTTCCGTCATTTTTGGTTCTTTAATTAAATCTTCCTTATCAGATCTAGCCCATTCCAAAAAAGCATCATAACCATTTCCATCTTTAACCATATCATGCCATTTTTTACCCTGCTCATTGCCTAATAAAATTGGATCTGAACGACGTATAAAATCTGATAACCCTAAATTTTCAGCATGATCGGCAATAACTATAAAATCTAATGGCCTTATTAGTTTTACTCTCCATCCTTCGTTACTGATTACCTCTTCTCCTCTTGATATTTTATATGCTTCGTTTGGACCAAGTCTAGTTCCAATCATTCCGGCATCGGTAGAATAATTGGTATGCAAATGTGTGTCACCAAACAGAGGTCTATCTATTTCTTTAGGTAGAGGGTCGGCTTTGAAATCACCTACATAAGGAGAATAATCTTTACCATTTAATGTTTGAATTTCTTGTTTTGAATCATCAATTGATTCCGATTTTTTTACTTCAGATTTACATCCAATAAGTAATAAAAGTGTACATACAAATAGAACTGATTTTTTCATATAAAATTTTATTTAGGTGAATACCAAATAGGAGATGTATACGCTCTCTGCTGTGCTGTCATTGGAACTTCTTCACCCATATCTGTGATGTTGAATCTTAATTTATCGTAAAGCGTCCATCGTGGCGTAGGGATCTCTAATACTCTTACATAATAAAATGCTTCTAAGTCTGGGTCAAAATCAGGATCGGTCCAAGTAGCTTTCAATTCCGTTGCTCCAATGGAATTGTCCCAAGTTGCATCTGAAAGGTTTACAGAATTACCAACAGAAGGAACTTTTCCGTTGCTGTCTATTTTTCTGTCACCAGACCATTTAATATCATATACTTTTTCAGCAAGAGATCCATCTGCATTTGCCCAACCTTTTACAATTTGAACTCTATCTAAACTTCCTCCTTCAGGATCCATTAATGCTTGCGCGATGAAGGATGGTGCTTTAGTTCCATTTTTCTTCAAATCGCCTCCCATAGGAACTCCTTTAGCGTATCCATTTGCAACATAATCTCCTTCTAGATCGGCATCAGAAAAATCGAAACCACCAAAGAATCGTACGGACATTCTAGGACCTGTAGTTGCATAGGTCTCTTTGCGCTTCATAGCGTCCCAAAGCGCTGTACGTGTATTTTCTTTAGCCCAAACAGCCGCATATCCAGAAGCTACCGTTTGCCAAGTCATAATTACTCCTTGATCTGACGTTACAAAAGGATGCTTCCAACGTTCTGCGCTTGGTTCTACATTAGATGCTTTTCCGAAGAAATTATTATCATCTGCAGTAGCAAGTGTCGTATGAGAATCTGTACTACCAATTAACCCAAACTTGTAAGGGTTTGTACCTAATTCATTTTTTAATTTCAATCCTAATTTTAATGCCGAACGAGTATATTCACCAACCAACATATCATCAGTTTTAGAAACGCTCAAGTCTAAATTACCAAAATCCCAATTTTCAAAATCTGCAAATTCATCGTTTGGAGATAAGAAAGGGTGTGCTTCGCCATCTCCTTTAATTTGTGTCGCTTCGTATAAAGGTTCCCATTTAATTCTATTCTTTACATAAGTCTCATCAAAGGGTTCACCGTTCATTCTAGTTTCGGCAAACATTATTCCATTACTTAGATTTCCGTTATGTGCAATTGCTAAAACTTGTCCACCTGTACTTTCTTCGTAGGCTTCTAATTGTTTCCATAACGTTTCAGGGTCTGGAGACAATTCGTTGGTTACCGCAGGGATTTCACCTAAGGTTTTATCTGCATTATCTCTATAAATTACAACTCTGTGTAAATTATTACCTTTTAGTAAAGAGGTCCATTCGTAACCTATAAATGCGGTAAATTTTCCTGGATCGTTGTATTTTTCTGCGGCTTCTACTGTTGCGGTCCAAACCGATTTTTGAAGAACGGGGTTATTAGGATCCATTTCCAATTTTGTTTGAGAGAATGCCTTAATCAATTCAAGAGCAGCAACTCCACCTTCACCAGATTTAATAAGGCCATTCCATCTTTTCCCTTGTTTGGTTTTCATAACCCATTCTTCTCCTGCATCAATAGCTTGAAAAAGCCCCATTCCATCAGAATGATCTGCAACCACTAAAAAGTCTAGTGGTCTAGAAAGTTTTGCCTTTATACCAATTGAAGCTGTTACTTCTTCACCTTTGGCAAATTTATAAGCTTCGTCTAAACCAATTCTGTTTCCAAATAAACCAGCATCCATTGAAAGATTAGTATGAAGATGAGTATCTCCCCAAAAAACTTGAGTTGGGTGTCCTTTTGTTTCAACTTCTGAAGTCGTCTCTGTGTTTACTTCTTTTTCTTGAACAGGTTCCTTATCTGAGGGATCATTTTTACAGCTAGCTAAAACGATGATAAAACTTAATAGTAGAATTAATTTATTCATAATGGTCTTTATTAATTAGTTATAGCGAAGTTACAAAAAAAAGACTGCCTAATTAGACAGTCTTTTTTTAAATATATTTTAGAAATTATTACTCTTCAGCAGCTACCATTTCCACTACTTGGTACATGTTTTTTCCGTTTTGTGAAAAAGGAAGATAATAGGTCTCATGATACACCACATATTTTTTATCTTCAATCTCTAATTCTTCTCCACCTTCTGGAATGTTGGTAATAACAGCGCCATCTGGAGCAGTGATTACTCGATATTCTCCATTATATTTTTCATAAAAGGCACCACCAAAATAATAGTATGTTTCATCGTTAAGCTTTATGGTTTCAACTCCATCTGGTAACGTATTTACTACAATATTAGTAGGCGCATTTACCACAGTATATCCGCCTGAGGATTGTGTGTAATAGACTCCGCTATCATAATAATATGGAGTACTATTAACAGAAACTATAATTGCAGTTACCGCCATTGTAGCTACAAAAAATCCCCATGGATGCCATGAGGGTCCATAATGGTAACCATGATACCCGTGGTAATGATATCCATGATAACCACGATGACCATTATAATAATGACGGCTTGTACTAACGTGAACATTTCTATTCACATTTACATTGGTATTTCTATTTACATTTCTATTACTGTTTCCTCTATTTCCAGAACTCGTTCTATTATTAGTGTTATTCCTATTATTAGTACTTGTTTTATTATTATTTGTTCTGTTACCCGTACTTGCTCTATTATTAGATTTATCTCGAGTACTTGCTTTATTGTTTGATTTATTTCCAGTGCTCGCTCTGTTATTAGCGTTTTTAGGGGTTACATTAGACTTGCTTCTATTTTTATCGAAAGAAGATTTATTACGACTACTGGAACTCCTGTTACTAGTAGAAGATGAAGGACGTGTAGATTTATTATAATTACTAGTACTCGGTCTTGAACTAGATTGTCTTGAACCTCCATTTATAGATTGTCTAGAGCTACTGCTTCTATTTCCTCCACTATAACTTCTACTAGCTCCGCTGCTACTTCTACTCATGCTACTTCCGCCACCTCTACTTCCTCCACCACCTCGGGCGCGTTGTGCCATTAAATCTGTTGCAGAAGAACCTAAGAGTAACACTATAAAGAATATTATATATTTATTTTTTTTCATATCGTTTTTTTTAATTTTGTTCTACAAACTTTTTTCTTTCAGATCCTACTGGGGGTTGAAACTCAAACATGATATCTGGTAATTTTGGATTTATTCTCCAATTGAAATATTCTGCTTCATAATACTTAACCTCATTTGTTTTTGACTCAATGATCATTTTATGAGGGAGATTCGTTTCTTTTTCAATCCAAATTTGTACAATTAGTTCTTCATTGGCTGCTTCTAATGCTATACATTCCACATCGCCTACTTTTTCTTCACCAAAATATAATAATTGATCGTAATTATCTATGATGTCATCGGTTAGGGTTGGAAATAGGAAATCTGCAGCAGGGAAATAAATGTCATATTTGCTATGTATGCTGTCTATTACCTTTAAAGTGTTGTCTGGAGCTTCAAGGATATCGTATTCATTTTTGTCAAACAAAAAATAGGCGAATTTCTCCCCATTATACCAAAAGTTTTTATCTCCTTTGGTTCCGGAATTTTCGATAAACATTTTATTGGCATCTCTAAGATAAACATCACTTAATTTAGAAATTTCATTAGCTTCTTGGTCAACCTCAAAACTGGTTACGGTATAACTGAGCGAAGTTAGTTCACCAATGATTTCGGTTAATTTATCTAAACTTTCTACAGCTCGTGTATCATATTCTCCACTTCCTGAATTACAGGAAACAAAGAACAAAGCAGATAAAATGGAGTAAAGAATTACATTTTTTTTCATAGGGTTAGTTTTATTAAAAAATTTAATAGCACAAGTTATTATAAAAAAGTCAATTTTAAAGTTTTTATAATAAAAAAAAAGGAACCCCATTTCTGAGATTCCTTTTTTTATTGAATTAAACTATAAAAGTTATTTTACCACTTTAAAAGTTTTTTCTTGGTTATTAACGGTGATAGTTACTAAATAAACACCTGAGTTTAAATGACTCATAGGAAGAGTAGATTCCATTGCATTTGGAGTTGTATTTGAAACTAGTTGTCCTGTCATCGTTGAGATTTTTACAGCTGAAATGATTTCAGAGTGCTTGATGTTTAATTCATTTTTCACAGGATTTGGATAAAGACTAAGATCCGTAAAATAGCTCTCATTGATACCCAACGGCTCCTCCGTTAATCTTAATACAAATCCTTCTAGAGCTCCATTTGCACTTTTTCCAAGACCTACTACAGTAGAACCATCTTCAGAAATCGCTAATGGTAAAGCAAATACCATTCCTAGGGTATCTATTCCTAATGCTTCTGCATATTCATTAAGGTCTGTCATTCCTTCTGTGTCGGTATATATGAATCCATTTCCTTCTGCAGGGAAAGGTCCGAATGGTCTGTAAAACCCAACTGAAATTTCACCATCTGCAGAAAAACCAGTTACCGCTCCACTCCACATTGGATCTGGCCCAGGACCAATATTTACCATCCCAGTAGCTTCACTATATTTCCAAGCTTGATCGCCATTGTCAAAGTTTCCACCACCACCATACCAAACACCGTCGTTAGACATAGCTCCAATTTCTGTAGCAGGATATCCATTGTCGAAGTCTAATAAGGTTTGTACCCCATTTTCCCATATTGCAGCTTGTCTCTGTCCAATTTCATCATCTTGCCAACCAGCAATAATTGAACCATCATGGTTTGCAACATTTGCTCTTGTGCTTCTTTCCAAAACTGATGATCCCATATCAATCATTCCATTTTCTTCAGTCCAATTAATGGCATGTGCCTCAGCAGCACTAACCCATCCAAGGCCTACTACCGTTGATCCATCAGCTGAAAGTCCCCAAGCAGAACTTGTAGAGCTACCAGAAGATGCTCCAATACCACCAAGATTGGTCCAAGTTTGTGTGTTAATATCATATATCGACATTTCAGCTAAACCAGAATCTGGATTTATTGCAGATGCAGAAATTAAAGTTCCGTCACTATTTATTGCTGGACGTCCTCCATAGCCTTGAGAAGGAACTCCGCCAATTAAGGTAACTCCGTTGTCCATATCCCACATTAAATTTTCGTTTAAATTGCTTCCCGCAACAACAGTACCATCACTGTTAACATCTCCAGCTGTATTATACTCACCAAGTGTATATACTTGTGCTTGTAAATTGGTTAAGGCTATTAAACCTAAAATAAATATTGTACTAATCTTTTTCATAACTAATTGTCTTGTTTATTTATATTTTTTGGCGAATGTACTAGATTAATAAGGCTATAAAAAAGACTTGTCTTTGCAATTTCACGAAATTACAAAGGCATAAAATAGTTTAAAAGACAGGTTAACAGTAGGATGTGTTTTGTTTTTAATATTTCTTTACTTGGAGTTTGATGGTGTTATTTTCTTAAAAGTTGAAGTTTACTTTTAAATTTTTTCAGATTTTTTTCAGATCTTTTTATTAAAAATAGAAGAATAAAAATAGATATTGTAATTACTATAATTAGTAATAACCGAATTTTAAAAGAGTGAGATTTACTTTGATCAATTTCTTTTTTGTTTTCTTCTAAAACATGGGATATGGATTGGTTGATCGTTTTTCGTTTTGTTTCCTTAATTAGGGATTGAGTTTCTAAGAATTTATTATAGAACTTTTGGTGATCTTGCAAAAGATTTAATGCTAAATAATTGTTTGCAAGTGACTCATAAAGTCCTTGGTTTAAAATTAAATCTCCAACTTCTTTTGAAGTAGCTATGGCTTCATTGAGAATTAAAATTGCTTGTTGATGGTTACCTTCAATGGTATATACTTCTCCTAGCCCTTTTTGAGCAAACCCTTGCAAACTGTTTGCATCAACTTTTTTAGCATAAGTGATAGATTCATTAAAGCTTATTTTTGCAGAATCTATTTGTTTTAACATAATAAAGCAATTTCCTTTATTATAAGTTAAGGTGCTTAAATTAGCATTCATCATAGTATTACTCGCTACTATTTTCTTGTAGTGTGATAAGGATTTATTAAAATAATTTAATGCAATATCACAGCTCATTTGCTCTCTATAAATAAATCCGCGAATTATATAATTGTATCCTAATAGAGAAGCTATTGAATCTTCACCCTTTGAATATGAAGTTGTTAATTTTAAAGCTTCATCTAAATATTCAATGGCTTTATCATAAATTTTTAATTGTTGATATTGTACACCAATTTTATTGAGGGTTCTTATTTTTAGAGCGCTAATATTATCATCATTAAAATTATTTTTAGCCAATAATGCATATTCAAGAGATTTTTCATAATCTCTTTTGGAGGAATACCCCGTAGATATTAATATTAATGCTCTAATTTTTTGAGAGGAACTAGTTTCTGAATTTCTATAAATTTCAAGCCCTTCTTCAATTGCACTATCCGGGTCTTCAAAAATTTTAAGAGTTGCATTAGTAAGAATACTGTCTATATCTTTTTGGGCATATAGAGGAGTAATAATCAATAGAAAGATTAAAATAATGAATAGTCTATTATAGTTCTGTAATAATTTAAACATAAATCCTTTAATTATTTTGAGGAGTATTTTTATCCCCATTCTTAACTTCTTTTTTTAATAGGTTAATAAATATGGTAGGTGATATTCCGGTAGTAGATTTAAAAACGGTTGCAAAACTACTATGCGAAGAAAATCCACTTTCTTTGGCTAAATAGCTTACTTTATAATTCAAATATTGTGGTTTTGTCTTTAATTTTTTAATGATGTATTTAATTCGTAGTTCATTGATATAGGCATTAAAATGTTTTCCTTTAAACTTATTAATTACTTCTGAAAGGTATTTTGTATTCGTATCCATAAGGGAAGCTAATCTTGCTAATGACATGTCTCTATTTGTACAACGTGTAGTAGTTTCGAATTTATTAAGTTTAGTTAATAAGGTCTGTTCTGTTTTTTCTGGAAGGATTAGACTTTTTCCTATTCCCTTTTTCTTAATATGTTTTTTAGAAGATTCCTTTTTTAGATATTCTGTATATTTTAAAATACTTTTATATTGTTTTTCTTTTGAACGATACCAAAATTTAAGAGTAATAATTGTGAGGATAACTGTAGCAAGTAAAAAACTTAAAATGAAAGTATAACGATTCTGTTTTTCTTTGGTTGTGTTGTATAATTGATCTTGCTCTTCCTTTATAAAGTTATAAACCGTGTTTATAGTTAAGTCTTCCTGATTGATTAGTTCCTTATTTAATAAAGAAGCTCTTTTTCTGTACGTATAGAATTTTTGTTCTTCTTCTAAAACATAATAAGTCGAAGCTAATTTTTCTGAAATAAGATATTGATAAGATTTATTATTTAAATTTTCGGCAAGAACTAAGGCTTCCAGATGTTTACTAATAGCTTGGTTATATTTTTTTTGTAAAAAGTAAAGCGTTCCTAATTCAGTTAAAGCGATAATTTCTAAATAGTGATTAGCTCCCTCTTCTTTTATGAGATTTAATGAATTGCTTAGATAATAATGGGTAGAATCTAGTTTGAAATTTTGTAGATGTGCTTTTGCTAGATCAATGTCAATTGAGATAAGTTGTTGATTGGGTTGTTTCTTCTCACTTTTTTGAAGGTATTGTTTTCCCTTGTTAAGAAATTTTAATGCTTCATTTATATTTTTATTTTCTATGCTTACAAGTGCTTTGTTGATAAAGCTTTCACTTTCTAACTTGTAAGTGATAAAGTCGTCTTCATTTTCAAAATTAATGAATTGAGCTTTATTTATATATTGATTGGAAAGTTCATAAAGGTTTAATTCCCGAAATAGTAAAGCAATAAATTGATTTACATTTATTTGGATCTCCGTAGATAACTGATCTAAATCTTTAGATACCTTTAATAAAGAAATAAGTGCATTATTATAATTTCCTTGGACAAAATAACTCTTTGAAAGTAAATAATTTGCTTCAGCTATATTTACAATTGAATTAGCATTCTCTACTACATAGTTGCAAATTTCAATAGAATGTTCTGGATCATTATAAAGTGATTCCTCAGCTTTAAGCAATAAGTCTTTTAACTCGGTACTGGGTTGAGCGTAAAAAATAGCAGCGTTTAATAATATAAGTATACTAAGCAACCGCATATAAAATGTTTTTTTAAATGGTGCCTCTAAGATAGTGAATAACAGTTTATATATAGAATAATATTATTTGATAGAAAATTAAATAATTAGAATTCTTAACCAATCCTTAAGGAAATAATATTATTAAGCCTTCCGTGTATATGTGAATTTATGTTTAATAAAATCACTTAGTAAAAGGATTTATAACATCATCTCAGAAATAAGATGATGTTATAAATATAATTTTATTCATCGATCAATACCCATTCCCCTTTATCTAATAGAGGAATAGCTTGTTTGTATTTTAGAGTTTTATTTTCACCACTCATGACGTGTTTGATCGTCACTTTATCATTACGACCAATTTTTGGTTGCTCTCTAACAATGGTTTCTGTTACTTGCTTTTGTTGACTTTGTGTTTGACCAGCTGCTCTAGAAATAGACGATCGTTCATCTAAATTTTGAATTTCGTCTTTTTGCTCTCTTAAGTTTTTATTAGTATTTACTTGTTGGGCCTCTCTAATTTGTTGTTGGTTTTCCTGAGGTAATTCTCCTTTAAATAAGAAGGATATTACATCTTTGTTTACCTGCTCAATCATGGCTTTAAACAACTCAAAAGCTTCAAATTTATAGATTAACAAAGGGTCTTTTTGTTCGTGAACTGCCAATTGAACCGATTGTTTTAGCTCATCCATTTTACGTAAATGAGTTTTCCAGGCATCATCGATTATCGCAAGCGATATGTTTTTCTCGAAATCTTGTATCAGTTGCTTTCCTTGAGTTTCGTAAGCTTTTTCTAGATCTGTAGCTACATTTAATGTTTTAACACCATCTGTAAATGGAACTAATATTCGCTTGTATTGGTCTTTTTGAGTTTCGTAAACATTTTTAATTACTGGGAAAGCCGTTTCTGCATTACGAACCATTTTTTCTTGATAATGATCGTAGGCAGCTTTGTAAACTTTTCCGGCTATTTCTTGAGCATCCATTTTCTCAAATTCACCTTGAGAAATAGGAGAGGTTAAAGAAAAATAACGGATTAATTCGAACTCAAAGTTTTTAAAGTCTTGTGCTCCTTTGTTGGTTTCTACTACTACTTCAGCAGTATCAAAAATCATATTGGCAATGTCCACTCTAAGACGATCTCCATATAATGCGTGATATCTACGTTTATAAACTACTTCTCTTTGCGCATTCATCACATCATCATACTCCAATAATCGTTTACGAATCCCAAAGTTGTTTTCCTCTACTTTTTTCTGTGCACGCTCGATAGATTTAGAGATCATTGAATGCTGAATTACTTCACCTTCTTTTAATCCCATTTTATCCATCATTTTGGCAATTCGCTCACTACCAAACAAACGCATCAAGTTATCATCTAAGGCCACATAAAACTGTGAACTTCCTGGATCTCCTTGACGTCCACTACGTCCTCGTAACTGTCTGTCTACACGACGTGAATCGTGACGTTCGGTACCTACAATGGCAAGACCTCCCGCTTTTTTCACTTCGTCAGACAATTTAATATCGGTACCACGACCTGCCATATTGGTTGCAATAGTAACAATACCTGCGTGCCCTGCTTCTTCTACAATATCTGCTTCTTTTTTATGAAGTTTTGCGTTAAGTACATTATGTTTTACATTACGAATGCTCAACATACGACTTAGTAATTCGGATATTTCAACAGAAGTAGTACCAATTAATACAGGCCTTCCTGCTTGTGAAAGGTTGGTTACTTCTTCAATTACCGCATTGTATTTTTCTCGTTTTGTTTTGTATATTTTATCCTCACGGTCAAATCTTTGTATCGGTCTATTAGTAGGTATTTCAACTACATCTAATTTATAGATCTCCCATAATTCACCCGCTTCAGTAATCGCAGTACCCGTCATCCCCGAAAGTTTACGGTACATTCTAAAGTAATTCTGAAGGGTAATGGTTGCAAAGGTTTGGGTTGCCGCTTCAATTTTTACATTTTCTTTGGCCTCAATCGCTTGGTGTAATCCATCGCTATAACGTCTTCCGTCCATGATACGACCGGTTTGTTCGTCGACAATCATCACCTTGTTTTCCATCACTACATATTCTGTGTCTTTTTCAAATAAAGAATATGCTTTTAGTAATTGATTTATAGTATGGATACGCTCACTTTTAATTCCGAAGTCTCTAAAAAGTTCTTCTTTTAAGTTAGCTTCTTCTTCAGACGTCAGTCCTTTTTCTTCAATTTTAGCAATTTCAACACCAATTTCTGGCATGACAAAGAAATCTGGGTCGTCAACACCAGATAAGTGATCGATTCCTTTATCAGACAATTCTATCTGGTTGTTTTTTTCTTCAATTACATACCACAATTCCGCGTCAACCTTAGGCATTTCACGGTTATTGTCGGCCATATAATGATTCTCAGTTTTCTGAAGAATTTGTCGAACACCTTCTTCAGATAAATATTTAATAAGGGCTTTGTTTTTAGGAATCCCTCGGTATACTCTCAATAATTGAAAACCACCTTCTTTGGCATCTCCATCAGCAATTAGTTTTTTTGCATCGGATAATACCCCGGTCAAGTATTTTTTCTGAATAGCTACAATATCTGCTATCCTAGGTTTTAATTCATTAAACTCATGACGATCTCCCTGTGGTACAGGTCCTGAAATTATTAAAGGAGTTCGAGCATCATCAATTAATACCGAATCCACCTCATCTACTATGGCATAATGGTGTGGACGTTGCACCAAATCTTCAGGTGCGTGTGCCATATTATCTCTTAAGTAATCAAAACCAAACTCATTATTAGTTCCGTAAGTAATATCTGAATTATAAGCTTTTCTACGTTCTTCTGAATTAGGCTTGTGATAATCTATACAATCCACGCTTAAGCCGTGAAATTCAAATAAAGGTGCCATCCAAGCACTATCACGTTTAGCTAAGTAGTCGTTTACGGTTACCAAATGAACTCCATTTCCGGTTAACCCATTAAGGTACATGGGTAGGGTAGCAACTAATGTTTTTCCTTCCCCAGTATGCATTTCGGTAGCTTTTCCTAGATGTAAAGCAACACCACCAATTAGCTGTACATCGTAATGAACCATATCCCAGGTTACTTCTTTACCAGCAGCATCCCAAGAGTTGTTCCAGATAGCTTGCTCTCCATCTAAAGAAACATAATCTTTACTAGCAGAGATTTCTCTATCAAATGGGGTGGCGGTTACGGTAAGTGTTTGGTTTTCCTTAAATCGTTTTGCCGTTTCTTTCATCACTGAAAAAGCTTCAGGAAGTAAATCGTCTAAAGTTTTCTTTTCTACTTCATACCGATCATGTTTTAGCTGATCTATCTCATTATAGATATCTTCTTTTACATTGATGTCTTCCTCGGTTTCAGACTTTTTTTCTAAGTCGTCTATCTGTTGCTGAACTTCTTTTTGATCTTCTTTTATTCTATTTCTAAACTCATCAGACTTGGTGCGTAACTCATTTATGGTAAGTTGAGCTATTGCCGATTCAAAAGTTTTTATTTTATCTATAATAGGTTGTATTTCGCCAATATCTTTTTTGGATTTATCTCCAACAAATATTTTTAATACGCTATCTAATATTCCCATTTTCTTATTGTATTTATGATCACAAACTAAAAAGACATCTGCCTTTTCAATCTTTTACAAAAAAACTGCAAAAAAACAACAATGCCAAAAGGTTAGGCTGTTTTTAATTCGTGAATTTTGAGCAAAAAAAAAGCCTCTTATTAGAGACTTTTTTTTATGATATTTATTATTTAATATTCATCTTCATTCCACAAATAATCTTCATCTGTGGGATAGT
>MAAC01015494.1_pt1 | contig 14298 bp, 11 predicted proteins | sample 1115981 | NCBI WGS metagenome assembly MAAC01 (sample SAMN04961126, study PRJNA320927) | seawater metagenome | isolation source: sample BD02T64 sea water enriched with oil for 64 days | place: USA:Gulf of Mexico | collected 2013-07-27 | reverse complement strand
AACACAAAAGAATATTTTGAAGTGATCATTCCAACATTTCAGTTAACCACGACTCCATTACTTAACTAATGAAACTTAGATTAAAAAGAAAGAGCAAGAAACTTGCTAAAGTGAAGGCTGCTGAATGTTTTAATTGTGGACATCCTTTTTACGGAAATGAAAAATTCTGCCCTGAATGTGGACAGATAAATAAAAATCCAAAAATCACTTTTGGAAGTTTTATACATGAAGTTTTTAACGGGTTTATATCATGGGATTCAAAATTCTGGACAACATTTATTCCGTTATTAATCAAACCAGGAAAAGTTTCACGAGATTATATTGATGGAAAAAGACAACGCTATGCCAATCCATTTCGTTTTTACTTAACCATTTCAGTGTTGTTTTTTTTAATTGTTGGCGCCACAGAAAGCTATGATAAATTTGATCAATTTAGAAAAGGTAAATCAGAGTCAAAACCAACAATTAATGCTCAAATTGACAATATAACTGCCGCTATTGACCCTACATCTGCTGATTTTACTGCAAATTTAAATAAAGTATTAAAAAATGTAGATTCTACAGATAGGAAGGAATTCTTGAAGATAATTCCAACTTTAAAACTCGACTCATTAAAAAAGAACGCATCACCTAGCAATAGCATACAAATTAGCTATATTCCAGATTTCGCAAAGTTTCATACATTTCAAAAAAAATATCCGAAAGTAAAAATTGAAGACGCATTAGACAGCTTAAATGTTGAACACACCTTTTTCAATCGTTTCTTATATAGCAGAGTAAAAGCCTTTAACGCCATGGCTGGAGACAACAAGAAAAGAGAAGATTTTCTAAAACAAATGATTTCTTACACATCAATTTCAATGTTTATTTTCTTACCGCTATTCACCCTATTTTTAAAGCTCTTTTATATTAGAAGAAAATACAGCTATGTGGAACATTTAGTATTTGTGTTTCATACACAAACAGTATTTTTCCTGCTTTCAATAATCTTTTACCTAGTCTATTATTTTAAGCCTAATGACTATTTGATAACCATTTTTCTATTGCTCTTTTTAATATACTTGTTTTTATCCATGAGACGATTTTATCAGCAAGGGCGCTTTAAAACCTTTATGAAATTTATATTGGTCAATTTTTCATTTTTTATAGTATCAACCATAGGAGCTATACTTATTATGGGCATTACCTTTATAATGTATTAGCTAAAACTGAAGTAATTCATAACCACTTTAGTAGTGTTTTTTTCAACAGACGTAACACTCACTGTTTCGACATAGTCGCGTTTCATTTTTAGTGAGTTTTCTGGTGTTCCTATTTCAGAGTTGTGATGAAACTTCAAGATGTTTTCTTGAGTAAATTCTTGGTCATTTTCTAACCAATCATTAAACCACATTTTTCGCAATACTTTTTCTTCTTGAGTATACAATGTCGATGATGACCATATTTTTGGCTCTTGTCTTAATTCTTCAAAGTGTTTCTTACTACCATCCCAAACCAGTTCATAGATCGTTAATTTAGTATTCCAATCAACCAAAACAATCGTAAAAGGTTCAATACCCTTAAAATCAAAATTATAAACATCGTTTACAAAATCATCAGACTTCAATATTGCTTTTACAATAATTCCTCTACTCATTTTATAAGAAGGTTCACGTTCATAAGATTCAAAACCGCCATTTAACAAACAAACCAATCTGTTTTTAGAACTCAATCCAATCCATGTACCACCTGCCAAGACATCTTTGGGGTATGTTAAAACAACACCATCTTCTACGTACTCTTTTGGAGAGATTGTTTCTCTACTTAGCTGCTCGTCTCTATTTGATGTTAAAATAAAATCATTATTCCCTACTGGTAAATACGTAACTGTACACATAATATAGTATCTGTTTCTGATAATTTACAAAACAAAATCAAATCATTATTACTAAAAATAAATTGTAACTTTGCTACTTGAAAAGTGAATCTTATTTCGTTGATTTCTTTGTAACTAATTAGTCGCAAAATAATCACAAGGTTTCACTTAAAAAAAGAAAAACAAACTAAAAATAAAACACACTAAAAATGGGAAGAGGTTTTTTTAAAGTTCCAGAAGCAGTAAATGAGCCTGTTAAAGGCTATGCTCCAGGATCACAAGAAAGAGAAGAGCTTTTAGCAACTTACAAAGCAATGTTTAACAGCAATATTGATGTGCCAATGCACATTAATGGTGAAGAAGTAAGAACTGGTAATACCAGAAATATCACACCTCCACATGACCATAAACATGTTGTTGGACAATATCACACAGCTGAAAAATCGCACGTAGATACTGCAATCTCAACAGCATTGGCTGCAAGAGAAGCATGGTCTAGTGTTAGCTGGATGGAAAGAGCTTCTATTTTTTTAAAGGCTGCTGAATTATTAGCAGGTCCTTATAGAGCAAGAATGAACGCTGCTACAATGATTGCACAATCTAAAAATGTGCACCAAGCAGAAATTGATGCTGCATGTGAAATGATTGATTTTTTCCGTTTCAATGTACAATACATGACGGATATTTTTAAAGATCAGCCTGATTCTGCACCAGGCATCTGGAATAGAGTTGAGTACAGACCACTAGAAGGATTTGTATACGCAATTACACCATTTAACTTTACTTCTATTGCTGCTAATTTAGTTGCAGCACCGGCTTTAATGGGGAATGTTATCGTTTGGAAACCATCTGATCATCAAGCGTATTCTGCACAAGTAATTGTAGATTTATTTAAAGAAGCAGGGTTACCTGACGGAGTGATAAACGTAGTTTATGGTGATCCAGAAATGATTACCGATACTGTATTAGCTTCTCCAGATTTTTCTGGATTACACTTTACAGGATCTACACATGTTTTCAAAAATTTATGGAAACAAATTGGAAACAACATCCACAACTATAAAACATATCCAAGAATTGTTGGAGAAACAGGTGGGAAAGATTTTATCTGGGCACATAACTCTGCAAATCCATTACAAGTTGCAACTGGAATTACAAGAGGTACTTTTGAATACCAAGGACAAAAATGTTCTGCAGCTTCAAGAGCTTTTATTCCAGCATCGATGTGGCCAGCAGTAAAAGGGCATTTAATTGCACAAGCTAGTGAAATAAAAATGGGTTCTCCAGAAGACCCTAGCAACTATGTAAATGCAGTAATTCACGAAGGTTCTTTTGACAAGATTGCAAGTTTCTTAGATGCTGCTAAAACAGATGCTGATGCTGATGTTATTATTGGTGGTGGTCACGATAAATCTGTTGGATACTTTATTGAGCCAACAGTTATTGTTGCAAAAGACCCAATGTACAAAACAATGTGCACAGAGTTATTTGGCCCTGTTATGACGATTTATGTATACGAAGATGCAGAATGGGAAGCTTCCTTAAAATTAGTGGATGAATCTACAGAATATGCCTTAACAGGTGCAATTTTCTCTACAGACAGATACATTGTTGAAAAAGCATCTAAAGCATTAGAAAATGCTGCCGGAAACTTCTATATCAACGACAAGCCAACTGGAGCTGTTGTTGGACAACAACCTTTTGGAGGAGCTAGAGCTTCTGGAACAAATGACAAAGCAGGTTCTGCTCAAAACTTATTACGTTGGACTTCTGTTCGTTTAATCAAGGAAACATTTGTAACTCCTACAGATTATAAATATTCGTATTTAGGATAAAACATAAAGATTTTTTCAATTAAAAACCTCATCATATTTTGATGAGGTTTTTTTGTTTAAAATAAAATAATTTACTTAATTACGTTGATTTTCAATATTTTGCATATATTAGCATTCTCCCAAATTTGCAACTGTAAATAACCAACAAAATGATTAAAATATATTTTTAATCTTTTTTTGAATTTACAATTTCACCCACAATCTAATACATGCTAAAATTAAAAAAGAAGAATACTGATTTAATATTTCTATTTACTGTATTTTCATTTTACATATTATTAACTAATTATCTAAGTTCAATTAAACCTCTTAGTTTTGATGAACTTTTCACACATAATCTTTCAAAACTAAAAATTAACGAGATAATCAATTCTCTTGGCCCCTTAGACCCTCATCCTCCCTTAAACAAATTTATCACCTCAGTAAGTCAAGCTATATTTGGCCCCACAAAATTTGCAACAAGACTTCCTGCCATCATATTTTTTGGAATTACTATTTTAGTAACTTATAAAATATGTAATGAATTAATAAATAAAAGAGCTGCAAGAGTATCCTCAATCATTTTACTCGCAACCACCGCACAATTTTATTCATATGAAGCTAGACCATACGCCCTTGTATTTATGCTTACAAGTGTTTTGATTTATTTATTTGTAAAATCCACTAACAACAAGAACTATAACTACACGTTAATAACAATAACGACTACAGCTCTCATTTCTACACATTTCTACGCATTATTCATTCCACTGATATTACTCTTCGGTTTTTCGTTTGATGCTTTTTTTCTTAAGAAGAAAGTAAACAGAAAATTATGGCTTAGTGTATTAATTGGCTGCAGTACTATATTGCTATATCTTCCAACTATACACAACATTTCTAATTCTAGCTTAAGTGAAAACAATTGGGCAACTCCCAGCCTTAGTAATTTATTAAATTCTTTAAGAAGTATTTACTTCCCTTTTATTTGTTTCTTAATTCCTGCATTATTAAAATGGAAATCACTTTGCTCAAAACTAAAAGAATTAGTAAAAAACAACTATGCTATTTTTTATGCTCTAATTTTTCTGTCTTCTTTTTCAATTATTGGATTTCTTATAAGTTTATTTTTGGGAGCGTATAACACAAGATATTTTCTAGTCTCTATATTAGGGTGTCTCATAATTTCTACACTAATTATTTCTCAATATAACAAAAAGCAATTTGTATTATTTGGCGTTTTATTTTTAATGCTCTTTGGCTTTCAAATTAATAATCAACTAAAAAGCCACATAAGAAATAATGAAGAATTTAAAGAGCTCATTTCTCTATACAATAAAACAGCACATAAAACCCTCATAGTTTCTTCTTCATTCAATTTTATGAAAATACAACACTATGCTAAAGAAAACCACAAACAAAACATTAAATACCTAATTGATTCAGACAAAAACAATGATTGTAAAGGCTGTGGAGCAGGAGATATCAGCATTTTTTATCTTTCTAAATTGAATAAAGAATTCAAGGTTACAGATATAAATAAAATTAAAGAAATGAATGACACTCTTTACTATATTTATTCTGGTAGCCCTGACAGTCACGATATTAAAAAATTATTTAAAACAAGAAAATTTGACACAATTAAAAAAGTAAAAAACTACTATTTATTAGAAAGCAAACCATGAATATAAAAAATGAATTAGAAACACCTGAAGTAAGCTTAATAATACCTGTTTACAATGAAGAACATAACATTCTTCTTCTTATCAATGAAATAGAAAACAAAGTCACCTGTAATTTTAAAGCGTACATAATTTACGACAATATAGAAGACACAACTTTAAGAAAAGCAACAGAAATTCAAGAAAAATTTAATAGGTATGTCTTTATTCAAAATAAATTTGAACTCAATGTTATCGGTGCCTTTAAAACTGGTTTTGACATCGCCGAAACCAAATATGTTTTACCTATAATGGCTGACTTATCTGATACTCCAGAAACCATAAATAAACTGTTATTCAAAATTAATCAAGGGTACGATTTAGTAATTGCATCTAGATACATGGAGGGTGGAAAAAAAATAGGTGGGTCAAAACTAAAAAAAGCGCTTTCTAAAACCATGAATCTCACCTTAAATAAAATAACAAAGTTATCTGTGCACGATATCACGAATGCTTTTATTATCTATAGAAAAAATGCATTAAATAACATTTCAATAACAAGTACTGGAGGATTTGAAATTACAATGGAAATTATAGCAAAAGCGTATAAAAATGATTGGTTAATTACAGAAATTCCAACAATTAATAGAGATAGACTACATGGTCAGTCAAATTTTAAAATTATTGAATGGAGTAAAAATTACCTTTATTGGTTCTGTTATATTATAAAAACAGATATTTCAAAACGTTTAAAAAAATCTAAAAAAAGACTTTTCTCTCGATCAAATTAATTTTTAAAATCCTTATCAATATTGATGAGGATTTTTTTTGCAACAAAATACTACCATTTCTTTAACACTTATGAGTTTCAATATTTTGTATATTTAGCGTCAGCAAAAAAATAATTCTCACAAACAACCAACATAATGATTAAAAAAATTCTATACGTTGCTTTTGCAATTCTATTAGTAGCTTGCAACACAGATAAAAAAGAAACAGAAACCTCTTTAAATGTTCCTTTTGAAAAATTTGAGTTAAAAAATGGACTCCAAGTTGTATTTCACATAGACAAATCAGATCCTGTAGTTGCTGTTGAATTAATGGCACATGTTGGCTCTGCTAGAGAAATCGAAGGAAGATCTGGTTTTGCACATTTATTTGAACATTTATTATTCTTAGAATCAGAGAATCTAGGAAAAGGTGGATTAGATAAAATGAGTGCAAGGATTGGTGGCTCTGGGGCGAACGGATCTACTTCTAGAGACAGAACAAATTATTTACAAACCATTCCAAATGATGCGGTAGAAAAAATGATTTGGGCAGAAGCGGACAAATTAGGTTGGTTTATTAACACGGTAACTAATCCTGTACTGGCAAAAGAAAAACAGGTAGTAAAAAACGAAAAAAGACAACGTGTAGATAATGCTCCTTATGGTTTTAACCAACAAATTATCGATCGTAATTTATACCCTAAAGATCACCCATATAACTGGCAAGTAATTGGCTCTTTAGAACATTTACAAAACGCAACATTAACTGATGTAAAAAACTTCTATAAAAAATGGTACACACCTAACAATTCAACGTTGGTGTTATCTGGTGATTTTGATCCAGCCCAAGCTAAAGAATGGGTACATAAATATTTTGATGAAATTCCAAGAGGCAAAGAAATAACTCCTCAAGAAAAAAGACCGGGTGTAGTAACTGCATCTAAATTCTTATTCTTCGAAGACAACTTTGCAAGACTGCCTATGTTAACGTTTGCTTGGCCAACAGTCGAACTTTACCATAAAGATTCGTATGCTTTAGATATATTAACCCAATATTTATCTCAAGGAAAAAACGCTCCTTTAAGCAAAGTTTTGGTTGACGACTTAAAACTAACTTCTTTTACAAGCATGTGGAATTGGTCTTCTGAATTAGCTGGACAAATGCAATTGAGTATTCGCGGATTTAAAGATATAGACTTAAATGAAATCAACGAAGGAATACACAAAGCTTTTGAAAACTTTGAGAAAAATGGAATTCCTGAAAAAGATTTAAACAGAATCAAAGCAGGGCAAGAAACGCAATTTTACAACAGTTTATCCAGTGCATTAGGTAAAGGAACCTCTTTGGCTTCTTACAACACCTATGCTGGTGACCCAAGCTTTATAAATAAACAAATTGGATTAACATTAGCCATTACAAAAGAAGATGTAATGCGTGTTTACAATAGATATATCAAAGGAAAAAACTTTATTGCAACCAGTTTTGTTCCCAAAGGAATGGCAAAACTAGCCATCAAAGGCTCTACAGAAGCCATCATCAAAGAAGAAAAAATAATACAAGGAGCAGAAGAAAAATTCGATCCAAAAACTGCAGCTACATACACAAAAACACCTTCTTCTTTTGACAGATCAATAGAACCTCCTTATGGTAAATCTCCAGTTTTAAATACTCCGAGTGTTTATAATGCAGAGTTAGCTAACGGAATTAAAGTATATGGTATTGAAAATAGTGAAGTTCCTTTGGTTCGTTTTAATTTAGTTATTGACGGGGGACAGTTATTAGAAAAAATGGAGAAATTAGGTGTTGCAAATTTAACTGCACGTCTACTAAATAGAGGAACAAAAAATAAAACAGTTGCTCAATTAGAAGAAGCTATTCAAGAACTTGGTGCTTCAATTAGAGTTTCTGCTTCAAAAGAAAACATCACAATAAGCGGTAATACACTGGCTAAAAACTACATTAAAACCTTAGCGTTAGTAGAAGAAATGTTATTAGAGCCTCGTTGGGACGCTACAGAGTTTGAATTAATTAAAAAATCTGTAGTTGGTAATTTACGTCAACAAGAGGCGAGCCCAACAGCAATCACTCAAAATGTATATAATGAATTGATTTACGGAAAAGACAACATTCGTTCTAAGAACACATTAGGTACCATTGCTTCTATGGATAAAATAGCATTGGAGGATTTAAAAACTTTTTACTCAAATTACATTTCTCCTTCTGTTGCCAAAATGCATATTGTTGGTGATATTGATAAAGAAAAAGCATTGGAATCATTAGAAACTATCAATTCTAAATGGGCAGCAAAAGAAGTTACTATTCCTGTTTATAAAACTCCAAAAGCACCAAACAAACCAATCGTGTATTTTTATGATGTGCCAAAATCGAAGCAAACAGTAATTAGTTTTGGAGCACCGGCTTTAGCCGTTACAGATAAAGATTATTACCCTGCAACTGTAATGAACTACATTCTTGGTGGTGGTGGATTCGCTTCTCAATTAACACAAGAGTTAAGAGAAGGAAAAGGATATACATATGGTATCGGTTCTGGTTTTTCAGGATCTAAAGCTGCTGGACCATTCACTATTTTTAGTAGAGTTAGAACCAATGTTACCTTAGAATCTGCTCAATTAGTAAAAAAAATAATTACAGACTATCCAACCAATTTTTCTGAAAAAGATTTAGCGACTACAAAAGGTTTCTTAATTAAAAGTAATGCCAGACGTTTTGAAACCATGCGAGCAAAATTAAGCATGCTGCAAAATATGAGTAATTACAATTTAAATGCTGATTATGTAAAAGACAGAGAAAAAATTGTAAACGAAATGACTATTGAAAAGATTCAAGAATTAGCTAAGAAATACATCAACCCAAATCAAATGATTTGGTTATTTGTTGGTGATGCTGAATCGCAATTAGATCGTTTAAATGAATTAGGGTTTGGACAACCTATTCTTTTAAACAAAACCTCAGAAAAAATCAAACAGTAAACCTATGAAATCTATTTTAAGAAGTATTGCTGTTTTTGCATTTTTACTGTCAACAACAGCAATTTCAGCTCAAGAAACAAGATTACTAAGACAACCAAGTATTAATGGAAACCAAGTAGCTTTTGCTTATGGTGGAGATATTTGGACAACTAATTTATCTAGTGATCTCACAACTAGATTGACAAGTACAGCAGCTGTAGAAAGCAATCCTCATCTATCTCCAAACGGAAAATGGGTGGCATTTACATCTAACAGATCAGGTACATCTTCGGTCTATATTGTTTCAATTACTGGTGGTCAAGCTAAAAGGCTAACATGGCACACAAGTACAGATGTTACTAGAGGATGGACAAATAATGGGAAAAATGTGTTATTTGCTTCAAATAGAGACACTGCTCCAAGTAGATTCAATAGACTATATACTGTTTCTGTAAATGGAGGCCCAGCTACAAAATTATTTGAGCAATGGGCAACTTCTGGTTCGTATTCTTCTAACGGAAAACAGTTAGTAATCGATAAAATGAGACGTTGGGATGAAGAATGGAGAGACTATCGTGGTGGACAAAATACACCATTGATAATTATCGATTTAAAAACCTTGACTGAAACATTGTTGCCAAATAACAAAACAACAGACAAGCAGCCTGTTTGGATGGGAGATAACATCTATTTTTTATCAGACAGAACTCATACTTCAAACATTTGGTCGTATAACACTAAAACCAAAGCAGTAAAACAGGTTACAAAGTTTAAAGGAACTGCAGTAAAATCTTTAAGCGGACACAAGAAAACCCTCGCATTTGAACACGCAGGATATTTACATACGTTGGATATTAAAACCAACAAAACAACCCGTTTAAAAATCACTATCAAAGGTGATTTTCCATGGACAGCAACGAAATGGAAAAACGTAAATTCTCGTGTAGATTATGCAAGTATTTCTCCTAACGGAAAAAGAGTTGTGATGGCTTCTCGTGGTGACATATTTACTGTTCCTGTAGAATTTGGGGATTCAAGAAATATTACACGAAGTTCTGGAGCTGCTGATAGAGCTGCAATCTGGTCTCCTAAAGGTGATAAAATCGCTTGGTTTTCTGACGCCAACGGAAAAGGGTATGCATTGCACCTAACCAATCAAGATGGTACAACAAAAACAGAAATCATCTCAATTGGTATTTCAAAAATGGCATGGGAACCTAGATGGTCTCCAGACGGAAAACACATCGCTTTTGTTGATGACGATACGCGAATTAGAATTGTAAATTTAAAAGCAAAAACGATCAAAACTATTGACAATGCTGGTAATAATTTAGAACGTGGACGCATGGGAATTACTTGGTCTCCTGATTCTAATTGGCTGGCCTATGCAAAATCTGGCGACAATAGTTTAAAACAAATTAAAGTTTGGTCTTTAACAACCAATAAAACTAAAGCTATTACAGATCCTTTTGCAGATTCATTTTCTCCTGCTTGGGATTTAGATCACAAGCATTTATACTTTTTAGCAAGTACAGACGTAGCTTTACGTTCTGGCTGGGCCAATACAAGCTCAATGACTGCAAGACCAAATTATGCGGCTTATGTAATCAACTTAGCTAAAAAAGACGCCTCTCCTTTTAAACCAAAAAGTGACGAAGAAGAAGTGAAGAAAGAAAAATCAAAAGACAAGAAAAATAAAAAAGACGATAAAAAGAAAGACACTAAGAAAAAAAACGATGCTAAAAAAGACAAAAAAGTAGTCATCGATTTTGATGGTATTGCTCGTAGAATAATGGCGTTGCCTTTACGAGGAAACTATAGAGGTATTGTTGCTGGACCTAGTGGCTTTATGTTTATAACAGAAGGATCAACAGTACATAAGTTTGACTTGAAAAAACTAAAATCCAAGGAATTTGGAAAAGGATTGCGTATTTATAGCGTTTCTTCTAACGGAAAACATATGGTTGTAAGAGCTGGTAGAAATTGGAAAGTAGCAAAAACTTCTGGAGCAAATGCCAAAGGAGCTAAAACATTAAAGCTTGACTTTAACATGAAGTTGAATCGTTTGAAAGAATGGAATCAAATGTTTGAAGAGGCATGGCGTTATGAGCGTGATTACTTTTACGATCCTAATATGCATGGAAGAGACTGGAATAAAGTGTACAAAAGATATGCGCCATTAATTCCGTTTGTAAAACACAGATCCGACTTGAATTATATTTTAGATCAGGTAAATGGTGAATTATCTGTTGGACATAGTTTTGTTCGTGGTGGAGATTTCCCAAGCGTTGATAGAGCAACAGGTGGTTTATTAGGAGCAGATTTTTTTGCCAAACAAGGTAAATGGCAACTTAAACGTATTTACACGTCAGAAAGCTGGAACCCTGGTTTGAATGGTCCTTTAGATCAGCCTGGAATGAAAATTAAACAAGGATATTATTTGGTCGGAATCAACAATCAAGAAATTTCAGCTACAGATAATATTTATCAATATTTAGATGGAACAGCAAATAAGCAAACTACATTACACATTAACGACAAACCTACTTTTAAAGGAGCTTGGAAAGAAATTGTTAAGCCAATTAGGAGTGAAAACTCTTTGCGTCAAAGAACTTGGGTAGAAGACAACAGAAGAAGGGTAGACAAACTTTCTAATGGAAGATTGGGCTATATTTGGGTACCAAATACTGGTGGACCAGGGTTTGTATCTTTTAACAGATATTTCTTTGCGCAACAAGACAAAGAAGGCGCTGTTATTGACGAGCGTTTTAATGGCGGTGGATTGTTAGATGACTATATGGTAGATTTAATGACTCGTAAACCAAGAGCTGCATTGACAAATGAAGTTCCGAATGGAAAATCAATGCGTTTGCCTGCAGGAATTATGGGACCAAAAGTATTATTGATCAATGAACTTGCGGGTTCTGGTGGAGATTTCTTTCCTTGGGTATTTAGACATCAAAAAGCTGGTTTACTAATCGGAGCTACAACTTGGGGCGGATTGGTGAAATCTTCTACACATTATAGATTGATTGATGGTGGTTCTTTAACAGCACCAGACAATGCTGTTTTTGACCCAGCAACAAATACATGGGTTGCAGAAAATTCTGGAGTTGCTCCAGATATTGCCGTAAGGCAAAATGCAAAAGCATTAGAATTAGGAAATGACCCACAATTAGAAAGAGCAGTAAATGAGTTGCTAAAACAATTGAGAGGAACTAAAAAGATGAACATTAAACCTCCTCCATTTCCAAAGCCAACAAAAACAAATTAATTTTCACAAATCCTCGCTTTGAAATTCATTGCGGGGATTTTTTATAATTACATTATGAAAAAAATTAGCATTATATTTTTTACGCTATTGATATCAGTTAGCTTAAAAACAACAGCACAATCAGATACCTACGCATCTAAAGTAACAACCTTAGATAGCACTATTAAAACACTATATAGTGTAATCTCTGGTGAAAAGGGAGAAGCTAGAGATTGGGAATTATTCAAATATTTATTTAGACCAGAAGCTAAATTGATTCCAACAGGAACCAACAAAAAAGGAGTTCATGTTGCAAGATATATGACACCACAAGGCTATATTGATTCTTCAGGAAAATGGTTAGTTGACAATGGCTTTTTTGAAAAAGAAACTGCTCGATCTGTACATAAATTCGGAAATATAGCACAGGTATTCACAACGTATGAAGCCTATAGAAGCGAAGCTGACGAAAAACCTTTTATGACAGGGATTAACAGTGTTCAACTATTATATGATAACAATCGTTGGTGGATTGTAAATATTTATTGGCAACAAGCGAGTAAGAAAAACCCGATTCCTGAGAAGTTTAAAGCAAAAAACTAGTCTTATGAGAAAAATTTTCTACACTTCATTATCAATCATACTCTTTTCTATATGCATCAATTGTAAATCTGGTTCTAAAAAAGCAGATGTAAAAATTGAAGAAGCAGAAAGAATCATCCAAGAAAAAAAGAATGGAGAAAGAGAACCGACAAACGATGAAATTAGGGAATATGGAATTATTAAATCTATTGAAGGTGGGCAATATCCTATGTTTGTAGTAACCGTTTTAATTCCCGACAAAAAAACCAAGGCAAACTTTAACTTAAACATTGAAACAATACCACAAACAGTTGTAGACTTAGATAGTTTACGTGGTAGTTTTGCTACAATCTACTATAAAGACACTTCTAAAAACATGTTAATGGATATTCATTTTAATGGCAAAACATTGTACGGGAAATATGCTCCAGAAATTGATGCTAGTTTTAAAAAGATTACGGGTGTTTTAAGCGGTGCAAAAAAAGAAACTGCTGGAGATTTACCAAGCACTATTTACATAACAAATACAAAGGGGGCTAAAATGGCGTTTAAAGAATTTATTACTTCAGAAATTGTTGCCAAAAACGGAAAAACGGTTACTGGTTATTATTATATAAAAAACAACCAAACAATTACCTATATAAAAAAAAGGGAAATTAATCTTTTAAAAAAGGATGCTCCCAGATAATCACATCTGGGTTGCTATCTCTTACCGTATCGAAAAATTCTTTATTAAAATCTGAATTAAACCGTAATTTTTGTTCTTCTTTTATTTCATTTAAATAAATCAAAATCCAGTAACGACTTCCATTTACTTTAGTGCTACTTCTTTTGATACTAATAACCCTTGTTAGTGGAATACGTGTTTCATCATTCCCTCGTTTAATGTATAAATTGGCACCGTCATGTTTCAACCTTCTTCGATTCCAAAGCAGATAACCAAACCCAATCAAAATCAAAAAAACCAATAGATAATAACTCCAGTTTTCTTCAAACTTTAAAACTTCTGCTCCAATAAAAACAGAAACAAAAAGTATCGGAAAACGTAACCAACGGATAATACCCGTAGTTATCATTTGCTTCTTCTCACCATTTTTTTTCATAGTCTAAATATAGAAAATAGTTTTCACTTACACTTTCAAACACTAAAGCTGTCAACAATCTTAAAATTATCACAAAGTAATTCCATCGGCTCAATTATTAAGCAAATTTCTACTAAACTTGCCTTTAAAACAGGTAACCCTCTAACATTAAGAAACATGAATCTAAAAAATATTTCAATACTATTAATTTTATTATTTGCAACCAGCATAAATGCCCAAAAAAAGAAAACTGATAATATTATAGGTTCTAATTACACGTTTCATTCAAAAACAACTGGAGAAGAACAACA
>MAAC01009881.1_pt1 | contig 14306 bp, 11 predicted proteins | sample 1115981 | NCBI WGS metagenome assembly MAAC01 (sample SAMN04961126, study PRJNA320927) | seawater metagenome | isolation source: sample BD02T64 sea water enriched with oil for 64 days | place: USA:Gulf of Mexico | collected 2013-07-27 | reverse complement strand
GATACCATTGTTGAAGACGCCGACACCGCCGAGTCCCTCAAGCCCTACTATCGCCAGTTCTGCAAGCGTCCGGGTTTTCACGACCAGTATTTGGCCACCTACAACCTGCCCAACGTAACCCTGATCGATACCCAGGGCCAGGGTGTGGAGCGCATCACCGAAAAGGGTGTCGTGGTTGACGGCGTTGAGTACGAACTGGACTGCCTGATCTTTGCCACCGGCTTTGAGGTCGGTAGTAACTTTACCAAGCAGTCGGGCTACGACCTGGTGGGTCGCAATGGCACCGCCCTCAGCAAAAAATGGGACAAGGGCCTGCGCACCTTCCACGGACTGTACAGCCGCGACTTCCCCAATGTCTTCACCATGGGTTTAACCCAAACCGGCTTTACCACCAGTATTCCCCACGCCCTGAACGAACAGGCCAAGCATCTGGCCCACGTACTGAACCACGCTATGGACAATCAGGCCCGCACCGTCGAAACCACGGTAGAGGCCGAAGAAGAGTGGGTGGCAACCATCAATAAACTCGCCAACCTCGGCAAGCGCTTTTACGCCGAATGTACCCCAGGTTACTACAACCAGGAAGGCAAGGAGGGCGGCGAGGGCTTTTTCAGCGGCCAATACGGGGCCGGTGCACCGGCCTTCTTTAAGATCCTCGACGACTGGCGCGCCGAGGGTGAGTTTAAGGGGCTGGAGATTAAGTAAGGCCTTTTATACTAGAAGAATAAAACCTACCGGATTGTAATATCTGGTAGCAAAGCCCCGCTGTTTACAGTGGGGTTTGTTCTTGTTCCTGAAATATTTTCGTGGTGAAAGGCCCCTTATCGAAACTAGAGCAGTACATAATGACTGGCGTGATGAGGGTGGATTGAAAGGGTTGGAGATTCAGCAAATCATTTGAGTTAATAAAGCTACCACATTGGACTGATTCATTCGTTATTTCTTCAGCCTGGCAGATACGCCAAATTATGAAGTAGCGACCCTTAAGGCAGCTTTAATCTTTATTTCCGGTATAGTGAGCAGTTTGCTTGATTAACTAGTTGTAGCAAGGTTATCTATTAAAGATGGAATCTGGCTGCTGGGGGAGTTGGTATTTTGGAGGAAATCAGGAGGTCGCTAAACAGCTATATTTATGGCGACCTCAGTTTCGATGGTTTGCGTGAGCAGTTGGGGCAAATAGTTGTGACTTCGCCTGATAAGGCCTTGGAAGTGTCAATGATACTGGATCAACTTCACGGTGAAGGGCGACTTCCAACGGATCTTCACAAGGAGTTAGGAGATCTTTGCTTAGCGTCAACTAAAGGCGAATTGAGTAGTAAGGATCTTCATTTTGGTAGAAAAGATATAGAGTTTGAGAAGCGAATTGTAACTGAGGCTGGTCAAAAAGCTGGTGATAATTCAGAGGAAGGCAGCCTCACTGTTACATATTCTCAAGCCCCGCCAATGGTACTTGATAAATTTATTGTAGATAAGGACATTACATCGGTTGATAGTGATCAGTCGGCAGGTTCGGTACAGTCAGCAGCTGATTCCTCAACCGATGAGCAAGGTAAGCATACTGACGCTCCTGATACGGTTGGGGGTGGGAAGAAAGTACTTAAAAATCGCTTTGTTCTTGAAGAGCATATAGCGACGGGTGGAATGGGTGCTATCTATAAGGCACTCGATTTGCGCAAGGATGAACTACAAGATAAGAACCCCTTTGTTGCGATAAAAATTCTTAACGAAGATTTTAAATCCCATCCCGATGCGCTAATTTCATTGCAGCGAGAAGCTGCAAAAGTTCAAAAATTGGCCCACCCCAATATTGTTACTGTCTACGACTTTGACCGAGATGGTGACACTGTTTTTATGACGATGGAGTTCCTTGACGGTAAGCCGCTTAGTGATTTGATTAAACAATCTGCATCACAAGCTCTACCGCGAGACCTTGTGATGCAGATTATCGCGGGGGTGTCCAGGGGGCTGGTGAACGCACATTCAAAAGGCATTATTCACGCAGACCTCAAACCAAGTAATGTTTTTTTAACTAACGATGGGGTGGTAAAGCTACTTGATTTTGGTATCGCCCGCGCAGTTAAGTCTTCTGGTGAAGAATCGGCAGATAAAACGTTGTTTGACCCTCAGTTATTAGGTGCACTAACGCCATCGTACGCAAGTATGGAGATGTTTAATAATCAAGGGGAGCCTGATCCGCGTGATGATATCTATGGCCTTGCATGCCTTTCTTATGAGCTACTTAGCGGTCAACACCCCTTTAAACAGTTACCATCGACGACAGCGTATGCTGCCAAATTAAAGCCTGACCGTATTGTGGGTCTCAGTCGAAGGCAGTGGGCAGTGTTGTCAGGATCCTTGGCATTTGAACGTTCTGCGCGTACGCCAAGTGTCATTGAGTTTTTGGATAAGTTTATTGGTAAAAGGTCTGATAACGATACCACGATGAGTGAGCCTGTGATTTCACGCCAAGGCGTGTTGCTTTCGGTTGTCGTTATTACTGCTGTCATTGTGTTTATTTTCAGTGATGTCGGTTCTAGCTTATGGCTCTATGACGATGAGCAAATTAAAGATTCAAAAAAACCTGTGATAGCCCAAGCGCAGATGGAAAATCAGAGAGTCGAGCAAAAACGTTTGCTGAAAGCGCAAGAAATCAAAGAGCTTACTACGTTAGGTCATATGCAGGTTGCTTCGGGTCGCTTTCTGAAACCCTCAGGTGAGAGTGCATTTGAAACCTTCAGCAAGGTATTAAAGCTTGATCCGAAAAATACAATCGCCAGGCAACAGATTGATGCTATTGGAGGTTATCTTCTCTCGTCAGCATTAGAGAAAAAGGATGTAGGAGAGTATAGAGATAGTCTTGAAGAAATCACAAGAGCACTTCAGGCTTTCCCAAAGCACGGGGGGCTTCTAGCTTTGCACGAAGACGTTGAGGTAGAAATAGTAGTACAGGAGAAACAGGCCGAGTTGACGCAGTTATTAACACGAGCAAAACAGCAGTTTCTGTCAATGCAACTAACAAGCCCTGCCGGTAACAATGCCTTTGAAACATACAGACAGGTTTTGCTGCTTAACCCGCGCAGCGAGATGGCCAGTGAGGGCGTCGCATCAATAGCAGCCCACTATGAAGTCGCTGCCAAAGAAAGGCGACAATTCGGAGAGTTGCGAGGTAGTCTTGATCAGATTAATCGAGGTTTGAATGTTTTGCCCCGGCATGAAGGTCTTTTGGCCTTGCGTGAGCAGGTGCAAGCTGATTTGGTGGAGCAGGTGAATGTTAATGAGCTGGAGAGTTTGTTAGAGCGCGCTGATCGACAAATTTTATCGATGAAATTGACCGACCCTGCTAATGATAATGCTTATCAAACGTACAGGTTGGTATTGTCTAAGAATCCTTTATCTAAGAGGGCTGTTGAGGGATTAAACCGCATAGCCGATAAGTATTTTGATCTAGCAGTTGTCAAGCAAAAACAGAGTGATTTCAGTGCTAGTCTTGCGATGGTAGCAAAAGGTTTAACGGTTGCCCCGAAATATGCTAGGTTGTTGCGACTCAAAGAAAATATAAGAGATATTCAAGAGCTTCTAGCTGAAGCAAAGCAGAAAATGGTTGTAGGGAAACTTGTTCAGCCCGCAGGAGACAATGCGCTTGCAATATACAAGCGAATATTGCGTGTAGAGCCTGAAAATCAGCAAGCGTTAACAGGCATAAGTTTAGTGGCAGGGAGATTAGAAAAACGGGCCCGTATAAAGCTCAACGATGGCGATTTACACGAAGGTTTGTCGATGACTGATAATGGATTGAAATATTTTCCAGAGAGTGAGGGATTACTATTTCTGCGTGCCGAATTTGAGCAGATGATAGCCGTTCAACAAGAAATAGAATCAAAGAAGAAACGTGGCCCTACATTAGGTACATTTTGATAATTTTTATACTTGTTACAAAGAGGTTGGTTATCAAATTTAATAAATTTAAAAATAAATATGAAAGGTGTTAAATGAAGCAATTAAAACTGGAGAGTGCCATGTTAGCCGGTGCTTGTGCTGTGCTTTTTTCGGGTGCTGCCCAAGCATTGGATGTGACGTATATACCCCGACTAGAAGTGGGTATGGAAAGTTACGAATTAAAAGTTGATGGTGTTTTTAAGGTGGGGGCTTCCGGCTCTGTTCTAAGTTCTTCTGCAATAGAATTCGATGATACGGTGCCTATTTTTTCCGGCGGGATTACGATTGTTGCTGATCGATTTTATATCGATTTTTCTGGTCAGGAATCTTTTGAGGGCGATGACGACTGGAGCCGGATTTTGTCAGATACTGGTGGGCCAGTAGCATTGTCTGAGGTTAATGGATCGGTAGATTTCGATCGCTATGAATATGCGGTCGCTCTTGGCTATTTGGTGACTGATAGTTTGTCGGTGTTTTTAGGGTATAGGGAATCTAAGTCTGATGTTGAGTTTTTCAGCGTCATTAGCATCCCTCAATTTGGTGATGTAGGAACGGCTAAAGTTGGTATGGATTTTGAGGAGGATGGTTTTTTTGTCGGTGCTAGTTATGGCTGGCATGTTAATAATTCGACTTTCAACGGAGTGCTGTCTGGTAGCGTTGCCTTTGCCAGTCTCGATGGTGATTTAAAGCAAAATAGCGTAATGACTACCGGCCCATTCGGCCCTGATGCCGTGCCTGATGATTCATCAAAAGGCGATACGCTGGGAGTGAAGTTAGGGCTTACCTGGAAAGGTATAACTCAAGTTGATAAATTGACGTATACAGTGGGTGTTAATGGTTATAAATACGAGTTTGATGCAGATGCAGATGATCCTGATATCACGGAAACCGTGGTTAATTTTAAGCTAGGTTTAGCTTACGTTTTTTGAGAACATAAAAATCACATTGTATGTTGGATTTTCTTATCCAACGCTTATTCGCTGGATGAATTCCGGTGTACATTGCCTTCAAAGAGACCTGATGGTTTTTATATAGTCGTTTTTGGAGCTGTTTTAGCTTCGATTAAAGTACTGGCGAATTAAGCGATAATCCCGATAAATCATTTTTGCAGTGAAGTAGCCTTGCCCACTCTTGCTGATCAGTGGTTTTAATACGGCCTGTAGCTCTCCGGCCGGATTAATGAGGTAGAGCATGGCGTTATGGCTGACACGGTATATTTTCTCTTCTGTGGAGTTGCTTATTGTGTCTACCGTTTCAATACTGGATATCATACCCAGACTGTCTTCAAGGGCCTGGGTGTTGCCTTTTTCAGTGTTGCGGTGGGTCAGGCCAATAAAGTCGTCGCTAAAAAGGCTTAAATAATATTGCAGGCGTTGGGGGGTGTCGCGTTGGTGATCTATGGAGTAAAACAATATTTGCAGGTCTTTATCGAGTCCCTGCTGTTTTAATTGCGCGGTAAATTTAGCCAATATACTTAAGGAGGTATGACAGACATCGGGGCAGTAGGTATAGCCGTAGCTTAATAAATGCCATTTACCCTTTAATTGTTGATTGGAAAATGTTTTATCGTTTTGGTCGACCACTTGAAAGGCACTGAGGGCGCGGGCCTCGGGAATAATCACACCGTGAATTTGCGGCAGTTTCGGATCAATTTGGCTGCTAATGCCTTGCAGAGCAATGGCACAGATAATGAGCAAGACAGCTAGCATCGCTCCATGGCGGGGCTTAAATCTTCCTTCGGCGGCCTCCGGCATCGGCTAGGTGCTCGTTATTTTCTGTAGAGGTGTGTAGCGATCCCTTGGCATCGTCCTTATTCTCACTGGGAAAAAAATAACAGTCGACCAAAATTAATGTAGTCGGCCTCGCTGGCCATGGCCGCGATTAAGAACAGGATGGCGAGTGGGGGCAGTAATATCGTGTAAATCAAAGCCAGCCTCTCCCAGGCCAGGTGCATAAAAATACTGACAATCAGCCCGGCTTTGAGGAACATAAATATAATAATAAGGGTCCAGCGCAGGTAGCCCTGCACTTGATAAAAATCCACCATGTAGGAAAAGGTGCTGAGTACAAACAGCAGTAGCCATATTTTTAAATAGACGCTGATGGGATGTTGTTGCACGCTGTCGTCTGACATATCAAGCCCTCACCTTAAGCCTTCACCAAAGATAGAAAAACGCGAAGATAAATACCCACACCAAATCGACGAAATGCCAGTAGAGGCCGGTAATCTCGACGATGTGATAGCCCTTACCGTCGTAGAAGCCCATGCGCAGGCGGTTGGCAATAATGGCCAAATAAATAACCCCCACCGAGACATGCATGCCGTGGAAGCCGGTAATCAGGAAAAAACTGGCGCCAAATTGCTCCGCCCCGTAGGGATTGCCCCAGGGCCGGATGCCCTCGTCAAAAATTAACTTGTTCCACTCAAAGGCCTGCATGCCGACAAAGGCGGCGCCCAGCAGGGCGGTGAGCAGCATCAGTTTGGCGGCGCGCTGGGGCTTTCCCTGGTAGGCAAAGTTAACCGCCATTGCCATGGTGCCGCTGCTGGTGATGAGGATGAAGGTCATAATGGCAATGAGCAGCAGAGGTACGTGCTCTCCGGCGATGACGAGGGCAAAGACTTCACTGGTGGGTGGCCAATCGGCGGTGGTGGTCATCCGTACACTCATGTACGCGGTGAGAAATACACTGAAAATAAAGGTGTCGCTGAGTAGAAAGATCCACATCATCAACTTGCCCCAGGGCATGTCGAAGTTTTGCTTGTCGCTCGACCAGTCGTCGACCAGGCTGCTTATGCCGACACTGACTTCATCCGCATTCTTGTCCATACCTTCCTCCCTAAAAGCCGCACAGCACAGCGATGGCTCGATAGCTTGCCGACGAGAGGGTCAGCAAGAAAAATAGAAATAACCAAACCAGTAGTAGAAAATCCCAATAGCTGCGGCACAGCAGCAGTCCTCTGTTGAGCTGTGCGCAGTCGCGCCCGACGGCGAATTGCACTATGCAGCGAGCGAGTGCCAGCAGGCCACCCAGTAAATGTAGGCCATGAATACCGGTAAAGAGATAAAAATAACTGTTGGCCGGGTTGCTGCTGACAAAATAACCGAGGCTGTAAAGTTGTTGCCAGACGGCAAATTGCGCGAATAAAAACAGCGCACTAAACAGACTGGCCGCGAACAGGGCGACGGTGATTTGTCCCAGATATTGTTGACGGCTGGCCATCACGCCCCAGCGCAGAGTAATGCTGGCCAGCAGTAAAATGGCACTGTTGAGCCACAGCTGCGAGGTATTGCTAAAGGGTTGCCAGGGCTCCCCGGCCAGGGCCTGGAAATCGGGATATTGGGTGCGCGATAAAAAGGTAATGGTCAGTAAAAAGAAAATAACACTGGCCACCGCAATAAAGAACTTTAAGGCGGTACGACCCGGATTGAAGGAAATCGGTCCTGGGACGGGTGCAAAGTCAGCGCCGGCCGTTTGTGGCAGCCAGGGTTTTTCTACCAGTGCTTTTAATAAACTCATGACAGGGCTCCGGGGCCGAGGTCTATGGATTCAGGAGAATCATCAGGGCTTGTGGCCTGGGGCGAGTCCACCATGACGACATCTTCATCGGCGACATTTTGTGGAATAAAATCTTCTTTGGCATTGGGCACGCTGTAATCATAGGCCCAGCGATAGACCACCGGTAGCTTTGCGCCCCAGTTGCCATGGCGGGGCGGGGTGTGTTCGGTTTGCCATTCCAGAGTGGTGGCTCCCCAGGGATTGGCACCGGCGGGTTCACCCTTTCTCAAACTGTGGATCAGGTTGTAAATAAAGATTAGCTGGGCGAGGCCGACAATCAAGGCCGCCACTGTAATGGAGGCATTGAGAGTCTGCGCCGAGTCGGGAATAAAGGTGCTATCGCCAATCGCGTAATAACGCCGTGGTACGCCGAGAAAACCCAGGTAGTGCATGGGCAGATAAACCGCATAAGTACCGAGGAAGGTGACCCAGAAGTGGGCGTCACCCAGGCCCTTGTGCATGCGCTTGCCGGTGATTTTCGGAAACCAGTGATAGATGGCGGCAAACAAGACCATGATCGGTGACACGCCCATCACCATATGAAAGTGGGCGACCACAAAATAGGTGTCTGATAGCGGCAGGTCGACCACCACATTACCGAGAAACAGACCGGTCAGGCCACCGTGGGTAAAGGTGAAAATAAAACCGATGGCAAATAACATCGCCGTGGTGAGATGGATATTGCCCTTCCACAGGGTTAGCACCCAGTTGTAGACCTTGATGGCCGTGGGCACGGCGATGATTAGGGTGGTGGTGGCGAAGAAAAAGCCAAAGTAGGGGTTCATGCCACTGACGTACATGTGGTGAGCCCAGACGATGAAGCTCAAACCACCAATGGCGACGATGGCCCAGACCATTTGCCGGTAGCCAAAAATATTCTTGCGGGCGTGGGTGGCGATGACATCGGAGACCATGCCGAAGGCGGGCAGGGCGACGATGTAGACCTCGGGGTGGCCAAAAAACCAGAATAAGTGCTGGAATAGAATTGGGCTACCGCCGGCGTAGTCCAACTGTTCACCCATTGAGACCAGCGCCGGCATAAAAAAACTGGTGCCGATCACCTTGTCGAAGATCATCATAATGGCGCTCACCAGCAGGGCGGGAAAGGCCAGCAGGCCGAGAATGGTGGCGACAAAAATCCCCCATACCGACAGTGGCATGCGCATCAGGGTCATGCCCTCGGCGCGGGCCTGTAGCACCGTGGTGACGTAGTTGAGGCCGCCCATGGTGAAGGCAACGATGAAAATCGCCAGCGACACCAGCATCAGCAGTATCCCCCAGTCGGCCCCCGGGGTGCCCTGCAAAATGGCCTGGGGCGGGTACAGGGTCCAGCCCGCGCCGGTCGGCCCTCCCGGCACAAAAAAGCTGGCCAGCAAGACGATGACCGATAATAAATAGACCCAGTAGCTGAGCATATTGAGGAAGGGAAAGACCATGTCCCGCGCGCCTATCATCAGCGGAATTAAATAATTACCAAAGCCGCCAAGGAAGAGGGCGGTGAGCAGATAAATCACCATAATCATGCCGTGCATGGTGACAAACTGAATGTAAGCACTGGGGTCGATAAACGAAAAGCTATTGGGAAAGCCCAACTGTAAGCGCATTAAACCCGATAGCACCATTGAATGGCGATCACCTTGTGATCCTGACTCCAGATATATTTCCAGATAAATTTAGTCGGGTGGTGTGACTCATCGGGCTGGTCGGCAATGGCGGTGTGTGGCATCTCTAGTCCCTTGGCAATGGCATTATTTGTTTTTATTGTCTGGCAATTAGCCGCTAGTTACAGGGTGTTGATGTAGGCGGCAATATCGTTCATGGCTTGCTCGTCCTGTAAAATGCTCGCCATCAGGCGCATTTGCACGCCGTATAAATCTTGTTTGTGTTTGCCGCGTATTCCCTGCTTGAAGTTTTCCAGTTGGCGCTTGATATACCAGTCGTGTTGACCGGCCAAACGGGGTGCATTCAAGCCCCGGTTACCCTGGCCTGTCGCGCCATGGCAGGTGCCGCAGGTAAAATAAAAGCCATGGCCACGCTCCGGATCACCCCCGAGAGTGTCGGCCACAGGGCGGCTATCGAGGCTTTCAACATAGGCGGAGACATCCGCGATGGCGTTAGGCTGTGCCAACAGGGACGCCATTGGGGCCATCTGTTGGCCATAAATATCCTGCTCATGTTTGCCGCGAATCCCCTGCTGGTAGTAGGCCAATTGCCGGGCGATATACCAGTGCCCCATGCCCGCCAGTTTCGGCGCATTGAGGGCCTGGTTGCCCTCGCCCTCCTGGCCGTGGCAGCCACTGCACATGGCAAAGGCGACCTGACCCTGCTCGGGTTTGCCGTCGACAATTTCCTGACTCTGGCTAAAGGTGGGCTGCTGGCTGAGCCACTGCTGATAGTCATCCACACTGTCGACCAGTACCCGTCCGCGCATAGTAAAGTGGGCCAGGCCACAGAGCTCTTCGCACAAGATTTCAAAGCTGCCTTCCCGGGTGGGGGTAAACCACAGGTAGGTCGTCGTGCCGGGTACCAAATCCATCTTTACGCGAAACTGGGGCACGGCAAAATTGTGTAAGACGTCTTTTGAACGCAATAGCACCTTCACCGGCTGGTCGATGGGCAGGTGTAGTTCATTGCTATCCACCAGAACATCGTCCTGGCCATTGGGGTCTGCGGGGTTGATGCCAAAGGGGTTGGTGGGGGTCACCAGCCGGGAATCAACCGTGCCCAGCTGGCCATCTTCTCCGGGTAGGCGGAAGGTCCACTGCCACTGCTGGCCAATGGCCTCGACCACATGGGCATCCTCGGGCACGTTAATCACCTCGTCCCAGACCATTAAACCGGGGGCTAACATGGCGGCAACACCGAGGGTGGTGACTGCCGTAAGGACAAGTTCAATGCGCTTGTTTTCGGGTTCATGACGTAGGCGAGAAATAAATTGATGGCAATAAACACCAGGCCCGTGACCCAGAAAGTCAGACTGATGGTGTCGTCTATCGCCGTCCAGTTGGAGGCAATGGGCGTTAAATACCAGGGTGAAAAAAGATGAAAAACAACTGATAAAACCACTAGAAAAATCAGCGCCAGGGCAATTTTCATAAGCAGCTTGTTCCTTTGTTATACGCTACTTTTATTATTGTTGTGAGCCATACGGTCGGCTTTAAGAGCACCGACAATCATGAAAAATAGGCTAGCTTTGCCATTATTGTTATAAATCAGGCGCTGCTTATTCGTAATAAGCTCTTTTTCAGTATAGGAAAGATTTTGGAAAAGTATAGGTAGTCTTATTAATTATAAAGAAGGGACGGTTTGGCAAAGAGTCAGCTTGTTGAGCAGTGGGGCGTTTGTTCGATGGCCCCGTTGTGTGCTGAAGATGAAATACTGTACAGTGATAAATACCTTGGGTAATATAGGGGCTTTCATCAAAGTCCTTTATATTTTCTAAACAAAGTTACATGTTAGCGCGACAATAAATGGAGTTCGAAATTACATGGATAGTCATCATATGCGCCAATTTTTGGTCGCTGTCGTCACCTCTGTCATCTTCAGCAGTGTCTCTGTTCAAGCAGCTGAACGGCCAAATATTGTGTATTTTCTGGTCGATAACCTGGGTTTTGGTGAACTGGGTAGTTATGGTGGCGGTATTTTGCGGGGTACGGCGACCCCCTCTATTGATAGCCTTGCCCAAGAGGGTATACAGTTAATGAATTTTGCTCCCGAGACGCAATGTACGCCCTCGCGGTCTGCGTTAATGACGGGACGTTATTCTATTCGCTCCGGTAACCATTCCGTTGCCTTGGCGGGTAGCGAGGGTGGGCTGGTAACCTGGGAGCGTACACTGGCAGAGGTTTTGTCAGATGAAGGCTATGCGACGGGCATTGTCGGCAAGTGGCATATTGGCGCCTCCGAAGGTCGTTGGCCAACCGACCAGGGTTTTGATGAGTGGATCGGCGTGCCCCATAGTTATGATGAGGCGCTTTGGGCGAGCGACCCCTGGTACGATCCGAAACGAGACCCGGTGGCCTACGTTCTGGAATCGACAAAAGGACGGAAGCCAACACAAATCAAGCAGCTGACTTTTGATGTAAAATTAAATCTTGATGTCGAGTATTTACAGCGCTCAAAATCATTTATTGATAAAAGCGTCAAAGCCAATAAACCTTTCTTTCTTTATTTTAATCATACCTTGATGCATATGCCCGTTGCTCCCCGAGAGGCGTTTCGGGGCAAAACCGGTCACGGTGACTGGGCAGATTCCCTGGCTCAGCTGGATGCCGATTTCGCGAATTTATTGGCCTATCTCGACGAAAAAGGCTTGCGAGATAATACTATTGTTATTTTTTCCGGTGATAACGGCCCCGAAGAAATGGAACCCGATCGCGGTCATGCCGGTTTTTGGAGTGGCTCCTATTTTACCGGTATGGAGGGTTCGCTTCGCACTCCGGCTATCGTGCGCTTCCCCGGTGTCGTGCCAAAAAGCGTTCAGAGTAACGAGATTGTTCATATCGCCGATATGTTTACCACATTGGCTCTGTGGGCTGGTGCCAAGGTGCCCGATGACAGAATTATTGATGGCCTCGATCAACGGGCTTTTCTTGAAGGCAAGACCGAGACCTCAGCCCGTGAAGGCTTTCCCTACTGGATGGGCGAGAAAATGTACGGTGTAAAATGGCATAACTTTAAAGTCGTGACAGTACTTCAGAAAACATTTACCGATAGTGCGCAGCAGCTTGCCACGCCGCATATTATTAATCTGGATGTCGACCCCGATGAGCGCAAGCCTTTTAACTTTCCTCATATGCACACCTGGGTAGTGGCGCATGCCAGCCGGATAGTCGCTGAGTTTAAAGAAAGCGTTAAGCGCGAAGAATTGATTCCTCTGGGTGCGCCTTTGGATTTCGTACCGAAAAGATCTGAAAAGCAGTAGTTGTCAGGGCTGCCCACTACAACCATCGTTCCAGATGATTGTTTGTTGATGGTCGAGTGGAAATCCCGTTTTAAGGGATAGGCTTGTAAGGACAGGGATGAATGAAATTGATAAAAAACACTTACAACGATATTTGCTTGTCGCCGCCACACATTAGCAGGTGGTCTATCGTGGCTCGCAGCCTGGTGGTCTTCACCGTGCTTTTTTCCTCACCGGCCGTGCTAGCCACAGAGGGTGGTGCGGGATACTACGTGCCGGGGAGCATGGCGACACTGATTGATCTGGCACCGAATAAACCGGGGTGGATTGTTGAACCGATGTATCTCCACTACGAGGGCGATACCTCGGTCTCCAAAAAAATTCCGGTGGCCGGGGTCGTCGCGGCAAATATGAGTGCCACCAGTGATGCATTTTTGGTGGGTGCGCTATATAGCTTTGAGCAGCCGGTATTTGGGGCGACCTATACGATAGGCGCCTATTTGCCCTACGTCTGGATGGACATTGACGCCGACATATCAAGCCCGGTGGGAACCCTGCGCGTTCATGATAGTGAGTCTGGCCTGGGCGATGTGACGCTTTATCCGGTGATGCTCGCCTGGCAGTCTGGCTACTGGCTATACACGGCAGTTTTACCCATTTATGCCCCAACGGGTGACTTTGATGAAGGCCAACTCGCCAACACCGGGCTTAATTACTGGAGTTTCGATCCCACTCTGGGGCTTTCCTACAATAACGATCAAACCGGGCTTAACGTGGCGCTTTTCGGCGGCGTTACCTTCAACACTGAAAATTCAGATACGGATTATCGTAGTGGCTCGATGTTTCATCTCGATGGCAGTATCGAACAACTTTTACCTCTCGGCCCCGGATTTCTGAGTATTGGTGTCGAGGCCTTTTATTTAAACCAGATCAGTGATGACGATAGCGATAGCCGATTGCTCGGCGATTTCAGGGGTCGCAGTACCGGGCTTGGGCCGGTATTGGGTTACATTCTGCCCAGAGGGGAGGAAACCCTGGTGTTTGAGATGAAGTGGCTGACAGAAACGGATGTTGAGAATCGGCTCAAGGGCGATTACGTCTGGTTGAAGTTGGTTTATCAGTACTAGGGTGAGCCCGTTTGAACAGCCATCCTGATACAGCATCTTAGTACTAATGCCTGCAGGATAAGCCTACTAGGGCGAGCATCCTTATCTTACCCGGATAATCCCTGAACAATAAAAAAGCCCCACTGTCACCAGCGGGGCTTTTTTATGACGTCAGTTTTAGTGAATTAAAACTGATTCATGGTGTTGTCTTTACCCGAGGCTTTCAGCGCCTGATCACCAGAGAAGTACTCTTTGTGGGCGTCGCCCATGTCAGAGCCAGCCATGTTTTGGTGCTTAACGCAGGCGATACCCTGACGGATTTCTTTGCGCTGTACGCCGGCAACATAACCGAGCATACCCTGGTCACCGAAGTACTCTTTCGCCAGATTGTCGGTAGACAGTGCGGCGGTGTGGTAAGTCGGCAGGGTGATGAGGTGGTGGAAGATACCGGCTTCGCGGGCTGAGTCAGCCTGGAAGGTGCGGATCTTTTCATCGGCAACCGTACCCAGCTCAGTCGCGTCGTAACTTTCGTTCATCAAGTCATCGCGGGTGTAGGCGGAGACGTCTTTACCGGCTTCGGCCCAGGTGTCGAAGACTTGCTGGCGGAAGTTAAGCGTCCAGTTGAACGACGGTGAGTTGTTGTAAACTAGCTTGGCGTTGGGGACAACCTTGCGGATTTCATCAACCATGGCACCAATTTGGCCAACGTGGGGCTTCTCAGTTTCGATCCACAACAGGTCAGCGCCGCTTTGCAGTGACACGATGCTGTCGAGTACGCAACGCGCTTCGCCAGTACCGGCTTT
>MAAC01000714.1_pt1 | contig 14333 bp, 17 predicted proteins | sample 1115981 | NCBI WGS metagenome assembly MAAC01 (sample SAMN04961126, study PRJNA320927) | seawater metagenome | isolation source: sample BD02T64 sea water enriched with oil for 64 days | place: USA:Gulf of Mexico | collected 2013-07-27 | reverse complement strand
TTTTTAGCGGTGGTTATCGACTTGTTTTCTCGCCAAGTTATCGGCTGGTCGATGAGTAAAAGGATTAATACTGATTTGGCTTTAGACGCTTTAACAATGGCTTGCTGGCGTAGAAAGCCGACAAATGAAGTCATTGTTCATTCAGACTAAGGTTGCCAGTACACCAACTCGTGAGGCCGCTAAAAATGATATAGATCAATTTTATAGCGTTGTTTTATAATTCAGTTAGGCGTCACGGTTACAATGATGATGTGTCACCGAAGGCATTTGAAGATAACTATTTTAAGAAATTGACGAGTGTCTAAATAAACGGGGCTATTCATACCTTACTCAGAAAATGTCTCAGCTTCCCATTTAAGGTTACATACAAGCACTGGTGGAAAAGGCTAAATTTGAAGGGCTTCAAGTTGTTTTTAGTGATACGAATATCATTATTTAACACAGTATTTTTTATAAAGAAAAGGATATGAAAATGAAACTAACAAAGTTAGCTGCAGCTATTTCTATTGCTGCACCACTAACCCTTGCATCGTCGTTGACACAAGCAAACGACTCATTCTTGATCGCGCCTGAAATGGGGGGAATCAACTTTGATGCGCGTCTTCGTTATGAAGATGTTGATGATAATTCAACCAAAAAAGATGCCGGTGCATTAACTGCACGCATTCGCTTGGGTTATTTAACGCCATATTTTAATGGCTTTAAGGGGTACGCAGAAGTCGAGTCGACAACACCATTAGGTGGCCGTGATTATAATGATAAACGCCTCAATTCGGGCGCAGATCGTAGTCAGTACTCAGTCATTGCTGACCCTGATAATAGCAGTGAACTCAATCGTGCGTGGATTTCATACTCAGGCTTTGATGACACGCTCATCAAGCTAGGTCGTCAACGTATTATTTTTGATAACGCTCGTTTTGTGGGGAATGTGGGCTGGCGTCAAAACGAACAAACCTATGACGCACTCACCATCGTGAATACCTCATTAACCGATACTCAAGTCATCGTTAGCTACGTGAATAACGTTCAAACGATTTTAGGTACACACTTTGTGGCGGATGTTCCAGTGTTTAATATTAAGTACACGGGGTTGTCACTTGGCGATTTAACAGCTTATGGTTACTTTGTTGATGTGACTGCTTCTGGTGCAACGGACCGCGATACGTTGGGTTTGCGTTTTACGGGTTCCACATCAGTGTCTGATGAGCTATCGATACTTTATACCGCTGAATACGCACAACAGGGCATTGATAGCGTAGCAATGAATGAAAAGGTTGATTATTCATTAATGGAAGCGGGTGTGCAGTTTTCGGGTATTACTGCAAAAATTTCACGCGAGGTCCAAGGCGCGCATAACGGCCTTTCGTTTCAAACTCCGTTGGGAACTAACCATAAATTCAACGGTTGGGCGGATCAGTTTTTAACAACACCTGGTGATGGTTTAGAAGATACGTATTTAACCCTCAGTACCAACGTCGCGGGGGTTAAACTGATGGCGGTTTACCACGACTTTGAAGCGGAAAATAGCGGTATGGATTATGGCAATGAACTGGATTTATTAGCGGTTAAAAAATTCGGTAAAAACTATAAACTTATTACTAAATATGCCGCTTATGACCGTGGTGATTCAGCCAGTGGTAAATTTGATAAAGAGAAATTCTGGATTCAAGGCGAAGTATCGTTCTAAATTTTAAACCTGTTGATAAAAGGCTCTCGCACTAGTTAGAGCCTTTTTATCAAGTATTAAAACCCTATAATGTTTTAATACTCTTCCGACAAATAAAAACAAACACCGTATACTTGATTTAAAGGTTCCACCACCGGTTGTTGCATTGATTTTGGTGGGCTTGACGTATCTTTGCCAGCTTTTTTTAGGCTCCTAGAGAGCTGTTGCGGAATTCTACCAATGGCTTCAAGCAAGCACAGTGTGGGTGTAATGGCTGACTTATAGCGCTCAAGTAACATTCGCCACCCTAAATAATTCACCAAATATTTCGTTGCTACCCCATGGAATCGACGCATCCATGTTTTCAAGCGACTTCCGTAGGTATTCACGTTTTGGACATGAAAGACACCGCGTGCTAGCGGGCCTTTAGTATGGATAACCTCATGCGCTATACCCGTCTTTTTAGTAAAGGCTGAGTATACTGGGGCACCATCGGTATAAAGCACGGCTTCTTTATCAATGAGAGGCTTAAGTACTTGCCCAATGGTGGCAAAAGCCTTAGCGGGCCAACTTGAACAACCGAGCACCTATGAAGACTTATCCTTCGAAGAGCGGCTACAGCTACTCGCTGACAGCGAACACAGAAAACAACAGCGGTTACTGAATTCAAACTAGCCGCTAACGGACAAGCTATAGATTACCTGCACCCGAGAGGACTAAAGCAATATCAAGTAGCATCACTATTAAATTGCCAGTGGATCAATAAAGCACAAAACCTACTGCTCACAGGGCCATGCGACACAGGTAAAACTTATATTGCCTACGCCCTAGGCACACAGGCTGCCTGAATGGCCATAGCGCCAAGTATTACCGCCTATCAAGATTAATGTTGTTACTGACACAAGCAAAGGCAGATGGCACCTACACCAAAGCACTACAGACCCTTGCCAAAATAGATTTATTAATCTTAGACGACTGGGGGCTTGAACCCTTTAAAAGCCGCACAACGAAACGACTTAAGGGTAAATTATGGATGATCGTCACGGCAGCAGTTCAACGGTGATTATCAGTCAATTACCCACAGAAGACTGGCATCACTCCATTGGTGATAATACGCTAGCAGATGCCATTTTAGATCGGCTAATGCACAACGCACACCGGATAAAACTAAAAGGATAATCGATGAGAAAAAAACAATTAGAAATTGACGAGCGTGAACACTTTAGTTAAAAATAGACCTAGCCCAATACGTTGAATTTACGTGTTCACGCTGAAATCGGAATCAGTGTTCACTTTCACCGGAATATGCATAAGCCAAAATGATTTGGCTTGTTGCTTTTTTATTTAATAGTGTTGCACTTAGAACTTGAACTCACCCTGCCACCTAGAATCCCCCCCCCCCTGCTAATTATCGGTAGGCAATAGTGTGGCACTGTTTTAAGGGGCTGAAAATTACGTTGAGTATTGAGCGGTTACCCTCTAAACAAACTCCTCTACTCATGTCATTGCAAAACTATTGAAGCTGCAAAATTTTAGACTTGCAGCCCCGTTAGTTCATACAAACGGCCAAGCCGCAACAAGATTTTATAGCTAATAACTTTTATAGAGAGCGCTAGCTTCTTTATACCCAATTAGTTTAATTGGGTTTGTTGTACTTAGTAAGTAAGTCTTTAGCGATTATTTTTAGTTCGCTGTGCATGTCTTTAGATAACGTTACTAAATCTGATTGTAATTTGCCTAGGTGTGGGTCGTTAATTCGATTCAGATCTGGTTGGATACTATAAGTTAGCTCTAATCGTTGAGAAAATTCCGATAAAACAATTTGCCATCGATAGTGCAGCGCTTTATCAGAATATAGTCTACTGACATGGATCAAAACCAGTTTTGGGTAAACGGGTGACGATGAATAAAAGCACACTTGTGGGATTTTCCATAATTTATCATCAGCGCCTATATGTCCCTCGCAAGACCAGCATGTCTGCATGAGGCGAGTAGCTGATATTTCAAAAACCATAGGCACTGCTTTTGGCTCAATAGGGTGACGAACTGGGTCAACAGATAGCGCGCCTGCAGCTTGAGCGCAACTTGGATTACACGAATTTTTCATGTGATTATTGCAACCGCCGCATGGTGGAGATACGGAGGGCTCAGGTTGGTTGATAAAGCGCTGTAATTGATCAAAAATAACAGCGTCAACTTGGTTATCTTGTGCAGGGGCAGAAATTTTCATAAATATTTTTTATAAATGACCTTTATGCGAGTCTATACCTAATTCAGTAAGTAAACGTTTTTTTTTAACAAAATCTTCTATAATTTCAATTATGTACAAGGTTTTCATCAGGCATTAATATCCTATTAATATAGATTAAGGAGTTACAAAAGTAGCGATGTTATTTGACACCCACTTCAATAACTCTTGGTTGCGGCCACTTTTCCAAAAACCGATGCAGAGTCATCAAGGAATATTTGGCACATCACAATATACCGCGAAGATCATATTGCCGAATTATAGAGAGCGCCTAACTAAGTACTATGCCATGGTACTCACGGGTGACCTATTCGCTTATAGCCAGCGTGTTAATATCCCATTTACCTTTAGCCATTATGGCGTAATTATAGACTTTGACGAACCCACTGAGTTGGTGCTACACGATGATGACATGGTTCTTAATAATGGCTTACGAGAAATAATTGCGCAAGTCGGGCCTGTTATTATCCGAAATGCTTATTTAACAGCAAAGTACAGGGATAGGGGACACCGTAATCGTTTTGCCCACCTTAATTTTCATGTTGACCGTTCTGAAAATCAACCCACACACTACTCCATGTACACCCGTGATCCATTCGATGATGAACAAAAGCATCCTCGAACTGCTTCAACACTATTTATTCCTTCAATTTTGGGTAGTTTACAAGGCATAAAAGAAGGCCTCTTTAAGGAATCGCCAGGGATGGGGGTACGTGGTACCTACACACTATTCACCGATGAAAATATGTCTGAAATTCTTGGAAATGTCGTTATTGAACAGAGCTGGGATAGACCCGAGGGAATAGGTGAGATAGCGATGTTAGATAATTGTACCGCACTGCACGCCAGTTATTACCGGGACGTATCACAAAAAGCCTATAAGATAGGTGTGCGCTATTTGGCTTGAACGTTGGTGAGTAAGCTGTCGCATACCCTCTAAAAACCAATATGAAATAAAAAACGGCGCCGGCTAGGTCTGATGGGAAGCGTAAAAGTACCTAAGGGTATAAAGCCCCACATGAATGTTGACGAAGATGGCTTCATCAAATCAATTGATTATACTGCTGGAAACGTCTATGACTCCAACTGCGTCACCGACTTACTCAGTGGCAATGAAATATCCGTATACGTAGATAGCGCCTACCAAAGCCAAGTTCACGGTCAGTGGTTAGCAGAACGGCATATTGAGAACAGAATCATACCTCGGGGCACCTTCTCTGGCTACGCCACTCACCTTGTCATACGTGCTTACCGCAACAAGCCACTCAACAAGGCAGCTAAGCAGTTCAACCGAATCCACTCTTGGGGGTACGGTGTACTGTTGAACGTGTCTTTGGTGTATTGAAGCAGCATTACGGAATGGCCAAAGGTCGTTACCTAGTCCTGAATAGAAATAGAAATCGTACTCGTTTTGAACTCATGTGTGTGGCTCATAACCTCAAACGAGGCTTATCGATTCAGCAGACAAGCTCTGTCTAAAAAACTGTCGACGCCCCAATAAATAACTGGCATTTTAATTTGATAATTTTTGGGACTGTTTAATCATTCCTTGTAAGATCTTCTTTGCTAACTTTTGTGGATACGCTTCAGGAAGAGTTTTAGCTATCTTTTGACTAACATTCTCAGTCATACCTGTAATTTCTTTTATCAGTTCATCGGCCTCATTTCTAGAAATCCCTACTTCTGCCGCATGATTGATAAAATGCCGGCGTTGAATCTGTTGAATATGATAATAATTTTTGCTGCCTTTTATCGCCATAGCCATTTTAGCCTTTTGGATAGGTACTTGGCCCTGCTTTGAACCGACAATAGGGTGTGCGGATAAAACATCGTATAGGGGTGTTAATTCGTATCGATTTCTAGATTGGTGACAAATACTAAAGTTTTTACTGTGTCCATCGGTTGCCATTAATAAATAAAAGACAATTTGTGCTTTAAAAAACAGGTGCTTGTCCCTATGAGAATTTGTTGAACCGTCTAATATTCGCATACAATCGGTAATGCCTAAACCACCATCACTTTGATATTTTTTAAGTGGTGAAAGGCCGCTAGCTTGACACATGTCCTCTTGAGGTAAGCGGATAATCCAACTATTACCTGTGGCGATCCGGCGATCAAACCGCTCTACAATAAGCACTTTCTGCTCATCAAACTTGGCTATATCACAATGCGCGACTGGCAACCCAAATGCAGCCACAATTTTTGAGCATAACCATTCATTCTCAACAGAGTCGTGCATATTTACTTTCATATTACCGACTAAGCCTAGTGGTAATTTGAATATATGCGTTGTTGGTGTTGCGCCTATAGGCCGGCACCATTGCTCATTATGCCAAAGTAACGCTGTTTTTTCCTGCGCCCCTGCGAGTGAAAGCCTTAAATCACCATCGTCATTTTCAAAACCTAATACGTTTGTAGCTGATGAACCTCTTAAAATAGCAATTACTTCACCTGTCGATAGTGGTTCGTATGAGATGGTTTTAACATTGGGGCTTTCATCAGGTGGTAATAACTGTATTGCGCCGACACAATCTCGACCTAATTTAACTAAAAGATCAAATGATGAAATGCTTCTAGTAGAAAACTTTTGAGCTAAGCGTTCACGAATTTGAGTGCTATCAGGTAATAAGTTTTCAAAATAAAAACTTACTTTATCCCCTCGGTGTTTTTGGTTGCCAGGTGTAAATGGTAATGATAATGACAGTGCTCTCCCTTGTGGACTATCAACCCAAGCCTGATCATATCGAAGCTCGTCTACGCCTAAACTCCGTTGCCAAGAGCCAACATAGACTCCATTCATCCAAATATTAAGTGTGTTGTACTTCGCCATTACCAATCGTCCTGATGCTCATTTATTGCTAAGTTAGCAATACTTGATAAGCTCAGTTTGACCCCAAGTAGCGTTAAGACTTTAAACAACCGCTCAATAGTTACCTTCTGAGGATTTGATTCGAGAACCTGGTATGACTGCTGGCTAACCCCTAGCTTTTCGGCCAAGGCTTTTTGAGATAAGCCTTTAGATTTTCGATAACCAACTAGAACTGGCTTTAACTGATCAAGCGTATTAATTATATAGTTCATTAGTATTCCAAAAAAAACAGCTTATGTATTGTAATAGGCGTATACAGCGTATACGTTGTATACGATAAATACAATACATAAGGTGTAATTTTGCATGAAAATCCAGTTAAGACTTTTGCTCGAATATCGAGCTCTTTACCTAAAAGAATGTCCTTAAGGTACGGGTAGCTATCTAATAGCGCAGGTGCTACACCTAAAACAACGGAGTAGCTATCGCTTTAGAGCTTTCCTTTTTTTTCGGATGTTTGTTGTGATTCGGTAATACCCCGCATCAAAAACGATGTCTTCCTGCAACTTTATTCCTTTTGTAGCTAACTAGTCGACCCTAAAGATTAAGCCATTAGCGCCTGCTTTGCCTTTAAGATAATTCCGGTTAAGTCTATAGACTATTATTTAAATAAACGGGGCTATTCAACGTTGCATAAAACTATTTACGCTTTATTTTCTTCTCAACGTCCGTAATAGACATTGACTTAGAAAATAAGTAGCCTTGGTAGTTACAGCAGCCATATTCGAATAATATCGCTTGTTGCTGGGTGTTCTCTACGCCTTCGGCGATAACATTGAGGCTAAGCATCTGTCCTATCATGATAATGGTTTTTACAATAGAGCGATTTTGTCCGTCGTGTTCTAAATCACAGACCAACGATTTGTTAATTTTAAGTTGGTCTAACGGTAGCTGTCTTAGGTATTGCAGGGGTGAGTAGCCCGTTCCAAAATCACTTATAGAGAACTGAATGCCGTTTTCTTTTAACAAGTTCATTTTTAGAATAATAGCCTCGATGTCATCCATAAACATTGTTTCGGTCAGTTCGATCGTTAAAAGGTTTGGATTGATACGGTGTTTTTTAATAGCGCTGAGTACATTAAAGATAAATGAATCGTGTTGGAATTCAACGGGGCTAACGTTGATAGAAATGGTTAGTTTATTCGTATTATGGTTGCCTCCCCACAGTTTTAATTGTTTGCAGGCTACTTCTAATGCAAAGTTACTGATATGCAGAATTAACCCGGTTTTCTCTGCAATGGGTATGTATTGCATCGGTGGGATGAATCCTTGTTCAGGCAGCTTTAAACGAAGCAACGCTTCAACACCTAAGACATCGTCTTGCTCGTTAACTTGTAATTGATAATGTAGTTCGAATAGCTTGTTAGATAAAGCATTTTTAATCAGTTGCTCGGTTGTCGCCCTCTCATCAATGGCTTTTTGCATCCTAGGGTTGAAAAATCTAATCGCATTGCGCCCTGAAGCTTTGGCTTGGTACATGGCAATATCGGACTGTTGCAGTAACTTTTCAATTGTTGTGTCTTCTGTAAACATAGACACGCCGATGCTCGCAGAGATAAAGAGTTCTTTTCCTTGAATTTCATACGGTTTATTTAAATCAATGAGTAACTTTTCACTCGTTTCTTCAGCTTTACTTGCAGCTTGAATGTGGTCTTTATCTAAATTTTCTAGCATGATGACAAACTCATCACCGCCAAAGCGAGAGACGGTGTCAGTAGTCCTCACGATTGACGTTAAACGGTCAGCGGCTTGCCTTAAAACTTCATCGCCGGCGTCATGCCCTAAGGTGTCGTTAATGTTTTTAAAGTGATCTAAGTCGATAAACAGCAGGGCGCCTTTATAGTGTGTTCGTTTACAAATATCTAGAATATGATTAAGTCGCTCAACTAATGTGCGCCTATTTGCTAACCTCGTTAGGCTGTCCTGGTAGGCGAGTTTTTCAATCTTGGCTTCTGCTCTCTTTTTATCTGTCAGGTCGTGCCAAATTACATGAATCATATTTTCATTGTTAATTTGAACGGGCGTTAGTAGCGCCTCAACAACAATCGGTGTACCGTCGCGTTTAAGGTGGGTCCATTCAAAGTAAGTTGTGCTTTCCTTATACCCGCGAGACATGATTTCATTTGCTTTTTCAACAGAGTCTCGTCCATCGGGTTGAGTTGTCGGCGATATTTCTATGGGGTGGATGTTTAATAAAGATTGTTTATCTGGGTAGTCGAGTAAATCAGCCGCAGCTTGATTACAATCAATATATTTACCGCCTTGAATTAACAAAGACGCGTCACCTATTTTATGTAATAGCTGTCTAATGGAATCAGATTCCGATTTAAGTTGTTGAGTTTTATCACGCCAAGTAATGTGTAACTCTTCTTCGCCATCGGTAACAGTAGATGTCATCATAATGACAGTATGAACTAGAGAACCGTTATACTTCTTATACGTCCAGTCGAAAGTAGAAGAGCCTTTTTGGCGAGAGGTTTTGATATTATCTAGACCTTTTTGTATTGAGTTACTGCCATCTGGTTGGAGTGCGGGGTAAAATTTCTTTCGTCCTTTATTAAGTAAAGACTTCTTATCAGGGTAACCCAATAAATCAACGGCAGCTTGGTTACACTGAGTATATACACCGTTTTTAAGAATGAGGTGCGGCTCACACATGGTTTCTATATATTTATCTAGTGAATCAGCGTAATGTTTTAACTCCTGCTTAGAGCGATCGCACCAAAGGATGTGTATAAAACTTTCATTTTCACTAACAAAAGTAGTTAAAATTAACGTAATCGTAAGCTTTACTTTGTCGTACCGTAAACTAACCCATTCACCGCTATAGCTACCTTCTTTCGTAGCTTTAGTGATGATTTTAGCCATCTCCTCTGCAGAGGATTGCCCATTGGGTTGATAAAGAGGGAAAATATTGCTGGTTCTTGCGTTGAGAAGGGATTCTTTACTTGGGTAGCCTGTCAGGCTGACGGCGGCTTCGTTGCAGTCAATGTACATGGCATCTTTCATTATGAAAGATGCCTCGCTAGATTTTTCGAATAGACTTTGAATGGTGCTAATACATAAGTTGTCGCTCAGCGTCTTCACATATCTTTCCTAGTCGGGGTTGGACAATTAGCATTGCTAATGCGTAGAAGGTGGTGCTCAACATGAGATTACTCCTTACTGAACATCAAAGCAATTTTTTGGTTATTTTGGATGTATTGGTTGTGGTGTAGACAAGGCATAAAGCTCTACCCTCACTCCCGCCTTAGTTGCCAGTCTATACTTTGTTGCCATGCATAGATAACAAGATCACCGAGATAGATCGCGAAAGTTAAAAGTTAAAAATATTGAAAAATGTCAACAACACCCGAAAACTGATCTACTCCATCAACTGAAAAGTGAGCCACTATATTTTATTTTATTTAATTTGGCTGATTAATCCCGCTTGCTTCTTTTCTTTTAGGAGATAATTGTCTCCTTTAATTTGAATAATCTGTGAGTGATGTAAGATCCGATCCATTAGCGCAGAGGTGAGCGCGGTGTCATTGACAAAGGTTTGCCCCCACTGCCCGAAGGGTAGATTACTGGTCAGTATGATGGAGCGCTTTGAATGGCCTTGTTCGCATAAGATTTTAATAGCCATGAGTTCCCCTGTTAAAATCATGATGTTTATCCTTATGGAAAGCAGCAGCGTCAATCATGTGGCTCAGTTTTGCATTGTTGGTAACATGATCCGCTAATGTCTGATCTAGTCGATGGGCAGTTCAAAATAATCAGCAAGATTATTAAAAGCGTCAATTATTCATTGGGCTCCATAAACTTACTCAGAAAGACAGCTCTCAGAAAAATCCCTTTAAGCATAATGCTATAGGCACTTGGGCACTTAAGTTCTTTAGGGAGTGAGGAGGGGTTTTATATCCCTGAGCTAAAACTAGAGATAGATGGGCCAGCGATTCGAGTCCTTCCTATGGCAACCTATGCATAACAAGCCGCTGCAATGCAGCGTTAGAGCCTAAAATAACTCGGAATCAAGATGGCTCTAAATTAAGCAGAAAAGGAACTCCGGGTCATATATGGTCCGCTTCTCACCTGGGAAAATGCACAAAATACCATCAATTAACGCACTGTGACGGTGTGAAACGCTATAAAAGAAGCCCTTCTAACAGACCTAAAAGTTTCTTAAAGAGGATTTTGCTGGCTGGGATTAGGCGAGTGGTGAGCTTAGGTAACTATTAATAATGAGCTTAAGCTTCTGCATAACTAAAAAAATCACTCTCAACTAAACTTTAGAGCATCCTATGCTTCATAGCCTGGATGATACCGAAACACTATTGAAGTGGCCTGAAATACAGGCATTATTTTCCTCGGGTTACGCCTATCGTACAGGCCACCCGCCCATTATTGACCTTGTTTCGAAGTTTGTTACTTGGCTAATAGATATCAACTATTAGACGTACAGTTAGCTCAGTGTTTACACTGGGACTTGTTGTTCCGCAAAATCTTTGGTGGTGATGTTATAGAGGTATCGACTATAGGGTAGTTTGATGCACGGCTGGTTGAACATGATCTGTGAGATAAATCGTCAACCAGAAGTCAAAAACATCATAAAGCATAAGCTTTTCCTGAGTGATGAAGAGACGATAGAGTAAATCCACAAGAACCTCTTCAATCCGACTTTGGTAGACATTCCAATCATTATCCTAACATGCGTTGTTTAAGCTGCACCCATGTGTGCAGCATGAAGAAGTTATAATAAGCCTCTCACTGGGCTCATTCGTTGTTTAGGTCTACATCATCGGTGTAGTCGTCTTAGTGTATAATTATTTGTTTTTAAAGCATAAAGTCAGTTATTTCCACTAAACTAGTTATTAAAGACTACGTATGACTTACATATGTACCTCGTAACTGCGAAAATAATAATTCATACAAAACAGCATCAATCACATCCTAAGTTTACTGATTTGTGCAACGTTTCACACTAAACTGGCAAGGTAAGAGAAACCGTCTGTAGCAGCTATAAGTAAAATCATTAGCGTAAAAAACTAAAACTTATCAATTGAGACAAAACCCATGAACGAGACAATTAACGGACTATTTGAACAGTTATTTCACACCTCAAGTGATGCCATCTTATTATTCGAAGAAGGCGCAATTATTGATTGTAATGATGCCACTGTAAAAATGCTGGGTTATCAATCTAAAGAAAGCGTACTAGGCAAAACACCTGATCAGATATCTCCCGAACTCCAGCCAGATGGACGGAGCTCAAAAGAGGTCGCTAACGAACATATTAAGCTTACCTTTGAAAAAGGTGAGCACCATTACCAATTTATGCATCAGCGAGCTAATGGTCAAGATTTTCTGAGCGATATGAGCCTTAGACTGTTGAAGTATGGTCAACGTGAGATCTTTCAAGTTGGATGGCGTGATGTTTCGGACAAGAAGCGGTTACTTGATAGTCTTGATCAAAATGTTATTTTCTCGAAAACTGATTTAAATGGAACCATCACTCAGGTAAGCAGCGCTTTTTGTAAGATAAGTGGCTATTCACATGATGAATTAATAGGCTCTTCTCACAATATTGTTAGGCACCCTGATATGCCTGCATCTACATTCAGACATATTTGGGACGTTATCAGGCAACAAAATAGCATCACCGTTGAACTTAAAAATAAAAATAAAAATGGTACTTTTTATTGGGTGGAATCAAAATTCGAGCCTCAATACAATTTAAATGGACATCACGTTGGTTATAGTGCCATTAGGTTTGATATTACTCATAGAAAAGAAGCTGAATCTCTACAGAACGAAATCGAAGAAACCCAAAAAGAAGTTGTTTTTAGAATGGGGGCTATCGCAGAAACACGCAGTAAAGAAACAGGGAACCATGTTAAAAGGGTTGCTGAATACTCTAAAATATTTGCACTGCATATAGGTCTAGATAAACAAGAAGCTGAACTTATTAAACAAGCCAGTCCTATGCATGATATTGGCAAAGTAGGTATACCAGATTCCATTTTGAATAAGCCAGGGAAGCTTGATGCGCAAGAATGGGAAATCATGCAAACACATGCACAGATTGGTTATGACATGCTGTCAGGTTCAACAAAGGATCTTTTAAAAATGGCCGCTATTGTTGCCCATGAACACCATGAGAAATATGATGGCAGCGGCTACCCTCGTGGCCTAAAAGGTGATGAGATACACATTTACGGCCGTATCACCGCTATAGCTGATGTGTTTGATGCACTTGGCAGTGAGCGTTGTTACAAAAAGGCTTGGGGAGATAACGAAATTTTCAGCTTATTTAGAAGTGAGAGTGCAAAGCACTTTGACCCTAAACTAGTCGATATATTTTTCAATCATATTGATGACTTTTTAGCGATAAGGGATAAACTTAGGGATATAGCCGATTAGCTGGGACTGTAAATTAAATTGTGTAAACGCCTATCATTAACCCCAAAGCAGGGAGATAGGAAAAATGGACAGAAAAGAAATAGAAGCCTTTGCACGAAAAGCAGCGAAAGGCATAAAAACAAAAAAAGACCTGAGTAATTTTAGCCAGCTACTGACCTTCTCTAACCATAGAAGCCGCGCTGAATGCTGAATTAGATGACCACTTGGGTTACGACAGGCATGAAGCATCACACGGTAATAACAGCCGCAACGGTTATTCAAGTAAGGTTGTTACCTCTGATGATGGTCAGTTTGGTATTGATGTACCGCGAGACCGAGACAGTAGTTTCGAGCCTCAAATTGTCAAGAAACACCAAACTCGCTTAACGGCTATGGATGAAAAGATTCATTGCCTCTATGCCAAAGGCATGAGTACTCGCGAGATCGTTGCTACCTTCAAAGAACCAACAGTAGGCGCTCTAGGCGATGTACGATGCCGATGTGTCAGCTAGCCTTATTTCAAAGGTAACCGACGCGGTGATAGACCAAGTCATCGAATGGCAATCTAGGCCGTTAGATTCGGTTTACCCCATCGTGTACCTTGATTGCATTGTGGTCAAAATACGCCAAGATAAGCGAGTCATTAACAAAGCCATTTATCTCGCTTTAGGTGTGAACATGGAGGGCCATCAAGAACTGTTGGGCATGTGGCTGTCAGAAAACGAAGGTGCGAAGTTCTGGCTCGGCGTTCTCACCGAACTACAAACACGAGGTGTCAAAGATATTCTGATTGCTTGCGTTGATGGTCTAAAAGGTTTCCCCGATGCCATACAGGCCGTGTTCCCTCAAGCGCAAATACAGCTGTGTATTGTTCACATGATTCGGAATTCAGTACGTTACGTTCCCTGGAAAGACTACAAGACCGTCACGGCGGATTTAAAGAAAATCTATCAGTCTGCTACCAAAGAAGAGGCCTTGCAGGCTCTGGATCAGCTCAGTCAGCGATGGGACAGTAAATACCCTCAAATCAGCCGAAGCTGGCGAACTCACTGGGAAAACATCAACACCTTGTTTAAATACCCCCATGATATTCGTAAAGCCATCTATACCACCAATGCCATTGAGTCGTTAAACAGTGTTATTCGCAAAGTCATCAAAAAACGTAAGCT
>MAAC01017076.1_pt1 | contig 14343 bp, 13 predicted proteins | sample 1115981 | NCBI WGS metagenome assembly MAAC01 (sample SAMN04961126, study PRJNA320927) | seawater metagenome | isolation source: sample BD02T64 sea water enriched with oil for 64 days | place: USA:Gulf of Mexico | collected 2013-07-27 | reverse complement strand
TCCCCCAGTAGCGTATGCAAAAATTAATTCCAATGGAACTCTAGCCCCATTGGAATTAAAAACCATAACTTTATGGAAGTTTTATCAATTTAAACAGTCCTAATTAGGGGAAGCTTACAAATAAAGTGTCCATCTTAACAAAACTAACCTTGGGATAAACCTCTCGAATTAAAAATAAAAAAGCAACAAAATTAAGAGCCATAGCAACCACGGCGACGATGTTGTTTTCATACCAAATAGTGGCAAAACTGGAGGCACCATAGAAAAACAAAAACCAGGCAAGGTGATAATTGATTTTTTTTAAATTGAGAAGTAGCAATAGACCTAAAAACATGAAGCTCGTAACTCCGCGAAGGCCTCTATATATAGGCCGGCTCTCATATTCATGGACTATAAAACTTGCTATGAATAAAACAACCGAAACAACAACTAAAACAGACTTATAGTTTCTATAGAGATAGGAAATTTTCAACGTCTTCTATTTTCTTCAATTTAGGAAAATTTCCTACAAATGAAAAAATTAGTACATGAACTCACCATATGGGCCTTTAATTGTAAGTTTTTTGTTTTCTGACGATTCTACTCTTCCAACAACCTGAGCATCAACATTGAATGACTTAGAAATTTCAATAATATCATTGGCAACTTCCTCTGGAACATACAATTCCATGCGGTGCCCCATATTAAATACCTGATACATTTCCTTCCAATCAGTTTTACTCTCTTCTTGGATTAATTTAAATAATGGTGGGACAGGAAATAGATTGTCTTTAATTATATGAAGATCATTTATGAAGTGTAATATTTTTGTCTGAGCACCACCACTACAATGCACCATTCCGTGTATTTCGTGTTGACCATATTGAGACAATATTTTCTTAATTATTGGCGCGTAGGTTCTTGTGGGAGATAGAACCAATTTACCCGCATTCAAAGGACTTTCTGTCACCGTGTCCTGTAATTTTTTAGAACCTGAATAAACAAGATCACTAGGAATAGCATGATCATAACTTTCAGGGAAATCTGCGGCCAGGTACTTTGAAAAAACATCGTGACGTGCAGAAGTTAACCCATTACTCCCCATTCCACCATTGTATTCGGTCTCATAATTAGATTGCCCAAAGGACGCAAGACCAACAATTACATCACCTGCTTTAATATTGGCATTGTCAATTACATCGCTGCGTTTCATTCTAGCGGTTACCGTAGAGTCCACAATAATAGTTCGAACCAAATCTCCAACATCTGCAGTTTCACCACCAGTTGAGCGAATGCTAACACCAAATTTATCAAGGTCATTAATGAGTTCTTCCGTCCCATTAATAATTGCAGAAATCACACTTCCAGGAATTACATTCTTATTTCGTCCAATTGTTGAGGACAGCAAGATATTATCCACTGCGCCAACACATAACAAATCATCCACATTCATGATAAGTGCATCTTGGGCGATACCCTTCCACACAGAAAGATCTCCAGTTTCTTTCCAGTACATATATGCCAATGAGGATTTTGTTCCTGCTCCATCTGCATGCATAATAAGGCAGTACTCTTCGTCTCCTGTAAGGTAGTCTGGTACAATTTTACAGAATGCTTGTGGAAATAATCCCTTATCTACATTTTTAATGGCTTTGTGTACATCCTCTTTACCTGCGGAGACACCTCGTTTTGCATAACGGCCTGAAATTTCTTTGCTCATTTTTACGACTTAGAACAGCAAAAATACGGAATGAAAAAGCATCCTAAAAATATAGGACGCTTTTATTCTTTTTTGTTTTTAAGGAAAAGCCATTTACTCCCAGTCTGGCATAGAAGCAGCAGTAAAGAGTTCTGTTGTGCTAGTAGAGGTATTGTCAATATCTGCTTTCATTACTCTAGGCACAGCATTCAAATTGATCCATATCAGAAGTATTGTTATCTCCCGTTTGATCCACATCAGAATCGTTCAATAACCCAATTTGAGTTACAAGAGAACTGTTTCCATTCCCAGTCTGTGTAACATCACTGTTGTTAAATTGTGCAAACATCGCTGCTCCACACATCAGCGCTGCTGCGCTCATCATTAATTTTTTCATAATTTAAAAAATTTAGTTACTAATTGAGTTAATAATCATATATAGTTGAAACATATAATTCAAAATTTCAAGAAACACAGACTAGCAATTAGCCGTGACTCCCTATGCAATAGATAATGGGGAAATTTAAAATGTTGTTTCAGTTCTAAAGAACTTTAAAAACTAACGTGAGGAGACGCTTTACATTTTCTATGAACCTGGTTTATCTTGAGTTCACTTTTTTATCTTAGGACCGATAAAAATTTATTTTGAAGAAGTGTTATAAGTATTAAAAATGGGGAAACTATAACTCAACTTACTTTTGTACAATTCAGCTTAACAAATGTTCCTCTGAATTGCCATACGAAAATAGAATATATCTTCGGAAAATCAAATACGTAGTACCACGTATTTAGCTAAAACGTAGATATTTCTGACAAAATTTAAGAAGAAATTACGAAATAATTGATGAGTGAAAAATAACATAGCTGAAGCGCATTATTTTAGTTGATTTTTTAATATTACTTTTTTGTTAAGAAAGGTTAATAGCACTTAAAATTGGATCTAAAACATAAAAAAGGGCGTCCTAAGACGCCCTTAACTCAACCAGTTTTAAACTAGTTTAATAATCTCTATAAAAGATTAGTTACTTTGAATAACACAAGACGTATTCAAGTTACCAACTTTAGAACTATTACTACTATTTGGTAAACAGCAACTCTCTATACTTTGTTAATGGCCAAAGTTCATCATCCACCAATAGTTCCAACTTGTCACAGTGGTAACGTATCTCCTCAAAATAAGGTCTCACATCATCACAATATACAATCGCTAGCTTTGAGGTGTTAGATATTTTATTGGCCTTCTTACGAGCATCTATCATATCCGTAATATTGGTATTGATCTTTGCTATGTGTCCACTTATTTGTTCTATTAAACGCATTTGTTCTCCAGACAACTTCTTGAAATCTTTTCCGTAGATATCTTTAAGGCCCTGTACGTTTTGAATTAGAATGTTCTGGTATTTGATAGCGGTTGGAATCACGTGGTTTCTTGCAATGTCCCCTAGCACACGCCCTTCAATTTGGATACGTTTTGCATATTCTTCCAACTCAATTTCATAACGTGCTTCCATCTCAACCTTGCTCATAATATCAAGGCCTTCAAATAGCGCAACGGTCTTTTTAGAAACTTTCGCCTTCAATGCATCTGGTGTTGTCTTGTGATTACTAAGACCTCTTTTCTTAGCTTCCTTTTCCCAAGCATCTCCATAACCATCTCCTTCAAAACGAATTCGCTTCGAGTCCTTAATATACTCTCTAAGCACATTAAAAATCGCATCATCTTTCTTCATTTTCTCATCCTTGATAAGACCATCTATTTTTATCTTAAAGTCGATTAGTTGCTTCGCAACCATTGCATTTAAAACGGTCATAGGATTTGCACAGTTAGCCGTTGAACCCACGGCTCTAAACTCAAATTTATTTCCAGTAAACGCAAACGGTGAAGTACGGTTACGATCTGTATTGTCTAACAAGATTTCAGGAATTTTACCAACCACATTTAATTTTAAATCGGTCTTCTCTTGTGGTGACAATTTACCATTGGTTACTTTTTCAAGCTCATCTAACACTGCCGTTAATTGCGAACCAATAAACACTGAAATAATTGCTGGTGGCGCTTCGTTCGCTCCTAAACGGTGATCGTTACTAGCACTTGCAATAGAAGCTCTAATTAGTTCTTCGTGATCATTAACCGCTTTCAATGTATTAATAAAGAAAGTCAAAAACTGAAGGTTCTTCATAGGAGTACTTCCAGGCCCTAATAAATTCACTCCTGTATCTGTTGCCAAAGACCAATTATTATGTTTTCCACTACCGTTTACACCAGCAAATGGTTTCTCGTGGAAAAGCACTTTAAAGTTATGTCTATGTGCCACTTTGCTCATCACATCCATTAATAATGAATTATGATCAACAGCAAGGTTAGATTCTTCAAAAATAGGTGCCAACTCAAATTGATTCGGTGCTACTTCATTATGACGTGTTTTTACTGGAATACCCAATAACATACATTCGGTTTCCAAATCTCTCATATAATTAAGAGCTCGAGCTGGTATAGACCCAAAGTAATGATCATCTAATTGCTGTCCTTTTGCCGAAGAATGTCCTAAGAGCGTCCTTCCAGCCAAAGAGATATCTGGTCTAGAAGCGGCAAGTGCGCTATCCACCAAGAAATACTCTTGCTCCCATCCTAAGGTAGCCGTCACTTTAGTTACATTCTTATCGAAGTATTTTGCCACAGCGGTTGCTGCACCATCGATTGTTTGCAACGCACGAAGCAGCGGTGTTTTATAATCTAGAGCTTCTCCTGTATATGCAACAAATACAGTTGGAATACAAAGTGTAGTTCCATAAATAAATGCAGGAGATGTTGGGTCCCAAGCGGTATACCCTCTTGCTTCAAAAGTGTTACGAATACCACCATTTGGGAAACTAGAAGCATCTGGCTCCTGTTGTACTAATTGTCCACCACCAAACTTTTCAATCGCCGTTCCGTCTTCAATAGTTTCGAAAAAGGCATCATGTTTTTCTGCAGTTGCTCCTGTAAGTGGTTGAAACCAGTGGGTATAGTGTGTTACACCTTTAGCAATGGCCCATTCCTTCATTCCAGTTGAAATCTGGTCTGCAACCTGACGTTCGATTTTAGTTCCGTTTTCAATAGCTCCCATCACACTCTTGTACGAGTTTTTGGTAAGGTACTGGCGCATAGCCGTTTCATTAAAAACGTTGGCTCCAAAAATGGCAGAACGACGTGCTGGCTCATCTACTGGAAATGGGGTACGATTGAAAGTTTCTTTAATAGCATGAAATCTTAATGTGGACATAGAAGTACTTTTTAAGTGTGTTTTTGTTAGAACAGCGCAAAAATATTGCTTTTTTACAAACACCCCCTATTTTTTGACACAAAATTTGTTAATAAATGCATAATTTTATCAACACACCCCTCTAAAAAAAGTAAAAATATCAAAATGGAAGCTAGAATTTTGATTAACCAAGAAAAGCCATCGCAATGAAGACTGCATAGGCCGCAACAATAAGAACTCCCTTAATTCTCCCAATTTCAAATCGCTTAGGCAAGAAGGCTAATGGAATTAGAACCCCCGCAAAACCAAGCATCCAAAGGATATCATTGGTTAAGATCTCTTGACTTTTTACAAGAATTGGTTGAATGATAGCCGTAATACCAAGTACCGAAGCAATATTAAAAATATTGGATCCAATTAAATTTCCGAGAGACAGCGCCTTTTCTTTTTTAAGTGCCGCAATTACAGAAGCAGCCAGTTCTGGCACACTAGTACCCACCGCAATCATAGTTACCGCAATGACTCTCTCACTTATCCCCAATGCTGTCGCTAAATCCACTGCGCCAGTCACTAGTAGCTCACTTCCAAAGTACAAAGCGATCGCACCTATAAGTAACCATATAGCTATTTTAAAATTAGAAACCTTAGCAAGCGCTTCATCAACACTGTCATCTTCTACTTCTACTTTAACCGAACGAGCTTTTTTGGCCCGATTAATTAACAGGAATAAATAAATGCCCAAAATCATTAAAAGACCAATTCCTTCCACTCTATTTATTACGCCACCACTCTTAAGAATAAAATACAGACCAATAGAAAGCAACATCATTACTGGCCAGTTGAACTTGTAAAAATCTTTATCAATAGCCAAAGGTGAAATAATTGCGGTCACACCCAACACTAGACCAATATTAGCAATGTTAGATCCAATTACATTCCCCAAGGATATATCACTAAATCCATTGAGCGCGGCTTGCACACTTACCAACAATTCTGGGGCAGAGGTTGCAAAGGAAACGACAGTTAAACCGATAACCATTTTTGAGATGTTCAGTCGAAAAGACAAGGCCACAGAGGCGCGAACCAAAAATTCCCCTCCTACCACTAACAAGACGAGACCTAAAAAGATAAAAAGCAAACTCATACACCGATTTTAAAAATGCGAATATACTAATTCGATTTACGATTCCCGAGTTAAGAATAGCGATTTTTCAATTGATTCCGAAGTAAAAACTAAGGAAATAGTTAAATAACTATAAGTATAGTTGTATAACTAAAATAATAGTTATAAGTTTGAATTATGGAACAACTCACGAATAAAGAAGAAGAAGTAATGCAGGCGCTTTGGAGCCTTGAAAAGGCATTTGTAAAGGAAATGGTAGCTGTATTATCAAATGATAATCATTACAACACAGTATCTACTATCGTTCGGAATCTGGAAGACAAAGGGTATGTTTCTCACACGGCTTTTGGAAAAACACACCAGTACTTTCCTCTGGTAAGTAAAGAGGATTATACCAAACGATTTATGAATATGGCAATGAAACGTTATTTCAATAATAACTATAAGAATATGGTTTCGTTTTTTGCGAAAGAGGAAAAGATTAGTGCCAACGAGCTTAGAGAAATACTGGCCATCATAGAAAAAGAGAAATAAAATGGAATTATTTATCTACTTAGCGAAATCAGCAGCTGTCTTGGCACTATTTTATTTAGTATATATATTTTTGTTGAGGAAAGACACCTTGTTCGTTGCCAATAGACACTACCTTTTAGGTGGAATTATTGCGGCAATTCTATTTCCAATTGTGGAATTTACCAAAACAATTTACAAAGAAGGTCCTTTACCTACTTCAATTTCCTTTTCTGAAGCTATTCCAGAAACAGAAATAATTATACCTGAAGCCGAAGTTGTTAATTGGTGGCAGATTGCTGTTTTGATTTATTGTATTGGAGTGGTATTTATGCTCATTTGTTTTACTAGTCAACTATACTCGCTTGGTCGTTTGATAAAAAAGCATCCTTCCGAGAAAGTTGGAAACTACACCTATATAAAGGTTCCACACCATTGCGCGCCATTTTCATTTTTTAAATACATCGTCTTCAATCCTAAACTCCATTCTCAAGAGGAATTGACAATGATTCTAAAGCATGAACAAGTTCACGGTATTCAATGGCATTCAGCAGATATCATTATAGTAAATCTATTCCTCATTTTTCAATGGGTAAATCCATTGTCTTGGCTTTACAAAAAGGGAATCGAGGAAAATCTAGAATTTATCGCAGATAACGAAACGGTGCAACAAGTACCTTCCGTAAGGCAATACCAACTGGCTTTGGTAAAGGCTTCATCATCCTTTCCAATTCCCGCACTAACCAATAATTTTTATCAATCATTCATCAAAAAACGAATTCTTATGTTAAACAAAAGCAGCTCAAAAAAAATAAATATTTGGAAACTTAGCATTATACTTCCACTATTAGCGGTATTTCTATGGAGTTTTAATGTTAACGAGGTTATAGAATATACTAAAAGTGAGAAACCTTCGGTTGATGCAAACACACTACGATCTTTAACTTCGGAAAAAAATGTGCTTTCACCTTCGGAAACCAGAGAGAAAGAGATCATTTCGAACGCTACCGAAACAGTCACAAAAAAAGGAGTATCACCTTCTGAAGATATGGCGACACCTAGAATAACTAAGCCTATTTCCGAAGCACCTTCAGAAGTTAAAAAGGAGAGTAACAATAATAAAATTGTGGCCCAGGATGTACTCCTTACCATCACTAAGGACACAACTAAGGAAGAATTAGACGCATTGAAATCTGAATTAGGAGCCATGGGATTCAGTTTTGACTACGCTAATGTTGATTTTAATGAAAACCAGGAGATCACCGCCATATCAATTAGCTATAAGGATGCCAACGGAAATTCTGGGAGTTACAATGTGAATAGCGGAGCTCCTATTAACACGATTATTATAAAATCCAGTGGAAAGTCTATCTCGATAAGATCTAATGGTAGTGGGGCCTACTCATATGATTCTGATAATGATCAAGAAATTGAAGCTCAAATTGAAGGAATGCGACTAGAAAGAGAAGGACGTAGAGAAGTTATGCGAGAAGATCGAAAAATGGAACGCGAAAAAATGCGTGAACACATGAGAGAAGAGCGATTAAATTCTATTCCCCCAGAAAACTTAAAACGTATTACAATGAACACCGCGGACGCAGAATTGGGTCAAATTAAAAGAGAATTCAAGGCACAAGGCATTTTATTTTCCTATAGTAGAATAAAACGAAATAGCAACGGTGAGATTATGCAAATACGACTAAAACTTAACAATAACAATGGTTCCACCAATTCTCATTCTAGTTATCACAGTGATGGCAAAGGAATAAAAACGATTCTAATCGGATCGGATGCGCAAACCACAATTATGACGACCAAAATAAAGTAGTTTTGTTGTAATTTCTGGTAAAGTCTCTGGATATTATATCTTGGGACTTTACTATTTTGTATTTTTGAAAAATGAAAAAACAAGTATTTAAAACACTTGCTAAAATCAATAAGGTAATACTTCCTAGTTTTACAAAACAACGTCTTGATCTTGCAAAAGCTTCTAAGCTACAAATGGCGCTCTTTGGGTACAAACTTTGGGTAACAAAAAATGCCTTGGGCTAATAGCTAATTAATGGTCGTAATTCATACCGGGTAAGTTTTTCAGAGCCTCTTAGAAATCCGAGCTCTAGTATAAAATTGCACTGGACAACCTCCCCTCCTAGCTTTTCAATAAGCTTACATGCCGCTTTAGCCGTACCTCCAGTAGCTAAAACATCATCATGTAATAGTACTTTTTCACCAGGCAAGATAGCGTCTTCGTGCATCTCCAAAACATCCATTCCGTATTCTAAGGAATAAGGTTCCTTAATAGTATTGAAAGGCAACTTTCCAGATTTTCTAATAGGCACAAAACCCGCATTGAGCCTTTGCGCTAATAGGGTTCCGAAGAAAAAACCTCGGGATTCAATTCCAACTACTTTGTCAATTTTCTCGTTTTGAACTAATTCCAGCAATCCATCAAGACAGGCTTCAGAAGCGATATTATTTGCTAATAAGGGTGTGATATCTTTAAAAAGAACTCCGGGCTTAGGAAAATCATTTACGTTGCGAATATAATCTTGAAGATTTAGCATACTTAAAAGTAACCATTAAAAAAGCCCAAACAAAATTGTTTGGGCTTTTTTAATGGTTACACCTCACTCCTTGGTTTAAGGGTGGTTTTAAGCATATAAATGAATCAAAAAATCAAACTCTCTCAACACCTTGGACGCTAAAAGTCATTTTCTTCCACTTTATCGAAAACCGAAATATCATAACATTGGTTACCTAGATAGTTTATTTGGTTTTTGGTAACTTAGAATTATTTTTATATAAAGAACGTTAGAACGAATGACTCCCCAAGAATTCCTTGTTAACGAGAACAGCCGTCGAAAAGAAGTTGAAAAATATCAACTTCTAGACACCCCGCCAGAAGAGAACTACGATAATATTACGGAGTTAACATCCTATATATGTAGCACTCCAATCGCATTAATTACCTTAGTAGATAGTGATAGAAACTATCTAAAGTCCCACCACGGTCTCCAGTTTAGGGAATCACCAAGAGCGAATTCATTTTGTGAACATGCCATAAACTCCAACGATATTATCACCTCGATTGAAGACACACGTATAGATGAACGCTTCAAGGATAATCCACTTGTCTTAGAACATAATATTGTTTTTTATGCCGGAGTTCCCATGGTAAACCCAAAAGGCTTTAAGCTAGGAACACTTTGCGTATTTGACCATAAACCAAGAAAACTTACTAGCGATCAGAAGAAAGCACTTGTTAACCTGTCTAGGCAAGTGGTAGGGTTGTTCGAAGAACGTTATAAAAACATTGAATTACAAAAATTACAAATAAGCTTAAAACAACGAAACAAGAATCTTGAAAAATTTGTTGGTGTTGTATTTCATGATCTCAAATCACCTCTGGCACAAATCAAAACCCTTACAGAATTATTGGAGCAAGACATTAAGCACAATTTGGGTGACGAAACCAAACAGTATCTGGAATATATAAAAGATTCTTCCGATTCTCTTCGAGGCTATATCGATCGCATGCTTAACTATTATAAAACAGAGTACGAATTAGATCATAACAAAAGCTGGGTCATTGTGCCTGATTTAATTGAAGAGGTTCAAAATATGTTTAAAGGTGAGAAAAATGTAACTTTTAACGTATTAATCTCTTGTAAAAAAGTTCAAGTAAATAAATTTGCCCTAAGTCAAGTGTTCGTAAACTTAATTACGAACGCCATAAAACATAATAACAAAACCCGCCCGATAGTCAATATTAGAGTAACAGAATCAAAGGACTACTATCAGTTCTCAATAGAAGATAATGGTCCTGGTATCCCTTTGGAAATGCAAGAAAAAGTATTTGAACTGCTTACCACTACAGGACTAAAGGACAAAGAAGGTAATATGGGAACCAGAATTGGTTTGGCAACAGTAAAGAAATTGATAACTCAATTAGGGGGTGAAATAACCCTAAAATCAAAATCAGGTCAGGGCTGTTGTTTTAAATTTTGTTTACGCAAAACCTAAAGTCATTCTTTTTAGAAAACCATTAACGGTAGTCTATGCCCAAGGTACTTTCACGCTTTTCTCTAAGTTCCTAAAACTATTGAAACTAGGGCAAATGAGGAAGTTAAGCAAATGACTGTTTTTGATTTTTCAAAATTTGAATCCAAACTCTTTAGAAAATCCACGGATAAAAATAATATTCAATATCATTTCAACCTTATCATAGATAAAAATATAAATAATAATAAAATCGGTACAGCCGAAAGTTATAAATATACCCTAAACTCTTTGGCCGAGTTTAGTGATAGTAAAAAAAAATGTTCCATTGATAAACTTACTTTTGAAGCTATTGATAATAGGGATATAAGTGAAGATGTATATCCGTTTGGCAAAAAAAAATAGTATTCCAAAAAGTAAAAAAAGCATTAAACTCTATACAATTAAAAACGCTATTTAATGCTGATGCAAAAAACGATAGCGAAACCAAAGCCAAAGCCTTTTAGTTTTTTAGTTACGCTTGTAATGGCATAAATTTAAAAGACGTAGCTCTTTTGAAATATTCAGATATTAAAGGAGATAAATTTTCTTATTACAGAGCAAAGACATTTGATAAGGCAGCCGAAAAAACAACTATTACAGTTCACTTAACCGAATTTACTAAAGGTGTTATTGTCAAGTATGGCAATAAAAACAAAAGTGACTATGTCTTTGATATTATCAATATCAATGAGGACAGTTTAACGCAATACAAGAGGATTAAAAACTTCACTAGATATATCAACGATCATATTAAAAGATTAGCTAAAGCAAACGATTTACCAAACGACATTTCTACATATTGGGCTAGACATAGTTTTGCCACTAATTCTATTCGTAAAGGAGCTAGTATGGAGTTTATAAGTGAAGCATTAAACCATAGCGACCTTAGTGTTACTAAAAATTATTTTGCTGGATTTGAAGATAAAGCTAAAAAAGAATTTGCTAATCAATTAATGGATTTTTGATATGAGAGTTTGTGGAAAGATTAATATTGGTCTTAATTATGATTTTTTAGAAAAAGAAAAGGAAGCAAAAATAAAGTTTGAAGCGTTGAATTTGAAAAAACAAATTTCTAATATTTATAATGTGGCAATAGGTAAAGCGAATGAAGATTGCATAATTGAGTTAGAAAAAGCAATTGACTTATTAGTTAAGCTATCTGAGTACGTAATACCAAAGTTAAACCGTACAGAGATTAAAGATGTTACAAGTATAGATGACTTGTTACAATTAACGCCGCAAGAAAGACAAGCACGAATATTAACCTTAAAAAATAAAATAGAAAATGAATAGTAAAGATGAACTAAGAATATTACAAGAGATTGAAGATATGCCGCCAAAACCAAATATAAAAGTAATGATTCCTATTGATGGTACTGTAGGTGTTGGTCAAGAGTTGAAAGCATATTTTAATAAGCTTCAAATTGAAGTAAAAGACAGGATTACAAAAGAAAAGCTTATCGAGTTATACAATCAATTTGGTATAGAGCTACCTAAATTCTTTGATTGTTTCGACGCACGTAAACAAAAACAAGACGGACAATAAAACAGAATAGCTAAATTCTAAAAAAATATGTATTATCTTCGTTTAAAGACTGTTGTATGTAATAATTGAAAAGTATCCAGTTGTAGCGATTGAAAACTGTCCAGTTTAGAGTCATAAAAACACACTTTTTTCATGAATAAAAACAAACCGAAAGACAATAAGCGTAGCAGAAATAGAAACTCCATATAGGCAATGGAAAATAGACCCTAATTTCCTCAATAAAGAAAAATAATATTTATGGCAATACGTACTTTACCGTAGGCTTACCAATACAAAGCTGCATTGTTTTTTAGTTTAATATGATCTAATCAAAAAATCATTCCCGTTTTTTGAAATTCTCAGTATATCAATGAACTTATTTTTTGACTAAGATAGCTTAAAAACTGTCTCAACCGTAATCCCTTTATTTTCAATACTTGTTCCAACTTTGGAACACTTTTGTCGCGGTTTTTGCGATTAGCGACTCGTAGAAAATACAAGACGTACTTCACCGAAGGGTTACCGAAATATCTTCGCTTTATCAAAATAATAGAAAAGCTAAAGTTTTTGCACAGACTCTATAGGGCTTACTTCGAATATTCGAAGCCACTGAGGTAGAATCACTATTATACTGCTTATTTTCAACCCGTTACTGCTAATATGTATAATCTATTTCTATGTATATCCCAATAGAGGGAGCCAGAAAATGCTATTCTTTCAATAGCTGTTTAGTAATCTGACCATTTTCAGTTTGAATAACCACAACATACGTAGCGGTTGCTAATAATGAAACATCGATTGTTTTTTCTGTTTCCATATCATTCAGATCAATTGTTTGAATCAATCTTCCTGTTAAATCATAGATTGCAGCTTGTTGTAATGTTAATGATTGAGGGTTGCTAAGTATCACAAACTCCTTAGCAGGGTTTTGATACAGTACAACACTGTCAAAATTCAATTCTTTATCAGTTACTCCAAGTACACTTTCTATAGTAAGTTCGAAAGTACATTCACCAATGTTTCCATATTCATCTTCTGCCATCATCGTGATGGTATACACACCGTCTGGAAGTAACGTTCCAACAGCAGGATTTTGAGAGAATATAGTTAATGGATCTGTACAGTTATCTGTAGCAGTAGCTTCACCTAAGGCGAAGTAATCTGGAACTTCATAGAACAAGTTTCCAACTCCTGGATCTACTGTTTGATCTGCTGGACACGTAACAACTGGTGCTAATGCATCTATTACAGTTACTACAGCGGTACAAGATGTTAAGTTTCCATTGTTATCTACTGCAAATACCATCACCGTTACTGGTGTTCCAATATCACTACAATCAAAGTTTTCAATATCCACAGTCGTGGTATTAATTCCACAAGCATCTGTAGCAGTTGACACATCTGCTGGAGTAATCATAGCAGTTCCATCGGCTCCTAATTCCAGCGTGATGTCCATACAAACTAGTTCTGGCATTGTTGTGTCTTCAACAGTTACAACAGCCATACAGGTTGCGACATTTCCATTTACATCTGTTACCGTAAGGACAACATCGTTAGGACCAACATTTGAACAATCAAAAGTATCAACATCAAGATCGTAAGAAGCAATGCCACAGGCGTCAGTAGAACCACCGTCAACATCACTACCTAAGATAGTAATAGTTCCTGATGGATCAAGTTGCACGGTAATGTCCATACATACTACATCTGGCATTGTTACATCTTCAACAGTAACAACAGCGATACAAGTTGAAACGTTTCCGTTTACATCTGTTACTTCCAGCGTTACATCGTTCGGACCAACATTTGAGCAGTCAAACGTATCTATATCAACAGCAATTGATCAACAGCAATTGAAGCTACACCACAATTATCTGTAGAACCACCGTCAACATCTGCTGCAACAATCATTGCATCTCCATTAGCATCCAATTGAATGGTAATGTCTTGACATACTGCCATTGCTGGCTCATTATCTGTTACTGTAATTGTAAAGTCACAAACAGAAGTGTTTCCGTGAATATCAGTAGCGGTATATTCAATAGTGCTAATTCCCACTGGGAAAATACTTCCACTTGAAAGACCGGCAGTTTGAACAACAGTACCAACACCACAATTATCTAATGCAATTGCGTCTGCAAAGATTACAAGAGCACCACAAACACCAAGGTCTGCATTCGCCGTTACATTCATAGGACAAGCGATGATTGGATCTTCGTTGTCT
>MAAC01009770.1_pt1 | contig 14344 bp, 11 predicted proteins | sample 1115981 | NCBI WGS metagenome assembly MAAC01 (sample SAMN04961126, study PRJNA320927) | seawater metagenome | isolation source: sample BD02T64 sea water enriched with oil for 64 days | place: USA:Gulf of Mexico | collected 2013-07-27 | reverse complement strand
GGCTGATTGAGCGTTTTGAGATAAGCCTCTTTTTGGTCTTCCTCATAGCCTAGGGCGTCGATACCCATCTGGGCGCTGGTGGGATCAAGGATACGCAATACAATTTTTTCACCGTATTGTGTTGGCAGGGTATTCACCCGAAAGTCGATAGCACGTCGTTCTGACAGGCGCATTTTGATGCGTCCATCTTGCGGTAGGCGCCGCTCCGATATATCCATTCGCGACATGACCTTCAGTCGTGCGGCAAGCCGACCACCGAGATTAATTGGAGGTTTGGCAACTTCTTCTAGAATGCCGTCAGTGCGAAAGCGCACGCGGTAGCTGTGTTCATAGGGTTCAAAATGAACATCGGATGAACCACGTTTGATCGCGTCAAGCAATAATTTGTTGACAAAGCGCACGATAGGCGCGTCATCCTCATCAGCGGTTATGGCCTGGTCATCACTGGCTCCGCCTGCACTATCGATATCGATAGAATCGAGCTGCGCATCTTCAAGAGTGCCAAGAGTCTCACCGATATCGTCTTCGTTGTGCTGAATATATTGGTCGAGAATGGTCCGTAATTTGTCATATTCAACAACAATGGCCTCAACCGAGGTGCCAACCTGGAAGCGAATATCATTAATTGTATGGTGATTAGTGGGATCCACAACGCCGATTTGCAGCCGGTTTGAGCGCATGGAGAGGGGCAGAGCCAAGTGCTTTTGCAAGAGTTTGGATTCGACAATTTTTTTCGGGCAGCTATCGATATCTAGGCTATTAAGGTCGAACAGGGGTACGCCAAACTCCTGTGCTGTGGTGCTGGCGACCTGATAGGCACTGAGTATTTGCTGTTCAACCAGATATTGGGCAAGGGGTATATTGGCGAGCGCGGCACCTTTACTTGCCTCTATAGCCGCAGCTTCATCGAGCAGGGCATCGTTAACCAAGCGCTTAGGTAGCCCGTGCAGGGCGTTGTTGCTGGCGTTCATTGGGTTGGTGCCCTATATCGAAAGCTTATTGGTGACAGGGTTAATCTTAGTAACTATCTACAAAGTTTTTGTAAATGTTCTATGTTTGAAGTAGAAAGCATAAGCGGTAAGAAGTGTAGCATCAGGTGTCCCGGTTGGGTATGAGGGCCCATTCACAATAAGGCGCTTTGTTCGAGTGCTTAGGCGCGTAGTAAAATTGGGCACTGCCTGACAAATATTGTCAGGCAGTGCCGGTTCATGTCGGTTGTGGTGAAGTAAGCCCGGATCACAATTTTTTTGTATATGTGTAATGTGTTGAAATATAAAGTAAATGTAACTTGGCACGGTAAATGTATAAACCTTGGTGAGGCGCAAGCCTGAAAATTTATTTCCCCTTTTTTACCTAGGAGCTCCACCATGAAAAAACACAGTAAGCAAAAAGGTTTTACTTTAATCGAACTAATGATCGTAATCGCGATTATCGGTATTCTCGCTGCGGTTGCATTACCTATTTACCAGGATTTTATTGCTCGTTCACAAGTGGCTGAGGGCATGGCTGCTGCCAGTGCGGTAAAGGTCAGTATTACAGAATTTAATGCTGCGCAAAGTAACTTCCCTGCTGCGAACATTTATGAGGATACCGTCGGTGGTAGGTATACTGTTGGTGTTGAACATGGAGCTACTGGTGTTATCGTTGTAACCCTTAAGAGTAACACGCCAGTGAATAGTCGAGTTCAAGGTATGACCTTTAACCTTTCGCCGTTTAGTAACGGTAGCGCAGCTGCCAGCGGCGATGATATTGATAACTGGGTGTGTACTGCCGCCACTGCAGACCTTAAGTACCTACCTTCCGGTTGCCAGTAAGTTAGAAGCATAAAATGAGGTTAAGTTTGAATTAATTAGCCAGATACTAAAAAGCCTCGGTTAATACTGAGGCTTTTTAGTATCTACTCAAGCTTGACAGATGAGGTCTTTGCTACTCACTCTTATTTGATATTCCCAAATTGAGTTCGCGGAGTAGTTGGCAAAGTTTATAGTGCTATGTTGCTGAGTATAGAGTGCTCATAATGAACTTTTATAGATGGCAGGAATCAGAAGTCAGTTTAGTGGAGGCTATAATGCTTGCTTTTCCGCCATAAAAACTTCGTTTCTATCTTGAATTCCTTAACGGCAGGCCGCAGCCCTGCCCTGGTAGTATTTCGACTTTGAGGGACAAAAATAATGGAACAACACGGCGATAGCATTACTCTTTCAATTGTGGTGCCAGTTCATAGTGGTGAAGAGTATTTGGCCGAGCTGATTGCTCATATCGATAAGCTAAAAAATGATTGGCTGGACATGGGGCTTGATTTACTAGTGACCGAAGTTATTTTTGTCCTCGATGCGCCGGTAGACTGTTCGCAGCAAATATTACAAAATTTGGCTGGCGAACACTCGTGGATACGACTGGTAGAGCTGTCGCGAAATTATGGTCAGCACAGTGCGACTATCGCAGGCATTTTATATTCATCGGGTGATTGGGTGGTGACCATTGATGAGGATTTACAGCACCACCCCGAGCAGATAGAAAAGCTATTAATGGCTGCAAGCTTACAGGGAGGAGATGTGGTTTATGCTCAACCCCAATCTTTTGTCCATGGAGGTGGATATCGTGATCGCCTTTCCAGAATGGTAAAGTATCTTGTCGCCAAGATTTCTGGTAATCAATTTGTTCTATCCTTTAATAGCTTTCGATTGATTAGAGGCGATATTGCGCGGGCAGCTTCTAGCATTTGTGCTCAATATACGTATTTTGATATTGCTCTTACATGGTTTACAGAGCGTATTGTCACTACCGATATGGATTTATCTGATCATCGTTACAATGACAAAAAACGAAGTGGCTATAGTTTTAAGAGCCTTGTTGGTCATGCAAAAAGATTGATTTTAACTTCAGGTTTCCAAACGCTAACATTCACAACTTCCTTGTCTTTTGTTGCCTTGCTTTCATCTGTGGGTTATGGAGTGTTAGTGCTATACAGTCGATTTTTTACGGAGCAGATGATTGAGGTAGAGGGCTGGGCGTCTCTTATGATTGTTATATTAGCCTTTGGCGGTGCGGCTATTTTTATTCTAGGGCTTCTTGTTGAATTACTGCATATGGGGATGTTGCAGCTGCAGGGTAAACCTTCATTTTTCGTTGTAAACCGATCCTCCGACCCTAAGCTGTCCCTTGAAATTAAAAAGTTACATCGCTAGTGGAAGTTCTTGGGCTGAGCTCGAAGTGTACAGGCCGACGCCATATTGTTCTTATGTTTGGTATGGGTATGATTGGTTCGTCAGTCCGGGATTCCTTAAGTAATTTTGGATTTCGGTTAATCTCAGAGATTGATTTTAGCTGGGATATTTCAGGCAAAAGAACGAATGCTTATTTGTTGATTGAGGCGTTATGTATAAGAGAGCTACCTAATCTGGATTGTGTGTCGCTTGTCTGGAGTGCAGGTGTTGGGGGATTTCATTCTACCGAGGATGAGGCCAGACTAGAAAATCATTCCTTCATTGATACAATAGAATTTGTGAAAGAGTTAAAAAATAAGCTTGGCCGTGTTCAATTTAATGTCCACTATCTGAGTTCGGCGGGGGGGCTGTTCGAAGGTCAAAGGGTAGTTGATAAGCGCTCTATCCCTACCCCTCAAAGACCTTACGGTCGCTTAAAGCTGTCACAGGAGAGAATGTTGCAGAAATCAGTGCCCTTTGATTCGCTAACCATCTATAGGCCAAGTTCCGTATACGGGCCTATGAGACAAAAATCTCAGAAAGGCTTAATTAATAACCTGATACGCAATGGTCGCAATGGAGGGGTGACAGTCCTTGATGCGCATGTGATGTCACTTCGTGATTATGTCTATTCAGGTGATATAGGAGGTTTTATAGCGCGTATTATTAACTCCAAAATAACCAAGCTTGACGGACAGTCTATATACTATCTTGTTAGCGCTCGGTGCTCGTCGATATATGAAGTTGTTTTAAAAATCGAGCGAACATTGAATTTGAATTTAAACGTTCGATATGATGAGTCGTTTGGCAATAATACTAATATAACCTTTAGTGATAGTGTTCTTCCTCCTGGCTGGGCGCCCTCGTCACTTAATGTTGGCATAAAGCAATTTCTGGTAGGTGGTAATTCTTAATATAATAACACTTGGACACTGTTTTGATGGCGTACTCCGTTGAGAAAAAAATGCATGCAGTTATAAGTCGTTTTTTTCGTTTCGCGTTTGTAGGGTTAGTCTCAACAGTAATTACTTATTTTATTTTGATTGTTGCTATAGAAGTTTTTAGCGCGAATGAATTGGCTGCTTCTACAGCTGGTTATATACTCGGGGCTATAGTCAACTACCATTTAAACTACAAATTCACCTTCATTAGTGGTCAAGAGCACCGCAGACTGTTACCGAGATTCCTTGTTGTCGTGACGGTCGGGATGCTGATAAATGCAGGTATTATGCATGGCTGTATGACTTGGATTGGTTTGCACTATATCATGGCTCAACTTATGGCTGTGGCCGTTGCTCTTTTTTGGAGCTTTACCGCAAATTATTTGTGGGCTTTTTCCAGCGACAGTTGAAACGAATTATTGAAATTATCAAAGGTTCTTTATGGAAGCAGATACTTATCAGTTGATGCGCAAAATTGAAGATAGGCACTGGTGGTTTGTTGCTAGAAGAAAAATCATTAAATGGCAATTAGAATCATTGGAAATACCTGAGAAAGCTAGGATACTTGAAGTTGGCTGTGGCACGGGCGGTAATATTGCACTGTTAAATCGATTTGGTGATGTTACCTGTGTTGAGCTTGATGAGGCAGCGGCGAAAATGGCACGTGGGCGGAATATTTCCCCTGTGCTTCTGGGCCGATTGCCTAATGATATGCCAAACTTCTCGCAGCAATTTGATGTTGTAACTTTGTTTGATGTGATAGAGCATATAGACGAAGATGAGTCTAGTTTAAAAAACTGTATTGATCTTTTGAAGCCTGGGGGGAGGCTGGTTTTAACAGTGCCTGCTTTCAACTTCCTCTGGAGCCAGCATGATGATGAAAACCATCATCGCCGTCGATACCGGCGGCAAGATCTTGTTGGCTTGGCTGAGTGTTGTGGTGTGTCTATAAATTTTATTAGCTATTTTAATTTCTGGCTTTTCCCGATGGTCGCGGCAGTCAAGCTTATAAGAAAGATTTTCCCCTATAAAAATTCATGGCAGGATATGCGGCAGCCAAATAAAATAAGTAATCTTATTTTACAGGCTATCTTTAGTAGTGAGCGTTACATTTTAAAGTGGACTGCACTTCCCTTTGGCGTTTCTCTTATGGCGGTAATGACGAACAAGGTCGATATTAATGAATAGGTTCGGTCGCCTCGGGAAGCTATTATTAACATAAAATTAATTCGGTGTTAATGTTTCTAAATCGTTTGGCCAGTGTTGCTTGCTACAGAATGTGCGAAGACTAACTGGCTTGATCTCTTTACTTGTCTCGAGTTTTTCAGCCTCTTCAGTTATAGAATCTACAACTTTTTGATCTATATGTTTTAGTGATCGATGTTGTTGTATTTCGTTAATGAGCCCGGCCATAATCAAGATGTCACTGAGCACCAGTTTATGCGTGGCCAGCTTGGTGGCTTTCGCGAGGGTTTCTTCTGCATCATCTATCTGATTGTTTCGTAGATATGCCAGAGCAAAAGCCAGAAAGTCTTTTCTCTCCGAGAGTGATATGGAACCAAATAGGGTGATGGCTGTATCGTTCAGTCCATAGTCAAGGGCTTGGTAGCCGATAAAGCGCCTGCTTTCATCGTTCTCGATGGTTTTTAAATCTAGCTCATTTAACCAATGCTTGCGGTTCTTTGAGGCAGCAAAGCGGGTTGCGAATGATAAAAGCTTCATAACTGGTAGGTATTCAGGGAGGTTTGGCATTGCGGACTGCCTCTCTGCTGCTAAAACGTCTGACTGCTTGTCTGTCCAGCAATAAGGCTCGGCCCATAAGCGGCCTGTATAAGGCAGGCTGGCGGATTCTCGGCTGTAAAGTGCGTATTTGTAGTCAACATAATCCAGCTTCAGCTCTTTAGCCTGCAGCATCATCCGGGCGTCATAGGCTGTGCTTTTTATTACAGCAAAGTCGATATCGTAACGCTGGATCTCTTTCGCGAGGGTTGCGCTCACATGTTGGGCCTCTCTCCATTTTAATAAGTGTTTAACAGGGTATAGGATATCCGTTCTTCCATCGATATAGACTTGGCTTTCAGGGGATAAGCGGTGAAGGAGAAAGCCTCCTAGCTCATAGGAGTTGTATATGCGACCAGACTTGTTGTTATCCTGCATATAAGCGACTAGATGCTCCGGAAAAAGGGTTGTGTAGTGAGTATTTGAAAAAATAGAGGATCGCACCAGAGAAGTGCTTTGCCATGTTGGTATTACTAAAGTAGCAAGTGTGAAGGATAGGGCGAGACGCAATTGTCTATTTTCATGATTTAGAAAAAAGGTTTTGATTTTAGTATCGCTGATGACATGGGCGAATATCGCTAAGAAAATAATTGCTGTGGGCGTTACTAACCTGATCATACTGAGGCTGCCGTAGAGGAATACTCCTCCGCACACTACATAGCCAACCCTTCCCTGTCGTAGAGCTAGAAACAGGGTCGTAATGGCAATTATTACCATGAGGTAAATAGAAGGTATCGATTTGAGTACGGCAAATGGTGGCTGATATTCTTGTATTAAAACTTTCCATTCTGAAGGGAATGTCAGTGCAGCGTATGCGGGATGTCTAACACTGGGGTTCATAAAACCAATCGCAACCAGGAGAAAGCCCCAGCTAGCCCAGCGAATCCACTCGTCTCTGCCTGCTTTTTCTTTAATAAGTTTTAAGCCAATATCAACAAAGAGAGCAAAAAAAATGACGTACCCGAAGATTGATGAATGATAATTGACCCAAAAGAGTAAGAGTAATGCAACAGGAGCAATAGCTTTTATTGAGAGACTAAGATTAGCTCTGTGATACAGTATTAATGCAAGGATAGATAAGCTGTAACTGAATAACTCGGGTCGTATTTGAGCTCTGAGGAGAATGATTATAGTTAACATCGGAAACACTAGGCAGTAGGCTAGTGTCGATGCTTTAATTTGTTTCATCCAGGCTAACATGCAGCCTAGGGTTAAGGCGAAGGCCAATAATTTGACAATGATAAAGCCCGCCCACTCGCCAAACATATTTACTAAGGCATATAATCCAACTTGAAAAAAAACGGGGGGCGTAACAATAGTTTCGTTTGCGTAAGTAAAGCTATAATGGTCTTTATAGGGGCTGAGCCCATTTTCAATCCAGTCCTTACCCATTTGTAGGTGCCAGTAGCCGTCAAAATCTGTGGGGTTTCTCCAGGACATGGCTGCCATTAATACTAAAGAAAGGAATACCACTGCGCTGATGACAAAGCGCCGGTTTGATTCAAGTTGTTGATACCAGTTGGGTGGACTTACCTGATTTCTTACTGACACGTTTCCTTCATTCCTTTAGCTGATTTTTTCATCTACTCGATGTGAAAGGTTTCTATGATAGATATATGTGCTACTTATTTTTACTACTGCGCCCAGTTATTAGCGCTAATTTAGAGGCCTACAGTATCATTTTTAGATTGGGTGATTTGTTTGATAGTAAGGAAAATTAGGCGTTAGTTTAAGCCGGCTCATGTAATTGTGAACTGGTTTTGTGATAGATATCTTCTCGTGTAAGTCAAACGCCCCCGTCGAGACTGGGGCGTTTTCTTGGACAAATACTGCTTTTCAGATTAACTTTCAAACTTATAACCTGCCCCCTCGCTAACAATTTTACCCGCTGTCGGTGTTGCAAAGTGAGTACCCAAAATCAGCACCGGTCCATCGGCATAATCCTGCATAAATTTTATGCGTGTCTGCTCCGCCCTGTCGTGTTCAACATCTCCGATATCTAGCAAGCCGGGTTTGGCCATTTGGCAGGGGTGGTGGAACATGTCGCCGGTGATAATCGCCTGCTCACCTTTTGATGTGATGTGAATACTGACGTGGCCGGGGGTGTGGCCGGGGGTGGGAATGAGGCTGATTTCCTCATTGATGACGTGATTGGATTCCACTAGGTCGGCGAGGCCTGCATCGAGGATGGGCAGTACGGCTTGTTCGCGACAGCCGGTATCAAAGTGGTCTTCTTCATCCATCCAGAATTTCCACTCGGTGGCGCCAAATAAATAGCGCGCATTGGGGAAGGTGGGTATCCATTCATCGCCGACTTTTTTGGTGTTCCAGCCAACATGGTCGAAATGCAAGTGGGTGCAGAGCACGCGGTCGATGGATTCGGGGTCAAAGCCCTTGGCTGTCATGTTTTCGAGGAAGGGGGTGTTGAGGTCGTTCCACTCTTCAAATAGCGGTAGTTTCTTGCCGTTGCCCGAGCAGGTGTCGACAATAATGTTTAGACCACCGGAGCGGATTAAAAAGGCATGAATACTAATCAGTAGTTGATCATTTTCATCGATGAAATTGGGCTTTAGCCAGCTGGCGTAGGGGGCCAGGCCTTCGGATGTACCATCGGTAAAGAGGGTTTCAATCGGCGATTTAAGTACCACTTCAACCAGACGGGTGATGGAGACATCACCAATTTTCCAGCTTAGATCTTCGTAATAGCGTTTGCTCACCTTAAGCTCCTATATCTTTCATTATTAGATTTATATGTTAGGACGCTTAAGGTGCCACAAAGGCGGGTAAGACGCTAGATGGGGTTACGCTCAATCAGCTGACGGGAAATAATAATACGCTGCATTTCGTTGGTGCCTTCGCCAATAATCATTAGCGGTGCATCGCGGTAGAGGCGTTCGACGTCGGCTTCGCAGGAATAGCCAAAAGCACCGTGGATGCGTAGATTCTCGTCGGCATTTTTAGCGGCTGCCTCGGTGGCGAAGTATTTGGCCATGCCGGCTTCCATATCGCAGCGCTCGCCACTATCGAAGGCTTTGGCGGCTTGTTCCAATAACAGGCGAGCGGCTTCGGTGCGGGTGGCCATTTCGCCGAGTTTCAGCTGTATCGCCTGGTGCTCGCAAATGGGTTTGCCGAAGGTTTTACGCTGTTGGGCATAGGCGGTGGCCTGTTTTAAGGCGGCTGTGGCCACGCCGACACCACGAGCGGCAACGTTGATACGACCCAATTCGAGACCGCCAACGGCATTGTAAAAGCCCCGGCCTTCAACGCCGCCAATTAGGCAGTCTTTGTGTACACGGTAGTTGTCGAAGCTGATGTCGGCGGTATCGATACCTTTATAGCCAAGCTTTTTCAGCTTTTTGCTGACATTAAAGCCCTCTCCATTTTCGGCGATAAACATACTCATGCCTTTGCGGGGCGGAGTGGCGCTGGGGTCAGTTTTAACCAGCAGGCCGATCACGCTGCCTTCGACGGAGTTGGTGATCCAGGCTTTTGAGCCGTTGACGATATAGTAGTCGCCGTCTTTTTTGGCGGTGCAGCGTATGCCCTGTAAGTCAGTACCGGCATCGGGTTCGGTGAGGCCAATGCCGCCGCGCAGTTCTCCTGTAGCAAAGCGAGGTAGGTATTTCTGTTTTTGCTCTTCGGTGCCGAAGCTTTGTACGCAGCGCGCCATAATCAGGTGGGAGTTGAAAATGCCCGATAGGGACATCCACACCTCTGCCACTGCGGCAACGATTTTTGAATAGGTGGAGGCACTGAGCCCAAGGCCGCCGTATTCCGGGTCAATGGTCGCGCCGAATAGGCCCAGTTCTTTCATTTGCTCGACCATGGCGTGAGGATATTCGTCGGCCTGTTCGAGGTCGTGGGCGTAGGGGGCGACGTCGCGTTGCAACCAGCGGTTAACACTGTCGAGGATGAGGGTTTCTTCTTCGTTTGACATGAGAATTCTCGTTTGGATGGCTGCGAAGGCGATGACTGGCCCGAGCCGTGGAGATTGAGAGGGAGTGATGCGGCTGTTAATAAGGATGATTAACAGCCGGGTGTTACTTGTAGCGCTTGCAGCTAGTAGTTCGCTTTGTCGTCCACGGCATGGCCGGTTTTAGGGATCAGCATGGAACGTACAAAATCCATAATCACCACGTCGTCCTGATTTTTACCCAGAGTTCTAACCGTGACAATGCCCGCCGTGGGACGGCTTTTTGACTCGCGAATCTCCAGCACTTCAGATTCGGCATAAATCGTATCGCCGACAAAAACCGGCGCTGGCATTTTGATTTTGTCCCAGCCCAAATTGGCGATGGTTTTCTGGCTAACGTCAGAGACGCTCATACCCGCGACCATCGACAGGGTCATGGTGCTGTTGACCAGTATTTTGCCGAATTCGCTGTGCTTGGCATATTCCTTGTCGAAATGCAGGGGGTGCTGGTTCATGGTCAGCAGGGTAAACCAGGTATTGTCTGTCTCGGTAATGGTGCGGCCGGGGCGGTGCTCGTAAATATCGCCGACCTTAAAATCTTCGAGGTAGCGACCGTAAGATTCGCGATAACGACCGGGTGCAATTTCAACAGAACTGGGCATGGTTTTCTCCACTGGGGTTGTAGGGTGCGTTTTAGGTACGCGATGGGTGGGTAGCCCGCCACCATAAGTGAGCGGGGGGCGAGGTGTCAATTCTAGGTATAGGGCTTGGCCTATGTGTCAATCGGCATCGAGTTCTTCCCAGCGCGCATAGGTCGCTTCGAGCTTTTCTGCGAGGGTGGACATTTCGTCAAGGGTCACTTGTTGCTCCGTTTTTTCCTGGCTGTAAAAGTCTGCCTGGCCGATGATGGTTTCTAATTCGCTTTGGCGATTCTCTAGCTCGTCTATTAACGCGGGTAGGGCGTCGAGTTCACGTTGTGCTTTATAGGAAAGCTTCTTTTTAGGGGTGGCCGTTTTCGGGGTGCTGCTCTTTTCAGTCGTCGCTGGCTCGGCATTACTTATAGGGTCGGAGCTTGCAGGACTCGAGCTTGCTGGGCTTGTGGTTTGGCTTTCGGCCTGCAGTTTTCCGCCTCTGCTCACCCAGTCGCTGTACCCACCGACGTGTGCGCTGATTTTTCCCTGGCCATCAAAGGTGAGAATCTGGGTCACAGTGTGATCCATAAATTCCCGGTCGTGGCTGACCAATAAAACAGTGCCGTCAAATTCCAGCAGAATCTCTTCAAGCAGTTCGAGGGTTTCGATATCTAGATCGTTGGTCGGCTCATCGAGGACCAGAATATTGGCGGGCTTGCTAAATAGCTTGGCCAAAATAGCGCGGTTCTGCTCACCACCCGATAGCGCCTTACAAGGCAGCCGCACCCGCTCGGGGCTGAATAAGAAGTCGCTTAAATAGCTAATGGCGTGGCGGTCCTTGCCATTGATGGTAATAAATTCCTGGCCACCGCAAACATTGTCGAGTAGGGTTTTTTCGGGATCGAGTTGATTCCTCAGCTGATCAAAATAGGCAACTTCCATTTTGGTGCCGAGTTTGACCGTGCCCTCCTGAGGGACGAGTTCGCCGAGTAAGACTTTCAGCAGGGTCGATTTACCCGCGCCGTTGGCACCGACAAAACCGATGCGGTCACCGCGCACGACTTTCAATGACAGGTTGTCGATCACCGGATTGCCACCAAAGGCGTGACTGACATGCTCGAGTTCGGCAACGATCTTGCCCGAAGTGCCGCCCGTTTCAATGCGGAAATCGGCTTTGCCTTGGCGGCTTACGCGCTGGGAGTGCTCATCGCGCAGGCTTTTCAGGGCGCGTACGCGGCCCTCGTTGCGGGTGCGACGGGCTTTAATCCCCTGACGTATCCACACTTCTTCCTGGGCCAGTTTTTTGTCGAACAGCGCGTTGGCCCTTTCTTCTGCCGCCATTTGTTGTTCGCGATAGACCAGAAAGCCGTGGTAGTTGCCGGTCCAGGCGTGCAGTGTGCCTCGATCCAGTTCGACGATTTCGTTGGCCACTTGCTGTAGAAAAGCGCGGTCGTGGGTGACGAGTATGAGCGCGCCGCGAAAAGTCTTTAGCTGATTTTCAAGCCACTCAATGGCAAGAATGTCGAGATGGTTGGTCGGCTCATCGAGCAGCAGTATGTCGGGGTCGGTGACCAGGGCTTTGGCCAGCGCAACACGCTTGCGCCAACCGCCGGACAGCGATTTCATCAGCGCATCGGCGGGTAGTTCAAGCTGGCTGATAATGGTGTCGACCTTTTGCTGCAGCAGCCAGCCATCTTTGGCCTCTAGCTCGTGCTGCACCCGTGCCATGGTGTCCATGTCACCGTCATTAATGCTGTGGTGATAGGCGGCGAGCAGGGCGCCCACTTCTTCCAGCCCACTGGCGACAACGTCGTACACCGAGGATTCGTCGGCGACGAGTAAATCCTGTTCCAGCCAGGCGATCTTGCAGCCGGGACGTAGCCAGTATTCACCACTGTCGGCCTGAATGCGCTGGCCGAGCAGTTTCAGCAGGGTGGTTTTGCCCTCGCCATTACGGCCCAGTAAACCGATCTTCTGGTTTTTGTGCAGGGTTAGGTCGACCGTTTTTAGTAGGTCGCGGGTGCCGAAGTGTAGGCTAACGTTGTCGAGTCGAAGTAGGGGCATGGTGGCCTTTAAGCAGTGCTATCAGTGGTTGGTGAGCTGTCGTTTACTTAGAGGATAAAGCGCGACAAATCTTCATCGCTGGCCAGTGCATCGAGGTGCTGGTCGACGAAAGCGGCATCGATTTCAATGGTTTTGCCATCAGCTGCCAGGTCGCCGGCGTCAAAAGACACTTCTTCCAGTAGGCGCTCGAGTACGGTGTGTAAACGACGGGCGCCGATATTCTCGGTACGCTCGTTGACCTCGGAGGCGATTTCAGCCAAACGCTTCACACCTTCATCGCTAAAGTTAATGCTTAAACCTTCAGTCGCTAACAGCTCGCGATATTGCTCGGTGAGGGAGGCGTTTGGCTCGGTGAGAATACGTTTAAAGTCGTCGGCGTTGAGGGAGTCGAGTTCGACGCGAATCGGCAAGCGGCCCTGTAGTTCGGGAATCAAATCGGAGGGCTTGGAAAAGTGGAAGGCCCCCGAGGCGATAAATAAGATGTGGTCGGTTTTGATCATGCCGAACTTGGTCGACACGGTGCAGCCTTCAATTAATGGCAGCAGATCGCGCTGTACCCCTTCGCGGGAAACATCGGTGCCCGAGGTTTCACCGCGCTTGGCGACTTTGTCGAGTTCGTCGATAAAGACAATGCCATTTTGCTCGGCGTTGGTGATGGCGCGGGTTTTGATATCGTCTTCATTGACCAGCTTGGCCGCTTCTTCTTCCGTCAGGTGCTTCATGGCCTGGGCCACGGTGAGCTTGCGGGACTTGGTTTTGCCACTGCCCATATTGGAGAACATGCTTTGCAGCTGGTTGGTCATCTCCTCCATGCCGGGGGGCGACATAATTTCGACATTGGGGGAGGCGGCGCTGAGGTCAATTTCAATCTCTTTATCGTCGAGATCACCCTCGCGCAGCTTCTTGCGAAATAGCTGACGCGTGCTGGAGTCTTCCGTCTCAGCGTTGCTCTCGTCGCCGCGAGCGGGGGGCAGCAGTGCATCGAGGATACGCTCTTCGGCCAAATCATGGGCGCGCTGGTCAACCTTGGTGACCTCTTGCTCGCGCAATAATTTAACGGCGGTTTCGACGAGATCGCGAATAATCGACTCAACATCACGACCCACATAGCCAACTTCGGTGAACTTGGTGGCTTCCACTTTAATAAAGGGCGCGTTGGATAACTTCGCCAAACGACGGGCAATCTCTGTTTTGCCGACACCGGTGGGGCCAATCATCAGGATGTTTTTGGGAGTGACTTCATTGCGCAGCTCTTCATTCAACTGCATGCGGCGCCAGCGGTTGCGCAGGGCAATGGCGACGGCGCGCTTGGCCTGATTTTGGCCGACGATGTGGCGGTCGAGCTCGTGGACGATTTCACGAGGGGTCATATTTGACATGGGGTGTTCCCTAAAATTAATTGCCTAACAGTCGGTTGAAATTCTACTGACTCGGCCATCTACTGCGTTAAAACCAAGCTGAAAGTGCTCATTTACACGAGTAAACTCCGCTTTTTCGCTTGATTTCGCCTTGTATCTGACTCGACTCAGCGAATTTCAACAACCTGTTAACGCTGAGGTTAGTTGTCGCTTTTTTCGGGCGCGTCAACGACGGCGCTGTCGAGCTCTTCAATAGTGCGATTGTGGTTGGTGTAAATACAGATATCGCCGGCTATTTCCAAACCTTTTTCGACGATATCCCGTGCACTGAGGTCAGTATTCTTGAGCAGGGCCATGGCCGCCGACTGGGCAAAGGGGCCGCCGGAGCCGATGGCGATCAAATCGTCTTCGGGCTGAATCACATCGCCGTTGCCGGTGATAATCAGTGAAG
>MAAC01018386.1_pt1 | contig 14346 bp, 19 predicted proteins | sample 1115981 | NCBI WGS metagenome assembly MAAC01 (sample SAMN04961126, study PRJNA320927) | seawater metagenome | isolation source: sample BD02T64 sea water enriched with oil for 64 days | place: USA:Gulf of Mexico | collected 2013-07-27 | reverse complement strand
ACGCTCGAAGCGCGCCGCTTGCATCACAGCACACGCGCCGCATAATGCAAACAACCAGATGAGCCAAACGCTCTCTTAGTTTAGGCCGCCTTTGGACCCAAAAACTCTGACCACGTACACTCTAGCACGTGTCGCTGAATACCATCTTCCATCGGGACGACATTATTGAGGCTTGGCTTCTTGCCTTTCGTCCTGTCATCCTCCTTTCAGGGGTGGGTCTTTTTCCTCAATTACACGGCCGCGGTTTAAAAGGTTATGCGGCCGGTTTGCTATTTGGGGCGTTTAATTTTCAGATACCCCCCTTGTGATGGAACACTTCATGGGTTGTTTCCCGGCTGTGACATCGATGGCAGAGCGCCTGCCAGTTGCACCGGGTCCAGAAGCGTTTACGGTTGTCCTTGTGTTGCTCGATACGGTAAACGTCTGTCGCTGGTTCGACCACGTTCAAGTCCATGCAATCGGCAGACAGCGGGCCGTCCCGCAGTTACGCAAGCGGCGACACCCAAATGTAGTCGCAGTGGCTATTACTAACAAAAATGCCCGAATCGTTTGGTCTATCTTGTCCAAGAACGAGAACTACAGTGGCCCCGAAACACCGCAACCCGTCTGAAAAGAGCACAGAATAGAACGAAAATAGGAGGACATCCCCGACAAAATTGCAGCAACTTGGTAAGAGATGGTGAGATGACACGTTCCGTAGCTTCTTAAACCTGATATGTGGACCGGCAAGGCAAAGGCCGATGCCTTGGAGCCAATCAGGCTGAAGCGGGCGGAAATCCATCTGGGCTCGCGGCGACGATACTGCGGACCGCATTTAGAAGCTGGATATACGTCAGTAGCCGTGAAAGCCAATCCAGCTTTAACTAAGGCGTTGCAAAAGGGCGGGGTCCATATACGTCCACACATGACAGTGCCCTTTTTAGGGTTCCTGAACGACCTTCGCCAAGACGAGATCAAAAGAAACCCTCGAATACGCCTCACTGACAGATCCGGAAATCGTAAAGCCATCGGGGAAGCTTCCTGCGGGTTCGATGACATAGCTCATGACCAGATCATCGCGCACCCCAAAGACAGTGTCTTGATCCAAATAGGGGTCGTCGTCCGGGAAGACCTCGGTCACAAGGGAGCGGTATCCTTTGGCTGATACGATATAATGCAGGTGCGAGGGACGCCACGGGTGGCGTCCAGCGGCGCGCAGGATTTCGCCAACGGGACCATCATCAGGCACCGTATAGCTAACCGGGCGCACAGTGGTGAAGGCATAGCGCCCGTTCTCGTCCGTTTTCATCAATCCGTGAAAGGAGTGGATATTCTGATCGGGGTCCTGACTGGAGTACAACCCGTTTGGCGCCGTCTGCCAGATATCGATCTCCGCAAATGAAATTGGCGCGCCATCCATATCCCGCACGGTTCCCTCCGCCAATAGAACCTCGCCTTCGAAATCGCGCTTCATATCGCCTCCAACCGGCAACTGCGGTGGGTTGGAAACGTGGAATGGCCCAAGAACAGACGAGCTGGTTGCGCCTTCGACAGAATGCTGCATGTCGACCAGCGAGGACACCCCAAGCACATCAGAGAGCAGCACAAATTCGTTGCGTTCAGGTGTGGTGATACGGCCCGCCCACTCAAGGAACTCAAGCCCTTTGCGCCACTCGTCATGGGTCAGGTCGACCTCGCGGATAAAGTCGTGCATGTGGCAGGTCATCGCCAACAGGACTTCACGGGTACGCGGGTCAGCCTCCTCACTAAAGTAAGTGGCGAAAACATCAGTGATATTGTCTTTGGTAACGGTGCGCATGGACGCCTCTTAGTTTAGAATTGCAAGGGTGAGCTGGGGAAACCGGATCAGCAGGATCAGCACGACAAGCATCACAGCCGCAAACGGCAGCGCCCCAAGGAAGACATCCTTCAAGCTAATACGATCGTCATTCAGGGTCGCTTTGATCACAAAGCAGGAAATACCAAGCGGCGGTGTAAGCAGACCGATTTCGGCCCCAACCACAGTGACAATGCCGAACCAAACGAGGCTAAGCCCCATCGGTTCGATCAATGGCAGAAACAGCGGCACCACGATCAGGATGATCGAGGCTGTATCCAACAGCGTGCCAAGAAACAGCATCATGATGACATAGACCACCATAAGCATAAAAAAGCTGACGTTGCTGCTGGCCAGTATCTCACCAAGTTCATTGGGTAACCCAGCCAGGCCAAGCATCCGGCTATAGATAGAGGCTGCTGTGATCAGGAACAAAATGGATGCGGTGATATGGCCGGTCTCAAGCAGAGCCTCCCAAAAACCACGCAGCGAAATCTGCCGTCTCGCCAGAGCAATGCCAAGTGCCACCAGGGCACCGGTCGCCCCGGCCTCGACTGGGGTTAACCAACCTGTGTAGATCCCGCCCAATACGACAACGATCAGGCTAAGAGTAGGCAGAATTTTGGATGCGATCTCGCCCCAGGGCATCATTTCATAGTCCGAGGCGGGACGACCGCCAACAAACTCAGGGGAAAAGCGCCCCATCAGAAAGATCGCTCCGACATAGGCTAAGGCCAGCATCACACCTGGAACGACGCCTGCCAAAAACATTTCTCCGACTGATTGTTCGGCAACAAAGCTATAGATGATCAACATAGCCGAGGGCGGAATTATCATCCCTAGGACCGAAGATCCGGCCACAACGCCGACAGCGAACCGTGGATTGTAATCATGGTGCAGCATCTGCGGAACCGAGACTTTGGCAAACACCGAAGCCGAGGCAATGGACGATCCGGTGACCGCCGCAAAGACCGCATTGGCCCCCACTGTGGCCATGCCAATGCCACCTTTGACACGACGAAATCCGGTGCTCATGACCTCGTAAACATCGCCACCCAACCCGGCCTTTGAAACGATAAGTCCCATAAAGGTAAACAACGGAACAGTGGCAAAGGTGTATTCCATCACACTGTCGCTGACCGCGATCTTAAGTAGGTTCATTGACAGATCGAAGTTGTCCCGTATCAACCAGATCGACACAAAGCTGACAACACCAAGCGCAATCGGAATGTAAACTCCCAGATAGATAAGGATGACGATGGCAACGACCGAGTACATGCCAAGTTCTATGGGACTCATTTATTTTCCTCGTGTTCCGGAATTTTGATCAACTTTGCTTTGGTCGCGGGGCTCAGTACTTTCAGTGCAAATATGATGGTGCACAGGGTCGCACTCAGGAAGATAACCAGCTTGATAGGCCACCAAGGCGCGGTAAAAACACCGGGAACGCCAAAATAGTCTTTGGTCTCCCACATCTCCAGAAACTCGGGCCAGAGCGCGATGGCAATCAGCGACATGAAAATGGCAGATATTGTATCGATGACGTGGCGCATCGTGGCGGCCAGTTTGGGCCGATGCATACCAATTACCACCAGAAATCCATCTGACCGAGTCAATCGGTTGACCCGAACCACATCCGGCAACTGAAGGAACACAATCAAGACCATCGAGAATTGAACAACCTCGACGGCGCCGAGGAAGGGTGAATTGAACACCCCTCTTGCGACGACGTCGAAATTAACAATCAGAACAAGGCAAAGCACAACCACAGTTCCAATGACATTGGCCCCGATGGCTATACCGTCGCCTATCCTGGAAAGGCCCTGAACCCATTTTGCAATATTTGATGCCAGCACGGTCCGGCCCTTTCCACTTAGTTTAAAGTCAGCTTATTCAGCTGCCCAGTCACGCACACCGGTGTAGCCAGCGTCGGATAATTTACCCAGATAGGCATTCAGCATATCGGTGCCTGGCTCACCCTTGTCATTCAGGGTCGCCGACCATTCAGCCGCCAAGTTAGGCATCGCGTTTGCCCAAGCTTGGCGATCTTCTGCACTGGCCTCGGTGATTGTTCCGCCCGCAGCCACATAGGCATCCCGGCTAGCTGCTGCACGATCCATCGTCAGGCCCGCAACATGGTCTCGGTACATCACAGCAACCTCTTGCAGCGCCGTTTTCACCTCATCAGGCAGGGTTGCCCAATAGTCGGCATTCACGGTCACCGTCTTTGAGTTCACCGCGCCAAAATCGATGCTCAGCATATGCGGCGCGACTTCTGCAATTTTGAAAGTCTTGGCAGCCTCGGACCACAGAATGGCCTGGTTCACCAAACCGGTCTGCAACATGTTGTAGAAATCGGTCAGACCACCACGTACTCCGGCCGCATTATCGATAGCTTCCAGATAACGCAGGTTCAAACCGGCACCGGCAATCTTGCTGCTTTCCAAATCTTTGGACGAAGTGATCGGAGTGGTTGAGAATATCTGATAGGTATCCAGAACCACAGCAGTCGCCAGATAGATCTGGTTTTGCTTGGCGAATTCCTTTTGCATCGTTGGGAATTCTTTAGCGATCTCGTCCACGGCCTGAGCCACAGCACGTGCATCAGCCGCAACAAAAGGTGTCACAGCAGCTATCGCCTGACTTGGCAGTTTAGATGAATGGAAGATCGTGGTGACAATCCCGATGTCGCCCAGACCCAGCTTTACCCCTTCCAGGACGCCTTTTGGCTTTACGATTGAGCCGCCATAACTTTCCTGCCAGTCCATCTGGTAATTGCCAGTCACCGCCAGCTTCTTGTCCACTTCCGGAATAAAGAAGTTCGAGAACTCCTTGACCCAAAGCGCACGCGCCGGATAGCCGTCAATGACGACCGCCTTGATGGTCTCAGTCGCCATAACAGGCACAGCCGTCAGCCCTGCCATCATTGCGCCCAGTGCCAATCCTTTTGAAAAAACAGCCATCATTTCCTCCCTAGATGGTTTGGTTCAGAGGATCGCTGAGATTACTCCCGTTGACCTCCACCGTAGTGCCCCGCAATCATGATACATGTTGGTAACGGGGGTATTATTCTCGTTCTGTGACCCTGTGGTCTGTTGCGGCTTGACCTACAGTCCCAACTGGCGGCTCCTCCTCCGCCAGATTGACCGTCGCAAAGTGGATGATCAAAAATCCCTCACGCGTATGAGCAGGCCTGATCAAAGGTAAACCGTGGCAGCTTTTGGAACAGCGCGCTTTCGTCGGCGTAGCCGAGATTGCACAGAAAGTTCGATTTCAGCGATGTATCGGCAAAGAACTCTTCATCCACGATCTGGTTTGAGAAGCCTGACATCGCGCCAACATCTAAGCCAAGTGCCCGGGCCGCGATCATGAAATAGCCGCCCTGAAGCGTGCCATTGCGGAAAGCTGTCTCAGCCGAATGTTCGGCTTTGCCCTCAAAGTGAGGGCGGCGGTCTTCGTGGGGGAACAAGAACGGAAGCTGGCGCCAAAATTCGAGATCATGTGCGATGATCGCAGTCACCGGCGCATCCATCATCTTATCGATATTTTTTGCCTTCAATGACTTAGCCAGCCGGGCTTTGCCTTCAGGCGAGGTTACAAACACAAACCGCGCCGGGCAGGTGTTCATACTGGTTGGGCCCTGTGCCGTCAAATCGTAAATCTGATGCAGCAACTCATCAGGCACTGGGCGATCCAGCCAGGCATAATGCGATCGAGCATTGCTCAAGATCACATCAATAGACGCCTGATCCAGCGTAGGCTTGGCTGCTTTTTGAGCCCGAAAAGTTTCCTGTGCCTTGACCCGTGCCGCCTCTAGGTTGTCGCCTACCAGTGTATTCATTTGTCGCCCCGTGCCGCCGTAACTTGCAATTTCAGGGACCGGCATCGCACCGGCCATTTTTTTTGATGCCCCAGGATCGTCCCTGAGTGTCTCAATTTTTGGCGAGGTTTTTGCATCTTGTCAAATAAAATCGATATTTTATACTAATGGTGAAACTGGAGGCACGACAATGGTTGCTTGGACTGACTATAAAAATACGGCGCGCGAACGGGGTGCGTTGGCCTTAGAGCTGTTTGTGGTGGAATCCACGCCAGCTAAGACAGCGGATAGTGTAAAGGCAAGTTTGCCCGACCACCTCGCCTATCAGCGCGAGCTGGAACAGCTTGGGGTTTTGGTTTTGGCAGGGCCGCTATCTGATTCCAGCGGAGAGAACATGGCCGGATCAGGACTGATCATCTTTCGCGCCGCATCGATGAGCGAAGCCACCGAAGTGGCGCTAAATGACCCTATGCATGTGTCCGGTGCACGCAGTTTTACCCTGCGCAAGTGGCTGGTCAATGAAGGCAGCCTGTCCATCAACGTTGGACTGTCAACCGGCAAGGCCGTTCTGGCCTGATACGAGGAAGCCGAAATGCAAGCGACTAACGCTCTTAGCGAACTGCTGACCACATTAATGGACCGGAGGCCCTTCAGCCGTAAGCTGGATGATTCTCGATCAACCATCGAGCTGTGTCAGGCGCTTATATCCGAGCGCATTGAGACCTCTGGACTGCAGCTCGCGGCGGCTGCGCTTGGACATTTCAGACAGGTAGATCCTGATGAAAAGGCAGCGTTTTTTACCTATTTGAACGATGATCTCGACGTTGACGCCGCGCGGATCGTGGAAACGGCTACGGCCTATAGTTTGGACCGGTCACCAGAGAATTTCAAGGCCCTGGCAGCTACCTCGGAACCCAAACGGCAAGACCTGTTCCGCAAGCTGAACGAGGCCCCTGGCGCAACTGCCGAACTGGTCGCCATGCGCCGTGATTTGCTGGCTCAACTTAAGACAATGCCGGAACTGGCGCGTACTGATTTTGACCTGACACACCTGTTAAAAAGCTGGTTCAACCGTGGTTTCCTGGTGCTGCGCCAAATCACATGGGACAGCCCGGCATCGATTCTGGAAAAAATCACTGCCTACGAAGCCGTCCACGAGATCCAGACCTGGGATGAACTGCGACGGCGACTGCAACCCGAAGACCGGCGATGTTTTGCTTTTTTTCATCCCGCGATGCCAGACGATCCACTAATTTTTGTCGAGGTGGCGTTGACCAAGGGCGTACCCGAATCAATCCAAAAAGTCCTGTCTGACAATCGTCATCCATTGTCAGGAGTCGAGGCAGACACCGCTGTGTTCTATTCGATTTCCAACTGTCAGGCAGGTTTGGCAGGCATATCCTTTGGCAATTCATTGATCAAACAAGTGGTCCGAGATCTGTCCAGCGACCTGCCAAACATCAAAACATTCGTCACTCTCTCGCCCATTCCAGGCTTTGGGCGTTGGCTGGAAGAACAATCCCTGACAGCGAATGACAGCTCTGATGACACCCTGGCAAAGCTGGCGGCTTACTACTTGTTGAACGCGAAACACCGAAGCGGCAAACCACTCGATCCTGTGGCAAGGTTCCACCTCGGCAATGGCGCAATGGTACATCTTGTCCATTCACGCGCCGATCTTTCTGAAAATGGAATGGCGCAATCCAGCGGTGTCATGGTGAACTATCTCTATGATTTAACGAAGATTCCTCAGAATATCAAAAGCTATGCATCAGACGGAGACGTGGCAACATCCTCGGCTGTCAAGTCACTGGCCAAGCAGGGAGCCAAGGAACTGGGCGCTGCAAAAACCGAGCACCCCAAATAAAAACGTGATTAGACAGCTTCTGAAGGTATCATCGATTTTAATGCTAAACTGTCGAAATTCGATCTAAACTATGGTTTCCTGGGAGGAAGACATGAGAATTCGTTCATTGCTTACAAAATCTGTGCTGCTGGCATCCCTGCTGGCAGGCACTGCAGTATCATCTGCAGAAATTGACGGACCAGACGTATTCTAGAAAATCTCGATGTGGGGCAACCCACGGGCCTTGTCCGCCGGGATGGAAGAATTGGCCCTGAAGGCAGCCGAGGCTACCGACGGCAAATTTAAAATCAAGATCTTTTATGGCGGCCAGTTGAGCGGTGCCCGCGAGAATTTAGACGGGCTGAAATTGAATGCTTTTGAAGGGGCTGCGATTTGCAACTTCTACCATCCTGGAAAAAACCCCGCGTGGATGGTCTTCTCTTTGCCCTTCCTGCCCTTGGGTGACCCTGCAGTAGATCGCCATGTGCGCTCAAAACTGTTCGAGCACCCAACGATTGTTACCGATATGGAACGCTGGAACGCAGTACCTTTTGTTTCTGGCTTGCTTCCGCAATACGAAGTTCTGGGCAGTGCCCCCCCGCCAACTGACCTGAGCGACTGGTCCGGCAAACGGGTCCGTGCCGGTGGCGGGCTTGGCAGTGCTATGGAGAAACTTGGTGCGGTCAAACAGACCCTGCCCGCTGGTGAAACATCCACCGCGTTTCAACGCGGCGCATTGGATGCGGCTGCTTTTCCCTTCACCTATGCCCATGTTGCTTTCAAAATTCACGAAAGCGCCGATTGGTTCACCGGATATATGTCGCCCGGCACCTCGGAATGTGGTTGGGTTTTCAACAAAACCGCCTATGACGCCTTACCGCCGCAATATCAGGACTTTCTGATGAGCCAGTGTGAGATGGTCATGGAATATGAACAGGCGGCATATGCCGAGCAGGACGCAATAAACCTGCCGATGTTCAAAGAAACCCTGACCGAGATCACTTATTCCGACGAACAACTTTCCGAGTTCCGCGATATCGCAGGCAAGCCAGTTTGGGATGAATGGATTGCGGCCAACAAAGACAAGTTTGGTTCACAAGCTCTATTTGATGCGGTGTGGCAATACGCCGATGAAGCCCAATAAGCGATAACTCCAGCGCGGGTCTTTACTAGCAAAGGCCCGCTCTTTTATAGAATGGCATCTTGTGTCCAAAATTCCTTCCCCCACACATCCGCTCGCGTTGCTAAACAGGCGGCTTGCCCCTATCGAAGACATCGCGAACCTTTTCGCAGCGCTGGCAATTCTCCTATTGATGGTGCTTGGCGTTGTGCAAATCGTATCGCGCACTGTTTTTAACGTACCCATCACTGGTTACATCGATTTGGTTGAACTCTCGATGGCCAGCATGGCATTTCTAGGCGCGGCCTACTGCCAACCTCTGGGTGCGCATATTAGACTGGAACTTCTGGTCGGGCGTCTAAGTGGCCGGGCCCTCTGGGCCTCAGAAGTTTTTAGTACCCTGGTTGCCCTGTTTATTGTTGGCGTGTTGATTTGGTAAAGCGGTGGTCATTTCTGGCGTTCCCTCACCCTTGGCGACACCACAATTGATGCCGAATTTCCGGTTTGGCCATCCAAGCTTTTGGTGCCAATTGCGTTTTCGATCTTGTTCTTACGGCTTGGGCTGCAACTGTGCGGATCCCTTCGGATGTTTATAGATCCCAGCCGAACCCCGATCGCGGTGGTTACAGTGAAAGATGTTGCAGATCAGGCACAAGACGAAATCCATGACATCATGGGTGATGAAGACAATGCAGAAGGCGGACGATGATCTTTGGTATTGGTTTTTCGAACCCGTTTCTTGTCGGCATGTTGGCGCTTTGCCTGCTGCTATTTTTGATATTCATTGGTGTGCGCGTGGTTTTTTTCAGCCGCCACTGTTGGCTTGATTGGCCTGGTCGAGCTGCTGGGTTGGGGCCCAGCAGCAGGCATTATCGGCACCATCCCACACGCAAAATCGTCAACCTATGCGCTGAGCGTTTTGCCAATGTTCATCTTCATCGGTTTCATGGCGTTTCACGCCGGAATGACCAAGCAACTTTTTGACGCTGCCCGCAAATGGGTTGGTTGGGTGCCGGGTGGTCTGGCTGTCGCTACGGTTTTTGCCACCGCAGGCTTTGCCGCCGTGTCCGGAGCATCAACCGCAACCGCCGCCGTATTCTCGCGCGTCGCCATTCCCGAGATGCTGAAATATGGCTATGACAAAAAGCTGGCTGCCGGGGTTGTGGCCGCGGGGGGCACACTTGCCACACTGATCCCCCCATCTGCCATCATCGTGATCTACGCGATTATTGTAGAGGAATCGGTTGGACGCCTGCTTTTGGCTGGTTTTCTTCCCGGTGCCGTCTCAGCGCTGATCTATGCGGCCATCATTATCATCTGGGCCATACGACGCCCTCATGAGGCCCCCGCTGTCAAAGGATACACCTGGAAAGACCGCTTTGCTGCTGTACCCGGCGTGATGCCGATCTTTGCCATCGTGGCGATCATCATTTCGGCCATCTACGGCGGTTGGGCGACCCCAACCGAGGCCGGCGCTTTGGGCGCAGCGGTTGTCTTTGTGATCGCAATCCTGAATGGCGCCTCGTTCAAAGTCATTCAGGCATCGTTGATGGAATCGGCTAAACTCACTGTGATGATCTTTTCGCTGATCTGGGGTGTCTTGATTTTTGTCCGCTTTCTTGGCTTCTCTGGCCTGCCAGAGGCGTTCACAGTTTGGATTGTCTCGCTCAATGCGCCGCCCATGGTCATCATGATTTGCATTCTGTTGGCCTATGCTGTCCTTGGCATGTTCATGGATGCAATTGGGATGCTGCTGCTGACCTTGCCAGTGGTCTACCCTGCAGTGATGGCACTCGGCTTTGACTCGATCTGGTTTGGCATCATTGTTGTAAAAATGGCCGAGGTCTGTCTGATCACGCCGCCAATTGGTCTGAACTGCTTTGTGGTGAACGGTGTGCGCCCCGACATTTCCCTGACCCAGGTTTTCCGTGGTATCACCCTGTTCTTTATCGCCGATGTGGTGACCATTGGGGTGCTCCTGACGTTCCCAGAGATCGTCACGTGGCTCCCCGACCTGATCAACAAATGAAGAGAAACACATGCGACTTCAAACTAGCTTATCTCTGACCAACGCGTCAGCAATCGTCGACGAGTCCCTGCGCCTTGGCAGGGAAGCAAATCTGTTGCCACTGACCGTCGTCGCCTTGGATGCTGGTGGCAAATTAATTGCCGTCAAATGTGAAGACGGCTCGGGGATCATGCGTTTTGATGTGGCGTTTGGCAAAGCCTGGGGCGCGCTGGGGATGGGCATCTCCAGCCGGCTGATCCGTGATCGTCTGGCCGACCGCCCATCCTTTCAGAACGCCCTTGCTGCGGCTTCTGACGGGCGACTAATCCCAGTTCCGGGTGGTGTATTGGTACGCGACGCAAATGGCATCACAATAGGCGCAATCGGCATCAGCGGCGACACGTCGGACAAAGATGAATACTGCGCCATAGCAGCCATTCATTTTGCGGGCCTGTTGTCCGAATCCGTAGAACCCGACCAAGGCTGGCGGGACTCGTCGCTGTCGGATACCTATCCCCCATCCAAGTGAACGATTTCATCGAAATGACTCCGCGTGATTTGATGCCGGGGCAGTTTGGCCTCGTCTTCATCAAGGATATTGATTGTCGGTTTGCCTGAAAAGGTAGTCGGCAGGACCATCCGACGGACAAAACTGGTCATCGGGTGATCGGGGCTGGCTTCGGCCCGTACAGGCGAACTAGCCGTCTCAAACCAAGCGTGGCCGGGCGTGGCCTTCTCCTCATGATGGTCTGAAACGATCCTGAGCTTTCCACTGGTCAAAAATCGGATCCCATCCCCCGGATGGATATGACGAGAAGCAACCGCGCCCGGTGGGAATTCGACCTCGTCCATCCGCAGCAGAACTTCCGTAGAACCAATAGGCATCGGCAAAGAGATCTCTTCACTCATCCGCGCCTGCTCAACCGGCACATCCCGCGTCAGATCAAACCGAACCCATTGCGTCTTTGCTGTTCCGATAATTTCAATCCGGTCCCCTTCGCGAAGACATGCACCTCCCCCTGACTGACACGGCTTCCGTTGAGTTCCAGAGACCCGTTGAATATACGAAGACCGCCATAGCTGTGCCCATAACGTTGAACGCCGTCGCCACTTCCAAAGCCGGATGAAACGGATAAGAAAAATCTTGTCATGTCAGCCTCATGGTGAAGCCCCTTCTTCAGTCGCATTTACGGAAACATCGTTAATACACAACAAGGGAATACTGACGCGCCACAGCGTGAAACGGCTACTCCCCGGTGGCGCCTAACTGATCACAAAGAGAGGAAGCGTTCCCACTTTTGTTGCAGGTCCGGCCAGATCATTGCCCCCACAGCCCGCATACTGTCGGTATCAGCATCTCCAGCATAATCACTGACGCCCTCCTGATAACTTGGTCGCGCACGCGATGCGGTCAGCCAACGCCCAACCTGCGGTGTGCGACTGTCCCACAATCCGGAGAACCCCAGCCGGTCGAGCCGGTCTACATAGGAAATAAGCGCCGTATCCGCGAGACTGTAGTCTTCGCCCAATAACCATGGCCCCCGTTCCAGGGCTTTTTGCATCTCGTCGAACAGGGTGCGAAGAGCAAAAAATGCGTCCGCTACATACAGAGACTCCAAACCATTTTTTAGCAAATCTCGGCGTTTGGTTCTTGCTGCCGGGTTAGGCATACGTTGGATCGAGGCATCGGAACCTTCTGGGGTCACGGAGGCTAAAATGCGACTGCGTCCCACTGTGGAAAATGTCATCGTATTGATGGCAGCATGGACATCGATGCATCTTGCCAACCACACCCGTGCTCGGGCGCAGTCTCGTGGATCCTCAGGCATCAGCCGCGGGCCTGTCCCCAGACTATCGAAATATTCAAGGATCACACTGGACTCGACAACCACAAGGTCACCGTCCACTACGGTTGGAACGACACCCTTAGGATTAAGGAGCAGATAATCGGGCGTGTTTTGTTCGCCCTTGGCCAGGTTTATGGGATGGCTTTTCCAGTCCAGGCCTTTTTCACCCAGTCCGATACGGACCTTGGATGAACATACACTTGTTGCACCGTGGTAGAGTTCAAGCATCTTTGGATTCCGTATATTTGAACTGCTGTTAGCGCTTCGGGATGCCCGTTTTTCTGTCACCGTGCGCGTCACGTGTCATCACCCCGTCGACCAGCACAAAGGCAATGACACAGGGTTCAGTCCCACGATTAGACCAGGCATGGTTGGTGCCGCGCTGCACAACCATATCTCCGGCCTTCAGCAATACCTCATCCTCGTCCATCATCATGTAAATCTCACCCGACAGGATGACGGTATAATCCACGGAATTTGTGCGGTGCATGAACGGATGACGGGCGTTCTCGACAATATTGTCAGCAGCCCCCATTTCGGCAAAGGCCGTTTTACCGTCCAGCTTGCCCAGAACCTCCGGGTCCTCCGGCAAAAATTCGACACAGCGAAACACGCTGCCGTTTTCTGGCGGGTGCAGGATCAGCGGTCCTATGCAGGTTTCGACCTCACCATCATATTCCGTCGGTGTCCCGTCAGACAGCCAGAAATTGGTCAAAGTGACCCCGGGCCGGTTGGGGCGTTGAAGGATTTGGGTTGCGGCCTCATCACTCTCAATGATTGCAACGCCCTTATTATCGTGTCCAGTGACCACTCTTCTAAAGCTACGAGCCATGGTATTTCCTTTAAAGTAGATATTACTATTGCGTTGAGGCGTGTTTTCTTTCGAACAGGATCAGGACGATAAATGCCGCAGCCCCTGCCAATGCTGAAACCGGCCCCTGAAACAACAGCGCCAATCCGCTGGCGCCTGCCACAAGGCGCATCACTGGGTTTAGCGGCCGGTATAGGCAGCCAACCACCGCGATTGCGATGGCCATGATGCCAGCGAACCCAGTGACCCAAGCGGCGATGATTTCCAAAAAGCTGCCCTGCATCAACAGTCCGGGCCCAAAGATAAAGGCAAACGGCAGCACAAAACTGGTGACTGCATACGAAGCTGCGGTCCAGCCAACCTTGTTGATATTGGCATCCGCGATGCCACCCGCGACATAGGCTGCCAGCGCCACTGGAGGAGTGATCGTTGAGATGCAACCGTAGTAGAACACAAAGAAGTGGGCCGACAAAGCAGGTACACCCAGCTTGACCAAGGCAGGTGCGACAACAGTTGCAAGGATCAGATAAGCCGCTGTTGTTGGCAGCCCCATCCCCAAAACAATCGACGTCACCATAGTGAAAAACAGCGCCAGAAACAGCGATCCGTTAGAGGCCACGTCGATCAGCAATGCAATCTTGGAGCCTAAGCCGGTGATGCCAAGAATGCCCGAGATGATCCCCGCCGCCGCACAGGCTGCAGAGATTGTCACCACACTGCGGCCCCCTTCGGAAAGGCCATTTGCGAGCTTACCCAGCAACTCGCGGTCGATGCCACGGCGTTGCGCGATGATTGATACGATCAGGACTGCCATCGCCCAAAGCGACGCCTTGAACGGTGAATAGCCCCGTAACATCAGGGTGATCAGGATCCCAAAAGCCGCTATGAAAGGGATGCCCTGAACCAAAACCTGGCGCATGGTTTGGTCGTTCGCCTGATTTTCGGTACTGACGGAGATGCCGTTTTTGATACCTTGCAAATGCACCACCGCAAAGGCAGATCCGAAAAATAGCAGCGCTGGCAAAATGGCAGTGGCCATGATCGCCGTGTAGGGAACACCCACGATCTCGGCCATGAT
>MAAC01011567.1_pt1 | contig 14347 bp, 18 predicted proteins | sample 1115981 | NCBI WGS metagenome assembly MAAC01 (sample SAMN04961126, study PRJNA320927) | seawater metagenome | isolation source: sample BD02T64 sea water enriched with oil for 64 days | place: USA:Gulf of Mexico | collected 2013-07-27 | reverse complement strand
TAATAATAAATAACAAGACGATTAGAAGTTGACCCCGTTAAACTTGCTTGGTTATACCGTCCCAGTAAGCCCATTTATAGTCGTATATTTCGGCGTTAGTTATGTTGAGTGTTGATGTGAATATTAAATATCGAGAAGTTTTTATAAAATATTTGCTGCTTTTAAATAAGCTTATCGAAAAAGCTGAGAGCTGCTCGGTTAATGAATCCGAATTTCTTAATGCGAGGATATTCGATGATATGTTTCCATTAAATGTACAAGCTAAAATAGCGACAAATTTTGCTTTGAGAGCATGCAATCCTGTTTCTGGCAAAGAATACCAAGAGTTAGATGCTGATATTGAAAGTTTTAACGGTATAAAAATGCATATTGCATTCACTATTGATTGTATTAATAAGTTGACCCCACCGACAAAAGAACAGTTAGCACTTAATGTTAAAGACATGGCAGGATTTGAAGAGATTTCATTTTCTTGTTCTGAATACGTTTCTTCCTTTGCGCTACCCAACTTCTTTTTTCACCTTAGTATGGTTTACGCAATCGCTAAATCACATGGTGTGCCTGTTTCTAAAGGCGATTTCGATGGATTACATCAATATCCAAAAGGGTTTAGCTGGGAGAGTTAATAATAAAAATAAGTGGTTCACTAAGACATAACATCGTTTTGGCAACACTAATCCAGACAAAAAAGTAAACTACTACAGAGAAATTTAAAAAATAGGCCAAAGGGAAGTATGATACAAAAGCTCGATAATTCGAATAAAGTGATCGCAAAGCAAATTTTCACAATTTTTCAAAATTCATATCAAATTGAAGCTCAATTGATAGGTACTGTTGATTTTCCTCCACTATTACGGAGTGTTAAAGACATAGAAAACTCAAAAACAAGCTTCTATGGTTATAGTGAAGATGAATGTTTAGCTGCAGTGATAGAAATTGCTATAGAAGATAAACACTTGGAAATTGATAGTTTAACGGTTGACCCAAATTATTTTAGGAAAGGCATCGCAGACAAATTAATCAATTATGTTCTAGCGATCAGGGGGTTTTCAAAAGCGACAGTTGAAACTGCGGTAGCAAATACACCAGCAATATATTTATATCAGAAACATGGCTTTGTTGAATATAAACGGTGGACTCCAGATCACGGTATTCCAAAAGTAGCAATGGCAATTAATTTTCCTAACTAATAATTGCTCTAAACAAAAAACATATTGTCGTTTGCTTTACCGTTCCCTTTATAAGCCCCTCAGATTATTACACTTTACAACGAAACTGTATTTATATACAGTACCTGGCTTATGATTGATAATTATTAAAGGAAATATTTATGAGAGTGATAAAAAGTATACTAATGGCGACATTTTTGCTCGCCTACTCAGTAGTCTCGAATGCAGCAGATAGCCTTGCCGTAGAATGGGCCCCATTTATCATCAATGAAGGGGTTACTGATCAGCAGCTTATTACAGCAGCAGACCAAGTTAATTCGGTGTTTTTGGCAAAGCAAGTAGGATTTATTAAACGAGAACTCATCAAAAAAAGCGCTACAGAATATGCCGATATTATCCATTGGAAAACAAAAGCAGACGCGGTTGCTGCTGGTGAAAAAGTTTTCGATTGTGTTGAATGTAATGAGTATTTCAAGTTAATGAATATGGAAGCAAGTGCTAAGGCAGGCTCAGGATTTTCTCATTATGAAATATTGAAAAAATGGCACTAATAGTAAACAAACTGACCTGTAACACGTTAAGGTATTAGGTACAATTGACACCTATGTTAAATAATCATCTATTAAAAATAAGTTTTTTGACCTGTTTAGCATTAATAGCTTTTGCGGCAAACTCAGTACTTTGTCGTTTAGCCTTGGGCAACGAAACCATTGATGCAGCTAGTTTTACCGTGGTTCGATTATTATCTGGTGCGCTTACTTTGCTGCTTATTTTAGGAATGAAGGGCAATAACAAGGGAGTGATATCAAAAGGCAGTTGGGCAGCCAGTTTTTCCTTGTTTCTTTATGCCATAACCTTTTCTTATGCTTATCTAAGTATTGATACGGGTACCGGAGCACTTATTCTGTTTGGCTCCGTTCAGCTAACAATGATACTTCTATCACTTATTGCAGGCACGCGATTACATTTTAGTGAATGGTCTGGTGTTATCATCGCTTTTATGGGGTTTATCTATCTCATTTTGCCAAATATAACTACGCCTTCAATCAACGGCTTGATACTTATGACCGTATCCGGTGTTTCATGGGGTATTTATACCTTAAAAGGGCGTAGTTCCAATAATCCGCTTATGGATACAACGTATAACTTTTTACGAACGATTCCTTTTGTGATGATACTCGCTATTTTTACGATGGAAGATATGAGTATTTCTACTGAAGGCATAATATTAGCCTTGTTATCAGGTGGTTTAACATCGGGTATAGGTTACACAATATGGTATATCGCTCTTAGAGGGTTATCTACAACCCAAGCTGCGGTTGTGCAATTACTTGTTCCCGTTATAGCGGCTGTAGGAGGTGTTCTGTTTGTATCAGAGACTATAACATTACGACTTGTTATTTCTGCTGTCATTGTACTAGGCGGTATATTAATGGTGATTTTAGGTAAATATTATTTTACTAGGAGTAGGGTAAATACCTGACAAGTATTTAATAGGGAAATAGCTCGTCGCTATCTTCCCTATAAAATATATTTAGTATGCAATTATTATATTACCTAACGCCATTTTTTGGATGGTAACGTTGCGTAACTTGGCCGTCGAGATCACTTCGATTAAATAATACCTTCCGTTCCTTTTGTTCTACAAATGTTTGCATTTGGTCGTTATAGTGAGGTGAGCTTTTATCAAGGGTTGCTGAGCCATATTGATGACCAGCCTCACTGCTGACAAGCCCATCTTCATCCCAAGCAACAAACATCATAAAGCCGTCGCCAGCTATGTTCTCTGTTTGTCCTTGTTCGTTTATTTCTTTGCCATATACCGCCCGTAGTATGTCAGGACCACCACTAATAGCTAAGTTTTGGTCGCCATGAATTAATCGCATAACATTGCCGAAGGGCACATCATACTGACCATGGAATTGAATTAACTTGGAAAACGATTGTTGAAAACTTACCGTTATCTGTTCAAGAGGTAGCTTTTTTCCTCGAGCTTTTTGAACAGGAGCCATTGTCATAACCGCCAAGGCCGCAAGTTTGTTATTTTTGTGAGTAGAATAGTTCCAGCCATGTAATGCTGTTTTTGCATCATTTTCTTCACTGCTAAGTTGTTGCGATAAATCAAGGGCCAGCCATTTATTGAGATAGCGAATTTGATTAGACTGCGGGTGATAGCTTAAATTGTATTTAACATCTTTTAGATCTTGAGCAGAAATACTGGGTAGTTCAGACATTATGCTTTCTATTTGCAAAGCACGGTTTGTAATGAAGGTCTCGATGCCCATGCTTTTTGGGAAATCGGTTGGTTTAGCGTCATCGTTGCCATCAGTCGCCATGAAAGGGGGATTGTTAGCGTTATATACTAGTCCTGTTGTTGGGTTTATTGTTTTGGGCATCATGGTGTAATCAAGGTAATCGTGCCAAATCAATGATGAAATGTCTCCTGGTAATATCTTGTCCCATTGCCATCCGTCAATTCTCTTGGGGAATTTAGCATTATAATAATGCGCGATATTTCCTTCTTTATCGGCGTAGATAAAGTTAATGCTAGGCATGGCATTTAGTTTGAGTGCAGATTCAAATTCTTGTTGATTTGATGCTTTATTGGTCGCAAACATAAACTCTAAAGTACGCACTTCATTCATGCCCGCCCATCGCGCAGCATAAAGGCCGTGTTCGGTTTGCATAGTAGGGCCGTGCTTGGATATTTTTATTTCTTTTTCAAACGTCCAGTGAAAAGGGCCTAATAATTTAACTTTTATTTTGGCTGTTTTAACCTCAAAGGTCTGCCATTGACCATCTAAGAGGTATTCATATTCATTTTCTGGGTTAACTTCCATTTTATAAAAATCAACCAGATCAGGTTTGTTTACTGTATTGGCCCAACCTAAATTTTGATTGTGGCCATGAACGATTACCGGTGCCCCAGGGAAAGTTGAACCTACCATATTCCATCCTTCTTCGCTGTGTAGACGAACTTCATACCAAGCAACTGGCCCTGTCAAAGGTTGATGGCTATTGACTAAAAGTCGAGTTAATCCATCTGAAGAACGATGGGGGGCAATGGCAATTCCCTGACTACCAATGGGTAACTGTTCGTTGGGTTGCCAAGTCAGGGCAGCGTCATCTTTTGCGAGTTCATGGGGTTCATTGGGATCTATAAGTTCTCCTAACGCCTTGTCGAAACCGTAAAACATCGGAGTTTTAAAGGTAAAACCGGCGACTATATCTTTAGCATTTACCGGTAATAAATAACGAGATACCTTGTCAGGGTGTTGTGCAGCATATACATTTATACCGTCTGCGTATGCCTGTGCAATGGCTTTAATCTTTTTAGGTACTTTGCTTTCATAATGGGCATTAACCGTGTCCCATACCCCCATAAACTGTACAACAAAGTCGGTTTTACTGGCTTTAAAGCCGTTTTCAGCTGCCAATGTCCCTCGAGTCGCTAACAACACTGTTTGTAGTGTTTCAAAGTCATCTTCACTTTGTACATAACCGAGACCAAAAGCTGTGTCGATGTCTTTCTCTCCATAAACGTGAGGTATGCCTAAATTATCCCGTAGTATTTCAACATCGTAGCTTTCAGCTTTAGTTATAAACTGTTGAAGAGGTGGCAAGGAGGGCAAGTTGAAATAAGCGAATGCAAATGCAATCAACAGAGTTATTGAAAGTATTTTAAGACTACTTTTTAAATAGTGTATTTTCATTGTAATGTTATGAGTATTTTATGTGACTATTGACAGAGTAAACAGTACGACTGGAAATTACCAGTCTGAAAATACTTGATAAGTATTTGTGTTATTGTACAAAGAGTTAATGCTCGGTCTTGTTTTACGAGCAATATAAAAAATAAGTAAAGGGTTTATCAATGAATAAAGGGTTAACAGATATCTTTGAGGCTGATTCCGTCATGAAGACGCTAGTACTTTGTATACTTACTATTGGCTCCTATTTAATCTATAAACTTTATCGTTTTTCAATTCAAATAAATAATAATACTGAATATAAAATATCTAATTTTTTTATTCGATTGTCTATTGTGCTATTTATTATTTCTTTAGGTAGTTTAATCTATGCGGTACTTAACCTACATGAGCCAGCGATATTAAAAGGCTCAATTGGCATTCATATAGTTTCATCTTTTTTTGATATTTCTTGGATAATAATGGTGCGTAATCGTATTAATTTAATTGCTGGAAGCATTAAAGGCGACAGATTGTGGTTAAACCCATTTATCACTTCAATTTTTCATGTGATTTATATGCAGCATAAAATTAATCAAGGTTTGGTTAAAAGCTAAAGCAGAAACACTCTAAACATTAGTTCTTTAACCCGTTAATAAAGGTGAACCCAATATGAAAACCGTTTTACAACTCGCATTGTTCGTTTATTTAGTTACCTTCGCTCCTGAAGGTATCGCGCAAACATCTAACCCTAATTATGATGCTGAGTTAGCTGAAAAGTTGGGGGCTGATGATTACGGGATGAAGAGTTTTATTTTAGTGATCTTAAAAACGGGCAGTAATAACTCTTCGGATAAAGAAGCTAAAAGTAATGCATTTCGTGGCCATTTTGAAAATATTAATCGTTTAGTTGATGAAAAAAAGTTAATTGTCGCGGGTCCGTTTGGTAAGAATGACAATGCTTTTAGGGGGTTATTTATTTTAGATGTTGAAACAATAAAAGAGGCCAATGTTTTGCTGCAATTAGATCCCGCGATTAAAGAAGGGTATTTAAAACCTGAACTCTATAACTGGTACGGTTCTGCGGCATTGTCTGAGTATCTAGATTCTTCAGATAAAATATGGAAAATTAACCCATAGATAAAATTATGGCATAGCTATTTATTCTTAATTAAAAAGTTTGGGGAAAGAATGAAGCGTAGACAATTTCTTAAAACATCTATTATTGCTGGTGGTGCTATAGCGGGTGTTGGTGGTGGGGCACTTCTGTTGGTCGATGAAACTAAACGGCAGGATTTAAATATTCTCTCAGCGTTAAAAAAATTAGATTATTTATCGAATAAAAAGCTCATGCAGACCGGACAATGGCAATTAAATAAAATATTTTTGCATTGTGCGCAAAGTATTGAATATTCAATGATAGGTTTTCCGGAACATAAATCTAGCTTCTTTAAGAGTACAGTAGGGGCGTTAGCTTTTTCTATATTCTCAGCTAGAGGGGAAATGACTCATGGCCTAAGTGAAGATATTCCTAGTGCTGCTCCTTTATCTAAAAATTTAGATACGATGGCAGCATTGGATTATTTAAAAACATCACTGACTAACTTTGCTAATTATAAGGGAAGCCTGGCGCCTCACTTTGCCTACGGAGAGTTAAATAAACATGAATATGAAGTAGCCCATGTGATGCATTTATATAACCATTTAATAGAAGTAAAAAGTTAGCATATTACCTCCATATAGCTGGTGCAATTTTCAGCTTTTTAGTTATTTAATAATAGTAGATATAACAATATGAAATACTTAATAATTATCACTTTACTTGTAAGCCCCTTTGTAAACGCAAATAAAAACAATGACTTTGATATGTTTATCAAAAATTTTTATGATGATTTCAGCCAAAGAAAACTTAAAAAAATATCAGAAGAAGTTTTTCATCAAGATGCTCAATTCATCTTTGGAGAACACATTATGGTTCCAGGTAGTGCCATTGAACTAGAGGCTGTTTTCATTTCAATTATTGCTTCACTGGAAAAAGATGGTTACAAAAAGTCGGTAGTTCGCCATATTAATACAAATTACACTGGTGATAATTATGTTGTATCGACAATATTTTTTGACCGGTACAAAAATAACAATGAAAAATTAGATAGTATGTGCAGCACATATTCCGCGGTAAAACTTGCCGGTGGTTGGAAAATCCTCACTTGGTTGCCTACTAAACCTCAAGAAAGTGACAGTTGTTTTAAACAATAAAGCTGAACGTTTTGCAAAAACAATGGTTAAAGTTACTGATTAATATGGATATCTACGATTGTTTGCCTAAAGGGAAGTTGTTCAAATAATTTTTTAACAAAGGAAAATATATGAGTATTACACGAATAAATAACTTTACAGCAGCAGAAAATAAAGAGTCTGAGCTTTTTGCGTTCCTACAATCTTTAACTTCATATATCACTGCTTCAACAGGTTGTTTATCCTATGAAGTCCTACAAAACAGTGAGGATAAATCAAACTTTGCTGTTATCGAAAAATGGGACTCGATTGATTCACATAAACAATCTGTAGCAAACTTCCCTCAAGAAGAAATGATGGCGGTTATGCCTTTGCTTGGTGGTGCGCCATCGGGTAATTACTTTTATTAAGGAGTTTACGATGAAAGCGAGCGTTATCACCTTTATTCTTATGTCTTTAGCCTATCAAGTAAATGCAAATGAACTTGAGATAGAAAGTGTACAAATGGCGTGTATTGATAAAAAAAATAACGTTGGTAATAGTGCTTTTAATTACCGTTATGGTGTCGAATTACTGGTCAAAAACAACAGTAAGCAGAAGATCATCTTAGTAACAAAAGTGAACTCTTTAGTAAAATTAAATGACGGGACAAAAGATCTGATCACTCTATCTTATGATGTTGCTACTCGTGGTGATTCGGTATTAATTCCCCCTACAGACAACCTTAAATTAGTTGAATTACTTCCTAATGATAAAACACTTATCTCACATCAGTTTTCAGATGAAAATTTACTGGGTGTAGTTAGCTTTGAATTGTATTCGAAAGAACTTTACGGAGGTCGTTTTAAGAATTGGCAAGGACGAATGGACTCAGTAGATGTAAGGCCAAAAATATTGTATAAATGTATAACTAAATAAATGATTTTTTTTACTAATTACTAAACGTTAATTCTTGGGTCTGAATGAGCAGGAGGGCATATGGACAGTCATGGTAAGGTTTCTATTGAATGGATTGGTGATTTGTTTATAAGTTCTACCAATGGGCCATTCAACGAAGCCGGAGTTAAAGATAGTATAGTCATAATCAAAACGTCTATTTTAAATAAAAATTTGAAATCATGGCGTAGATTGGAAATTTGGGATGAAGACACAATTAGTTCTCCTGAAGTTTTTCCTTTGATGAAAGCTACAGCTCAATGGTATAAAACTCAGGGATGTTATGCCTCAGCAATAGTGATTAAAAGTAACCTGCAAAGATATATGGTTGAAAATTTAATAAAAAGTGGCACTCCTATATTTACCGAAATAGATATAGCAATAGCATGGCTTGATGAACAGAGCCCATAAAACACTCAAAACTTTTTAGATGAAATTTCGTTAATAACCAAAGATAGTGAAAGAAAATGGTTAGAGGCGCAACTACACCACTAACAAGCCCTATGGATATTTATGGCTATAAAAAGCTTTTCAAATATTACTCAAACAGGTTAATACCTAGAGTATTCCTACAGTGTCGGGTACATGTCGTGATAAATTCGTAACCGACATTGCTTAAATTTATAAATACTTATGATTCTTAAGTGCAGAGGTAAATTTTATGATTCTCAAACAACTACGTATTAGCCGCCATCTTTCACAAGAGCAATTAGCTCAAATGTCAGGATTAAATGTTAGAACAATCCAACGCATAGAAAGTGGCCAAAATGCTAGTGTTGAGTCTTTAAAGTGCCTTGCCGCTGCACTTGATGTTGATGTATCAACCTTGAATCAGGAGAAATTTATCATGGATAAAAAATCAGAACACTGGCAAAAGTTACCCTTTATATTGAAATGTTGGTTTGTATTAAATTTTTTGAATACTCGGCCTAGCAGAGAATCCGCAAGAAGAATTGAAGTTATAGGCCATTGCAGTGGCTTTTTATTTTGTTGTTTAGGATTAATCAACGAAGCAGCGCTTGTTGGCGGATTACTCATGCTTGCCACTGCTTATTTATATCATGGGCTAAAATGGCAAGGCGATAAGTATGGTATTTGGTATGAAGATAAGTGTGAGAAAAACAATTAAAATTATTAAATAATAGAAGTTGTTGAATGTAACTAAGTTAGTTTGGCATTAAACCCTAAAACCATAGGTATTAAATATGTTTTCTTTAATAAGTATTGGGCTAGCATTCTTTGTTATTGCAGCATCTCCAGGCCCTGCAAATATTGCTAATGCGACCATTGCTATGAGTCAAGGCCGAAAGGTAAGTTTAATATATGGTGCGGGGTTATCAACTGGGTTAGTGTTTTGGGGAATAATTGCAGCAAGTGGCCTTGGTGTTATTCTTCAAAGCTCTATTTATTTGTTAATGGCTCTTAAACTATTTGGTGGTTTGTACTTGTTGAGGTTAGCGTACTTATCTGCGAAAGATGCAATGCAACCTGAGCCTGAATCGTTGTTAGTAAGTAACGATACAGAGACATCTTTAGGTTGGTTTATTAAAGGGGTTATTCTTAATATTTCTAACCCTAAAACGGTGATCGCTTGGATGGCAGCACTTTCTGTAGGACTTGGTACTAATAACAGTAGCACTTCTTTGTTGTTGGGTGTATTCGTCTGTATAGTTGTTGGCTTTGCTACCAACGCTCTGTATTCTATTGTATTTTCTTTTGGTGGAGTGATGGCTTGGTATCAAAATGCCCGTCAAATGATTAGTGGTCTAGTTTCAGGGCTATTTACATTAGCGGGGTTTGGACTGATACGTTCAGCATTTAGTCGAAGTACAGAATCCTAAAAAAATAGAGTCATACAAAGCATGAATAAAATTAACATTGCAGAAAAATTTTCGTTATTCGAATCGCACTGGACACCAAAAGTTATCGCTGAATCTAATGGCCAATTGGTCAAAATTGCGAAGGGCAGTGGTGAATTAGTTTGGCATAAACATGATAATGAAGATGAACTGTTTCTCGTCTTTAAAGGCCAGCTAACTCTTCAATTAAGAGAAGGAGACATAGTGCTTAACCCTGGTGAAATGTATGTAGTGCCTAAAGGGGTAGAACATTGTCCATTAGCTGAGCCAGATACACATTTCTTAATGGTCGAGCCCGCTTCTACGGCTCATACAGGTACCGTTGAAAGTGACCTTACCGTTTCTTCTGAAAAGCAAGAATGGATTTAATGTTTAAGTTGGTATGACATTTTATGTTGACTTAGTTCTCCATTTAAACAGATATACAAGCAAAATATAGATTAGTTGATTAACATTTTAAGACCTACTTTATTGGTGGAAGGTACATCATTACTCTGTTGTACATTTGTATTAGTCTTCATATATAATTATTCGTATAAACTATTATCGCGACAAAGGACTTTCTAGATATATAAATTGTATCGACTTTAGGTTAGTTAATGAAATACAAAGATTATTCGAACAAATTAAAGTTTTTATTGCTGTTATTATCTTTTACTTTAGTACTTGTACTATTTTCAAAAGTTGAAGCAAAAGACCAAACTCAAAACAACATCAATGTTGTTTTTATAAACCCCAGCAATGTTGGCAACCCTTATTGGGACTTTATCAGCAATACCATGGAAAAAGCCGCGTTTGACTTTGGTATGAACTTAAAGATATTAAACACTGATAGGCAAGAGCTGCATAATGCCCAACCACTTTTAGATGCCCTTAGCAGTCTAGAAAAGCCTGATTACCTAATTTATATTTATCAACAAAAGTTAGGGTTGAAACTATTAGAGTTTGCCGAAAAAAATAAAATTAAATCATTTATTTTGAATACCAGTATTAGTCAAAAAGAGCGTATGAAGGTTGGTAAACCAACTGAACATTTTAAATTTTGGATTGGTCATTCATATCCTAACTTGGCTGACGTATCATACCAATTATCACAAGAAACCTACCGTCTCGCTAAAAGTAAGTTGTTGTCAGAAAAAAATAAAAATATTTATAGCGTCGTATTGAGTGGCTCACGAGATACTGATGTATCGAAGCAATGGAATGATGGTGCTTACCTTAGTAGTGAAGAAAATGATGATTACCATATAAAGCAGATTGTCTATACCGATTTTAAAGTTAAGAAAGGGTATGACCAAATCAAAAGGTTGCTTATTCGTTATCCTGAAGTTTCGGTGTTTATGTCTGTAGATGAGAATGTGGCAATGTCAGCGATTAAAGCATCACAAGAAATAGGTCGCAAGCCTGGTGAAGACATATTTATTGCCTGTTCTGCAGCGCTACAACCAGCTTTAGATATGGTAGAAAAAAAGAAATTAATCGCTTCATATGCTCTGAGTATTTGGTCAGGTGTATATTCAATAGTTTATCTCAACGATTACCATAAGGGCTTAGTTCCATCTCAAAATGAGCTTACATATAACTATTCTGATACTATTATTTCACCTGATGAAATTTCAATTTACCGTAAAATCATGTCGAAAAATTTGTGGCAAAACATTGATTACCAGTATTTTTCATTGAATAATCAACTGACTTCTACGGAATACGATTTCAGCGCACAAGCATTTGAGCGTGCTCTACAATCAGCGGAATCTAATTTATCAAAATAGATTAAATGACTAATGGAAAAATTATTATCTATTAAATAAAGAGAATAAGGAGGACTAGCGTTTGACTGCGACTGCGATTTAACTTTATTCTTTTGGTATTAGTAGCTAAATCTGAAACCTTGCCACGCATTCAAGATGAAGCTTTGTGCAAGTATTAACTATTCAAAAATGGAACTTTATGAAAACAATACCTTATTTCCTCGCTGGCATGATCATATTAGCTTTAATATTTGCGGTGACTCCTGCTAAATCAATGTTTAATTTGGCGGTATCAGCTGAACAAAAGTTAGCAGGTTTAATCGTCAAAACAATTAAAATAACTGAGGGAGAGGTTTCATATCTAGAAGGAGGCTCAGGAGAGACCCTCCTTTTGTTACATGGTTTTGGCGCAAATAAAGATAATTGGAATCGCATGGCTATGCACTTATCTTCTGACTATCACATAATAGCTCCAGATCTACCTGGCTTTGGGGATAGCTTTAAAAATCCAGATCTGGATTATGATGTTCCTGCTCAATCAAGGCGACTTAATGAATTGATTAGTGCATTAGGATTATCTCAATTTCATTTAGCCGGTAATTCCATGGGGGGGTATATAGGCGGTAATTATGCAGCAGACTTTCCTGAGCGAATCATTAGTTTATGGCTACTAGACCCTTTGGGAGTTTCATCTGCTCCAGACAGTGAAATGTTTACTATGATCAGTGAAAAACAACGACCAGCTGTATTGGCAAGTAATCGGGATGAATATACCAACTTACTTTCTTTTGTTTTTCACCAACCACCGTTTATGCCAGACTTTATCATTGATGAACTTTCCAACCAGGCTACAGCCAATTTTTCATTGAATGAAAAAATCTTTGAAGATATTCATCATTCAGCCGATTTTAAAGTCAATTTTACTTCGCCTTTAGATACTCAATTAAAAGGATTCTCTAAGCCTGTATTAATCACATGGGGAGATAAAGATAGAGTTTTACACTCACAAGGAGCAAGTGAATTAGCGGCTATTATACCAAACACACAAATTCACCTGATGAAGAATATAGGACATCTACCGATGTTAGAGGCCCCTAAAGAAACTGCCCAACAGTTTATTAAATTTGATGAAGCGAAATGACCATATCTCATGCAACTTATAGTAACTAAGAGGAACTTCGTATAATATTTGAACTAATGGATGTCGGCTGCTTAAAACCTAATAAAAAGAAATGATTATGAAACAAAAATTCGCATTAAACTCAATTTTGACTATTTTACTTTATCCATTTACAACAACTGTGGCGGCAAATTCAACAGCAAACGAATTTGATAAAAACTTAATCCCTAAAGTTCAGGTCGTAGGTAAGCGTTATGATCCTCAAACTATTGAGCAACGCATGGCTCATTTCACTGTGCCGGGTATTAGTATTGCTGTTGTAAATAATGGTCAATTGGTGTGGGCTAAAGGGTACGGTATTGCCAATAATAATACTAAACAAATAGTTACTAAAGACACTCTATTTCAAGCAGGATCAATAAGTAAGCCCATTGCAGCATTAGCCGCATTAAAACTGGTTCAAGAACAGGAAGTTGATTTGGATGTTGATGTGAATAACTATTTAACATCATGGAAAATACCTAAATCAACATTTACTGAACAACAACCGGTTACACTTCGCCATTTATTAACACATACAGCAGGCACTACAGTACACGGATTTCCAGGTTATCAGCAGGGAGAAGCATTGCCGAGTGACGCTGATGTGTTGAATGGCCAAGGCAATACGCCAAAAGTGATTGTTAATCAACTTCCCGGTAGCAATTGGCGCTACTCCGGTGGTGGGTATACGGTAATGGAGCAGTTAGTTACTGATTTAACCAAACTTCCTTTTGATAAATACCTAAGTGATGCCATTCTTAAACCTTTAAATATGCACAGTAGTACCTTTGAACAGCCATTAGGAAAATCTAAATGGTCTATTGCCAGTGCTGCTTTTGATGGTAAAGGTCAGCAAATAGCTGGTAATTGGAATAATTATCCAGAGCAAGCTGCAGCGGGCTTGTGGACAACGCCCAGTGATCTTGCTAATTACATGACCGCTATTCAAGCTTCTCGAAAAGGGGCAAAGCAAAGTGTCCTTAATAAAGACATTGTAGATAAAATGCTAACCGTTCACTTAGGTGATTGGGGACTCGGTCCTAATTTAAGCAAACATGATAAAGGATTAGTGTTTTCACATGGTGGAAAAAATGCTGGTTTTACCAATGACTTCTCAGCATACGTAGATAGCGGTGATGGTATCGTTATTATGGCAAATGGAGATAACGCTGGGCCGTTAATTGATGAATTGAAAGTCGCCATATCTAAACAATATCATTGGGACTTAGCGAGCCCAACATTAATCACGCCTAAAAAACTATTACCCTCTATACAGTCGAGTATTTCTGGGGGCTATATATTTGAGCAAGATCAAAATTACACAATTGATATATCAATAAATAAAGATAATATCGAAGTACATGATCATGGCAGAGATTTAAAAATACCTTTTATAGCTAGTGGTGAAGATATCATCACCAATTTAATCAGTGGTTCAAAAATAAAATTTAAAACTGATAATGAAGGCAATATTAATGGCTTAACTTGGGCGGGACGCTTTAATTTTACAAAAGCCATAGATTGATACAAACCTAATTAGAATTCA
>MAAC01008260.1_pt1 | contig 14347 bp, 15 predicted proteins | sample 1115981 | NCBI WGS metagenome assembly MAAC01 (sample SAMN04961126, study PRJNA320927) | seawater metagenome | isolation source: sample BD02T64 sea water enriched with oil for 64 days | place: USA:Gulf of Mexico | collected 2013-07-27 | reverse complement strand
CCAACCATGCTAAATTCAGCCGTATATTGCAGTGCTCTGCGCTTGAGTGTCGTTCATTAATTAAGAGAAGTTATGTCTAAAGGTAGTGTAAAGCATTCAATTTATACCATTCCAAATATTCTAACAATGATGCGGATACTGGCCATCCCTGTCATTGTACTTGTGTATTATTTGCCCTTTGAGTGGAAGTATCTCGCAGCTGCAGCGTTATTCGCGGGAGCCGCGTTTACCGACTGGCTTGACGGCTACTTGGCAAGGAAGTGGGAGCAAAGCAGTGCTCTAGGAGCCTTTCTAGACCCTGTAGCGGACAAACTTATGGTTGCCGTGGCTCTTGTCTTGTTGGTTGAATCCCATGCAAGTGCCTGGCTTGCGGTCCCTGCATTGGTCATTATAAGTAGAGAAATTACAATATCAGCCCTTCGGGAGTGGATGGCCGAGGTCGGTAAGCGGGCCAGCGTCTCGGTATCAAATGTCGGTAAGGTTAAAACCTTTGCTCAAATGACAGCAATTACAGGGTTGCTGGCTAGACCGCCTAGTTTTGAAGACCCGATTGTCATATTAGCGTACGGCATCTTATACATCGCCACGGGGCTTACTTTATGGTCGATGGTTGTGTATTTGCGAGCTGCGTGGCCTATTTTAAAAGAAGCGTAATGTAAGTCGTGAATTTAAAACAACTATTTGATGTTTAATGGAAAATTCCAGTTGACTCTCACCGTTACAAATGTAGAATACGACTCCCATCAAGCACTGCTTGAAAAGAATAGAGCGGGAATAGCTCAGTTGGTAGAGCACAACCTTGCCAAGGTTGGGGTCGCGAGTTCGAGTCTCGTTTCCCGCTCCAAGTTTTAGTTAGAAGCCTCGTGGCACAGGTTAGAAGGCGCGATAGCAAAGCGGTTATGCACTGGATTGCAAATCCACGTAGGCCGGTTCGACTCCGGCTCGCGCCTCCATTTTTATGTAAGCCCATCTATATGCCCGGATGGCGAAATTGGTAGACGCACAAGACTTAAAATCTTGCGGTGGCAACACCGTGCCGGTTCGATTCCGGCTCCGGGCACCATATCTTAGTTTCAAGATATCTCATCTAGTTTCAAACCCTTTTAAAATCTACAGCGTTGGTCACAATCAAACCCTCCAAAGATTCACCCAAATTCCGGCCTAGACGATAGATTTTGAAAGTGCCTTGATTCGCCTCACAGTGTTAAGTAGAGGTCCTTTAGCGGATGTGATGCTGTCCGGTTTGAGCGTTAGGCAGAGTAGAAAATCTAACTTTTCATTATGCGCGTCATGAGGCTATCACTCGTTTGGCTTCAAAATTAGAAGTATTGGAATTAGTCCTTTAACTATCACCTTTCTAGTCTAGCCGTGACTTGATCGCTTGGACTTTTTCAAATCCTCTACTACCAAAATAAAAGGCGTATGTTGTGCCAAGCAATACCGTTAGTAGTTGCTGCCAAGGTGCAACGAGTGCTGCTCTTTCGACGTCTAATATAAATATTGTTAAGTAGGCCAGTAGAACGGTGGATAGGGTTAGAAAGGCCAGCGCTAGAGGTCGTATATTTTTAGACAGCCAGCTGTCTGAGGTCATATCGTTGGCGTGTCGTTGGGTTATTTCGTTGTCGAATTTCGCAACCGCATCCAGCTGGTTTTTTTCGAATTTATTGAGTTCCTTTTCGAGTGCAATTTTAAGCGTTGCCCTTTCTTCATCGGAAGTCACTAAATCGTCTATCGCCTTTCCAGCTGATGTTATAACGTCTGAAACGCCTGATGAGAACAGATCGGTAAACCAAGACATATTTTTTCCCCTTTTTTTATATTTGTATTAAGCGGGCTAGGAAACTTAGTTAATTATACTAACTATAATTTCTGTGAACTGCTATCACAATCTTAGGGCTCGGCTTTATGGGGGTTAATGTAGATAATACTGGTCAGTTAATGATTGTTAATTTGGTTGGTAGTTATTGGGTCATTAAATTGAGGGGGGTGGGCAGTATGGCGTAGGGGGTTGGGGTGTTAGAAAGGCTAGGAAAATACGTATTTTCCTAGCCAGCTGGTTAGCTATCGAAGGGTTATTGCGTGTAAATATCCGGCACTCAATCGGTACCCCTCTGAGATATAAAGAACCTGGTCAGCTGATAGTGATAGGCTGCCAGGGATAGGGTAATACCATAGCTCTTCATGAGTTTCTCGGGATATGGCATGAACACCGATATCACTGGATAGAAAGATCATGTTATCAGTAGCGATGATATTTCGGTGAAAGGATTCGACATCTGGGTCACTGGGTTCCCAGCTCCAAACAACGTCACCGGTAGCTTCATCCAATGCTTCCAATCTTAGAGGGGTATTTGAGGCGGCAAAAACTTTACCCTCCACCAGAGCGGGGTGTGTTAAATACTGGCTTTCGGACTTCCACGCGACAACGCCATCAGTTAAATCAAAACTGATTAAGCTACGCTCACGATAACCTTCTGCACTAGCGCTAGCTCTTCCGCTAAAATTATCCCCGGAGAAAGAAATTACGTTATTCAGAGAGCCTCGAATGGTTGCCCCAATATGTGAGTAACCGGTTTCATCAGGGTCAGGGTCTTCGATAGTTTGTAATAAGGAGCCGTCAGTTGGGCTCAGAACATTTAGTGATGTCCCGGAGTATTGGTAGATACCGTCACTGTCCACTGCGGGAGTAAACATATCATTATCACCGTAACTGTCCGATTCCCACATATAGGTTCCGATACTGTCAAACGCAGAAACCTTGCCACCATAATAGCCTGTGTTGGCGTAGGCTATGCCTTCAAAAACAGTGGGTGAGAGATATTGAGGCCATTGGGAGCTGAAAGGTGTGTAGGAAAGTACTTCGCCTGTAACTGCGTCAAATACCCACATAAAAGTATCATCGTGGCCAGAGGTTGATATGTAAACTTTTCCCTCTGATACGCTAGGTTGGTTCAATTGCGCGACTGCGCCAAAATTATACTCCCATATTGAGCTACCGTCGGCTTCATCTAGGGCGTGAAGCTTTTGCTCTCGGAAATAGTCATCCTCTGAAACATATACAATACCATTAGCAATAATGGCCGGGCTGATATCGGGGCTTACTCCTTCATCTTTGTTGGGGCGCTCCCATTCCCAGAGTGGGGCGAATTTAGTTGCATCCAAAGTTACTGGAACATGACCCGTATGAAGATTATTACCCTGAAAGGTCTCCCAATCAGGTAAAATTGGCTTACAACCTTGTGTTAACAGAAGCGAACCTAAAGCGATTGCTTGTATAACGTTCCTCGTCATTATTATTATCCTTTTTATTGGTGTAAATCGGGGAATATATTACGCAAAATTAGTTATGATCACTAGATAATTATTTGCAACGGTAAAAAATAATTGGTGAGCCTCCAGCTCTTGAAGTTATCACCTTTAAGGGGCGAGTATTGAGCCAAATATCCAAATATCCAAATATCCAAATGGCGTATTCTATCTTGCTGCCTTTTATTTACAGGCGGCAGTAGTACGCAGTTTGATTTATTAAGAGGTGTTTAGTAATGGGAAGTACTTATCAGTCCCTATTTGAAAAAGGGCTAATTAAAAGCCCCCCGAAGTTCTTGGACACCGCCATTCAATATGAAGTGGTAATGGGTTCTATAGCATACGGTGTGGCGACTGACGCTTCGGATATGGATGTGTATGGTTTTGCTATCCCTCCGCGAGACTATGTTTTTCCTCATCTTAGAGGAGAGATAGCAGGGTTTGATGAACCGGGTGTACAGTTCAATCAATTTCAACAGCATCACATAATCGATAAGAGCGCTATGGGTGGTATGGGACGTGAATATGATATGACGTTCTATTCCATCATTAAATATTTCCGATTATTGATGGATAACAATCCTAATATTATCGATTCGTTATTTGTACCTCGAAACTGTGTCTTATATTCGACGCAAGTAGGGGAAATGGTGAGAGAAAATCGCCATATCTTTTTGCACAAAGGGTGCTGGGCAAAGTTTAAGGGTTATGCGTACTCCCAGGTACACAAAATGAAAACGAAGGAACCTATTGGTAAGCGTAAAGACACGATTGCTGAATATGGTTATGATGTGAAATTTGCTTATCATGTGGTGAGACTACTTAATGAAGCCGAGCAAATATTGACGGAAAAGGATTTGGATTTGCTTCGTAATAAGGAGCAACTAAAAGCTATTCGTCGCGGTGATTGGAGCCAGGAACAAGTTGAAGAGTATTTTGTATCAAAAGAACGAGAGCTTGAAACTCTGTACTCAAAAAGCACGTTACCTGCTAAACCTGATAAAGATAAGATCAAGGTTTTGTTGTTGGAGTGTCTTGAGCATGCTTATGGCAGCTTGGATAAGTGTGTAGTGGTCGAGGATGAGGCCGTCAGGGCATTGGGGCAAATACAGGCAATATTGGATAATTTGAAAAAGATATAAAGATACTTCTGGCGGTAGAGTCGGGGTGTGATGGATAAGGTTCTGCTAGAAAATACAGGTAAAGAATATTATGACGATGACGTTACAACAGATTTCCGATCGATTAGAGCTCCAAGATCTCGTGACTCGATATTCTCACATCATTGATCAGGGAGATTATGATGACCTCATTGATATTTTTACTCGTGATGCGTGGATAGATTACACGGCCATGGGTGGTGTTAAAGGCAACCTTGAAGATGTTGTCAGCTTTCTAAAAAAGGTGATGCCAGGGTTCTCAAATACGCAGCACATGGTTTCAAATTACATGTTTGATATAAGTGGTGATGAGGCGACGGGAAGAGTCATGTGTTTTAATCCTATGGAGCGGAGCGTGGAGGGTGAAGAGAAGCCTGTGTTTTTTCTTGGGTTTTGGTATGTAGATGAATATTGTCGAACAAGCTCTGGTTGGCGCATAAAGAAGAGGATTGAGGAAAAGAGTTATCATTTTACGCCATAGTTTTTCTGCCTTTTTTTACTATGTTGTTTTTTCTTCTAGTCTTTGCCATAATCTCTTTCTAGGCGCGAAGGGGCGCCTACCCGCCAAGAGGATCTCTTATTTTAGGTTAGAAAAACATTACCTTAAAATTCTGAATAATTGTTATGCGGGAAACAATAGACTATTTAGGATTCTATTTATGTTATCCCCTGTAGAAGAACTTAAGATCCAAGCAAAACGATTGCTTAAAGAGCCATCTTTTAAGGCTGAGTTACGCGTACTTAGTAAAAATCGTAGCCCTCAACTAAAACATTCCCAGCTATTTATTGCTCGTCATTATGGTTTTCGTGATTGGGAGCATGCGCGTTTAATACTTTCTTGCGAGGGTTATATGCCTGGCGCGGATTGCGGAATAACCGCGTCCTGCGCGCCCCACAGCGCCAGTACCGGCACGCCCTGCTCGCGCAGCTCCCGCATATCCTCAGCGGCATCGTTGCTCAGAAGGTGTCCGATCGCCGAGACAATCGCCGGGTGCAGCCCGCGGCGCCGGCAATCCGCGTAATATTGCTCAGTACTGTCGAGCAATCCGCGGCGCTTGTGGTCCCGCGCTGCCCGGCGCATCACCTGCGGGCCGGTCAGATATTGCAGCCAACGCGCCGGATACCCACCTCTGAAAATCAGCCTGTCCAGCGCCCCGGTTGTCACCCCAAAGCCGGCAGGTGTCACCAGGATCAGCCGCTCCACCCGGGAAGGGTCTTCGGCGGCAAAGGCGGTGGCGACCTGCCCGCCCATGGAATATCCCAGCAGGGTGATATCGCCCTCCACCGCCTGGTCCTGCAGCAAGTCGCGCAGCTGGCGCAGATACAGTGCCCGGTCGTGTGGTGCGTGCACACTGGCGGAATAGCCCCGGCCGTAATGATCATAGCTCAGCACCCGGAACCCCATCCGGGTCAGACCCTCAATGGTGCCGGCCCAGACATGGGAAGGGGTGGTCAGCCCGTGTACACAGACCGCGACGGGACCACGTGTTGGCCCATGCCACTGATAATGGGTATCGCCGTCGCTGAGGCTGGCAAAGCGGCCCGGCGCCTGGAGCGTATCTGGCAAGGCGCGGCAGCGCTCCATCACAAAGGGCGCAGCCGCCAGAACCGCCAGAAGCAGAAAGAGGGTCAGCCAGATCATGCCCCTGCCCCCTGCGCCGCCCCCCGCACGTCTCCCCCGCCCTGGCGGCGCCATTGTTGCAGGATATAGCGGCTGGTCATCAGGTCGAGATGGCCACCGCCGCCGTTTTTAAACAGGGTGATCTCATCGTCATTGCGGCGGGTGAAGTTCCCGGAAGGAAGGTCATAAAAATCGGCCACCACGTCGTCACGGCTTATCACGCCCTCGGCCAGCGGCGTTCTGAATTCGCCGATATGATCCAGCACCGTATCGCGGCTGTCGACAAACAGGCGGGCGCAGCGCAGCGCCTCATCATCGGCTTCGCGCATATCAGGGCGATAGGCGCCGATCAGGTCCACATGTTGTCCCGGCTGCAACCAGGCGCCGCGCAACAGGGGCTCGGTGCTCATGGTCGCCGAGCTGATGATATCGGCCTCACCCACCGTTCGCTCCAGGTTCGAGACGACAGTGGTATTGTCGAAGGCATTGGCAAGCGTTTCTGCGCCGGCGGGGCTGCGGTTCCAGACGGTGAACTGCGCCTGGGGAAACGCGGCGCCATAGGCCTGGCGCAGGGAATGAGCCACGGTGCCCGCACCGAGGATCAGGATGCGTTTGCTGTCAGGGCGCGCCAGTTTCAGCGCCGCCAGCAGGCTGTCACCAGCGGTTTTCCATTTGGTCACCAGGTGAAAATCCACCAACGCCTCAAGGCTGCCGTCGGCATCAGAATAGAGGTTCACACCCCCATTGATTGTCGGCACTTCGCTGCCCTTGTTGCCAGGGAAAATAGTGGCGCTTTTCACAGCAATACCAAGGCCGTCAATCCAGGCCGAACGCGACAGCAAGGTGTCTTTGCCGCGATAAAGAAAGGTGTCGTCGAGCGTGGCGCGGGGCAGCGCATGTCCGGCCTCAAGCGCCTCTGTGAGACCACGCCAGTCCAGCAGCGCTTCGCCGCCGGCAAAAGGAATAATGTCAAAACTCATGGTCGTGCTTCACTTTCGCTGAGCAGGCCCTCGGCCACCAGGCGCGCGGCCCAACCTTCGGGCGAGGTAAACAGATGGGTCTGCCAGCCGCGCGCAGCGGCGGTGTCGAGGTTTTCCTGGCGATCGTCCGCAAACAGCATGTTCTGCGGAGTGACGCCGCAATCCTCTTCCAGCATCTGATAGATCTGCACATGCGGTTTTACGCAGCCCATGTAGCCCGAAACATAGCGCCGGTCGAATTCCGCCAGCACCGGATATTCTTTTTGGGCGATTTCAAAGGTGCCGATGCCAAAATTGGACAGGGCGAACACCGGAATGCCGCGCTGGCGCAGCGCGCGCAGAAGCTGCGCCGAATGGGGGATCGCCGGCTGCGCCAGCTCAAGCCAGTTGTCGTGCCACATGCGGATTTCCGCAGCGAATTCCGGGAACCTGTCGGCGGCGTCATAGATCGTCTGTTTGAAATCATGGCCCTGGTCGACCAGGTCATTCACCGCGTGCAGGTCGGTTGTCGCGAATAATTCGCGCCGCCGCGCTTCACCGATCCTCGCGTCGAACCAGCGTTCGGGATGCCATTCGATCAGGACATTGCCGATGTCAAAAATTACCGCTTCAATCATCTTAGTCAAATCCTTTGCCTTGCCAAAAAACCGCCTGTATCAGCCGGCGGACCGGCGTCCCGGCCGGTTGGGCACCTGTTTATGCAGTAATTCCCGCCAGACAGAGACCAACCCCGATCCGACCACCAGCGTAGAGCCGATCCAGACGTTTGTCGTGGGCCAATCTGCAAAAAACAGCACGCCCCAGAGCATCGCCAGCGGCAGCGCAACATATTCAAACGGCGCCACCAGCCCGGCTTCGCAGAGCCGGTAGGCCTGACCGATCAGATAACCGCCAAAACTACCGGCAACGCCGAGCAGGGCGATGACAAGGTAATCACTCTGCGCCGGCCAGATCCAGGCCCGGAAGATGAAATCCAGTGCCGCATTGTCGCCGGTGGCAAAGCGCCCGTCACCCAGCATCAGCCCGACCAGTGCACTGACAAGTGTGAAGCCCAGCAGTGGATAAAACGACAGCGCCGCGCCGCGTTCAGAGCCACCCGCGCGGCGGGTCAGCGTATGCGCTGTGGCATAACCAAAGGCGGCCGCCAGTGGCAGCAGTGAGGTGAGCTGAAACGCATCCGCGCCCGGGCGCACGATGATCAGAACCCCGAAGAAACCGGTCGCCACCGCCGCCCAGCGCCAGGGACCCACTTTTTCGCGCAGAAACAGCACCGACATTGCGGTCACAATCAGCGGAGTGGCAAAAGAGATCGCCACCGCATTGGCCAGCGGCATCACCGCAAGCCCGGTAAATAGCATCAGGCTGGCAAAGACCAACGCCAGACTGCGCAATCCGTGCAGCCGTAGTTTTGAAGTGCGCAGCACATGCAGCCCGCCTTCCAGCGGCACGATGAACCCAAACAGAACCGTCAGCGCGATGAGCGAGCGCAGAAACACAATTTCATAAAGCGGGTAGTCGCCCGACAGCAGTTTGACGATCAGATCAATGATGGAAAAACACAGGGCCGCGCCGACGGCGGCCAGCAGGCCCGCCGGGTTTATTCTGACCTGCGTCAGTGATGACATAGTACCATCCGCTCGCTGGGGTTTCGTTGACTGATCAGTGACGCAATTTGCCCGCCAGAGCAAACATAAGCGCACTGAAAAACTGTTTGAAAAGCGCTCAGATTACTGCAGCCGCACATTTTCGCTCAGGTTTGTCACTGCGACAGCATATGCTCTGCGCGATCCGGTAGCGCCAGCAAGAGGCTCTGGCCGTCATCCGGTCGGGGCAAAAGAAATCGGCGACGGGCCGTTGCGCAACCTGTCGCCGGGTTTTCGCTATGCTTTCTCATCAAAATCCCGGTCAGGTTCAAAGAACCACTCATAGCCCTTAAGCATATATTGCCAGTACAAAAATGGCAGACCGAGCGTTTTACAATACCACATCATACGGGATTCCCGGTGTGGGGTGGTGAGCATTGGCAAAGTTGGCGTTACCTTCCCACCGTAAACAAATTCCGCCATAATGACCTTGCCCCGCGCCGTAATCAGCGGACAAGAGCCATAGCCGTAGTAGTTTTTCTCAACCGGCTTGCCAGAGATCAGGTTCTTGATGTTTCTGACCACCACAGGCGCTTGTTTGCGGACCGCTGCGGCGGTTTTTGCATTTGCAGTTGCGCTGGCATCACCAAGACCAAAAACGTTGCTATAGGTCACATGCTGCAGTGTTTCACTGTCAACATCCACATAACCGGCCGCATTGGAGATCGGCGCATTCTGAAGAAATTCGGGCGTCTTCTGGTGCGGCGTGACGTGGATCATATCGAAATCCATTTCTTTGACCGCCCCCTTGTCCTCACCGTCCACAACTTCAAATGTTGCCTTTTGGGCGGCCCCGTCGATCTTGATGAGTTTGTGCAGCAGGCTGCGTTTGATACCGTATCTGTCCGCGACTTTTGTCAACTGCCGGGCAAAATATGGTACACCAAAGATGCCTGGGGCAGGGTTGGTGAAGTGAATATCGCACTGGTCCAATATCCCTTTCCGCTTCAGATGGTCGGCAGCAAGATATGCGATTTTTTGCGGGGCGCCCGGGCATTTGAATGGCAAAGGTGCCTGGGTGAAAATCGCCGTATCCCCCGCCTGAAGCGCCTGGATGCAGCTCCAGGTATATTCGGCGTAATCCGGAGAGTAATTGCTGCACACACCATTTTTGCCAATGGTTTCCCGCAAGCCTTCGATTGCATCCCAGTCCAGAACAAGACCGGGGCAAACCACCAGGTAGTCATATCCGATTTTTTCACCGTTCATTAAAGTGACCCGATTGCTGTCCGGATCAACCTTTCTCACCGCCTGGGCCACCAGCTTAACCCCTTTGGGAATCAGGCTTTTCAGCGGGCGGAAGGTCTTTTCGAGCGCATAGCTTCCGCCACCGACCAGTGTCAGCGCCGGTTGATAAAAATGATTTTTGGCGGGGTCCAGAATTGTGATCGCCAGATCATGACCTTCGGAGTGACGGCGCAGGCTTGCAGCCACGCTGATACCAGCAGCCCCGCCACCGATGATAACTATTTTTGTCGCTGACATGATCAAATTCCTTAGTTTTTTGCTTTAGCCGCGCACCGGTGGCGACAGGCCGGATTGCACGCCCGTCCTGGCGAAACCTGTGTAAAAATCGTGGTATGAACGCGCAGGTGGGGTTACAGCCGACCCATCAGTTTAAAGAACCGGTCCTTACTGTCATGGGGCCAGTAATCCTGTTTTTTATAGTATTCTTCGACAACCGGCAGATCGTCTGAGAATTTCAGCCAGTCCTGCTGAGTCGATGTGAATATGTGAATGTCCGGCTTCACGGCATTTTTGTCGTCCAAAGATCCGATACGCAGCAGAACAATGGCATCACCCGCGCCTGAATAGTGGCTCCAGAGCGCTGTTTTGCAGGTCTGGCAACGAACGATATTCTGCCCGCCTCCGCTGTTCGTCGGAACCGCGACTGTCTCGGTTTCCCCTTCGAGCAATTTCACAAAATGCGTTTCGACAAATGCATTTAATGCAAATGCGGAACCCGATTCCCGCTGGCAATAGGTGCAATGACAAACATGGGTAAACAGGGGGGTGTTCTCCAGTTGATATCTCACACTGCCACAGGCGCATTTTCCGCTTAGCGGCGTGAATTCTTCAATCTTCGTCATGTTCGGCTTCTCTCATTTGCATTTCGAATTGGGACGCCCCAAATTCCAGACTTCGGGCTTTTTTCTCAACGATACCGGTTCGTTGGATCAGGCCCGCAGAACCTCACCTTTGCGAAACCGACACACACCGGGCTGAGGTGAATACCCTGCGGCCAGGATGGCACTTTTCAGTCACGCAGGCGGGCACAGGGTCATGGCCCGGTCAGACGACAACCCTGCACCTGCTATATTAGGAGAGAGGCGACTTATTAAAAAATTGATTTTGGAAATACTATTTATGTAATTTACGAATGAATTCGCAGCCGCCAACTGTTCGCCAGATCCGGCGATGTCGGACCCGATATCTGTCATGCGGGATTTGGCGAACAGCCAAACTGAATCCGGAGACTGTGTTTACACCGCCGGGCCAGGTGCCGCCCTGAGATCAGCCCCGGGCGGCGGCGCGCACTTCGCGTTCCAACGCCTCGAGAAAACGCGAGCGGTCGGTTTTGGAAAACGCCGGGCCGCCGCCCTGTCGAAACGGATCCGCCGCGCGCAGATCCGCCATCAGGTCGCGGGTGGCCAGCACATTGCCGATATTGGCCTGGGTCAGCGCTTCACCGTTGTGTTTAAGCACGCGGGCGCCGGCTTCGACACATTTGGCGGCCAGCGGGATATCACTGGTCACCACCACATCGCCTGGTCCGGCCCGGTCGGCGATCCACATGTCGGCCACGTCGGGGCCGTCAGGCACAAACACCATCTCGACCAGCGGGTTAGCAGAAGGGCGAAGACCGCCATTGCAGACCAGAAACATTTTTAAGCCGTGCCGGGTGGCGACTTTTTCCGCCTCGGCTTTCACCGGGCAGGCATCGGCATCGATATAGATCACGCCGCGCCCCCGGTGGATTTTTTGCCGGCGGCATTGGAGCCCGTGGTTTTGGCGCTTGCTGCCGCAGTGTTGGCCGCCGCTTTGCTGTCCGCTGCTTCGACCACTCGTATCGGGGCATCCGCCCGACGTTCCACTTTGAACTCCTGCGGGATCGGCATCCGGTTGAACGCGTCCAGGCCGGCGATCTTATAGGCCTCGGCCAGGGTGGGGTAGTTGAATGTATTTTCAACGAAATAATCCACCGTGCCTTTGAGGTTCAGCACCGCCTGGGCGATGTGGATCAGCTCCGTCGCACCTTCGCCGACGATCTGCACCCCGAGCAGGCGGCGGGTTTTCAGGCTGACCAGCATTTTCAGCATGCCATGTTCCAGCCCCATAATATGGCCGCGCGACGTTTCCCGGAAACGGGCAATGCCGACCTCATAGGGAATTTCGCGGCGCTGGCACTCTTCTTCGGACATGCCGCAAGTGGACATTTCCGGCACCGAATAGATGCCATAGGGAAACCAGGGGCTTTCTTTCAGCGTCGGCGTTTCCAGCGCGTGGCAGGCGGCAATGCGCCCCTGCTGCAGCGAGGTGGAGGCCAGCGAGGGATGTCCGATTACATCACCTGCCGCATAGATATAGGGCACTGTGGTCTGATAGCTCTTGCGGTCGACTTCAATACGGCCCCGGTGGTCGGTGTTCACGCCGACAGCATCAAGGTTCAGCGACGCGGTGGCGCCGAGGCGCCCGGCAGCAAACAGCAGCATCTCGGCGCGGATATGGCGGCCATTGGCCAGCGAAACCTCAACAAACTCGCCTTTGTCTTCCACCTTTTCGACTTTGGACCCCAGCCGCAGATCAACGCCGTTTTCGCGGATCTGGTGGGTGAAATCCGAAATCAGCTGCCGGTCAATGAAGTCCAGAAACGTATCGCGCGGCTCGATCAGGGTGACTTTAACGTCAAGCGCGGCAAACATAGTGGCATATTCCACGCCGATCACGCCAGCACCGACCACGATCAGGGAGCGCGGGATCTGGTCCATCTCAAGGAACTCATCGCCATCCAGGATGGAGGTGCCATTGAAGGGGATTGTGGCCGGGCGATAGGTTTTGGTGCCGGTGGAAATCAGAAAACGCGCGGCGGTGATGCAGCGGATCTCGCCTTTATCAGAGGTGACCTCGACCTCATTGGCGCCGGTAAAGCACGCCTGCCCCATCAGCGTTTCCACATGGTTGCGGGCGAACTGGTGCTCCAGCACGTCGACCTCATGGTCCAGCGTCATATGCAGCCGCGCCTTGAGATCCTCGGCGCCGATCTGTTCACGCGCCCGGTAGGAACGGCCATAAAACGAACGCTCGCGCCAGCCCGACAGGTTCAGCACCGTTTCGCGCAGGGTCTTGGACGGGATGGTGCCGGTATGCACCGAGACACCCCCCAGCCGTTCCTGGCGGTCGATCACCAGAACCCGGCGTTGCAGCTTGCCGGCCTGGATCGCGGCCGAGCGTCCGGCCGGGCCGGAGCCGATCACAATCAGATCATAGTCAAAACTGGAATTGTTCATAATTACACCGCGTACAAAGCATCGGCATGGAAGGCGACATGCTCTTCCATGAAGGTGGAGATGAAGAAATAGCTGTGATCATACCCCGGCTGCATGCGGAAGATGGCCTGCTGCCGGCGGGCGGCGATGGCCTGGGCCAGGGTTTCCGGACGCAGCAGATCGAGGAACTGATCCTTAGTGCCGGTGTCAATCAGCATTGGCCCGTCAAATCCAGTCTGCGCCATCAGCAGCGAGGCGTCATGCAGCGCCCAGGCGGCTTCATCGTCGCCCAGATAGGCGGTGAGTTGCTTGCTGCCCCAGTCAGAGGCAGAGGGGTTGCAGATCGGCGCAAAGGCCGACACCGAGGCAAAGCGCCCCGGCAGCCGCATCGCCAGCGTCAGCGCCCCGTGCCCGCCCATGGAATGGCCGGTGATGGCCTGGCGTGCCTGTTCCAGCGGGAAGTTTTCAAACAGCAGCGCCGGCAGCTCTTCGGCAATATAGTCCCACATCTGATAATGCGGTTTCCACGGGTCCTGGCTGGCGTTGAGATAGAACCCGGCGCCCTGACCGAGATCATAGGCTGCGTCATCCGCAACCCCTTCGCCGCGCGGCGAGGTGTCCGGGAAGACCAGCGCGATGCCATGTTCTGCCGCCCAGGCCTGGGCACCGGCTTTGGTCATGGCGTTCTCATGGGTGCAGGTCAGACCCGAAAGATACCACAGCACCGGCACCGGCCCGTCGCGCGCTTCCTCCGGCAGGAACAAGGCAAAAGTCATGTCGCAGCCGGTGGCGGCAGAGGCGTGGGAATATACACCCTGGACACCGCCAAAACATGTATTTTCGGAAAGGATCTTCATGCGCAGGGGCTCCTGACGGCTGGATGAGGTTGGCGCCAACATCATCGCATTTTGGCGCGGGCGCAAGCCCTGTCAGAAACGCCCGGTTGTAAACCAAACGCGCCACCAGAAACCTCCCTTGCCTCCCTCGACACAAGCGCAAGGACCGCTCCCGCCCCTTTGACCCGGGCCAGGCCCCGGCCAAAAGCATTGGGCCGCGCCGCGCTGACGCGCGGCGGGCGCATACCCTGGTGAGCCCCCTCACCAGGGTATGCGCAAACAGGCTATTGCAGCAGTCGCAGGCTGATTGGGCT
>MAAC01020111.1_pt1 | contig 14348 bp, 14 predicted proteins | sample 1115981 | NCBI WGS metagenome assembly MAAC01 (sample SAMN04961126, study PRJNA320927) | seawater metagenome | isolation source: sample BD02T64 sea water enriched with oil for 64 days | place: USA:Gulf of Mexico | collected 2013-07-27 | reverse complement strand
TTATTGGGAACCAACATACATACCAATGAAAATGATCGAATGAAAGATGATTTAGAATTATATCCATTTTCTAAAATAAAAGCCAGAAAAACACTTATAGCTCCTATCCTTGAACGTAGGCTTGCAGAAAAAATGGAAACAAAAAGAATTAACCAAGAATAAATCCAGATTATTAAATGAAAAATATCTTATTATTAATAGTTATAATTACAACGGTTTTGGGTTGTTCCGAGCCTTTCCCTTATAAATATCAAAACGAGGAACAAATTATAGAATGTTCACAAATAGATTCAAAACTAACCCATGAGGCTTTGTATAGTTTCAAGAATGATATTAGTAAATATTATTTAAAAGAAATTCAAGATAAAGATTATTTAAACTTTATACACTCCTATAATCAATACATTTATAGTGGTGCAATGGGTGATGTAAAATTTAAAGAAATAATTTCTCCGCATACACTACTTGTTGTTAATGAACTTAAAAAAGATAAAGATCTGTTTATAAATGTAAATGGAAAAAGCACTTTAAATTACCAAACTGAATTTGTAAAGTGTTTAATAAATAATATTAAAACCGAGGAGATAAAAAATAAAATAATCAATCTTATCGAGGTGGATTATTTAAGCCCAGAGATTATGGCTGAAAATTATCGTAGAACTAGTATGGATACACATATCGACCCTAATTATCTAATGTTTGTGGTCTTGGACACTTACTATCTTCGTTTATTAGATTTAGAAATACAAGAAAATAATTAAATGGCAAGAAGAAATCTTCAACATATCGCATTAACAAAAAGCAATAGTGATATGGAATCTCCAGCCTTAGCTCATGAAAATTTTGTAGCTGGAATTCCTCCTTTTCTTCGAGGCCCCTACTCCACTATGTTTGTTCGTAGACCATGGACAATAAGACAATATGCTGGGTTTTCAACTGCTGAAGAGAGTAATGCTTTTTACCGTAGAAATCTTGCTGCTGGACAAAAAGGACTTTCTGTAGCTTTCGATTTAGCAACTCATCGTGGATACGATAGCGACCATAACCGTGTAGAAGGAGATGTTGGAAAAGCTGGTGTAGCCATAGACAGTGTAGAGGATATGAAAATTTTATTCGATCAGATTCCATTGGATAAAATGAGTGTTTCTATGACCATGAATGGAGCTGTCTTACCCATATTAGCATTTTATATTGTGGCAGCAGAAGAACAAGGAATTTCACCTGATTTGCTTTCTGGCACTATTCAAAATGACATTCTTAAAGAATTTATGGTTCGGAATACTTATATCTATCCACCGAGCCCATCTATGAAAATTGTGAGCGATATTTTTGAATATTCTTCTAAGAATATGCCCAAATTCAATTCCATTTCTATATCGGGCTATCATATGCAAGAAGCTGGTGCAACTTGCGAAATTGAGTTGGCCTATACTTTAGCAGATGGTTTAGAATATATTAGAACTGGAATCGAGGCTGGAATGGATATTGACTCTTTCGCTCCAAGATTATCCTTTTTTTGGGCGATTGGAATGGATCATTTTACAGAAATTGCAAAATTAAGAGCCGCAAGAATGCTATGGGCAAAATTGGTTAAAAAATTCAATCCGAAAAATCAAAAGTCTTTAGCATTAAGAACCCATTGCCAAACCAGTGGTTGGAGTTTAACGGAGCAAGATCCTTTTAATAATGTAGCAAGAACCTGTATTGAAGCTTCGGCAGCAGCTTTTGGCGGCACACAATCTTTACATACCAATGCCTTAGATGAGGCAATTGCACTACCAACCGATTTTTCGGCTAGAATTGCAAGAAATACACAAATTTATCTTCAGAATGAAACCCAAATTACCAAAACTGTAGATCCTTGGGCTGGTAGTCATTTTGTTGAAAAACGAACAGAAGAAATAGCAAATAAGGCTTGGGAATTAATCCAAGAAGTAGAGGAATTAGGTGGAATGACTAAGGCTATTGAGGCAGGAATTCCTAAATTAAGAATTGAAGAAGCGGCAGCAAAAAAGCAGGCTAGAATAGATTCTGGGCAAGATATAATCGTAGGTGTTAATAAATACAGATTAAAAAAAGAAGATCCATTACAGATTTTAGATGTGGATAATCAGAAGGTTCGGCTTTCACAAATTGAACGATTAAATCGCATTAAATTAGAAAGAGATTCCCAAAAAGTTACAGAGGCTTTATCAAAATTAACTCAAAGTGCTAAGACAGGTGAACAAAATTTATTAGATTTAGCTATTGAAGCTGCTCGTGAGAGAGCAACTTTAGGAGAAATTAGTGATGCTTTAGAAGAAGTTTTTGGTAGACATAAGGCACAAATTAAATCGTTTAGTGGTGTGTATAGTAAAGAAATTAAAAAAGACCCATCCTTTAAAAAAGCAAGAGAACTTGCCAATAAATTCGCAGAATTAGAAGGAAGACGTCCTCGTATTATGATAGCTAAAATGGGGCAAGATGGTCATGATCGTGGTGCAAAAGTGGTAGCTACAGGCTATGCTGATGTTGGTTTTGATGTCGATATTGGTCCTTTGTTTCAAACTCCAAAAGAAGCTACACAACAAGCTGTTGAAAATGATGTACATATCTTAGGAATTTCCTCTTTAGCAGCAGGGCATAAAACTTTGGTTCCAAAAGTAATCGAGGAGCTTAAGAAATATGGTCGTGAAGATATTATGGTTATTGTAGGTGGTGTTATACCACATCAAGATTACCAATTCTTGTTTGATGCTGGAGCGATTGCTGTATATGGTCCTGGGACTAGAATTAGTGATGCAGCAATAGATTTGCTAACCATTTTGATTGATTCTATTGACTAAATATATAAAATACCTTCTAAAAACAGAAAGACTTGGTTTACGAAATTGGCTGCCTAGTGATGAAGCCGCTTTTTCTGAAATGAGTCAAGATAAAGAGGTGATGAAATATTTACCAGAACTTCTTAGTAAAGAAGATTCGAAATATTTTATTGCCAGAATGCAAAATCATTTTGATACTTATGGTTATTGTTATTTTGCAATGGATATATTAGAAACTGGAGAATTTATTGGTTTTACGGGTATTTTAAATCAAAATTATAAAAGTAAATTCACCCCTTGTGTGGATATCGGTTGGCGATTAAAAAAGAGTTCTTGGGGAAATGGCTATGCTACAGAAGCTGCAAAGGCTTGTTTGGGTTTTGCTTTTTCAGAATTAAAACTTACTGAAATTTATTCCTTTGCTACAATTAATAACAAAGGTTCAATTCTCGCGGTCAGGGTACTTAAATCGTAATCAACTTCACGTTCATAATAATCACCCACTTCTTTTAAAAGCTCGTCGACACGACCAGTTTCTTCACCTACGGCAATCATTTGTATAACCAGTGGCGTAAACAAAGTACTGGCAATGGCAGAGCGTAATAAACTTTCGCCACTTTCTATTGACTGGCGAATGGCAATAATTTTTTCTTTCATAAATGAGTTATCAACCGCATCAGCTACCAAAGTTAACCCTGTGGTCATGGGAATACCTGATTTTAAAATAATGCCAAAGCTATGAGAGAAGCGCGCCAAAATTGAACGTTCAATAATACTGCCAATAATGGGCAGTTTAATTTTATATCTGTCCCACCGATAGCGGCCCTTTTCGGTTTTGAGGGCTTGGCGTAAGGCAAAATAAGCAATCACACCACCGAATATCATATATGGCCAAAAGTTGAGGAAAAAGTTTGAACTGGCGATCAAAAACTGTGTCATTGCGGGTAAGTCGGCGCCTAATTTAGCAAACATATTGGCAAAGGTTGGGATCACAAAAATATTTAAAATAACTAAGGCAGAAAAAACCGCGATTAATACCATAGTTGGATAACGTAATGCTGTTTTTATACGCTTTCGAGTAGCTTGCTCTCGTTCTAAATAAGTTGTGAGCTTTAAAAATGATTCTTCTAATTGACCAGTGTTTTCACCGACGTGAATTAAAGATACAAATAACGAGCCAAACACTTTCGGGTGTTGATTCATTGCTGAAGATAAGGTGTAACCCCCTTCTAGCTGATTACTAATATCAACCAAGGTTTTTTTCAGTGACAACGAAGTACTAGATTCTGCCATGCCATTAATAGCACGTAAAATGGGCACACCTGAGCGCATTAAGGCATACATTTGTCGTGAGAAAATGATCAATTCATCAAGAGAGACATGCGTTAAACCAAAGATCTCTCTAACATCTTTACTGGCAAGGCTGTCGCTGCTTTTTTGATCTTCAGCCGTAATCGAGACAGGGGTAATATTTTTTCTAAATAATTGCTCAGCCACAGCCGAGGTATTGACCGCTTCGATCGTCCCTTTCACCTGACTGCCGCTACCATTACGACCTATATATTTAAATGATGCCATATTTTATTTTTATGCCTCTTTGGCAAGCGCGAATAAATTCCCGCCTACGTTACATCAACCGTTTCAACTAAACGCAATACTTCTTCTACTGTGGTTACACCTTGTGCGGCATAATCAAAAGCGGCATTAGCCAATGGCGTAAAACTTGGATTTGCTTTTGACAATTGGGTAAATGCTTCACTGTCATCACGCTTTAATGCTGCCATCATCGGCTCATTCATTTCTAATAATTCAAAAACGCCAACTCGGCCTTTATAACCTGTGTACTGACATGATTGACAGCCATGACCCTGAACAAACTTGGTTGTTTTTGCTTGCTCACCCGCTAAGTTGGTTAACCATAGCAGTTCTTGGGCGTCTGGCGTGTATTCTTCAACACAATGCTCGCACACACGGCGTACTAAACGCTGGGCAATAATGGCGCGTAATGAGCTACCCACTAAAAATCCCGCTGCCCCCATATCCATTAATCGCAAAGCACTGGTAACCGCATCATTGGTATGCAGAGTTGATAATACTAAATGACCTGTTAATGCGCCACGCAAGCCAATTTCAACGGTTTCTTGATCGCGCATTTCCCCCACCATCATTATATCGGGATCTTGACGAAGCGCGGTGCGCAAAACACTAGAAAAAGTTAAACCAATTTTAGGGTTAACTTGTACTTGGTTAATACGAGGTAAGCGATACTCAACAGGGTCTTCAACGGTAATTATTTTCTTACTGGCATCATTTAGTTCACTTAAGGCGGCATATAAAGTAGTGGTTTTACCGCTACCTGTAGGGCCCGTCACTAAAACCATGCCGTGAGGGCGAGTAATTTGATGGCGGACACGTTTAATAAGATCATCAGGCATACCTGTTTGATCAAAAGACAGCAAACCTGCTGATTGATCAAGCAAACGCATTACCACCGACTCGCCATGCTGAACTGGCATGGTTGACATACGCACATCAATATTATGCCCTGCTATTTGCAAATTAAAGCGACCATCTTGTGGAATACGTTTTTCTGATATGTCTAAGCCTGCCATCAGTTTTAAACGCAGCACCATAGCCGAGGCAATTTTATTCTCTTTTAAAATATTTTCTTGTAGCACACCATCAATACGCTGACGAATACGCAATTGATCTTCATCTGGTTCAATATGAATATCCGAAGCGCGCATTTGTATTGCATCTTCAAACACCGATTGTAATAATTTACCCACGGTGGCGTCACCTGATTCATCAACAAATGAGGTGGATAAATCAAAGCTTGAAGACTGTTCATATTCTTCTTCAAGCTGGCTAGCAAAAGATTCTATATCGGCAGTGCGACGATAAAGACCATCAAAAGCATCAAAAAGCTGAGAGTCCATCACCACCGCTAGCTCTAAGCGTTTAGGCGCTAACATTTGCTCTAGCTGATCAATAGCGCTTAAATCGGCAGGATCACTCATGCCCAGTAAAACAGCATCGCCTCGGTCTTCGATAATAAGCGCCCGTAAACGTCTGGCGTGAACTTCGGGTAATAAGTTAGCAATTTCAGTGGCAATACGGCGCTGGCTAATGTCTAAAAAAGGTAAACCTAATTGCTGAGCTAAAAACTCTAACAATTGACGCTCTGACAAATAACTGAGCTCGATTAGCGTATCACCTAGTTTTCTGCCAGTGGTTTTTTGGCTATTTAACGCCTGCATCAGCTGTTCGTTGGTGATAATGTGCTCGTGAACAAGCAAGTCACCTAAGCGCATTTTTAATTTGGGTGCTACCATGTCAATTATTCTCCTAAAGCTTGCATACGTTGTGCGGCAAACTCTGCTGATGCACTTGATAAATCATGTTTACTTAATGCCAACGCATATTCTTTTTCAGCTAAAGTAAACTGGCTGTTTTTGTCATAGACAATGGCTAATCCTAAATGCCACTTGCCACTATAAGGCTGCATGTTTATCAGTAACTTATAAGCTTTAATGGCACCTTCATAAGCTTCAATTTGCTGAGCTACATTAGCTAACATTACCTGGTAATCTTGTTGTTTAAGAGCAGGTAATGCTTTTAGGGTGTGATAAGCCGCTTTGTGCTGACCCAACTTTACCTGTATTTGTGCTTTTAGCATGCGCAACTCACTGTCTTGCTTGTCTAAAGCAATTCCTTGCGATAATAAATTAATCGCTTGTTGGTATGATTTACGGCCAAACCATAAAGCGGCTAATTTTTTGCGCGCTTGTTTATTACTCGGCTGAAGAATTAGTACATCTTCAAATAATGTTTCAGCCTTGGTAATTTGATTGCTCTTGATGGCTTTTTCAGCGCTGACTAATTTTTGGCTGACTAATTCTTTGGTGGTTAATTGGCGACGTGAAACAGTCATTTTGCTTGTTGTTACGGTTTTTTCAGCCTTTACTGATTGAACAGCTGGTTGAACAGTGGGTTGTTTTATAATTGGCTGTTTTGTTGCTGGTTGACGAGCTAAAGCCCGACCTACATCTGGTTGCTCTGTCATAGCTTGACGAACTAAAGGCTGGGCTGAAGGCTGAGCAACATCTGGTTGTTTTATCGCTACTTGACGAACTAAAGGCCGGGCTAAAGGCTGAGCTACATCTGGCTGTTTTGTCGCTGCTTGACGGACTGAAACTTGCTCTTTATTTTCTTTGGCTTTTAACTCACTACTGCTAAGTCGTGACTGTAAATCCCAAATATAAAAACCCAAAGCATTTAAACTCAGCAACACCACTAAAGAGATAGCAACTATTTTCACTGTTGAAGGTTTATTATTCACTACCACAGCATTAGGCGCATGCCCCTGCTCAGGTGTACGTTGCTCTAAATCTTTGAGCATTTGGTTGATAACACTCATAAATTAATACCTAAAAAGTTAACGCCAAATAAGTTAATATTTAAGAAAGACGACAACACCACATAGCTTGATATTATTAACAATAATCCCAAAGCGGCCAGTAAATAATTATTACTCAAGTAACCTAGGCTGTTTGCTGATACCGCTTCGGTATCTTTGATAGCGGCTGTAAGCTCTTTTTTGGTCATTTGATAGTGCCCTTGACCATAACTTAACATCAGCATTTTATGGCAAAGTACATTCACCAAACGCGGTGTGCCATTAGTTGCCTTAGTCATTTTTTTACATAAGTTTGCTGAAAATAATGCCGCCCCTTTGTAACCTGCAACTTGTAACCTGTGCTGAATATATTGCTGTACTTCTTGTGCGTTCATTGCTCGCAGTTGGTATGAAAAAGTAATACGCTGGCGCAGCTGCCTAAACTCGGTTTGCGCCAAGCGTTGATCTAATTCAGGTTGAGCAAATAGCACCACTTGCAGTAATTTTCGTGTTTCTGTTTCTAAGTTAGTAAACAAGCGTAATGCTTCTAAACTTTCCGCAGGTAGAGCTTGCGCCTCATCAAGAATTAACACCACAGAATGCCCTTTAGTATGTAGCTCTAATAATCTATTTTGAATGCGCTGTGTTAATAACTGAACAGACATTCGCTGCGCCTGTTTAACACCTAACTCTAATGCGACCGCACGCCTTAATTCATCAGGACTCAGGTAAGGATTAGGAATATAAGCCGTAACAAAGTGTTCGGGAATTTCGTTAAGTAATTTACGACACAGTAAGGTTTTACCTGTACCCACCTCTCCCACTACTTTAATAAAGCCTTCGCCCGTTTTCAGCGCCGTCATTAACACCGCTAGTGCCTCATTATGAGGTTCTAGCGGTAAAAAAAAGTTAGTGTTTGGCGTTAAGGTAAAAGGTAATTCAGTTAAGCCAAAGTGATACAAATACATAAGTTACTGGCTATTTTAATGACTTTGACTAATGTCCAGCTGTTGAGAATCATCTTCTTCTACTTCTTCTGGAAACCATTTTTTCAATAATGAACGTGCATCCTGCAATTGCGACTTCCAGGTATCTTGGCCTATTACCACAGGTTTAAGCAAAATAACTAACTCGCGTTTTTGTGTGCTTTCACTTTTACTCTTAAACAATTCACCAACAAATGGAATATCACCAAGCAATGGCGTTTTTGATTCTTGATCAATGGTATAGGTTTCAATTAAACCACCAATGACCACGATTTCACCCGATTTCGCCCGAATAATGGTATCGGACTCTCTAACCCGGCTTTGTGCCAGCGGTAAAACCAATTCTTGAGTACCAATTTGAATAACTTTATTTTGTTCTTCCGTGATAGTTACTGAAGGGTGAACGTGCAGAATAACCCCCCCTTCCGCATCTATTTGCGGGGTTACATCTAAAGCAATACCTGAGAAAAATGGTGTTAATTCAACTTCTGGCGTTGTGGTAGTAGAAGTACCTGTTGTGGTGGTGCTAGACACTTCAGTGACAAAATATTCATCTTCGCCCACTTTAATGACTGCTTTTTGGTTGTTAGTCGCGGTAATTCTTGGGCTTGACAATACCTGCACATTGCCTTGAGTTTGTAATAAACTTATCACACCACTAAAATCTGGACCTGAAAAACTCAATGATGTAGTACCGCCAACTTTACTAGAAATAGCGGTGCCTGCAATACTGCCTGTAGTTTCAAAGGTAAAGTCTGTATCACCAATACTGCCTAACACTTCATTCCAATGAATACCTTGTTGATAATCATCACTCAAGGTAACTTCCATGATTTTCGCTTCAATAATAACTTGGCGATGTAAATGCGTTTCGGTTTCTTTAATAAAGTTTTTAACGGCAGTAATTTCTGCTGGCAAGCCTCGCACTGTTACTAAACCTGCTTGTGGAGAAATAATCACCGAGCGACCCCCTTCACTACCCACAAAAGCGGTTAAGGTTTCTTTTAGCTCACTCCAAAAGTCAGATTCATTTTCAGTATAAAGGTTTATACCGCTATTACCTTGATTGCTCTGATTATTTTGATTGCTACTATTTCGGTTACTATTACTGTTGCTATTACTACTGTTATTGCTGCTGTTACCATTATTAGGATCATTCTCTGAAACACCGCCAGAGTTTATCGTGGTGTTAGAGCTACCAAAACGTTTTAAAAATAAGTAATTCAGTGCAATAGTTTCGGTACGAATCCCTGCGGGATAAACCTGAATAATATTGCCGTTAACGCGAATATCATAACCATAAATATCCTGCACTACAGCTAACACTTCAGTTAAGGTAACATCTGATAAATTTAGCGATACACTACCATTAACATCTGGATGAATGGCTATGCTATAAGATGAGCCTTCAACGATGGCGGTAAAAAAATCTTTTGCCGCAACTGAGGTTGCTGATACTTCTAATCTTTTTTCACTCAACATGCCTTGTTTAGCTTGTGCCATATTATGTTGCATTAACTCTTTTTGTACAGAGTTTGGCACTTGTGTTAATGGTTTAGGGGTATTAAATTTACGGGTATCTTCAATAGCAGAGTCTAAACCGTCTTGCATATCAACAGGGGCGTCTGGTGTTGTTTGACAGCCCGTTAAAGCCAATAGCAAACTAGATAACGCTATTTTTAATTTTGAGTGTTTCATAGGTTGTTTTGTTATTCTCATTATTTTGCTACCACGTTACTTAATGACACTAACGTTAACGACATTTTCTTTAAAAACATGCAGTTTAATACGTTGTGTTTCACTGCGTAACACCACACTTTTATCGTTTACCGCAGTTAATCTATATTCACCAATAGTGTCATTAGGCTTCATAACTTTGCCATTAATTACTACGGTATGTATGCCATCACCATGAATGATGGACTCTAAAATCAGCTTTTCTTCAGTGGCCATTTGTGATGATGAACCGCGGTGACCAAAAGGCCCAGTAGGATCAACGTTGGCACTGTAAACAGTTGCAGAAAATAAAATACTTGCGCAGAAAAGCACCATGGTAAAGGGCATTAGCTGAGTTAATTTAAACACCAACAAACTCCTTTTTAGTACTTAAGCTGTAGATAATTATATTGAGTTCACTCTTAGGGTATTCTATTGACTTGAAATTAAAATCTTGCCAAAAAAACTTCCACGATAGCAATTCAAGCTGCTGTAAATAATGTTGTAATTCGAAATAACTACCCGATAATTTAATGTTAATACCGTGCCGATACAGGTTAAGCTGCGAGTTCTTCATGTCGAGTTGCGACTTAACGTTGCCATCAGTAGTTGAGTTAACAGGGTTTTCCAACAGTGGTTGGGCACCTAATAACTCGAAAGACAATAATGACACGCCTTTTTCAAGTTTTAATAAATCAAGCAAAGCATGGCGCATTTGAATAGGGTTGATCAAGTCTGAGGTTAAGGTCAGTAATTTTGCATCAACTTTAGCCAGTTTAGTTTCAAACTGAGCGATCTTCTTTCTTGCTACGTCATTAGGATCATTTTTCAAAGCCGCTTCTAGTTCAAGCACTGAGTTTTTTATTGAGCGGTTACTTTTTGTTAAGCGCTCAATTTTATTTACTGCTTGTCTGTTGGCCACTAAAGTTGGGTCTACAAACAAATGGAAAATAATAAAAAACAAAATGACTAAACCCGTCAATAAAATTAAATATTGCTCTCGAACACTCAGTTGTAAGTATTTTTCACTGTATGTTTGCCACTGCTCATTCATGGTAGCATCTCCGCGGTATTCTTAGAGCTAACAACAAACTCAGTAATATTCTGCTCGTTTTCTGATAACTTAAAATGCTCAAATGACTTACCCGATAATAACAGTGAGTTTTCAAAGCCTGCTAACCATGCCGGCACCGCTTCTGGCGATAATGCTAAACCGCTAAAGGTCATTTGCTCATTATTAATATGAATAGCTTGCAAGCGAATATCTTTTTGATGCATGTCAGATAGCTCTTTCATCGCCGCGGCAAAACCTGCCACATAAGTTTGATTGGGATTAGTCAACTTAGCATGTAAGGCTTTTTTGTTTATCATCAGCAATTTGAACGTCTCAAGTTGCTCAGCTAAGTTACTATTAACCTTGCGATTATTTAAAGCGTTATTTAAGTCTGCTAACTGCTTAGTACGCTTGGTATTTTCTTGCTGCGCAGCCGTCAGTTTTGTGGTTAACAATGTTTGACTGTAATGACTCGCAATAGCCCAAGCCACCATCAATGCCAACACCAATACCCACAACATAACGACACGCTTTAAGGTTAATACTGCCTGTTCAGGTAATAATTCTGCCTGTAATAAATTGATCTGATATTTATTTTGACTATTAGCTAGCATGAGTTAACTCCTGAGCTTGCAATTGCGCTTTTTCAGCAAGGCGAGTTTCAAGCAATGTTGCCCCTATTGCGGCGGCATGCGTTCTATGTTGCAAAAAGGCATCTGGCAAAACGAGTAAATCAACCGAAAGATGAGTGTTCTCAGCTAATTTTCGAGCAAAAAAGCTTTCCGATGCCATAGGCAATAGCACTTTAATTTCTTTAATTGGCGCTTGCTTTAATTGACGTTCAAAGTAATCAGAAGAGCGTTGAATTTCTAATGCCAAGCTATCAATCATGGTCATTGTTAGCTCGTCTTCACTTTTTTTAGCTATTTGGCTAAAGCCACGTAAGCGACGATGAAAATACAATTGCCCTTGCTTGACAATAAGCAGCGTTATTTCTTCATTAGGCTGCTGGCACACCAATAAACAAGCCTCACTTTGTACGGGTAATAAATTAGCAAAGGCAAACTCTTCAGTAACGATACTTGCCACTTCAGCATCGGTTTTATTAATAGCGGCAACAAGCTTTTTTAACTCATTTAACGGCGCACAAACCACGTTAATTTTCTCTTTACCGCCAGAAAGTAAAGGGCCATCAAAATAATCTACCACCATATTATCAGGCGAAATAGTCACTAAATCTTTAACTTGCCATTTTAACGCGGCAATAATTTCGTTGGCTGGTACATTCGGTTTATCTACCTGCACAATTTGTGACTGTTGAGCATTAAGCACAAGATGGCATAGCCCCGTTAATGGGCTATCGGTGTGCAAGACGGCAATAGCTTTAGCAAAATCAGATAAATTAACGGGCGTGTTTTGACAAGAGGGTTGAGGTATACCAACATCTTCATCTTTAGTTGATTTAGTTGAGTTTGGTATTTTAGGCAGTAAACAAGAAGTAAGTGCTCCTTGTTGCAAGGCAATGCCCAGAATTTGATTTGATTGTTGTTTTGAAAACAACTGACTGATCCGTGTTAGTAAAGACATCAATTAGCGCTATCTTATTATTATTGTAAGTTTTATATAAAAACGCTTAATAAGCATTTAAAAGAAGTACCTTTAGCATTATCCTTTATTCGGCTTAAGCTGCAAGCATTTTTGCCTATTTTTTAGTATATTACTCTTGTTTTTAACCCCTACTTTCTGATTTTAGTAATTATGACTAGCCTTTCTAACATGCAATTATTGCAACACCCTTTATTTGTTCACCACAAGGTACAAGTTTCGGTAAAACGAGACGATAGTATTCACCCTATTATTTCAGGTAATAAATGGCGAAAATTAAAATTTAATCTGGCCTATTTAAAGCAACAATCTAGCTTTAAAGGCGCGATAAGCTTTGGCGGTAGTTATTCAAATCATATCCACGCATTTGCTTTTGCTTGTTATCAACAAAAAATACCTTGTATTGGTGTTATTCGCGGAGAAGCTGATTACGCCAATAACTTTACCTTAACTTGGGCGCGCCATTGGGGCATGAAACTGCATTTTGTTGATAGAAAAACCTATCGCCGCCGTCATGACACTGATTTTATCACTGAGCTACAAGCGCAATACCCCAATTATTTTGTTATCCCTGAAGGGGGGAGTAATGAGCTTGCTATTCCTGGCGTTGCCGAGGTAATGAGTGAGCTCAAACAGCAAACAACATTTAACACCTTGATGACACCTGTTGGTAGTGGCGGTACCTTAGCAGGGTTAATTGCTGGCGATAAAGCGCATTATGCTATTGAGCATAAACTATTAGGTATTGCCGTGTTAAAGGGGGCTGAGTATCTGGTTAACGAGGTTGCAGCCTTATTACCCACACAAGCCAAAGAGCATAACAACTGGCAAGTGCTTACTGATTTTCATCGGGGTGGTTACGCAAAATTTTCATCTGAAGATACACAGCGCATACTTGAGTTTACCCAAACAACAGGTGTTGATTTTGAACCTGTTTATTCAGGAAAAATGGTACTAGCATTGTTAGATTTACTTGCACAGGGCTACTTTAATGAAGGTGAGCATATTGTTTTATTGCATACTGGCGGCATGCAAGGGCTTGGCGGTATGATTGAACGAGGGATTTTACAGAGTGAAGATTGGCCAATGCCAAAGCGAGTAGCGAGTAGCGAGTAGCGAGTAGCGAGTAGCGAGTAGCGAGTAGCGAAGCAAATTATAATCTTAGTGACAAATAAAAACACCGCAGTCTCAATGAGAATGCGGTGTTTTTTAAAATAGTTTACGAGTCAAAAAGTATCAAGTAATGAAAACAACAAACAATTAGCCTATTACCTTCGAAACTCAAAACTCGTTACTCTTAACTTATATTACGCTTGCGCGATAACAATTACTTTGATGCTAGTATCAACATCTGTATGCAAGTGAATAGCGATTTCAAATTCGCCAGTTTCACGGATTGCACCTAATGGTAAACGTACTTCAGCTTTAGTAACTTCAACGCCAGCTTCAGTGATCGCATCAGCGATATCACGAGTACCAATTGAACCGAATAATTTACCTTCGTCACCAGCTTTTGATGCGATAGTAATTTCAGCCAATTCAACAACTTTAGCAGCACGAGCTTCTGCAGTTGCTAAAACGCCAGCTAGTTTAGCTTCTAATTCAGCACGACGTGCTTCAAAGTGCTCAACGTTAGCTTCTGATGCAAAAACTGCTTTACCTTGTGGTAATAAGAAGTTACGTGCATAACCTGATTTAACAGATACCTTGTCACCAAGGCCGCCTAATTTGGCGATTTTATCTAGAAGAATTACTTCCATTATAAACCCCTTATTAGCTTACTT
>MAAC01015674.1_pt1 | contig 14349 bp, 8 predicted proteins | sample 1115981 | NCBI WGS metagenome assembly MAAC01 (sample SAMN04961126, study PRJNA320927) | seawater metagenome | isolation source: sample BD02T64 sea water enriched with oil for 64 days | place: USA:Gulf of Mexico | collected 2013-07-27 | reverse complement strand
TGGCCTTTGTTGGCAAGTACACGCGTTTTGAAAATCTCGCCCGAGATTACTTCGCTGACCAGTAGTTATTCGGGATTCACTATGCAGATTTTTCATACTATCCAGGGCCTACGAGATTCGTTGATGACAGCACGTCAACAGGGCAAGCGTATTGGCTTTGTGCCCACTTTGGGCAACTTACACGAAGCACATACCGAGTTGATAAAACGAGCGCAACAAACTAATGATGTGGTTGTGTGCTCTATTTTTGTCAACAGGCTTCAATTTGGTCTCAATGAAGACTGGGACAAGTATCCTCGTACTTTTGAGGCTGATTGTGCCAAATTACGTGAGGTGGGTTGTGACTATTTATTTCATCCGGATGACAGTGAAATGTACCCCAATGGTCTGGATACCCAAACTCGAGTAATCTGCTCAACCATGACAGATATGCTCTGTGGTGCCAGTCGCCCGGGTCACTTTGAAGGTGTGACAACCATTGTGTCGAAACTCTTCAATATTGTGCAGCCGGATGAGTCGGTATTCGGTATTAAGGACTACCAGCAACTGGCGGTTATTCGTCGAATGTCTGAAGACCTCTGTATACCGGTGGACATTATCGCAGCACCCATTCATCGGGAGCCCGATGGTTTGGCTATGAGCTCTCGTAATGGTTACCTGACGGCAGAAGAACGGCCCAAGGCGAATCAATTGAACAAGAGCCTTAACTGGGTTGTCGAACAGATTAGGTTAGGTGGCAGAGACTTTGTTGCCTTGGAGCAGGAAGCCAACCGACAAATTGAATCGGTGGGCTTCAAACCGGATTACATCACTGTCTGTAACAGTAAAACACTGGAAATGGCCGCAGTGGATGATGAACATATTACCGTCCTGGGTGCGATGTACGCCACCGCAGCGCGGTTGATTGACAATATTTCCTTGGATTAAGTGTTCCCTTGGATAAGCGTTTCCCTGAATTAGAGGAAGAACTATGTTGAGCACCCTGCTTAAAGGCAAGTTGCATATGGGCACAGTGACTCATGCAGAACTCTGGTATGACGGCTCTTGTGCCATTGATGCTGATTTGATTGATCTGGCCGGACTGAAAGAGTTTGAGCAAATTGATATCTATAACGTCAACAATGGTGAAAGGATTACTACCTATATCATTCGTGGGGAACCTGGTTCTGGCATTATTTCGATGAATGGTGCCGCTGCACGTAAATGCCAAGTTGGTGACCAGGTCATTATTGCCACCTATGCACAATATACTGAAGAAGAAATGGCTACTCACAAGCCAAAGTTGGTCTACCTTAACCCTGACAATACGGTTGAACGGGCCTCGAATACCATACCCGTACAGGCAGCCTGAGGGCCATTTGAAGCATAAGTGAAAGTTCTGATCTTGTGTTTTACGAAGATATTATTGAGTCATCCATTTTGTTCATGGGCCACTGTAATTTTAGGATAAAAAAAAGCCGGTAGTGTCTATCTACCGGCAAAGTTACTGGGGTATAAACTTGCTATTAATACTTCAGGCAGTGGATGCTTGCAGGGTTTTAATGGCACCCTCTATCTCGACGAGACTCTCTGGGTCATCAATTGTTGAGGGTACCGAGTAAGGTTTTCCATCTGCAATTTGGCGCATGGTACGGCGCAGAATTTTGCCAGACCGTGTTTTTGGAAGACGCTGTACTACCACCGACTTTTCGCAACAACCAATAGCACCAATTTTCTCTCGAACCATTTGCTTGAGCTCTTGTACCAAGACCTCTTCATCAATATTTATGCCATCCTTGAGTACAACTAACCCCATTGGCAACTGGCCTTTCAATTGATCTTCAACACCAATAACGGCGCATTCAGCTACGGCCGGATGAGAACCTACGATTTCTTCCATTCGTCCCGTAGACAGCCTGTGTCCAGCCACATTTATAACATCATCACAACGGCCCATGACAAAGAGGTAGTTATCCTCATCGAGAAAACCTTCATCGCCAGTGAGGTAATAACCGGCGTAGGTGCTGAGATAACCTTTTTCAAATCTCGCATGATTGCCCCATATGGTTGTTAGCGTACCAGGAGGTAGAGGCAGCTTAATCGCTATATTGCCATGTGTACCTTGAGATACTGATTCACCTTCTTCATTTAGAATACTGACCTGATAACCGGGCATAGGCACTGTAGCCGAACCGGCTTTGCTCGGTAGTGCTCCAATGCCTACGGGATTTCCGGCAATAGCCCAGGCTGTTTCTGTTTGCCACCAGTGGTCAATAATAGGTAAACCAGTTTTATTGTGCAGCCATTCATAGGTTGTTGGATCCAACCGTTCCCCGGCAAGATAGATACGTTCGAGTTTAGACAGGTCATAGTTACCTAGGCCTTCAGCTTCAGGATCTTCTTTGCGTACAGCCCTGAATGCTGTAGGAGCAGTGAACATGGTTTTGACACCATATTCAGCGCAAACTCGCCAAAAGGCGCTGGCATCTGGTGTTCTTACGGGTTTCCCTTCATAGAGTATCGTTGTGCAACCGGTCAGTAGTGGTGCATAAACGATGTAGGAGTGTCCCACCACCCAGCCCACATCTGAGGCGGCCCAGTACACATCACCTGGGCTGACATCGTAGACAGTTTCCATGCTATAGCGCATCGCGACAGCATGGCCTCCATTATCACGGACTACGCCTTTGGGCTTCCCCGTAGTACCCGAGGTGTAAAGGATATACAGCGGGTCTGAGCCCTTTACCGATACGGGTTCAGCGGGCGTGGCTGTGGCGTTCAGCGATACCCAGTCGAGATCACGTTCGTGTAGCATTTCAGCCTGACATTCGGGTCGCTGCAATAGCACGACATTTTGGGGTTTGTAGGTGGCGATTTTTATGGCTTCGTCAACTAGAGGCTTGTAAGGGATCACCTTACTCACTTCGATTCCACAGGATGCTGTGACAATAACCTTGGGTTGGGCGTCGTCAATACGGACAGCCAGCTCATCTGCGGCAAAACCGCCGAAGACTACTGAGTGAATTGCTCCAAGTCGTGCACAGGCAAGCATGGCAATCACAGCTTCTGGCACCATTGGCATATAGATTACCACCCGATTACCTTTGCTAACGCCAAGGTTTTGCAGTACACCAGCAAAAAGGGCGACTCGTTCTCTAAGTTCCAGATAGCTAAATGACATCTTGCTGTCGGTGACTGGCGAATCATAAATTAGGGCTGTTTGCTCTCCACGCCCTTGTTCAATGTGGTAATCAAGGCACAAGTAGCTGGTATTCAATTCACCGTCGGCATACCAAGAAAAATAATTATTCTCATCCCTACTAAGTATTATTTCTGGTTTTTTGTACCAGGCAATTAGTGAAGATTGTTTTTCCCAGAAGGTTTCAGGGGCATCCAGAAACGCTTGGTACTCAGTGGCGTAGGGATCTTTAACATTCATTGTGGTTGCCGTTATGTAGGTCAATTTATGGTTTAGTTTGGGTGAGTTTGGGTTAGTTGGGTGAGGGGGACAATTCGACCTAGGTGCAACATCATTCGCCTAGAGATAACTTGCAACCGGCTTGTAAATCGACCAATCTTGCTGATGTAGCGAGGGGAAATACCTTATAAGCACAATAATTTCACAACCTGTTCTGTTACTTTTGGCCCTGAGCTATGTCTTTGTTTTGGTCCTCGTTGCCCTGTGGGCAGAGCGCCACCCAGATTGGCACCGCCGATTACATCCCTTTATTTACAGCCTCACCCTTGCGGTATATTGCAGTTCATGGACATATTTTGGTGCTGTAGGTACTGCGGCCAGAGGTGCCTGGGCTTATCTGCCAATCTATCTTGGCCCAATCCTGTTATTTGTTGTTGGGTTGCCCCTACTGCAGAAACTGGTGCGTGTAGGCGTTCGCCAAAAAACCACCTCCATTGCAGATTTTATTGGCTCACGTTATGGCAAGCGCCAGACATTGGCAGCACTTGTGGCCGTGGTGGCTGTGGTGGGGTCAATACCCTATATAGCGCTCCAATTAAAAGCCGTTTCTTTGGCCTGGGATACAGTGGCGGGAATGCAAAGTGCTGACCCAATAGGCGGTTATCAACCGGATAGTGCATTAATTACTGCGATTTTAATGGCTGTGTTTTCTATGGTCTTTGGTACGCGGCATCTTAAGGGGCGTGAACGTAACCGTGGAATGATGACGGCTCTCGCTGTTGAATCGCTAGTCAAATTACTGGCTTTGATTGTTATTGCGGTATTTGCCCTTGTAATCGCCACAAGGATAGATAGCTCAGAGTTTATTAGAAGTGAGATATTGCTAGGCCCTTGGATGGAAAACCCGATAGATGCAAGATTCATCACTACGGGTTTACTCGCTATGCTGGCAATTATTTGTTTGCCCAGACAGTTTCATGTGACGGTGGTCGAATTTCAGGATGACCGTGATTTGCGTATGGCACCCTGGTTGTTTCCTCTGTACTTGCTGATTGTTAGCGCAGTTGTTCTACCTATTACATTAGTAGGACAGCAATTATTCAGTGGTTCAGGTGTTGCACCAGACACCTATGTGCTTAATTTATCTATGTTAGGTGACTCCCAATTTTTAACCGCACTGGCATTTATCGGTGGTTTTTCAGCAGCTACCGGCATGGTCATTGTGGCAGCGGTGACACTATCCATCATGGTATCAAATGAAATTGTCCTGCCTTTGTTATTAAGGTGGAGAAAAGAGAAATTTAGGCAGGTTGATTTTCTTGGTAAATATCTTCGCTGGATTCGTCGTGGCAGTATTTTGGTTCTGTTGATAGCTTCTTGGGTGATGAACAGAATGTTGGTAAAAGATGAAGGCCTGGCATCCATAGGGTTGGTTTCTTTTGCCTGTTTTGCCCAGCTATCTCCCGCTTTAATTGGTGGCGTGTACTGGCGAAAAGCTCATGCTTTTGGCGTCTACGCAGGGCTCGCTGTGGGCTTTTTATTCTGGTGGTATTGTCTGTTGTTGCCAACCATGTTGACTGCGGGTGATTTGTTACTGGTGAATGGTCTCTGGGGGATTGATTGGTTACGTCCTCAGGCTTTGTTTGGCATGGACTTTCTTGATCCACTGAGTCACGGCGTATGGTGGAGCTTAACGAGTAACCTGATTTTGTATGTTGGTGTTTCTTTACTTGTTCGGGCTAGGGAGACAGATGAATTCCAGGCAAATGTGTTTGTTACCGCGCCCCAATTTAAAGCCTATGGAGAGGATGATTTTGAACTCTCTTCTATTCAGGTGGTTCAATTGCGTCAATTGCTTGAGCCCTTTATTAGTCATGTACAACACGAAGACCTTTGGCGTGATTGTGAAGCACGTTATCACCAGCGTTTATTAGATAACGACAGAGCGCCAGTATTTGTCGTGCGGCGGGTAGAGCAGTCTTTGGCTGCAATTGTAGGGGCTGCTTCAGCGCAGAGTACTATTGAACTTCTGGAGCGAACAGAGCCTCTTCAGTTTCGAGACATTGCTGCTATTGTTGGGGATACCTCAGAGCAACTTCAGTTTAGCCGAGACCTATTGCAAAGTACGGTGGAAACCATTTCACAGGGAATCTGTGTAGTGGATGCTGAATTAAAAATAGTGGCATGGAACCGTAGCTATGAGCAGATGTTTGATTACCCACCACGGCTGCTCTATGTGGGTTGTCCTATTGATGCAATTTATCGTTTCAATGCTGAGCGTGGTCTGTATCGGGACTCTGATAATCTGGAGAACCAGGTAGAGCGCCGGCTGAAATTATTGCGTAGTGGTGGTTCTCACCGATTTGAACGTGTTCTTCCCAAAGGCACAACCATTCAGGTTGTGGGAAACCCCATGCCCAATGGAGGGTTTGTATCCACCTTCACGGATATCAGTGACTACAAGTCAGTGGTCAAAGCGTTGGAAGAAGCAAAATCTACGTTGGAGGAACGGGTAGAGCAACGCACCGCTGACTTGTCTGAGGTAAATCAGGCACTGGAGGAGGAAAACAGATTACGGGCTTCTGCTGAATCAGAAGTCCGGGAAATGCACACTAGTAAAAGCCGCTTTATGCAATCGGCTAGTCATGATCTACTCCAACCCATTAGTGCTGCCAGACTTTTTGTGTCAGCAATGCAGCAAAAGTTACAGGGTGGTGAACATACTGATCTGAGTGGCCAGGTAGGCCATGTGGAAAAAGCTCTCGAAACAGCAGAGCAGTTGATATCAGCTCTACGTGAAATTTCTCGTCTCGATAGTGGCAAGATGCAACCAAACTACCAGTATTTAAATATTGGTAGTTTGTTACAGGATCTGGCCACAGAGTTCGAAGTGCTGGCGATTGATAAGGGGATAGAGTTACATTTTGTACCTTGTGATGTGTGGGTTGAAAGTGATCCGCAGCTATTGCGCCGCATCCTGCAAAACTTTCTCAGTAATGCTATTCACTATACCAAGCGTGGCCGAGTTCTCCTTGGTTGTCGCCGAGAGAAAGCCGGACTTCGGATTGAGGTATGGGATACCGGCCCGGGTATTGCTCCCAGAGCTATGAATCTTATCTTTAGGGAGTTTGAACGTCTTAGCCCCGGTGTTACCAGTACCGACAAAGGGTTAGGTTTGGGGCTGACCATTGCTAAACGCATGGCAGATCTACTAGGTCATGACATCGGTGTGAAATCAGAGCCAGGAGAAGGCTCGGTATTTAGTGTTTTGGTCCCCTATGGTGAGCCTGTTGTGCTGGCTTCTATGCAAAATGGTGGGTTGCCACTACGCCCTGAGTTAACGGGTATCAAAGTTCTTTGTATCGATAATGAAGAAGAAATTCTCCAAGGCATGAAGAGCCTCTTAAGCCAATGGGGCTGTCAGGTTTTATTGGCAAAAGGTCAGGAGGAGGTTTTTGCGTTACTCAAGGATCGACTGCCAGATATCTTGTTGGTCGATTTTCATTTAGATGAATGCTTGACGGGTCTTGAGCTGGTAAATAATTTGCCTGAAAAATGGCGAAATCTTCCCTGTATATTGATAAGTGCTGATAATTCGGATGAAGTGAGACGGCTAGCCGAAAAGACCGGATATTCATTTTTGTCCAAGCCAGTAACGCCCGATGTGTTAGCACGGAAAATGAAAATTTTACTCAATAGAAAAGGTGAAACTGATCTTTAGGCATACAGTTCTTAAGCTATATATGGACAGACTGAGAGTAACCACCACCTTTTAGAAATTGTTAGTGCTTCTTTTACTATAGAGTTTGGGGCGCTAGACTAGCGCCTCTACGTGTTTGGTAACCAGGATTTTTTAGATGCCCTCATTTGATATTGTTTCTGAAGTTGAAGTAGAAGAAATTCGTAATGCTGCGGAAAATACTCAGCGTGAACTTGCTACTCGCTTTGATTTTAGAGGCGTAGATGCCAATGTTGAGTTCAAAGATGGTGAAGTGACGCTGTCTACTGAGGCAGATTTTCAGTGCCAGCAGTTGCTGGATATGTTTCGGGGGAATTTGGTGAAGCGCAAGGTAGACCCTTATGTGATTGATGTAGATGAGGGAGCCTTACACAGTGGTAAGACTTTTTCTCTGCAGGTTCGCTTTAAACAGGGGATTGATCAGCCTATGGCGAAGAAAATCGTCAAACTAGTGAAAGAGTCCAAGATGAAAGTTCAGGCGGCGATTCAGGGCGAAAAAATTCGAATTACCGGTAAAAAACGAGATGACCTGCAAGCCGTTATGGCCCTCGTTCGAGGCGCAGAGTTGGGACAACCCTTTCAGTTTGAAAACTTCAGGGATTGATAGACTATTATTAGTTTTGTGCCATGATTAAATCATAAAAAATATTGATCGAGGCAGGATGGCCCTTCAAGTAGTTTTTATCATGCATTTGTTATCTCGCAAATTCCAATGTGTTCTTCTCACGTTGGGGATAGTTCTTGTAATAGCGATGACGGGTTGTTCAGCACTAGGGCCAGATTTCAAAAAGCCGAAAGCTAAAACCAATTCAGAATGGCTAGCAGACAATTCAGTACTCTCTACAGATGCCATTGTTCAAACCGAATGGTGGAAAACGTTTAATGACCCGATTCTCGATACCCTGATTCACACCGCTGTCCACCAGAATTTGCCCCTGCAAATTGCAGGTCTAAGAATTATGGAGGCGCGGGCACAGTTGGGCATTTCCAAAGGAAATCGCTACCCCCAGTCACAGCAAATCGGAGGTACTGTTAACGATGTTGGATTAAGTGAGAATAGACCTAACTTTAATTCGGCTACTGACGACAGCTATACAGACTATCAGGTAGGGTTTGATGCAGCATGGGAATTGGATTTTTGGGGGCGATTTCGAAGAGCGATAGAGGCATCGGATGCCAGCCTTGCAGTTACTGAGGCTGATTATGATGACGCTCTGGTTATCTTGACGGCAGAGGTTGCTCGAGCCTATGTGGTGATTCGCACGCTGGAAGAAAGGCTTTCATTGGTTCGATCCAATATCACCTTGCAGCAAGAAAGCCTGAGGATTGCAAAAATTCGCTATGAGAATGGCGCCACTACTGAACTTGATGTTCAGCAGGCAACCTCCAATTTAGCGGATACTCAGGCACAGGAACCAAGCTTGGTGAGATCCCTCCGTCAATCGGCTAATGGGCTCAGTGTGTTGCTGGGAATGCCTCCTTCTGACCTTTCGGCGATGCTGGGTGGTCTAGGTGCCATCCCTTTGGCTCCAGCTGCGGTAACAACGGGAGTTCCCGCCGACCTCTTACGCCGCCGCCCGGATGTTCGCTTGGCTGAGCATTTTGCAGCTAGTCAGAGTGCCTTGATTGGTGTTGCCAGGGCAGATTTGTTTCCCAGTTTTTCACTCACAGGCTCTATTGGTTACCAGGCTAGTAATACAGGTAACAGTGAGAGTAATGACCTTTTTAATAGTGAAAGCCTGTTTTTCTCGGGAGGTCCTTCATTTCGTTGGAATATTTTCAATTACGGGCAGATAAAAAATAACGTTCGTATTCAGGATGCTCGCTTTCAACAAAGCCTGGTGAGCTATCAAAACACGGTCCTAACGGCTTATCAGGAAGTAGAGGATGCCATGGTGGCATTTGGACAAGCGCAGCGGGAGACGGCTTTTCGTGCCATAAGTGCTGGTGCAGCGCTACGCGCTGTTGAAATTGCCAAAATTCAGTACCGCGAGGGTTCAGTAGATTTTCAGCGGGTGATCGATTCGGAGCGTTTCCTAGTGTCACAGCAGGATCAGTGGACACTTGCCCGTGGTGATATCGTACTTAATTTAATCGCCATGTATAAGGCGTTGGGTGGTGGTTGGGAAATTAGGGACGGACGCAGTGTTATTCCCGATGATATGAGACGTGAAATGGAAGAGCGTACCCATTGGGGCGATTTACTGGCACCCGAAAACTAAGATGGGCGTAGTTCTTGGTTGGCGTTGCGAAGAGCGTGCTTAACTCTGTTGATATTGGCCCTGTGGAGGGGTGATATGAAATCAAGAAATATTTGTTTCCTTCAATTTAGGACACTGGTTGTCGTTGTGCCGGCCCTTATGGTTTTGGCGTGCAGTGAGCCACCGGAGTCCGAGGTTAATGACATCATTCGACCTGTAAAAATGATCACAGTAGGAACTGACGATAACACCACAACATTAGAATATCCGGGGGTTATTGCCGCAACGCAGAGTGTTGAGCTCGGGTTTGAAGTACAGGGTAAGATTATTGAACTGCCTGTAATAGAAGGCCAACAAATCAATGAAGGTGAGATATTAGCAAGACTGGACCCGGTGGATTACATAGCAGCACGAGACGCAGCCAAGTCAAATCACCATGCATTGAATTCAGCCTACCAGCGGGCAAAGAGAATATTTGACCTGGGTGCGGGATCCCAGGCTGAGATTGACCTTACCTTACGAGATGTTCGGGTTGCCCTTGAGGAATTGAAAACAGCTCAGAAAGCGCTTGCTGACACTGCGCTCTCAAGTCCATTTAGTGGGGAGGTTGCGAAAAAGATTGCGGACAACTTTCAAAATGTACAGGCCAAAGAGCCGATTGTATTACTGCAGGATTTATCGAGCCTTGAAATGGATGTCACGGTTCCGGAGAAAGATATTGTTCAGTCAGATACCGACCTCAGTCCAGAAGAGCGCACTTCACGGGTTAGACCAGAAATTGTTCTTAGTACTATTCCGGATAAACGTTTTTCAGCACGTTTTAAGTCCTTTTCGAGCGCAGCTGATCCAGTAACTCGCACCTACACAGTCACCCTCGCGTTTGATAACCCTGAAGACGTCACTATTTTGCCGGGCATGACCGCTAAAGCAGTCGTGAATATACAAGGGGAGAAAGCAGAACAATCAGGGATGGGTGGTTTGATGGTGCCGGTCTCTGCGGTGGCATCAGATGATCAGGGTAATGCCTATGCCTGGCTTATCGACACAGACACCATGCGAGTATCACAAGTGTTAGTGGATATGGGGACAATGGCGGATTCCAGTGTGCGAATTCTCAGCGGTCTCAAGTCGGGTGATCGAATCGCCATCTCCGGTATGCACTACTTACGCGAAGGAATGAAAGTTCGCCCATTGGATGAGAAACAATGAGGGCAGTGCTACTAGTCATGGGGACAGAATGAATATTGCCCAGTTTTTCATTGAACGTCGCGTAGTGACACTGGTTCTTACGGTTGTCATGCTCGGTGCTGGCATGGTGAGTTACCAGGGGCTGAGCCGCTTGGAAGATCCTGAATTTACCATTAAGGATGCCCTGATCATTACCGCCTATCCGGGTGCTTCGGCAGCGGAAGTGGAGGCTGAAGTCTCTGACCGGCTAGAAAAAGCCGTTCAGAAGATGGGGCAACTCAAACGCGTGGTCTCGAAGTCTGACCGTGGGCTTTCTACCCTCACGGTTACCATTAAAGATAAGTATGACAAGTATTTACTTCCTCAGGTTTGGGACGAGTTACGGCGAAAGGTTACTGACGCCCAGAGTGACTTGCCGCCTGGCGCTGGCCCCTCTCTGGTGGTCGACGATTATGGCGATGTTTACGGTATTTTTATTGCAGTTACTGGGGACGGATACAGTTATGCAGAAATAAAGGATGTGGTTGACCTACTGCGTCGAGAACTGTTGTTAGTTGAGGATGTTGGCAAGATTGATACCTTTGGTGAACGAACTGAAGCTATTTATGTTGAGCTGAGTCGCGATCGTATGTCCCAGCTTGGTATTCCTCCCGATGCGGTGATCAATGAATTGCGCCAGAAGAACTTGGTCACTGACTCGGGTCGGGTTGAGGTCGGTGGTGAATTTATTACGCTTAATCCAACGGGTGAAATTAAGACGGTTGAGCAGTTTAGCGAAGTGTTGATCAGTAATCTTGGCTCTGACCAAATTTACTTGCGTGATATTGCCAGGGTTTGGCGTGGTTATGTGGAGCCCCAGAATAATTTGATTCTGCATGATATGCGGCCAGCCATTGGGCTGGGGATCTCAACCGTGGCAGGTGGCAATGTCATCAAGATGGGCGAGGCCCTTAAACAACGCATGTTAGAGCTCAAGCCACAGGTGCCTGTAGGCATTGAAGCCGGATTGGTTTCCGTTCAATCCGATGCGGTGAACATTGCTATAAAGAGCTTTGTTATCAGCCTGCTGGAAGCTGTGGCTATTGTGATTGTGGTGCTGCTTGTTTTCATGGGTGTACGCAGCGGTCTACTGATTGGCTTTGTACTGATTCTGACCATTAGCGGAACTTTTATTTTTCTCGCCCCCATGATGGTGGCATTGGAGCGAATCTCTCTTGGTGCACTCATTATTGCCCTCGGCATGCTGGTTGATAATGCCATTGTCGTGGTGGATGGTGTCCTGGTTCGATTGGAGAAAGGTGAGAATGCTAAATTCGCCGCTATCGAGGTGGTGAAACAAACGGCTGTACCGTTATTAGGTGCGACCATCATTGCCATTCTGGCATTTGCGGCCATTGGTACCTCTGATGATAATACGGGAGAATTTTGTCGTTCCCTGTATCAGGTTGTCTTGGTGTCATTACTGTTGAGCTGGGTCACTGCCGTAACGATCACACCCTTGTTGTGCATCATGTTTTTAAAGCAGCCAGAAGAGGGCCATGTCTCCGAAGATCCCTATGGCGGTAAATTTTATGCCATCTATAAGGGCTTGCTGCGCACCTGTATTCGTTTAAAGAGTCTGACCATCATGGTGGTGGTTGGATTATTTGTTGCCGCCCTTTGGGGCTTTCAACTTGTTGAGCAGAGCTTTTTTCCGCCATCCACACGTCCACAAGTGATGGTTGATCTCTGGTTGCCGCAGGGGACACACATCAAGGAGACAGAAGCATTAGCCGGAGACGTGGGGCGTTATATCAAAGAGCAGGAGGGTGTCACCCATATCACTTCCTTGGTTGGCAAAGGTGGGCTCCGGTTTTTGTTGACCTACACGCCGGAAAAAATAAACAGCTCCTACGCACAATTATTGGTTGATGTGGATGACCCCACAAAGATGGATGGCCTGTTGGTTAATATAGAGGCACATCTGCAACAGCATTATCCCAATGTGCTGGGTTATGCCTCTAAATTTCAGTTAGGGCCAGGGAGTACCGGTAAGATTCAGGCGAGGTTAAGTGGCCCTGATCGCAGTGTGCTACGGGAATTGTCGGGTCAGGTAAAAGCTATTCTAAGTGCTGATCCAAATGCCAAGGCTATTCGTACTGACTGGCGCCAGCGAGTAAAAATGGTTCGTCCAATTGTGGCCGAGAAACAAGCGAATTTGAATGGTATTAATCGGCCAGATATTGCCCGGACGTTACTTGAAGGGTTTCAGGGTGAGCGGGTAGGTGTGTACCGAGAAGGTGATTTATTACTGCCGATTATTCTGCGAGCGGAGGAGGTGAATCGGTCGGATATCAACAGCCTTAACAACCTGCAAATTTGGAGCCCGGCTGCAGGATCTATGATTCCATTGCGCCAGGTGATCACGGGGTTTGAATCCGGGTTCGAAGACGAAATTATTATGCGGCGAAACCGTAAGCCAACGATCACTATCTATGCCGACCCCATTTCTGGCCCAGCCACCGTACTGTTTGCCAAAGTCCGCCCCCAGATTGAAGCGATTGACCTACCTCCTGGGTATGAGATGGAGTGGGGTGGTGAGTATGAGGACTCGGGTAATGCGCAGGCTGGTTTGGCGGCGAGCATACCCATGTTCGTTATGATTATGATTCTGATTACTATCATGCTGTTCAATTCGTTGCGCCAGCCATTAATTATTTGGCTGGTGGTACCGTTGGCATTGATTGGTGTAACGATAGGTTTGCTATCAGCCAATCAACCTTTTGGCTTTATGTCACTACTGGGCTTTCTCAGTTTGATGGGCATGCTGATTAAAAATGCGATTGTTTTGATTGAAGAGATTGTCCTGCAGGGTAATAGTGACAAAGATTTGATGACTGCCATTGTGGACTCAGGTGTCAGTCGGCTCCGACCTGTGGCCATGGCGGCATTAACCACAGCATTGGGTATGATCCCATTGTTATTTGATGCATTCTTTGTGGCTATGGCTACCACCATTATTGCTGGACTGATGTTTGCGACGTTACTGACTATGATTGTGGTACCGGTGTTGTATGCAACTTTTTACAAGGCCAGTATTTAGAAGATTTACAGCAGAAAACGCTTCCGGTTAGAGAACCTCTTTGGACTACATATTAGCTTTCTATATTTTGGGGAGATTCCAAGTTGAGTTTGCTTATGGCCAGGACTGCTTGAGTTCGCGATCTTACACTCAGTTTTCTGAAAATGGCTGTCATATGGGCTTTGATGGTGGCTTCGGTGACGTCTAACTCGTAGGCAATTTGCTTATTAAGTAACCCTTCCGCCAGCATCGTGAGCACCAGGTATTGTTGTGGTGTTAAAGAGGCGATACCTTTCATGAGTTTACACTCATCTTTACTCGCAGGGGTTTGCTCCCCAGCACTATCTGGTAACCATACTTCACCCTGAAGTGCTGACTTAATTGCAGTTTGAATGTCTTCAATACCTGATGATTTTGGTAAAAAACCTTTGGAGCCAAACTCAACGGCTCTTTGCATAATTTCCGGTTTTTCATTGGCCGATACCACGAGAACAGGTAATTCAGGAGATTGCCCTTTCACGTAGGCCAAGGCACTAAAACCATGTGCCCCGGGCATATGTAAATCCAGCAAAACTAAATCAGCATCAGGGTGGTCGGTTAACTTGGTTTGCAGGCTTGCCATGTCTTGAGCCTCCACAATATCAGGAGTTTCTTCTATGGTTTTCAATACCTGGCAGATGGCATTTCTGAATAGTGGGTGATCGTCAGCAACAATATATTTGGACATATTATTATTTTTCTCCCTTCGAGCTGATGTTAGCTG
>MAAC01000711.1_pt1 | contig 14355 bp, 12 predicted proteins | sample 1115981 | NCBI WGS metagenome assembly MAAC01 (sample SAMN04961126, study PRJNA320927) | seawater metagenome | isolation source: sample BD02T64 sea water enriched with oil for 64 days | place: USA:Gulf of Mexico | collected 2013-07-27 | reverse complement strand
GGTAGTGACATCTTTAAACTCTGCAATTCTTAAGTACTGTAATAAACCTGCATCTATTTGTATGAAACACATAAAGGTAATTGCATTGGCAAGAATAAAAATTAAAAATGCGTGATCTTGTTTCAGTATTGAAAAAAGAGCTTTAAAACTTTGGTTTTTATTTGTTTTTTTAATTTTTTTGATTTCTTTAATTTTAAAAATAGAAATTGCTGCTAATAATCCAATGAAATAGGTTAGGGCAACCAGGTTAAAAGTATTTTGTTGCCCTGCAAATCCTAGGTTTATTCCAACGATTGGTCCAAAGGCAGCTCCTATGTTTATGGCAAAATATCTGATATGTAAAGACATTTCTTTTGCTTTTGGATTTTTTAAAATATCAGTCATTAAGGCTTTTCCTGGACTCTCGACCAAAGATTTAGATATTGCTTGTCCTACAGCACCAAAGAAAAACATAAATAAATCATCTGCCATTCCTAATGTAATCATAGCAAGGACATTTATTAAAAGACCTAGTAATATAACTTTTTCTCGTCCAATTCTATCTGATAAGTTTCCTGCAAAAAATCCTACCACGATACCAAATACCAAAGATAGAGATAAAAAAAGTCCAATTTCAAATTCATTTAATGAAAATGTATCATGTAATATGAGGGCTAAAAATGGCCAAACCATAAACAATGTAAACCTTGCTAAAAAGGTTTGTATAATTACAAACCAAACAGTACTATTAAATAATTTTGCGCTTTTGAACATTTTTGCTCCTTCTATAAATTTGTATTGTAGGGTGTGGATCTAGCGTATACTTGTGAGTTTTGTTTCAAAAAGTTACAGTAATATATCAGATGAATGTTTAAAATAAGATAAAGCTTATGGATGAAAATATTGCAATTATTTAGGAGTGCTAATTTAGTTCTCTGACAACGTTGATATTTCTTTAGAAAAGAACTTTTAAATGAGAAATTATCCAATTTTCATTCTATGCCACAACTTTGCCACAATCTTTTTCTATACTAGAGAATAAGTATATAAGTATTTATTTTTATATGCTCCAAAAGGAATACTCCAATGAGTTTTACAAGTGAACTAAAACCAAAAGCAAATGCTTTTAATTTACTCTATATAGAAGATGAAAAACTTGTTAAAGAAACTTATGAGAGATATTTTGTACGAATATTTAAAAATGTATATACAGCTGAAAATGGCGTTGAAGCTTTGAGCTGTTATGAGAAACATGATATTAATATTATTATTACAGATGTGAATATGCCAATTATGGATGGATTAGAATTTTCTAAAATCATGAAAGAGAAAAATCATCAGATACCTATTATTTTAATTACAGCAAATACAGGAACAGATTGTTTTATAGAAGCCATTGATATTGGAATTGATAAATTTTTAATGAAACCACTAAATTTGGATAAATTGTCAATTGCATTACACGATACCTTAGATGTCTTAGTTACACTAAATGAAAATCTTCGCTTAGAGGAGCTATCCTACACATTAACCGATGAACTAGAAACAAAAACAAAAGAATTAAGTCTTTTTAAAGACGATATGATAGCTATTTTTACACATGAATTAAAGACACCTCTACATGCTATAATTAATTTTTCAGAATATATTCATAAATACATCCATAAAGAACTTACTCCTAAAAGAATTGAAAAAATAGCAGACTTAGCCCATAAAATAAATGCAAATGGATTGGCACAATCTGCTCAAATTGAGACATTACTGGATGTTTCAAAATATAAAGCAGGAAAAATAGTCTTTAATAAGTCCTTTATAGAACCCAAAAGAATTATAGATTCAATTGTAAAGAGATATCAATCTTTATACGAAAAAGAAGTTACATTTCAATTAGAGAACATAGCTATGATGTGGGATAAAAAGGCTTTTCATATGCTTTTTGAAAATATATTTTCTAATGCATTGAAACATTCAAGTTCAAAAGTCCACGTAAGTTTTCATCGTATTGAAAAAGAACAGTTTATTCTTTCAATAGAAGATGATGGCGATGGGATAAAAGAAGATGAACGATCAAAAATATTTGGACAATTTGAACAGCTTGATGCTGCTATGTTAGAGAGAAAAAAAGCAGGTACGGGACTGGGATTGTATTTGGTAAAATTGATTTTAGATAATTGTGATTCAAGTATAAATGTTGGTGAATCAGAATTATTAGGTGGTGCAAGTTTCAATATTATAGGAAGGATTTATGATGATTAACTTTTTAGTTGTAGATGATGTAGTTGCAAATGTAGAAATTTTAGAACTTATTATTGATGATTACATGGAAGATAAAAATATAGATGATGATAACTACAAAATAGTCACAGCCAAAAATGGACAAGAAGCTGTTAATTTAGCTGGTTCTAATAATTTTGATATGATTTTTTTAGATATTATGATGCCAGTGATGAATGGTTTTGATGCTTTGAATCATGTACGAAAAATGAAGATAGAGAGACAACCCATTATTGTAATGGCCACAGCTTTAGGTGATGCAGTTACCAAGGAAAAAGAAAAAAAAGGTGGTGCGAATGCCTATGTCGTAAAACCATTTGGAGAAAAAACCATATTTATGATTATGGATCATTACTTAGGTAAAATAATAGACCATAGTATCCAAGATGATGATTTTTTTGACTTTGATGATATGGATGAGGATCATGCTATTGATAATCAAAAAGTTATTATGGAAGAATTTAATAAAAGTCACAAAAAACTCTCAAGCGAAGACCTTTTAAATGAGTACGATTATCTTAAAGATGAGTTATATATGGATTTAGAAGATATAGATTGTTTAATAATGAATCAATTTAATCTTGAAGAAGATACCCTTGATTTAGATTTTATGTTAAAGGATATTAAAGAGTTTTTTAGACTTATGTCTAGTTTCCTTTATCAGTTTTCAGAATTTGAAGAGTTATCAAAAGCTATTTCATCCATAGAAGAACTAATTAGTGAAGTTGACTTAGAAAGTTTAAATGAAGATGATAAAGAACTCTTAGGTATGTATATAAAAGCAATTATTATGGATCTTGTTGATTGGAAAGAGCATGTTTTTATAAAACAAGATGCGGGAGATGTATTTTATGCTAACGCCTCTTTGTTAAGTTCGTATATTGAAGTGAAAAAATTATTAGAGTAAGAGGGGAGTTGTATTTTCTAGTTAATTGAATAGTGAGTCTGAATTCACTCACTATTCATAAATAAAAGACTTACTTTATGCAGCCTGATTCTTTTCTAAACGAATTCTTTTTTTTGTTTTATAGGTATCAATCATACTTAAAATTGCAGGTAACATAAGTAAATCTGCAATGACTGCAATGATTAGAGCTGAAGCCGTTACAACTCCAAACATATAATTTGGCAAAAAGTCACTGAATACAAAGACACTAAAAGCAAGACTTAAAATTACTGTTGTAAAAATAATCGCATTTCCAGCATACTGCATTACATAGGTAAGTGAATCTTGAATATTGGCACCCTTGTCCCTAGCTTCAAAGTATTTGACCAGAAAGTGAATGGTATCATCAACGGCAACCCCAATAATAATGGCTCCTGCAATAGCAACACCAATATCAATATCAATACCTAACCAGCCCATGATTCCTACAACCAAAGCAATAGGAAGGATATTTGGTAATATAAACAATGGAAGCAGTCGTGCATTTCTAAAAATAAGTAACATCATAAATGATACTGCAACAATTGCGATGGTAATAGAAGTAATTAAAGTATCAGTTACATCATGTTGCATATGTGCAAACATTGCTGTTTGACCATTTACTTCGGCTTTATACTCAGAGTTTACACTCCACCAGTTTTCAACCCAAGCCATCATCTCTAAATCTTTTGAGGTATCTGTGACATTCATAGCAGCACTAATTCTAAACATTCTCTCTTCTATATCCATTTGATCGTTTATCTCCATTCCTTGTGGAAGTGAGAGTGTATATAGAAGTAAATATTGTGCAACTAGGTTTTGACTATTTGGCACTGTTTTACTTTGATTCATAACTTGGTTGAATTTTTTAACCACTTCTAAAAGTGAGTTAATATGTCTAACTTCTTCTGGAAATGCGGCATAAAATTCATCATAGAATTTCTGAGTGGTTCTAAGAAACTTAGGATCTTTTACTCCATCTTTGACATTTGAATCAACGATTATTTCATAAGTCATTGGTCCTGAAATATTATCTTGGATAAAGTTAACTGCTTTTCTCCAAGGTACATCTTCTTTAAAATATCTAACTGTATTTGAATCCACTCTAACTTGAGTAATTCCAAAACCAATTGCCATAAATAACAGTAGAGTTGCAGTGAAAATTCTTGTATCAAATTTTACAATAAAAGCTCCATACCATTTTGCAAAGTTGGTACTGGTACTTTCTTTTTCTTCAACAGGTTCGATTTTTGGATTAACGATTGCTAAAACTGCTGGAATAAATAACATGGTAAGAACAAAAGCTAATAAAGCTGCATTGGCTGTTGCGATTCCCAATGTTTTAATTGGAATAACGTTACTAATCCCAAGTGAAGCGAATCCAACTGCTGTGGTTAATGATGTAAATAAAATTGGCAAGAAGTTTTTTCGAACACTGTAATGAATTGCTTTTACATTATCCATTCCCTTTTTTCGTGCAACGGTATAAATCCAAAATATGTGCATGGCATCTGCAATACCAATTGCTGTAATAAACACAGGCATATTCACTGTAAAGTTATTCAGTTTGTATCCCAACATTACTTGGACTGATAAAACAATTAAAAAAGTAAAAATAACGATTAAAATACTTGTCATCATTGTGGAAAATTTCTTAAAAATAACTAGGAGTAAAATCATGGTAACAACCAATACAAGTGGAGTAAATAAAGCTCCATCTGCTTGTGCTATTTCGATAAATGAGGAGTTTACAATAGGTCCCCCATTTAATTTAAAATCATATCCATATTTTTCTATTTCTGGTTTTAAGATGGCTTCGGTTAGCGCTTTTAGTTTTAAACTAACTTCTGGACTCTCCCCTGCATTTGGAGATAAACGTGCAAGAATTGTCGTTGTTTTTGCATCTTCACTGATAAGTCTTCCAACAATTGCATCTTCTGATACAATAATCCTTGCTTTTTCTTGCAATTGAGTACTTGTTAGTAAGTCTACATCTTCAATAAAATCTTCAACAATTACATCATCTGGATTTTCGGGGTCTGTGTGAACATATTGATAGTTAGTGATTGAATCAACTCTTGCAATATATTCAGTTTCCCAAAACTTCTCTGTAATTCTGCTAACAACACCTAAGCTTTCTTTATTAAATACACCTTGATCATTTTTAAATGAAACTGTGATTACTTGATCGTTTCCAAATACTGATCTAAAATTATCATAATCTCTTAAGATTTTGGAATCTTTATCAAACCAAATTCTATAACTTCCTTCAAATGCCAAATCTTTTAATTGCGTTGCCATCAAAATTGCGATGACAGGAATAAATAGGGCAATAAACCATTTGAATTTTATTACTGTGTCTACAAACTTATGCATAAAAATCCTTTTTAAAAGTGGTAACTAATGTTAAAGCCAAATCGATGTTGACGACCTTGCTTTGCAAAAACTGTATTATGGGAAGTGGAGGGCTCTATGTACCTTGCATCAACTTTAACTTTAAAGGTATCAAAAAATCTACTTTCATACTCTACATAATAATTTTGTTCATTGTATTGTGTGTCTAAAATAACTCCACCAACAGCACTGCTATCAGAGACGTCATTAAGACTGTATCTAAGACCCAAAAACAGGTCATTTTGAAAACTTTGAGCTAAGTCAATGTCACTTAATTTGTCATCTTTTAATGTATTGTAGTAATAGTACTCACCAATGAGTCCTATTTCACTTCCATCTTCTAAATGCTCTAGGGTATGTTCAACTCCAAGACCCAAATTAATATAATCTGATACTGTATTATCATCTATTACATCTGCATATGCAAATTCAATTTTGTATAAAGTTGAATCAACTACGAGAGTATTATATGTCATAAACTTATTGACTAAATAGGCATGTTCTGTATAGGTACTACCACTTTTAGTGCTGTATCTTTGTGAATCGTACCCATTTTGGTAAATGAAAGCGTAATCAATGGCATAATCATCACTTAGTGATCCGTTATAAGTTAAATAAACATTGGGACGATAAAGTGACTTTTCACTATTAAGAGTATTGTTTAAATTTTCACCTTCTTGTAAAGTACTATACATATAAGAGGAGGCTGACATTTTTCTTTTTTGCTCATAAAATTTTGTAATAAGTGAGAATTCACTCTCATCTAAATAGTGAGTATATTCAAAATTATAAGCACCTATTTTATCTGTTCGTGTAGGATCGTTTCTTCCATCTTGGATATTAAAAGTATCAACCAAGTTGTTTACTTCCAAGGCACCCCAAAATCTGATATTTTTACCTAAAAGAATTCTATCTTCTTCAAATTCATATTGAAAATAAACTTCATTTATTCTAACGAAGGTTCTGTCATTATCTTTTTTATTTGAGACATCAGTATAATCTTCTTGTGCGAAAACTTCTAAGGCAGAACTAAAATCACCTTTTTCATATGTTAATTTTAATTGTTGCTCCAAGGTAAAATTTGAAGAGTGTTTAGAATTTTTTTGAGAATAGGATTGAGAATCTAGGCCCACATATCCTTGGGTTTGGACTTCAGCAAATAAAGACGTGCCTAAAAGTACCAAACTTAAGAGTTTTTTCATTTCTTTAATGCTCTTTTATGGAAGTCTTTTTTAGATAATCCATTTTTAATTGTTTCATCTTGCCAAACTAAAATACTTTCTTTTGAGTTTTGGAAGTTTTTCATATGAATCTTTCCTGTTCTATATACATCACTGATCATTTTGTAATCAGAAAAGAAAGAACTTTTTAAAAGAGATTTTTTTCTATCATAATAATCAACCTGTAGAGTTAAAAATGTTTTAGTATCAATATATGAAATTTGTTTGGTATATCCAGAGTATTTATAGTTTGGAATACGCACCACCACATATACTTCTTTACCTTCTAATGTTTTTGTTTCTACTTCTTCGTTTTTATAATCATATTTGTCTATGTTAAAAGAACTCACATCTTCATAGGAAAATTCACTTCCCATAAAAGCACCCGATTTATTTTTTGAGGAAATTCTTTTTACTCGTTTAAGTGCTGGAAGATATAACCATTGGTCATCATCTTTTTTAGCATGTTCATAGTTTAGAAACTTCGTACCTTTAACATCTGCTGGACTTAAAAATTCCATTAAAGATTTATCTCCACCATCAAGTTCTAAAGATTTAGATCTCATGGTTCTAATTCTTGTTTGACCTTTAGCATTAATAAGTGTCATAGTCATTGTTGATTTTGAATCTTCAAAACCACTCATTATTTTGTCATTTTTTTTTGCAACTTCAAGATGAGAAATTGCAAACAAATTTGCTGCAAATAATAGTGAAGCTATTGCTACTTTTTTCATTAAAATACTCCTTTTATTTGTATATGTGAACAGTGTTTACTTTTAATGTGTGCAATGTTAACATAAAATGTAAACGTTGTCAACATTACATGTGAACAATGTTTACATTTCTAAAACTATTATGATATAATGCCTGCATGGAAAAATGTGTAATACTAGAATTTATAAAAAATAAATGTCAAAAGAAAAAATCAAACTATCATCATGGGAACTTAAAAGAAGAACTTTTACAACAAGCAGTGCAGTTAATTCATGAAAAAGGTGTGGATGCTTTAACGTTGCAAGTACTTGCAAGTAAATTAGGAACTTCAAGATCTGCAATTTACAGACACTTTTCATCAAAAAATGAATTGATGCACAATGTTATGTTATATGGGTTTTCGATGTTTGATGAAACTATCTCTCCTATCTTTGAGCAAAAAAATGAAAGTGTTGAGAAAAGATTATATCTTATGGGAAAAGAGTACATAAAGTTTGCACTTGAACATCCCAACTTATATAGAATGTTATTTGGTGAAAAATTTCAAGATCTTAGAGAAGATGGCTGTGATATAGAAGATGAAGAACAGGCTACTGGTTTTCATACCTTGATTGCTTTACTTATTGAAGGGCAAGAAAAAAAAGAATTTAGAGTCCAAGATCCCATGTCTCAAGCCCAAACTATTCATGCTATGGTTCATGGCTTATCTTCTTTATGTATTGATGGGCATATACATTTTAGTGATAAAATAGATGATTTATTTGAAGTGTATTTTAAAACAATGACCCAAGGTCTATTAATCAGACAGTAAAGAATCCACTAAGCTATTAGTTAAAACCACCTAATTTAAAATTTACATTGAAGGATATTATTTGAACATTGGAATATATATTTATGAAGAAGCAGAAGTTTTGGACTTTTCTGGTCCTTTTGAAGTTTTCTCTACTGCATCAAGATTTTTAGAAGAAGATGAAAAGTTTAATGTTTTCTTGATTGCAGAAAAATCGGGAAGTGTATTAGCACGTGGTGGATATGATGTAAATGTAAAATATAATATTAACAATCATCCAAAACTTGATTTACTTGTGGTTGCGGGTGGTGTTCACACACAAGAGATGAAAAAAACAAATGTGATTACTTGGATGAAAAATGTTTCAACAAACGCAAAAATTGTAGCCTCCGTTTGTACAGGAGCATTTTTATTGGCTCAGGCAAAGGTGATTACTACGCACAAAGTTACTACTCATTGGGAAGACATAGCTGACTTAAAAGAGAGCTTTCCTACTTTAGATGTAAAGAGTAATGTAAGATGGGTAGATGAAGATAGTATTGTCACTTCAGGTGGTATTTCTGCTGGGATTGATATGAGTTTACATATAGTTAGTAGAATACACAGTTTGGATTTGGCAGAAAAAACAGCCAGACAAATGGAATTCACTTGGACAAAAAACTAAAAGGTATTAATATGAGTGATATTTTAATAAGTGATGATAAAAAACTTTTAGATATAGAGTTAATACATAATTATTTATGCATTGAGAGTTATTGGGCAAAAGGAATAGGGCTTGATGTAGTAAAAACTTCAATTGAGCACTCTTTATGTATGGGTATTTATATAAAGCAAAAACAAATAGGTTTTTGTAGAATGATTACAGATTATTCTACTTTTGGATACTTGGGTGATGTATTTATTTTAGATGAATATCGTGGCATGGGTTATTCTAAACTATTAGTAGAAAAACTTATGGAACATGAAAAACTTCAAGGTATTAGAAGATTTATGTTGGCAACTTTTGATGCACACAATTTATATTCAAAATTTGAGTTTACACCATTGAAAAAAGCAGAACTATTTATGGAAAAACATAATGCAAATATGTATCTAGATAATAGCAAATTAAACAAAAAGTAAGGAACTAAATTGGACAGTGAATTTTGGAAAGAACGTTGGGAAAAAAATCAAATTGGATTTCACTTAGATGAAGTAAATCCAATGTTAGAAAAACATTTTCATGAACTTGGCTTAAAAGAAGGCTCTTCTATATTTATTCCTTTATGTGGGAAAACCTTAGATATACAATGGTTATTATCAAAAGGTTATAATATTGTAGGTGCTGAACTGAGTGAATTGGCTATAGAGCAACTTTTTGATGAACTTCAAGTAAAACCTGATGTATCTACACAAGAAAAGTTTAAAGTGTATCAAACAAAAAATTTAAAAATATTTGTAGGTGATATATTTGATCTTTCAAGTGAACTTTTAGTTGATATTGATGGAGTCTATGATCGAGCAGCTTTAGTAGCTTTACCTTTTAATATAAGAGAAAAATACACAGCACATTTAAGTAATATATCACAATATCTTCCTCAATTATTATTAAATTTTACCTATGATCAGAGTTTGATGAATGGACCACCTTTTTCAGTAACGGGGGAAGAGATTAAAGAACATTATTCAAAAAGTTATGAGATTGTTTTACTGGAGAGTAAAGAAGTGGAAGGTAAATTTAAAGGTAAGGTCTACGCTGAAGAAATGGCCTGGTTATTAAAAAAGACTACTTTATAGTTTTCTTTTTTATATGATATTGATATTTTAGAAAATACTTTTGTTTACCATTGCGGCTAAAATTAAAACATATAAAATTAAAATGTATCTTTTATAAGATGCAATATGTGTAATATGTTTTAATTTAATCCCAAAATAAACTCCCAATAAAGATGCAATTCCTACTATAACACCTTGTGCAAGTAACATTTGTCCATTATAACTCATGGATATAAAACCAGCGATTGAACTAAACACTACAAAAAATAAACTAAGAGATGTAGCAGTCTTTAAATTGTATTTCATAAATCCCAGTAGTACAGGGGTTAACATAATAGAACCACCAATTCCAATACTCATAGCCAACATTCCAATAATAAAACCAATAAAAAGTAGGGTAAATTTACTTTTAGTTTCTTGGTCTTGCTCCAAGTGTACATTGGAGATGAAGACTCTTATAATTGCAAAGGCGATAAGGGATATAAATAGATATTCTAAGAATTCAGTAGTAACACTTGAAACAATAAAACCACTTTGTAAGCCACCGATGAATCCACCAATACCCAGGATTAATCCATCTTTAAGTACCCAAACAGTTTTTTTAAGATTTAGAAATGAACCGTAAACTGAGCTAAAGACCATTTGGGTGATAGAAATTGATACGGCTTGTTTCATGTCAAAACCGTAATATAGAAGCATGGGTACAAGTACCATACCTCCTCCAACTCCAAAATAACCAGAAACAAATCCCGTTAAAACTCCAAAGGTAATTAGTTCAAGCATTATTTAGATGAATTCATCGCTTCAATAAAGTCTGAATAAATTTTTTCAAGTTGTTTATCTTCTTTACTCACATCAATGCCATCTTGTTCTTTTAAAGCATGTTCAAGTACGGCAACTCTTTTTAATAAATAAGTAAACATTTCTTTATTAACATCAGGAAATTCATCATGTGCTAACTTGCATTTGTTTTTTTCTCTTTTGATTATTTTAGCAGGTACTCCAACTGCAGTTGAATCAGCGCATACATCACTAACTACTACAGAATTGGCACCTACTTTTGAATTTTCACCAATAGTAATGTTTCCTAAAACTTTTGCTCCACTTCCAATAACACAGTTGGATTCAATTGTTGGATGTCGTTTCCCTTTATCCAAACTCACTCCACCAAGAGTTACCCCTTGGTAAATTAAAATGTCGTCTTTTAAAATAGCAGTGGCACCAATCACAACACCAAAGCCATGATCAATAAATACTCGTCTTCCAATAGTTGCTGCTGGATGTATATCAATATTTGAAATCGTTTGCGTAATTCCATTCAAAACTCGAGATATTCTTTTCCACCCACTTTTATAAAGTTTACTTGTAACCCTAAAACTTACTATTGCCCAAACTCCAGGGTAGTTAAAAAACAGCTCAAAGTTTGAATCCAATGCGGGGTCATTCAATCTAGGAACGCTGAAATCCTCTTTAATTTGTTTCCATAATGAAATTTCTTCCACTGCTACTTTTTCTTCAACTTCAATTTCAACTTCTACTTCATCTTTTTCTTTTATTTCTGCATTCATGTTAATTCCCTATCGTGTTTAAATAACTGTTGTCGTATAAATACTTTTCTAATACCTTGTATGTATTACTGTCTAATTTATCTTTAAATATTTCTTTTATTTCATCTGAATCATAATCAATATCATCTAAAATATCTAAAATACTTTGAGCAGGTAGAATTTTTTCTAAAAAATACTCATCATCTTTAAATGAAACATTAATTTGAGTGGGGTGAGAAAACAAATTATGTTGTATCCCCATTGTATCTTGATATGCTCCTACATTGAAAAAAGCCAAGTAATACTCTTCTTCTTTTAAGTTAATATCATGTAAATAAAGAGGTTTATTATTGTCAAATTCAATCTCACCATCACTATCACAAGTAATGTCCCAAAGACTTGCACTTCGTGTTGGTGTTTTATCCAGATGGGTTAAAGGCATCACTGGAAACTCTTGATTGATTCCCCAAAAATCAGGTAATGATTGGAAAATTGAAAAATTCAAAAGATATTTTTCTTTGATTCTTTTTTCAATTGTTTTTAGTTCTGTATAATCCTTAACCTCCAATATAAGTATTGCTTTTTTTATAATCAAGTGTGTTAATACTTCTGAGTTACTTCTGTCTTGTAAATCAATATATCCCAAATCAAAAAGTGTGAGTAAAGACTCCATATGCTCCAAACTATCGTGCATAAACTCTAATGCTGTTTTTTTAGTCATGTCATTGTATAAATCATAAAGCTCTGTAATAAGAGGTGGGTTTGTATCTTTTAGACGTAGGTTTTTTATTTCCAACTGAGATGAGTACAATTCAAGTACAGGAGTAATAAGTACTGTTGAATTTGCTGCAATAAAACGTCCTGATTCTGTAAAGATATCTGGTTCTTCAACACCTTTTTGCTTGGCAATATCTTTTAAAATATATACAACATCATTTGCAAATTCATCCAGTGAGTAAAATCGTGATCGATTAAATTGAGAATATTCTATTGCCAATCCACCACCAATATTGATTGCTTTTAAATTACTGGCACCCATATTTTTAAGTTCTGCATAAATATGACCTGATTCTTTTAAAGCTTTTTTCAATGGTGCAATACTATTCATAGATGACCCTATATGAAAATGAATCATAGTAAGGTATTGTGTCATATTGTTTTTTTCTAAGATTTCTAATGCATCAAGGATTTCAGTAGAGCTTAGACCAAATTTAGAATCAATACCTCCACTTTTTGCCCATATACCACTTCCTGAGCTATGAAGTCTCACTCTTAGCCCAATATTAGGGCAGGAAAGCTTTGTTTCCTTATGCACTTCTATTATTGTATTTAACTCATTTAAGCCCTCAATGGTTAAAGTTACATCATGGCCCATTTGTTTGGCTATAAAACCTAAATGAATCATTTCTTTGTCTTTAAATCCATTGACAGTAATGGGTGCATTTTCATTGTTATATGCCATTGCAATAAGTAGCTCAGCCTTACTACCAGCCTCTAAACCATAGTTATAATCTTTGGCTTCTTTAATGAGTGGTTGTAAGAAACTTGGATATTGATTTACTTTTAAAGGGAAAACTGCATTAAATTTTCCTTTGTACTCATATTCTTTGATGGAAGTTTCAAATTTTGAATATAAGGTATTGATTTGTTTACGAATCAAGTGAGGAAATCTTAGTGTTAATGGACCTTTATACCCCTCTTTTTCGATTCTTTTAACTATATCAATGATTGCAGGATCACAAGCATGATTTAATCTTACTTTTCCACCATCAATGAAAAAGTTGTTTTCACCCCAAATATCAATACCATAATTATTCAATTAAAATTCCTCATAACCTATTGTTGATTCTTCATTTGTCTTAATGTTTTTAACCCAAATGGTATTGTTTTTTAACTCATCTTCACCAATTAATGCAATGATCGTTGCATTTTGTTTTGTTGCTAGTTTAAAGTGTTTATTAAAATTACGTGAGTTATACTCCACTAAAGTTTTCGTATCTTTTCTTTTCTCATTGGCTTTTTTAAAGACTTTATCAATAGCCTCATCACACATAGCTCCAAGATAGATTAAATCTTCGTCATTGCTTTTCATTTTAATAAGTTCTAATAATCGCTCGATTCCAATGGCAAAACCAACACCAGGTGTTTCTCGACCGCCTAAAAATTCAACCAGTCTGTCATATCTTCCCCCTGCAGCTATTGTACTTTGAGCACCAATGTCATCACTTACAAATTCAAAAGCAGTTTGAGTGTAATAATCTAACCCTCGTACTAAGTTGGTATCAATTTCGTAATCTATACTATTAAAATCAAAAATCTTTTTTAGTTTTTCAAAATCAGTATCACATCTTTCACAAAGATTATACGTGATTTTTGGAGCATCAATTAATAAGGTCTGGCATTTTTCATTTTTACAATCCAATACTCTAATTGGGTTTACTTCAAGTCTTCTATTACAGTCTTCACAAAGTTCGGTTTTTATATCAGTTAAGTGTGATACCAACTTGTTTCTGTAACTTGGCATACAGTCTTTACATCCAAGTGAATTAAGTAAAATTCTAAATTTGATTCCTAGAAAGTCTAGAATATCTTTTATCATCATAATAACATTGGCATCTTCATAAACTGAAGCAATTCCAAATGACTCACAACCAAACTGATGAAACTCTCTTAATCTTCCTTTTTGAGGACGTTCATATCTGAACATTGGTCCATAATAAAAATACTTGTGAACACCACCCGCTCGGTCAAGTTTTT
>MAAC01017168.1_pt1 | contig 14373 bp, 13 predicted proteins | sample 1115981 | NCBI WGS metagenome assembly MAAC01 (sample SAMN04961126, study PRJNA320927) | seawater metagenome | isolation source: sample BD02T64 sea water enriched with oil for 64 days | place: USA:Gulf of Mexico | collected 2013-07-27 | reverse complement strand
GGAATTGTTCTTGAAAATCAAATAATGATAGGCTTTTGAATCTTTGCTCCATAATAATGCTAACTATAACCCCTAATTTACTACTATTAGAAGTAATTAAAAAAAACCTAAGTCAATAAAATTAAAAACTGAGTCTTAAAAAAGTGATTTGATGCCGCTATAAATTTAAACCTCTTAAAGGATGGCGCTATTCAACTAACTTAAATTTCACTGCAGCGTTGGCTAACTTTTGTGCCAACCTATTAATTGACTTTTCGGTAAGCTGTAGGACTCTGGCATATCCTCCAGTAGTTTGAGCATCGCGCATTAAGACAATACCTTGCCCTGATGGAGTGAGTTGCACTGTCCCCGGTTGAACGGGGGCGGTAACAATTTCATTTGCTGAAAAATCTTCCCAACCCTTAAGAAAATATGCCATTCTATTACTTTCTGATGAAACCGCCAATGCGGATTCTAGCAAGCTCTTCTGAAGGTACTTAGACAGGAGATGAAAGTCGGGTCCTTTATAAACTTCAAGCTTTTCAGACGTAAAGCGTTCTCTTGAAACCTTCACAGAAGCCGTAACTCTTTCAGTTTTTTTTTCAAATGATTGAACCATTAAGATATCACCATTTTCAATAGTATCCTTTAGTGTTATTCCTTGATATTGACTATAACTACCCATTGACATTTCTGAAGAAAAACCCCCAGAAATTGCAAGGTAAGCCCGCATACCATATCCAGGAAGTCCAAATTTAAGAGTGCTATCACCTTGTACCAAAATTCGAGTATTCAATGGAATCTCATCGTCATTCAAGGTTGGAGAAAAGCCAGCGCCGGTGATTGCTATTTCTGTTTTATCTGTAAAATGCAAAACTGGTCCTATATGTGTGATTTCTAAAATCGCTGCATCACTAGAGTTACCAACTAATCTATTTGCCAAACGAGCCGAATAACTATCCATTGCACCGGCTAGAGGCACTCCAAATTCGCGCTGCCCAAAGCGACCTAAATCTTGTACTGAAGTATATAATCCCCCAGAAATAACTTTAATCATGCCAAGCCTCCTTTCTTATTTGATAATTTCCATCGGCAACTTCCTGTTCTATTTTATAAAACTTCTTACGCGATATAGCAGTAAATCTCACATAATCCCCCGGTTTTAGCAAACAACATGGTGATTTCTTGGTGGAAAAAAAATCCAATGGACAACGTCCAATAATGTTCCACCCGCCAGGTGAATCGGAAGTATAAATACCGGTTTGAGCACCCCCTATTCCAACCGAACCCTTTTCAACCAATTTTCTCGGGTTACTTTTTCGTGGTGTATATAGCTCTTTATTCAGCCCTCCTAAATAAGGAAAGCCAGGAAGGAATCCTAAAAAATACACCTTATAGAGCCGTTCAGTATGTAGTCTAATAACTTCGGAAGTAGAAACTCCATGCAAGTCTGAGACCTCATTCAGGTCTGGTGCTAAATTGATTTTATAGCAAACAGGAATGGTTATCACGGTCTTTACTCTTGAAGCTCTTCGAACTTGAGTTGAAGCTATTTTTTTAAGCCTTTCAATAAATGTTAAAACATCTATCTCTTCGTGTAAATAGACTGCCAACGAATGATAAGCGGGAACGGTCTCAATAATTTCATCATGGAACTCTCTAGAAATTAAAATATTCATTTGCAAGACTTCAACATTTACAGCTGGGTCTATACTCGTTGGCCAATTGATAAGCAATCCACGATCACCGAACTTTTGAAATGTTGGTTGCCTAGTCATTATGCCACTATGATAGCATTTTCTTCCATCTTCTCTCTAATATATTTTAGCATTTCTATTGAGTTTTCATTGTCGCCATGAATACAATAAGTAGTTGCCTTTACGGCGCAGGTGTCATTTTCAATTGTAGTCACTTCTTGTTCTATAACCATCTGTTGTAACTGCCTCCAAGCCGTCTCTCTTGAATAAATCACCGCATTATCCCTACTCCTTGAAACTAACGACAGGTCATTATTATAACGTCTATCAATAAAAGCTTCATATACTAGAGGTAGTAAATTTTTAGCTTTATTGGCCAGTATCGATTGAAAAGGAAGATACAACTTCGGGCGAATTCCTGTAGCAACTATTGCTTCAACAACGGCGTCGGCTGTTTGGGCATCAATGGCCGCATAATTATACAGAGCCCCATGCAATTTAATATGGTGGAGTGGTACATCTTCTGTTTCACAAACCGCATAAAAACGAACCAATTGCTGAAAAACACTTTCGGATAGTTCCCTTTTGGTCATCGTTAGGATTTTCCTTCCGAAGTTATCTATATCAGGGAAAGATGGATGAGCTCCCACTTTTACTTTATATTTCTTTGCTAATTGTACCGTGTCTCTCATAGTAGTTTCATTTCCATAATGACCTCCACAAGCAACGCTGCAAGAAGAAAGAAGTGGTATTAGCAATCTGTCATTCCCAGTTCCCTCACCCAAATCCGCATTTATATCGATTGTTTTCATAACCAAGAAACACCAAATACTTTCATTAAACTTTTTGCTCCCAGAATTATCGCTGTCAATAAGATCACAACTCCTAGTAAATTTTGCAACTTTGTATTTCTATGTTCTTCTAGAACAGTACTTTTATTCACCGCCCATAGCAAGAAACCAGCAATTATTGGAAGTAATAAACCGTTGGCAACTTGGGCAAATTTTATTATTTCGATAGATTTAAATCCAGCAGAAGAGAATATAACACCTAAAAGCAATACAAAGATCCATACCATTCTGAACTTCCATGATTTCAATCCCGCTTCCCATCCAAAACAACCTCTAGCAACATAAGCCGCGGCAAGAGGCGCTGTAATGGCCGAGGTAATTCCAGCAGCAAAAAGTCCCAAACTTAAGAAGTATTTGGAAAAACTTCCAAACAATGGCTCTAATCCTTTTGCTAAATCTAAGGCGTTTGAGACTTGAGCAGATTGAATAGCAGCGGCACAAACCATAATAGCCATGGATACCAGACCTCCTAAAATAATAGAGATGTATAAATCCTTGCGTGCTACACCCAGCGAACTCACGCCGCTCCATTTTTCTCTAACCAACGAGGCATGTAAAAACAGATTGTAAGGTACAACCGTCGTTCCAACAAGGGCAATAATAGTTAGCAACCCTTCCTTTGGAATACTAGGTGTCAACATTCCTTTAAGAACAGATCCCATATCAGGTTTGGTAATAATAGCGGTGATCAAAAATGCAAGACTCATAAGAATAACAAGAGTTACTAAGCTGCGTTCAATCAATTTATAATTCCCGATATACAACAAGACAAACGCAAACAAACCAATTAAAATACTGAGGTAATTAGGTTCTAAACCTAAGATTGAAAAGGTAGTATCCATGAAGAAGGTTTGCAGCCCTAAAACTCCACCGCTTATATTTCCTGCTTCATAAGCGGCATTCCCAACCAGTATTGCCGAAAGAATCAAAACGATGGCTATTGTTTTGAGGAATGGAGATTTTATTTCTTTTCTTACATTTTCTGCTAATCCGAGATTCGTTACTAAACCTAAACGAGCCGCCATTTCTTGCAATACAACGGTAGAAATAATGGAAAGTACCATCGCCCATAGCAATGTAAATCCAAACTCTACCCCTGCCAATGTACAAACCGTTACGGTGCCTGGGCCTATAAACGCCGCCGCCACTAAAGTCCCAGGACCTATATTTTTAAAGATATTTTTCATTTGGCTTTTAATGCATAAACAGCAAAACTCCCGAGCCAATGACCTCCTTCATAACTATCTCCAACAAGGTTAGGATATGAATACGCTATATGTTCATTTGCCAGGTTCTTAAGGTGTATATAGGCCGGGTATTGATTGGCAAGCCCATAAAACACCCAGGCTCTACTAAAGTTGAGCCCGTCAAGATGCACCAATTTACCATCAGTTCGATCACTAACTTCCCCTACGGGAAGATGAAAACTAGACTCTTTTAATTGTGGTAAAAAAGACTGTATCCAAGACTCCAATTCACTTTTTGATAAAATACGTCTCATAATATCCAACTCTTCTAAGCAGGGAGAAAGAAAGTCATAACCACTTGGTTCCCATACAATAGGGCACTCTTTATCGTTTAAATAAAAATCTTTTGCACGTTGAGCAATGAGTTCTTGAAGTTCTAACTCGTTAGTCGCAATGGCATAGTCATAGGCAAATGAAAGTCCGAAGCCTGTATTCGCATGTTCCCCCACTCTAATTGGATATACCAATTTAGGCAGGAACTCTTTATAGTTCTCTACTATATGATCTGTCAATGGTTTTAAATTGACTTCCAGTTCTCTGGCCATTGGATCGTCCCAATTATGAAGGGTCTCAGCTAGCTTTAAAAGCCAAGCCCATCCATAAGTTCGTTCATAACTTTTATTTAATTTTTTCTGAAAATATTCTAGTTCAAGCGCAACATACTCCTTTGTTATGTTTTTCTTCAGAATTGCCTTCACCTCCTCGGCCTTGTCCATTTCTGGAAACTCTTGCAACAATGTTGCCATTGACCAATAGCCGTGCACTGCACTATGCCAATCGAAGCAACCATAGAAAATGGGATGCAGATTGGATGGCGAATCCAGGTCATCATCACTTCCAATAACCTGCCCTAATTTGTTTGGATATTCTGTTTCTACACAATGCAATGGCAATTCAATAAGTTTATTGGCCTCTGAAGTCGTAAAAACTGGCTCAGGAAATACCTCAATCGATCTTGAAGTCTCTTCAGAAGCATTTGATTCTTCTTTTGTTTTTGTATTACAACTAGCGAGTATGAGGAACGCAAAGAAACAGAAACTGTAGTTTTTCATAAGTTAGAATTAGTTATCACTAAAGGTATTAAAATTTCAAACAGAAGGAAACATAATGATGGGCAGCTTTTCAAATTCAAATAGCTTAAAGGCAATCGACTTCAGAATGGCATATTCTCCTAATTAGGGTGAAAAGTATTAAGACGAATGAAATACTCATTTTATAGAATATATGATTTGAAATAATTAATAAGGCGCTATTAAATTTGCGGCGATATCCTTTTTATCACATGAGTCTGCATTGAGAAATAACCCTCCTATAGGAATATTAGCATCTTCCAATGTTGCTGTTACCACCTCGAATTGTACCTCAATATCATAGAGGTCATTATGATTACCTGCTAAAGGTTCTGATATTGCAAGAGGCAATCCTTGTCTATCACTTAAATAAAGGGCATTGGTCGTCTTACGTTTTTTCTTCCTTGATATTCCACTTGTTCTCCACCTCTAATAGCCGGTGTATGACTGCCATCTAAATCTACACTAGAGAGGTCAAAGTTAGATTTATGTTTATTTAGAAAACCCACCCAACAAGCCTTCCAAACGCCACTGACACACCATTTTCTATAATGATAATAAACCGATTCCCAACTCAACGGTTTTTCTTCAAAAAAAGGTAATTGATGCCATTGAACTCCTGTTTTCAACTTGTAAAGAATAGTGTTAACGATCTCAACTAAGGGAACCCTAGGAGGAAATCCTCGTTTTGGTAATGGTAGGTGTGGAATAATTTTCATTTCTATTGTATCTTTGTCCAGTACTGTGTACATAATGGGTTGCTTTTGAATATTTTACGTGTCGTAACGCAAATATCGGCAACCCTTTTATTCAATTCAAGAAAAGTTTAAATCACTTCTATATTAAATAATAAGGGATGTCTCTCAACATCCCTTTTTAAACAACACAAAAAATTAAATTACATTTTTACGTTGGTTAGTGATACTTCCTCTCCATCCTTGTCTAGGAGCAAAACCTCATCAAAGCCCATATCTCTAAATTGAGCAAACTGAGAAGCTGCATCTCCAACGATCAGATAGGCCATTTTGGATTCATCTAGATATTTATTCGCTAAAATCCTATGCTGTTCTAAAGTCATTTCTCTAATAACTTGTTCCTCACTTTCAATATAGTTTGCTGGTAGGTTGTATTCGCTCATTTCCTGTAGCATCCCTAACAAATTAAACTGTGTTTCGAAACGACGTGCATTCGACTTAATTAAGGCATTCTTTGTAAACTCCAAGTCTTCTTCAGAAATCCCTTCCTTATAAACAGAAATCTGTTCTTTAAAGATCTGTACTGACTCTCCCGTAGTATTGGTTCGAACACTCGAAGAAGCGGTAAACTTACCAGGTATCTTACTACCGCTGAATCTAGTTCTTGCTCCATACGTATATCCCTTCTCCTCCCTAAGGATCAAATTGACATTCCCAGAGAAAGAGCCTCCCAACTTATAGTTCATTACCTCAACTGGGTAAAACTCCTTGTCGGTTCTAGGTATTGCTATATAACCAATATTGATGACAGATTGCTTCGCATCTGGTATATCAACAAAATACAAGGACGCCTTATCTCTATTATTAGCAACAGGGTATTTAGGAATTGTAACGTCCTTTGCTGCCCAATTTGTTTCCAAACCAGACAGGTTTTTTAAGGCATCCATTTTATTGATTTTTCCCACTATTTGAAAAGAACTCACCGAAGGAGAATAATTTTTCGTGTAATACTCTTTAAGATCCTCGATAGTAATTGCTTCTACCGAAGCCTCTGTTCCGCTAGTAGGTAAGCTAAAGATATGATCCTCACCATAGAGCAATTTGTTATAAACACGATCAGCAACAGCGGTTGGATCTGCAGCCGACCTCTTTATCTGATTGATAGTTCTAGTTTTGATAAGAGCAAATTCTTCTTCATCCCATCTTGGTTCCAAAAGAATTTCTTCTACGAGTTTCATTGTCTTATCGAAGTTTCTTACCAAAGTATTCCCTCTAATTACGATAGATTCGTTGGTAGTATACATATTAATAGACGCACCTAACAATTCGATTTCCTCTTCTAATTCTTGAGGTGTCTTGTTCGCCGTCCCCTCCATCATAATATCTGTCATTAAATTGGCAACCCCATTTTTATTCTTATCATCAAGTAGATGCCCCCCTTCCATTACCAAGCTAAAATTGACCGTAGGAATTTCGTTTTGTTCAATACCATATACTTTGATACCATTAGACAACTCGGCAGTCCAGCTAGAGGGAATTTTTAAAGCCGGAGTGATTCCCTGTCCTGGTTCTATAGACCTATCAAATTTTGAAGGGGTCTTGACTACCTCAGACTCGGCATCCTCCACCTTTTTCTCAACATTCTCTTTTACTTCCTCTTCAACTACTGGAGCTTTTGTAGAATTTTCAGCGATCAAATCAAGTTGTCCCTTCGGAACAAAGCTGGTCATCACAAAAGGCTTGCCTTTAATGTAGGTATTGTACACACGCATTACATCTTCTTTAGTCACCCTCTTAATATTCTCAATATCCTGCTCAATAAAACCAGGGTTTCCCGCAAAAACATTATACTGGGCTAATTGAAATGACTTACCAAGAACACTGCTAATACCGTTATAAAATTGTGTTTCAAGGCCTGCCTTAATTCTTTCGACATCTCGATCTGTAACTCCTTCTTTTTCAAACATCGCAAAGGCCTCAAATATTCCCGTTTCTACATCCTTAAGGTCCTTATCACTATTCGCAGTAATGCTTATTTGAAACTCACCAGCCAATTCCTGAGCATTTCCGTAGGCCGTGGTTCTTGAGGTAAGATCTTTTTCCTTAACTAACACTTTATAAAGAGGTGCCTTCTTTCCGCTAGAAAGTATTTCTCCTAAAAAATCTAAAGCATAAGCGTCTTCTGTATATTGTTCGATCGTAGGCCACACCATATTTAATTGTGGAGCGGTTGCAAAGTTATCCTCGTGATACAATCGTTTTGTTTCTGAAAGAGTAACAGGCTTTGGTTGCAGGGGAGTCACTTCTTGGCGACGTTTAATCTCTCCAAAGTACTTCTCCACCATGGCTTTCGCGCTTTCCGTCTCAAAATCACCTGCGAGAACTAAGGTTGCATTATTCGGGCCATAAAACTTATCATAGAACTCTTTTACGTCTTCCACAGTAGCCTGCTGTAAGTCCACTAATTCTCCTATAACTTGCCAATTATATGGATGACCTTCTGGGTACAAATTCTTGTCTAAGACCCAGCTCGTATGACCATAAGGATTATTATCGACGCGCTGTCTTTTTTCATTTTGAACTACCTCTTGTTGATTGTAGAAAGCAGATTCAGTCACCGTATTAATCAAAAAACCCATTCGGTCGCTTTCCATCCAAAGAACAGTTTCTAAGGCATTATTGGGAACAATTTCATAGTAAATCGTGCCATCTTTCCACGTACCTCCATTTAAAGTACCACCAGCATCTTGTACCTTTTTAAAAAATTGATCTTGCGGAACATTTTCAGACTCTTGAAAGAGCATATGCTCAAACAAGTGAGCAAAACCTGTTCTACCAGTCTTTTCTCTATTCGATCCAACGCCATACTGAATGGCAACAGAAACAATAGGGTCACTTTTATCCTGATGCAGAATGACATCAAGCCCATTTTCCAATTCATATTTTTCAAACTCTACTGAAAGTTTTGCGCTGTCTTGAGGCTCTGAATAGCCAACATCTTTACAAGAGATAAAAACCAGCAAGGAAGTCGACACGGCAATTAACGAAATTTTTATTTTTTTTAGCGTCATCATTTTTTGATTGATTTTGTGAAGTATTAAATATACAATCACAACGCTACTTCCAATCTTAAAAATGTGTTAAACTAAATTAGACATACTAATGGAAATCAATCTGTTTAAGGTAATCTAAATTTAATATGGAAACTCTCTCATATAATTTCCTACTGGAAAATAATTGGCGACAAAGACATAACTTCCATTCTCGCATATAGCAACACCTACTCCAACATCTGTAGTTTTTTTCCAAATCATTTGTGTATAATGTCTATAATTTGATTCATTTATTGGTGCTTTTGTATAATCTGGTTTTTCTGAATACCAAGCTTTAGACCCATCTAGTGCAGTATATCTCCCACCACTACCCCAAAATAAGTTCTCACCATATTTAGAATTTCCACTGTGATTGAACACACAATTTTCCGAAGCTAATTTCTCCGTATATTTTTGTGCAACTCCTGCAATGTCATTATTCCAAACCAAATTAACATCAATCCCAAGTTCGTTACGAGCCATATTATGATGATTTAGAAATTTCTTGGTCTCTTCAGCAGAAACGTAACTGCCAGTAATAGCTGTCTGTGATGTTAAATACACTTCAGTTGTTGGAGAAGTTATTGTGTTCTCCATAACAAAGCCAGTTTGGGCCGACCCCTTGCAAGCAATAAGGCTAGCAATCACTAAAATTTGACAAAAAAAGATTTTGGTCTTTTTCATGACAGTACTATTAATGTTAGTCTCAGTTGAATTTAGCTCAAAGATAAAGTAACAACTCTTAATCCGAAATACGTGTAATCACTTAACTTTAAGCCAATTAAAGCACAATATCAATAGATCACAATTCAGCAATATATTCCTTATATCGTCAGTAAATTAAAGTTATATTTTGGGTAGATTAACACCTTGCTTGAGAAATACGATCCCCATCATAACCAACCAAATTACTTTAACGTGAAATACAGGTTTGTAAATTTCGAAATTGTCGGGAATAGAAATAATAATAGCCACTGCTAACACTCCCAATGCTACAGTAAACCAACCCAGCCAAGCACCTAAAATTTTCCATTTAATCAGACCTGAACCTAATAGTATTAATCCAACGCCAGAGAAGATGCGACCAAAACGAAAAAAACAAGTCACATATTGATTGGTAAATAAAAGACCATCCATAAACTCTTGGATTTCCACGGCCGATTTACCCGCCGTTTGGCCAACTCCCCAAGCACCAAAATTATAAAAATAGGCAGCTCCAATAGCTAAGGTAAAGGTGCCGATAACAATCATTCCAACACCTGGCAATATAAGTACTCGACGAGGTCCTCTCGCGATTACCGAAACTAGAGCGAACAAAGCTATTCCCATAGTAACCCAACCAAAAATATGAATACGATACATCCATATCCAATACCAAACATCTTCACCAATTGCCGTAAAGTCTGAGGCAACAATATACTCACCTATATGATGTGGTGATAGCGCCCAACCAAACCATAGTAATATAGCGGCAATGATGAAAGACCATCCTGTAAACTTAGTTTCGAAATCTTTTTTCCTAACCATCATAACTGTCTGATATTTGAAAGAGCAATATAGTACTTTCTTGTATTTGTCTTAAAACATCACTCATACTCCACAACTGAATTATATGTTTTATTTTGGTAAATTAATTATTGAATCCAAAATTTAGAAACTGTAACTTGCATTTTAGTACTCGAATTAAATAAGTAATCATATTGAAAAGGAGAGAATTCGTAAAAAAAGCAACATTAAGTTCATTCGTAGCACTCATAGGAACTGAACTCATTTTTGGCTCTAAAATGTTGGAGGGGTATACACCCTTAGCACTGCAAGACCCCAACCCTTTCAAGATGTTTAAAAAAAACAAGGAAATGATCGTTTTAAACGACAAACCTTGGAATATTGAAGCGCAAGCCCATTTACTAGATGATAAGGTTACACCAAACTCGAGCATGTTCATTCGAAATAACGGTTTGGTACCTGAATCTATTGATTCTAAAACTTGGACATTGACTATCGACGGTGAATCCGTAAAAAAAACAAAGACATATTCGCTTGTAGAATTAAAATCGAAATTTAAACATCATACCTATCAATTGACCTTGGAGTGCGGAGGTAATGGGCGGAGTGAATTTGATCCACCAGCAAAAGGAAACCAATGGACCGTTGGTGCTGTGCATTGTGCATCTTGGACTGGTATTCGTTTGCGCGATGTATTGGAAGATGCAGGTATTAAAAGCAACGCGGTTTATGTTGGCTATCATGCAATAGATAAACACCTAAGTATGGACCCAAAAAAGGAGCCAATTTCTAGAGGGTATCCAATGTCCAAGGCATTACAGGATGAAACAATTTTAGCCTTTAGGATGAACGGATGCGATATTCCATTGGTACATGGATATCCATTGCGCTTAGTGGCGGGTGGTTGGCCTGCTTCTGTTTCTGGGAAATGGGTCAATAGAATTAGTATCCGCAACAAGGTTCATGACGGTACAAAAATGAACGGTACCGCATATAGAATACCTTGCAAACCTGTCGCTCCGGGAGAAAAAGTAAAGGATGATGATATGTGTATTATAGAGTCAATGCCGGTCAAGTCGATAATTACATATCCTCAAACTGGTGCAATAATTAGCCAAGGGAAGACTTTAAATATTAGAGGACACGCCTGGGCTGGTGAACTTGAGGTTGCCAAAATGGAATATTCTATAGATTTTGGATCTACTTGGACCACTTGTGATATTAAAAAGCCTACAAACCGTTTGGCTTGGCAGCACTTTTCGGTAGTCGTGGATTTTCCTGATGTTGGCTATTATGAAATTTGGGCAAGAGCCACAGATACGAATGACGTTTCACAACCCATGCTATTGCCTGGTTGGAATCCCAAAGGATATTTAAATAATGCTTGTCACAGAATTGCGATAAAAGTTAGGTAATATGTTGAAAGAAGAAGTCTTCAGGATTCAGGTAAAGAAAGTATATCAATTACTGATACTCGTTCTTATCATGTTCGCAATTACTGGAGGCGGATTACTATATTATTTGAATAATCCAGGTGTTTTTGATTCCAATTCTAAAACCGAGACCTTGCTTGCCGTATCAATTGAAGAAGACGAGGATCGTATTGCCAATGGAGTTCACGTAAGAACAGGCCTGGTAGATGCTGAAGGATTAATGCTGGTTGTTAATAATTGTACCAATTGTCATTCTTCAAAATTAGTGACTCAAAATAGGATGTCTGCGGATCGTTGGAATGCAACAATTGAATGGATGCAGGAAACACAAAATCTTTGGGATCTTGGTGGAAATCAAGAGATAATAGTTAATTATTTAGTCACAAATTACCCTCCTCAGAAGAAAGGAAGACGAATGGCTTTAATAAATATTGATTGGTATGAATTGGAGGATTAACATCTTATTAATAACATTATTTATGTTGTCCTGTAGGCAGGAGAAAGCTTCGGAAACGATTACGCTAAAGGAAACAGTATTAATCGAAGCTGATGCATTTAAAACAATTGCAACGGAGCCTACTGTTAAAATAATAGATTTCAGAAAAAAAGAAAAATATGACCTAGAACATATTGAAGGTGCCTTAACTATTTGGCGAGCTGATATCGAAGATAATTCATCCCCTTATAAGGGGATGATGGCAAGTAAATTACAAATCGAGACACTTTTTGGAGCGTTAGGAATTAAAACAGAAGACGTCCTAGTAGTCTATGATGATAACGGATTGTGTGATGCGTCAAGACTGTGGTGGGTCATGGAGAACTACGGTTTTAAAAATGTAAAACTATTGCATGGAGGGTTACCTGCCTGGAAAGCTATTGGCGGAAAGGTTTCGTCCAAAGCGCCGACAGTAAAAGAAACCAATTTTAAACTTAAAGCCGAAGCTGAAACGCGATATTATATTTCGAAAGAACAAGTTCAAGAGGCGTTAAAAAGTAACGCGCTTATTTTAGATACCAGAACTACCGATGAGTTTTCTGGTAAAAGACAAAAAAAAGGGGCGCAAAAAGGAGGAAGAATTCCAAATAGCATACATATAGACTGGGCAGACGCTATAAATTATGATGGGGATAAACGAATAAGGCCGCTGAAAGATTTAGAGGTTATTTACAATAGATTGAATAGAACTAAAAATGATCCAATAATTGTGTATTGTCATAGTGGGGTTCGTTCTGCCCATACCACTTTTGTTCTTACTCAATTATTAGGTTATAAAAACGTGCGGAATTATGACGGCTCTTGGACAGAATGGAGCTATTATAACAACCTCCCTTTTGAGAGTGATAGTATAACAACAATTAAAAAATAGAATGGAAAAATATATAGATGCCTTTATCAATGCTTTTCAAGGTACGGTAGATTGGACTTGGAAGTCGATAATTTTTGATGTGCCTTGGTATACTAATTATTTTTGGGGACTGGTAGTAATCTCACTTTTTGTTTGGCTATTGGAAATAATCTTTCCTTGGCGAAAAGAACAAGCTATCGTTAGACGTGATTTTTGGCTAGATGGATTTTATATGTTCTTTAATTTCTTCATCTTTTCAATTGTAATTAGTGGGGTTTATGAAATTTTAGGATTACTCTTTGGTGAAATTTACATAACAGCTAAAAGTCTAGCCCTGTTTGACATTTCACAGTGGACACCTTGGTTACAGTTATTGGTGTTCTTTGTTATACTGGACTTTGTACAATGGTTCACTCATGTGTTGTTGCATAAATATTCGTTTTTATGGAAATTTCATAAAGTACATCATAGTGTAAAAGAAATGGGATTCGCCGCGCATTTACGATACCATTGGATGGAGAATATATTTTACAAACCTTTAAAAACCTTTGGTGTGATGTTAATTGGTGGTTTTGAACCAGAACAGGCATTTATCATTCACTTTATTACGATTGCTATTGGTCATTTAAATCACGCCAATATTAAGATCACTTGGGGACTATTAAAATATGTATTTAACAATCCCGTTATGCATTTATACCATCACGCTTATGTGCTGCCAAAAGGAAAACAGGGTGTGAATTATGGTATTAGTCTTAGTCTTTGGGATTACATTTTCAAAACAAATTATATACCTGAAGATAGCGGTACCATAGAGATAGGGTTTGAGGGTGATGATAAATTTCCTTCCGATTTTATTGGCCAAAATACCTATGGTTTTGGAAAGGGGCAGTCTTAATCAACAAAAAGGGTAATTGCTTAATAGTACTTTATCCTAGGCGGCTATATCAATCCGAAACTCTATGTAGAATGGCTTCAGAAATATGCTCACCAGTACTACTTTCTGAAGCATCTAAATCTGCAATTGTACGGGCTACCTTCAGAATCCTATCGTAGGCTCTAGCCGAAAGATTTAATCGCTCCATAGCATTTTTCAAAAGCGCTAAAGAAGCCGCCTCTAATTTACAGTACTGCCGTATCTGCTTTACTCCCATTTGTGCGTTGTAATGAATGTTTTCAAACTGTAAAAATCGTTCCGATTGCAACTTTCTGGCTTGGGTAACCCGCTCTCTTATTACAATACTCGCCTCCCCTTTTCGCTCATCACTTAGCTTATCAAAAGGAACAGGAGTTACTTCTATATGAATATCAATACGATCTAACAACGGACCAGAAACTTTGCCTAAATAACGCTGCATATCTGCTGGAGACGACATCACCGGTGCATCGGGGTCGTTGAAGTAACCTCCTGGACTTGGGTTCATACTGGCAACCAACATAAAGCTGGCAGGATAGGT
>MAAC01017951.1_pt1 | contig 14392 bp, 11 predicted proteins | sample 1115981 | NCBI WGS metagenome assembly MAAC01 (sample SAMN04961126, study PRJNA320927) | seawater metagenome | isolation source: sample BD02T64 sea water enriched with oil for 64 days | place: USA:Gulf of Mexico | collected 2013-07-27 | reverse complement strand
AGTGCTGATGGTAGCTATCTCAGGACTGAATTAAATGAAGATAATTTCTCAGCCCATAATTATTTCATGAATAATCCGTCGTTGTCTGGACGGGGAGCTGCTTTGAAAGATAAGCGCGCTGCGCCGCGCTTGAAACGGCATAAGTAAAGGCATATTCGGGGACGTGATAAGACAGATACTTATCAGGATTTTTTGGCTAAGTGACTGGAGGTCGCGTTTGATTCTGGCCCGATTATCTTAATTCGCTGGTGTCGTTGTTTCTTCTGTGAAGGGAAGGATCTTCATGGTGCTGTCAACGTTGATGATAACTTCTGAAATTGACTTGTTTTTTGTTCTGCGTAGCTTGTAATTTACCTCATAGATTCCGGTTGGAAGAGGAATGCTTCGACTGTAATAAAAGCCTCTCTGTCCTTGTACAAAGCTTTTTTCAACCTGGCCATTTCTTTTGTAAACATCACCATCGGGGAGCAAGATTGTGAGCTCCTCCTGGTCACCTTCTCGGATACCCCAAAGTCTGACCCAAAAGTAAAATTCTGTTGTATTAGGGGAAAAGGCCTCAATGCCAAAGTTTTGAATATCTAGTTCTTCATAGCTTGGAAAATGATCAGAGAACCCGGTCTTGAATACGCCGCCGTTCTTATAACCCAGTTTGGCGTTTGCTTCAGCTGACCAGTAAGATCGACCAGTGGCTGCTGCCTCACATCCTTCCTGAGCCGTCATGCCAGTGAAAGGGTCGATGATTTGTCCTTTATAAGAAAGAGAAAAGTGCAGGTGTGGAAAACTTGTCGAACCGGATAAACCAACCAAGCCAAGCAAAGATCCTCTCGATACTTCCTGACCTTCTCTGACAATTACACTGCCTCGTCTCAAATGACCGTAATGAGAACGCCAGCCGTTTCCATGATTGATGACAACAGTGTTGCTAAGCTTTGGGGTTTTCCCACGTGAAGATTTGACTTCTTCCTGATTTAAGGCGCGGTCAGAAATACCATCCCGGACAATTTCGATTTTGCCTTTTTCCGCAGAAATTACCGGGAAGCCAGTTTCTTTCCATTCAGGAGAACTAACCCGGATATCGATCCCTTTGTGACCGTTGTAGGTGAGGATGCCGCAGGTATGATCCAGGGCGCCCGGACCGGGATCATAATCAAAATAGTGTTGAATAAAACAATCGGTTGATGTGTCGCAAACAACAGGGAAAGTGAGTAAAGGGGCGGAAGGTAGATTGGGTTCAGCAAGAGCCCTTGAGCCGAACATAACAGTTAACCCGGCAACAAGGATTATTAAGCGAGGCAGGAAACCAGTCTGTTGGTAATTAATCGAGATCCTCCACGACAAGCTTGCCGTTCTTGATACTGAGAGCAATTAAACCCTTTTTAAGGCGGAGAGCTTTCTCTCCAAAGACTTCACGTCGCCATCCCGAGAGAGCTTTTACAGCTGCATTGTCATCGGCGGCGATTTTTTCCAGATCACTGCTGTTTGCGATCAGCTTTTGCGCAACGTCGTATTCATCACAAGACTGTTTTAACAATACACGTAGTAAATCGATAATCGCGCCTAATCCATTGTTCGGGATCGTGCGTTCTTTTGGTGAAGGGCAGTCCTCTTTCGGGATATCCATGGCTTTTTGTACAGCAGCTAATATTTCTTTGCCTAACCGACCATCGGCCATATCAACTGAAACACCGCGGGTTTTTGAAAGCTCTTTGGCCGTTGTGGGGCGGTTCGATGCCACATCGTAGAGTTGCTCATCTTTGATGACCCGGCCTCTTGGCGTGTTGCGGCGTTGTGCTTCTATTTCACGCCAGGCGGCAAGCTCTTTTAGGATCGCCAGATAACGCCGATCATTCGAACGGGTTTTTAATCTTAACCACGAGGTCTCTGGATCTTGTCTGTATGTCTCTGGGTTTTCGAGAATTTCCATCTCTTCTTTAAGCCAGTGCTCGCGGCCACTCTTGTCAATTTGCTCGCGTAGCTTTGCATAGATATCGCGCAAATGGGTTACATCAGATAGCGCATAGGATATCTGCTTCGGCGTTAAGGGGCGACGTGACCAATCCGCAAAACGTGCAGATTTGTCAATTTCAACATTCACCAGTCGACGGGCCAGGTTGTCGTAACCGATTGAATCGCCAAACCCACAAACCATTGCTGCGATTTGAGTGTCAAATAATGGGTAGGGGACTTCATCCATGAGAAGATAAAATATTTCCAAATCTTGACGTGCAGAATGGAAGACTTTTAATACATCCGGTTTCTTCATCAGATCAAACAACGGCGTCAGGTCAATATCCGGTGCAAGGACATCAATCGCCGCAAAGTGATTGGTATCGGCAACCTGGACAAGACACAGTTTCGGCCAATAGGTCGATTCACGGAGAAACTCTGTATCAACTGTTACGACGTCAGATTTTGCCAGTTCCTGGCAGAGGTCTGAAAGTTCTTTACTAGATGTAATCAATGTCATGCGGGGACTATACGTGTCAGATCCGCGCTTAGAAAGAGCAATGTGGAAAAGCTGTAATTTCCTGCAAAATTATCCTAAAACGATTACGTATTAATTATTTTCCAATGCTTTGATCAAACTTGGGGCTCTAAACCTTGACAAAAGGGCGTTTGAATGCCTTTTTCCAACGGAATATTTGATGGTTTTGGCAAAGTGTTCGATTCAATCTTCAAGACGGTGAATTACAAGGTCTCTAATCTTAAACTTTAGAGAGCTTTTAACTTTCAGGCGCTCTTGCGCTTAAAGATTATTCGATACTCATTCTTGCTGGGCCTAATACAGCTAAAATACCAAAGGAAATACTATGCATCCTTATCGTTCCCATAACTGTGCTGAACTGCGGCTTACCAACGAAGGTCAAGAAGTTCGCCTTTCCGGATGGGTCCATCGTAAACGAGATCACGGGCAGCTTCTTTTTGTCGATCTGCGTGATAGCTTTGGTATTACTCAATGTGTGGTCGATGTTTCCAGCCCGCTTTTTAAAGAGCTCGAGAATACGCGCGTAGAATCAGTTATTACCGTAACGGGCGAGATTGTTAGCCGTACTGCTGAGACAATCAATCCTACGCTCCCAACTGGTGAAATCGAACTGCGTGTTCGTGAGTTGGAAATCCAGTCCCGTGCAGACGTTCTTCCGCTTCAAGTGAACTCTGACGAAGATGCTGGTGAAGATACCCGTCTGCGTTATCGTTATCTTGATTTGCGCCGCGAAAAAATGGTGAAGAAACTCAAGCTTCGCTCCGGTGTGATTTCTTCTCTTCGTCGTCGCATGATCGAGCAGAATTTCATGGAAATCCAGACGCCGATCCTGACGGCATCAAGCCCTGAAGGCGCACGTGACTTCCTGGTGCCTAGTCGTATCCACCCAGGTAAATTCTATGCGCTGCCACAAGCCCCGCAGATGTTTAAACAGCTGCTGATGGTTGGTGGTGTTGACCGTTATTTCCAGGTTGCACCTTGCTTCCGTGATGAAGATAGCCGTGCTGATCGTTCGCCCGGTGAATTTTACCAGCTCGATTTCGAGATGAGCTATGTCACGCAGGACGACGTTTTTAATGCGATTGAGCCTGTTCTTCATGGAGTGTTTGAAGAATTTGCGGATGACCGTGAGGTTTCGCCTTATCCTTTCGTACGTATTCCTTATGCTGAATCCATGGCTAAATATGGTTCTGACAAGCCTGATTTGCGGAACCCGATTATCATCAACGATGTAACCGAAGCCTTCCGAGGCTCTACCTTCGGCATTTTTGCACGTGCGATTGAGGGTGGTTCTGTTGTCCGGGCAATTCCAGCACCGGGTACAGCGGGGAACCCGCGTAGTTTCTTTGATAAGTTCAATGACTGGGCGCGTAAAGAAGGCGCTGCAGGTCTTGGCTATGTTATTTTTGATAAAGAGGGTGTTCCCAAGGGACCGATTGCCAAGAACCTTGATGACGAGCGTTTGGCTCAGATCAAAGAGATCGCAGGCCTGAACAATGGTGACGCTGTCTTCTTCGCTTGTGATAAAGAACTGGCGGCTGCGAAGTTTGCTGGTCAGGTTCGCAACAAACTTGGTAACGATCTTGATCTTCTTGACAAAAATGTCTTCAAGTTCTGCTGGATCGTTGACTTCCCAATGTTCGAGTTAGATGAAGATACCGGCAAAATCGACTTCAGTCACAACCCGTTCTCTATGCCGCAAGGTGGTATGGAAGCGCTTGAAAACGAAGATCCCCTGACGATCAATGCCTATCAGTACGATATTGTTTGTAATGGTATTGAGCTGTCTTCTGGTGCTATTCGTAATCACCGTCCAGACATCATGTACAAGGCTTTCGAAGTCGCAGGTTACAGCAATGCGGATGTTGAAGAGAGCTTTGGCGGTATGTTGTCAGCCTTCAAGTTTGGCGCCCCTCCACATGGTGGTTCTGCTCCTGGTGTCGACCGTATGGTCATGATGCTGGCTGATGAGCCTAACATCCGCGAAGTAATTGCTTTCCCAATGAACGGCAAAGCGGAAGATCCGTTGATGAAAGCGCCAGCAGAAGTCGATGAAGCCCGGTTGCGCGAATTACATATTAAGCTGGATCTACCTTTGGAAGATACGGAAGAAAGCCAGAATTAATCGTTTTGTGACTTAATTTTCCGGTGCGTTATTTAAAATAACGCTTCTGACAGATGAAAAGCTGAAAATCGCCCTGTGTTTAATCACAGGGCGATTTTGACTCGCAAAGGTTGGACTAACGCTCCACGTTACACCCCGGAGTCGTAATTTCTGACTAAAATTTGATATTTAACCATAATTCACTTGCACTCGGAATCGAAATGACTCATGATTCTCATGGGTTTACGGCTGTTCCTTGGGGGAGTAAATGCAAAAAATTCTCATGGCTTCTACACTTGCGTTAACGTTAACAGGTTGTGCTCTGCCACCTGTTATTGGCGTTGCGTCTCTTGCCGTTGATGTTGCCAGTTATTTCTTCAGTGGTAAGACACTTACAGATCATGGCATCTCCACAATAGCCCAGCAGGATTGTGCTTTGATCCGGATTATGGAAGGCAGTTTGTGTGAAGAGTATGTTGATTTCGAAGTTGCGGATGCAACACTGGTGCCCCTTTCTCCGGTAGATGAGATTGAAATTGCGGAAGTATCCGATGTTGGAAATTCTGTAAGTTATTTTTCTGAAGACGCTCAGTTGGGAGTTCTCGATCCGAATGCAACCTCTGCGTACTCGCAGGAAATTGCCTTGATTGATAAGAGAACTGATCACCTTGTGGTTAAGGAATTGACGTTTGAAGGGCAGACTGCGGGATTGTTCGAAGGTGCCGATTATTTAGCTGATAGCGTTAATCCTACAGGATTTGATGGCTAACCATTTTGCCCGCGAACGACAGGACCATTGAAGTCTTTTGAGTACTCTAATTAAGAGCTAACAAAAAGAAACAGCCTCGGTGAGCAACCGGGGCTGTTTCTTTTTGTTAGCTTTCTGGCTCTTTTGTCATTCTGGCCTGTGTTGAGAGCCTGCTCCCAATATGTAAAGTTGGAGCCACAATTAATCGGGAGTAAGGGTCAGGTCTCAGTCATTGAGAACTCAGATAGACCTTCTCGCTAGAAATAACCCCTTCAATCCACTGTTTGTTCGTGCGTTGTCTTTGCTGTGGTACATAGCTTTATCGGCTTGATGGAGTAGCTGGTTGGGTGTGCTGGATGCCGTGTATGTTTCGTGGCCGACACTGACGGACACAGGGATTTCGTGCTGTCCCCAGCGAACAACGAGGAGGTTAAGTACCTTGTTCAACTTACCTACAATCACAGAAGCCCTGTCGGGTGATGTATTTGGCATGAGAACAGCAAATTCGTCACCACTTAAGCGAGCAACATAATCGCTTTTTCGGCAATGGTTTTGTAATGCCTTGGCCACTGCTTTGAGCACGCTATCCCCTGCGAGGTGCCCGTAAGTATCGTTCACTGATTTAAAGTGGTTCATATCACATATAACAAGAACCCCCTGTTCTCCCGTTCTCGTCGCGCGGTTTAAGGTGCGATCAAGTTCTTGCTGAAACCCTCTGCGATTTAGGAGGCCTGTTAGCTCATCTGTAATAGAGAGCGTCTCGAGATAGCGGATACGTTCGTGTTGTTCCGAAAGTGTTTGTTCTGCGAGCGCTGCAGCTTCTAGCAGTTCCACAATTTGCTTGTCAGAGATTCGTTTTTTGTCGTTTGGTTGGGAATAAGCAATACGTCTGAGCCGAAACATAAGATCGTCTCTGTCAGTGGTTATTTTGAACTTATCATTCTTTTCAAAAGACACTGCGCAGAGTGAATCGATTTCGTTAAATGCATCCGTATATGTCACGTTCGCCACCCTTATTGTTGTCGATAACGAAGCTAAATATGCAAATTAAATGCCAAAATAGAGCTTTCTTTTAAGGGTATGTTTTTAAAGGGAAAAATATTTATCTCACTCGAAGTGATTTGTTCAACCTGCAAAATGTTCACATGTCTCTGGGTTAAAGGCTGATTGGTCGGCAAATACTGCGTTCAGGCTGGCGGTGGATTTGAAGCTTGCTGTGCTCTGTGATTTTATGGTTTTGCTGGTAATATTTGAGGGAGTTTGAATTGTAATCAGATGGCAATCTAGTGGTGACATGATGCAGGATGTTTTTTCTGGTGGTGTTTCTTGGTTTTTACCCACCACAATTTTCGCCATAATTTCCACAATATTTTGTGTTTATTCACGAGAGATAATGTCATGCTTTAGTTGAAATAGTCCCTTACGTAGCGAGAAACGACTTTATTTATGATCAAAAATCAGGGCTGCCAGCTTTACCGTGTTCACGGGCTCTCAAGCATAATCATGTTTGTAGTTTGTTCTATGTTTTTTTCGACGGCACCCGTATCGGTGAGTGCGGATACGGCTGATTATACTTTGTTGCCTCATAGAGCCGTTTATAGCTTGGGGCTTAAGGCATCTGAGCAAGGCGCAATAAACTCTATGAGCGGACACATCCTTTATGACTGGACGGGTGATTGCAAGGGATGGGTGGTGAAGAACGAACTCGATATGAATGTTGCATATAGTAATGGTCAGTCAGTTCAGATGGCACTTCGCTTTAGTACTTGGGAGGCTCGGGACGGGTCTCGATATCGTTTTGCTGTGCATCATGTCGATAGTATTTCGGGAGCCTCTAATTTTATCGGGCACGCTTTGCGTGATGATACCAAGGATTTGGTTCGGATAAACATTACTGCGCCGGAATTAAAAGAAGCTGAGTTGGAGAATGCGCTTTTCCCAACCGCTTTTTTGACAGAGATCATACAGGCAGCGCAACAGGGTAAAATGTCGGTAAACTATCCCGTGTTTGACGGAACGACTGAGCTGGAAGCTTTTAATGTATCTGCCATTATTCTTCCTGCGGAGGCCAAAAGTTCTTTTCCTGAAATGGAGGGACTTAGTGCCTGGCGCGTATTTCTTGCATTCTATGAACAGAAAGCCGGGAGTACAGCCCCTATTCAGGAGCAATCACTCCTTTTATATGAAAATGGCGTGGTCACCGAGTTGGAGCTCGACTTTGGAGAGTTTACAGTTGCGGGAAATCTGGTTGAATTTGAGGCAAGTCAGTTGCCCGTGTGTGAGTAGGGGGAGTTATTCTCTCTTTTTTGCGGGGCCTTTATAGGAGCGTCCTTTTTGAATACTTTCCTGACCAAGCTTGTTGCGTACAGCATCGAGGGCGCTTTCAATCTTTTTTCGTTTCTCCTTTTCGGGATCAAGGAAGTCCTGTGGGTCCGCAAGCTCGTCTGAAACCAAATCACTACCACCCACGCCTATTAAGCGAAATCTCTGCCCGTTGCACTGCTCTTTCAGGAGCGGCAGAGTGATTTGATAAATTTCTTCTGCTAGTTGGGTCGGAGCAAAGGACTTACGACTACGTGATATTTGCCTGAAGTCGCCTGTCTTTAATTTAAGGTTTATCGTTTTTGCTGCATATTTTTTTCTCTTTAAGTTTGCCGAAACATTCTCGCTTAGGGACCAAAGGATATCAGATAGTTTTTCGAAATCTCCGATATCTTCATTAAAGGTGGTTTCGTTGGAGATACTCTTGGTCGGCGAAGTTGGGTTTACAGATCGGCCGTCTTCACCTCGAATAAAGTGATATAATCTTTTCCCCATTAGGCCGTATTTCTTCATAAGTTCTTCTTCACTATAGGGAAGAAGATCCTTGATCTGGCGTAAGCCGTCACGGTGAAGGCTTCTTTCAAGGCTTTTACCGACACCCCAGATCAGACGAACGGGTTGTTCCTTTAGAAAATCCCGGGTATCACTTTCCCCTAATATTGAGAAGCCGCGTGGTTTGTCTAAGTCAGAAGCTATCTTTGCCATGGATTTGTTGTAGCTTAGACCAACGGATGCAGATATTCCGACCTCTTCTTCGATTTTCTTTACAAGTTTGGCTATTGTTATCGCAGCGCAGTGTCCATGCAGACGTTTGGTTCCTGTCATGTCCAAAAAAGCCTCGTCAATGGATAGAGGCTCTACTAGCGGAGTAAGTTCTTGCATCATCGATCTTACTTTTAAACCGGCCTCTTTGTATTTACTCATATTGGGCTTTACCACAACAGCCTTTGGGCAGGCTTGGAGAGCTTTAAACATTGGCATTGCGGATCTAACACCATAAAGTCTGGCAAGATAGCAGGCAGTAGCGACAACGCCACGCTGGCCACCGCCAATAATAACCGGTTTATCTCGTAATTCAGGATTATCACGCTTTTCAACGCTTGCATAAAATGCATCACAATCGAGATGTGCCATGGTTAAATCACCAAGTTCAGGGTGACTTAGGATGCGAGGAGATTGGCAGTTGGGGCATCGCTTAAGACGCGATTCAGGGGAGGGTGTTTTTTCATGCCAATGAAAACAGTCTCTGCAGAGTAAGGCCATGATTTGCCGCGCTAAAAATGTGTTCTCTTTTTATATCCTGTTTGTTCTGATTTTTACAATGTTTTGTTCTTGTTTTGAGTTCCTGTTTATGGACCAGCAATGATTTATTGCTTATGAAAATAGGGAAGGAAAAGGGAGAAGATAGAATTCTCAATTTTTACTATTGTTAACACATTTATTTGGTGCTGTATTTGTCTTGTGTAAAAATTTAATCAATATTTCCGTTACCTTATGTTAACTAAAGTTGAGTAGTGTGACGTTCAAGAGTATTGTTTTGGTGGCTTATGGTTAATTCACTGAGGCAAATTATGAAGCACATGGGGCCCCATGTGTTTTTCAGGAGACATCTGCAGGATTCATTTATGAAGGCTAATAGCGAAAAAACGGTTCTTGTTGTCGAAGATAACGAGCTCAATATGAAGCTTTTCCACGATTTACTGGAAGCTCAAGGTTACAATATCCTTCAGTCAAAGGATGGTATGGAAGCGCTTTCCATTGCGCGTACACACAAGCCAGATTTGATTCTGATGGATATTCAGTTACCAGAGGTTTCTGGACTTGAGGTAACCAAATGGCTGAAAGAAGATGATAATCTTCGTGCGATACCTGTGATTGCCGTTACAGCTTTTGCTATGAAGGGCGATGAAGAAAAAATTCGTGAAGGTGGTTGCGAAGCCTATATTCCAAAGCCAATTTCTGTAACGAAGTTTTTAGAGACTGTTGAGCGATTCTTAAGCTAATATCGCGTTTTAATGAAAGAGTGCAGCATCCATGGCAGCAAGGATACTGGTCGTAGACGACATACCTGCTAACGTTCGGCTTCTTGAAGCTAAACTTATGGCTGAGTATTTCGAAGTTATAACGGCTTCAGACGGTCAGTCTGCACTTGATATTGCCGCACAAGAAATGCCTGACATCATCTTGTTGGATGTCATGATGCCGGGTATGGACGGCTATGAGGTGTGTAGTCGTCTTAAGAGCAATCCCAAAATGCGGCACATACCTGTTGTAATGGTTACTGCATTGAGCGAGGTCAGTGACCGTGTGCGTGGCCTTGAAGTCGGTGCTGATGATTTCCTGACAAAACCATTAAACGACGTTGCTCTTTTTGCCCGCGTACGCTCGCTTGTTCGCCTGAAAATGATGACAGATGAGCTTCGTGTTCGACAAGAGGCGTCTTCACGCTTTGCTTCTATTGGTTCTAATGAGCCTGATGATGAAGATGCAATTGCGAATGCAAAAATCCTGTTGGCAGAAACCAATGATCTTACTGCCAGTAAAATTATTAATTTCCTGACTGAGTTGGACCACCGGGTTGATCACGCGCGTGAGGCGCGGACAGTGTTGGAGCTTGGGCAGGAAAATAGTTATGATTTGTTTATTGTTGCTTTGGATCTCGGTGGTGAAGATGGCCTGCGTCTTTGTTCTCAGCTCAGAGCGCATGAACAGACGCGTCATGTGCCAATTCTGTTGGTTCTGGAAGAGGAAAATCTTTCACAGTTGGCTAAGGGGCTGGATATTGGCGTAACCGACTATCTGATAAAGCCAATTGATCCAAACGAACTGCGTGCCCGGTGTAAGACGCAAATCAAACGTCGCCGATACCATCATCGTCTGACGGACATGCTTAAGAAGAGTGTTGCTCTGGCCTATACTGATCCGCTTACCGGTGTGTTTAATCGTCGTTATATGAACGCGCACCTCGATAGGGCAATCATGGAGATTGCCGAGACTGCCAAGCCGGTTTCTACGCTGATGCTGGATATAGATCACTTTAAGCAGGTCAACGATACCTTTGGTCACGCCAGCGGCGACGAAGTGCTTAAAGTCCTTGCCCGGCGCGTGACGGATGCAATACGTGATTTTGATATGTTGGCGCGCTACGGTGGTGAAGAGTTCGTCGTGGTGATGCCGAGTGCAACAACCGAGCAAGCGTTTACGGTGGCTGAAAGGTTGCGTATGCGTGTTGGGGACAAGCCAATCGAAGTTCCGGGAACTTCTGAGCCACTTACGATTACGATCTCAGTTGGTGTGGCGACAACATCGGACCCGATGGAAATCGCGGACAGTTTGCTGGATAGGGCAGATACAGCCTTATACGAAGCAAAGTCAATTGGTCGAAATTGTGTGTGTATTGAGCATTCTGGACAAGGGCGTCCAGGGCATACAGCTACTATATAATACCAACGGCCCCTGATCTGGATGGGGCAAGATCAGGGGCCGTTGGTATTATAACGTCTAAAGACTTGATGTAATTAAATTGTTTCTTATGACAATAAAAAAGGCCACATAAAGCGGCCTTTTTTATTGTGCGCTTTTAAAAAAGCTTTATTTCATTTTCGCTTCTTTGAAAACAACGTGCTTGCGTGCGACTGGGTCGTATTTACGAAGCTCGAGTTTCTCAGTAAGTGTGCGCGGGTTTTTCTTAGCTACATAAAAGTAGCCAGTGTCCGCGGTGCTTACCATGCGAATTAGTTGTGTAGCCGGCTTAGCCATTGCGAAATCCTCATCGCGATAGTATTGAATATTACAGGGGCGAAACATAACGTTTTGAGCCCCCAAGTCAAGCCCTGAAATAACATTTTCTTTGCTTATTACGGGGAGAGTTAAAAAGCATTGCTTTGCTGGCTTGGGTCTAGCTCGATAACGTCGGTAGTCACTGGCGAAGAATGCCCTTTTGCGAGGCTAAATAAAGAGGGATTTAAAAGGAGCAACTCGGCAATATCTCTTTCTAATTCTGACGGTTCAGCACTTTGTGGACAGCTTGATTTTATGTTGTCGAGAGCTGTTTCATCATCAAGTGAAGGGGATGATGATCTGATATCGCTGGAAATTGGAAGCGACCCAGATTTTAAAAGCGCTATAACATCATCCACCGTGTCCGTGTCGCCTGTTGTTGTGCAAATGTTAGGTATAATGCCACGTTTGTGTATGGCATACCCTGACGGAGCATGAAAGCGTGCCCAGGTAATAGCTATTTCAGCACGATTGGGAAGCTGGAGTACTTTTTGCACTGTTCCTTTGCCATAGGAGTTACTGCCAATAATTATTGCGCGTCCAGAATCCTGAAGGCCTGCGGCCAGAATTTCAGAGGACGACGCTGAATAAGAATTAATTAAAACAATGATCGGCAGGCCTTTGGCAATATCTTGGCTGTGAGCTGCGCTATATTGATGGCTATCAGGGTGCCTGCCACGGGTAGAGACAATTGGACCACTGGATATAAATAGATCGGCAGTATTTACGGCTTCCCGTAGCAAACCACCTCCATTATTCCTCAGGTCAAGAATGTAACCCTTAAGGTCTTTCCCCATTTCTTTTTGTGCTTTGCGAACCTTGCGGCGCATGTTTGATGTTGTCGAGCGGTTAAAGCCTGAAATTTGAATATAAGCGATGTTGTCATGTGCAGAATAATTCACGGTTTGCACGACAATACGTTTACGAATGATTTCGTAGTTTAGCGTCTGTGGTTTTTCGGGGTCGCGAAGAACTGTAATTCTGACACTGGATCCTTCTGGCCCTTTGAGCATATGTGTAATGGAGGTTTCAGAGAGCTGACTGATATCCTTGTTGCCAACTTTGGTAATTATATCACCTGGTTGTAAACCAACAGATTCTGCCGGAGTGTTTTCCATTACAGAAAGAATATGAGCTCCTTTTGGATCTTTTATATACCTGATGCCCAGGCCGCCAAAGCCATTCCTGTTATCGCGATTGTTGTTCGCTTGATCTGGTCTGGAGTAGCGCGAAAATTTATCCAACTCACCAAGTATACCGTCAAAAACAGCCTGATAGATTTGTTCGCCAGTGGCATGTTGAAAATCTGAGGAACGTGTTTCAGCTTCGGATATTACAGATGAGGTTAATCGGGCCCAGGCTTTATTGTCGAGCGTAGAGGGGTATCCGTAACGAGAGACAGGTTCACCGGCATAGGTAACTGTCAGAGAGTTGCCGCTGTCAATAATCTCCAGCTCTGGATCTATGGTCGAAAGATTATCCATCCCGGCTAAAGCCAATCTGGATACGTCAATTTCCTCTATGTAAAATTCAGTTACATAACTGAAACCATTTGTAAAAAGTCGGGATGCTATCTTGGGATCATATTCAGTTTTCTGAATAGAAAAGGGCGCGGCGCAAGCGGTTATGAAAATCAATAGAAGTAAACCGCCAGCCTTTAAGGCAAGCCTTTGGCTGAGATCGCGCAGATGCTGTAATGAGCGTAAGGGCATCTACCCTTTCTCCTACTCGTGGTTTTAACAATAAATATGCGAGCAATGATGCCCTAAATTATTGTAACAGCTTATTTCTTAATTATATCAAACTGCAAGGGCACTTTCCAAGTTTTCTTATGTTTAGTCTAAGTGAAAGACTGCCTTTGTTAACGCCGAGGTCGTTTGTTTTGCGATCTATTGCGCGAAGTGCCGGGCTTTTTACCACCCGTTTTTTCGCCACGTTTATATGACCGGCCTTGTTTGTTGTCATTTTTGGGGCGTTGAAAATCATCGTCATCATCGCCTTCGACAATACGAAGAGCAATACCGCCAGTAACGGGGTTTGATTCCATAATTCGAACCATTACCTTTTCACCAAGGTGATATTCACGTCCCCATCGGCGACCTGTCAGGCTGTGGTTTTTCTCATCGTGTATATAATAGTCATCGGGTAACTGGCTCATCGGAACCAGGCCATCTGCGCCTGTCTCATCCAAAGTAATGAACAGACCGGCGCGGTGAACTCCGTTGATTTTCCCAGGAAAAATTGTGCCAATCTTTTGAGATAAAAATGAAGCTTTGAAGCGATTAATGGTATCGCGTTCAGCCGCAGCGGATTGGCGTTCTGTTGCCGAAATATGTTCAGCAATATCGTTGAACTTGGTTTCTTCTGATGCTGTGAGACCATCAGTGCCAAGCTTTAGACCCCTTATTAACGCACGATGAACCATGAGGTCAGAGTAGCGCCGGATAGGGGAGGTGAAATGGGCATATCTTGTTAATGCGAGGCCAAAATGGCCCTGATTGGTCGGGTCGTATCGCGCCTGACTTTGCGCACGCAGGATAAGCTCGTTGACCAGCTTGGCCTCTGGCAAGTCTGCCGTTCGTTCGAGAACCTGAGTTAGTACTTTAGGGCGTATGACCTGCCCTTTGGCGAATTTTATGCCCATGCCATGTAAGCTATCAGCAAGGCCCTCGATCTTCACGGGATCCGGTGCTTCGTGTACGCGGTACATGCAGGGGAGTTGACGACTTTCAAGCTCAATAGCCGAAGCAACATTGGCCATGATCATGAACTCTTCGATGAGTTTGTGGCTATCGAGGCGATCTCGTTTAACGATGTCGGTCACTTCGCCTTGTGCGTCCATTTTTACCTGAAATTCAGGAATATCAAGCTCAAGGGTTCCCCGCTCATGCCGGGCTTTGAGCATTGTATCATAGGCCCCTTTTAGAGGCTTGAGCACAGGGGTAAGTAAGTC
>MAAC01009669.1_pt1 | contig 14400 bp, 14 predicted proteins | sample 1115981 | NCBI WGS metagenome assembly MAAC01 (sample SAMN04961126, study PRJNA320927) | seawater metagenome | isolation source: sample BD02T64 sea water enriched with oil for 64 days | place: USA:Gulf of Mexico | collected 2013-07-27 | reverse complement strand
AAAGTCGCTCTAACAGCCATAATGCGAAAGCTCATTGAACTCGCAAACACCTTGGTGAAAGCAGATCGCGAATGGGTTCATTATGGTACTTGACCATAACGGATACTATAAGGTCCCGTAACCGCTGCCACGGGCATTCCTGCAAGAAGCGATAGGCCACATCAAAGGTCGCCCCACCCCAGGCCTCAATGCTGAAAAGGCCCGAAAGATTATGCGCATAGCTTTCCGCCACATTCAGCATATCAACCGAGCGCATACGGGTCGCGAGCAAGCTTTGGTGCCCATCCCGCATCGTCGTATCCGTAATCAAAAGCTGCTTTTGCGCCAGCATCCAATCCGCCACAGCTTGCGCACCTTTGTCCTCAAGCAAATTCCGCGTCCCGTAGAGTGCGTGCTCGCCACCCACCGCTGGCACAACCGGCGTGCGCGCATGGGCTGTCGGCTTGTCCCGCCCCTCTGTTTCCGGATGCCCATTCACCGTGATATCCGCGATATACGTCAAAATCTTGGTCGCGCGATCACGGCGCTTATTAAAGGTAAACAGCTCCGGCGTGTTATCGATAAACGTAGTCGTATAGGTGTCATCCAAGAATGTCGGATGCTTCAGAAGGTTCTCAACAAAGGCAATATTTGTGCTCACCCCCCGTATCCGAAACTCCCGCAACGCCCGATCCATCCGCACAATCGCCGCCTCGGGCGTGTTTGCCCATGCTGTCACCTTTTCCAGCAAGCTGTCATAATACCGCGTGATCACCGCACCACTATAGGCCGCGCCACCGTCGAGGCGAATCCCCATGCCCGTGGCGCCGCGATAAGCGGTAATCCGGCCATAATCCGGTATAAAATTGTTTTGCGGGTCTTCCGTCGTAATCCGGCATTGCAGTGCATGGCCATTCAAATGAATGTCGGCTTGCGAAGCCTTCCCAGTGGCCTCCTCAATCGTCCGCCCTTCCGCGATCAAAATCTGCGCCCGCACAATATCAATGCCCGTTACTTGCTCGGTCACCGTATGCTCCACCTGCACGCGCGGGTTCACCTCGATGAAGAAAAACTCCTCGGTGTCGATGTCCATCAGGAACTCAACCGTGCCCGCACATTCATAGCCCACATGGGCGCAGATCTTCCGGCCCAAGGCACAAAGCGTTTCGCGTTGCTCTTGTGACAAGTAAGGCGCCGGCGCCCGCTCAACGACTTTCTGGTTACGCCGCTGCACCGAGCAATCCCGATCCCAAAGGTGGAAAATCTTCCCGTGGGAATCCCCCAGAATTTGCACCTCTACGTGCCGCGCCCGCTGCACCAGCCGTTCCAGATAGCCCTCGCCATTGCCAAACGCCGCCTCGGCCTCGCGGCGACCTTCCAGCACCATGTCTTCCAGCTCATCCTCAGCCATCACCCGACGCATCCCGCGCCCGCCGCCACCCCAGCTGGCTTTCAGCATAAACGGATAGCCAACCTCCGCCGCCATCCGGCGCACCTCGGCCATGTCATCTGGCAGCACTTCCGTCGCCGGCGCCCCCAACCTCAATCGCCACTTTGCGGGCGCTGGCCTTATCCCCGAGCTGGCGCATTGTCGCCGCCTTTGGCCCAATAAACGTAATGCCAGCCGCCACGCAAGCATTCACAAAATCAGGGTTTTCTGACAGCAGCCCATAGCCAGGATGAATAGCATCCGCCCCACACTCCTTAGCCACCCGAATAATTTCCTCAATCGAAAGGTAAGCCGCCACCGGCCCCATGCCTTCCCCAATCCGGTACGCCTAGTCAGACTCAAAGCGGTGCAGCGAAAGCTTGTCCTCCTCCGCATCCACAGCCACCGTACGCTTGCCCATTTCATTGGCAGCCCGCATGATGCGAATGGCAATTTCACCACGATTGGCAATCAGAATTTTGGACAAGTTTTTCACCACAGAACCTCAGAAATAGCGGGATGGGACACAAAAATGGTGTCAGGATAATTAGGCGCAAGGTTTAGTGCTTGATCTCGCATTTTACTTCAACCCCTTGAGGGATTGAGAAAATCTGACTCAATTCATCTTGTTGCAGCCATTATATTGGGGTGAGATAGTTCAAAGTCGCTCATACCCGCACCGATTGCATTCATGGGTTTGGCCCGTCACCGTGGTGTAAGTCGACCCTTTTTGCTGCAGGAGGCTTGTCAAAAAGTGGTTCGTAAGACGCGGCAGATGTCGCGTCCATTTTTTTGCGCCTGCCGCATGCCTGTTTTCAAGCATGCGACAGATTTTTAAACGTTCTTAACTACGTTTAATCAAACTGCCGCGGCAACCAGAGCGCCAAATCCGGCCACAGGAACAGCAGGAACAGAACCGCCAATTCCAGCATAATGAACGGAAATGCCGCGCCATAGATCTGTAGCATCGAGATGGACTTTGGCGCCACACCCCGCATCACAAATAGCAGCAATCCAAAAGGTGGTGTCATCAGGCTGACCTCCATTACCACCAGAAACAGCACACCAAGCCACAGCATATCAACGCCATGCGCCGCTGCGATTGGCAGGAAGAACGGCAATGTTAGCAACATCATGCTAACCTGATCCATAAACGCGCCAAGGAAGATTAGCACGATCAGCATCATGAACACCGCACTAAAGGCCGTAAATTCAAGCGTTTCGATATACTGCAGCATGCCTTGGGTGGCACCCGAGACCGACAGGATTTGCGAAAATGTGGTTGAGCCTGCGATAATCAGCAAGATCATAACAGCCACTTTTGCTGTTTCGGTCAGCGAATTTTTCAGGATTTCCCACGTTAGCGACCGATAGGCGATCGACGCAATAACCGCAGCCACACAGCCGATGGCCGCTGCTTCGGTTGGAGAAGCGATGCCGCTAAAGATACTGCCGACAACCGCAACAAAAATCCCCATTAAAGGCACAACATAGATCAGGAAAGGTTTCCATCGTTGGCTCGTGGTGAGTGTCGAATCCTCCTCACCAGCGGGTGCCAGATCCGGGCGAATGGTGCAGATAACCAAAACATAGGTGACGAAAGCCACAGCCATCAGGATTCCGGGCAAGATACCCGCGATCAGCAGAGACGCGATAGGAATATAGGCCAAGCTGCCGAGCAACACGGCCAGCGCCGAAGGTGGCACCAGCATTGCAATGCCCCCTGTTGCCATAATCGGCCCCATTGCAATGCTGGGCGCGTAGCCGCGCTTGAGCATATCGGGCAAAAGCACACCCCCCATCAGGGCGGTATTGGCAATGGATGAACCGGTCAGCGAGGAAAAGATGGTCCCACCAGCGATGGACACAATCGACATCCGCCCCGGCATTTTCGAGATCAGCAAATCGACCGCGTTAATTGCCCTAAAGGCAACTCTGGACTGGAACAGTATTTCGCCCATCAGCAAAAAAAGAATGATTGGCAAAAAAGAATACCGTGCTACGGATTCATACATTTCGGCCGACAAAAACTCCAACGAACCGGCGCCGCCCATAAAGACCAGCATGCCGATAATATTGGCGCCCAAAAAGGCAAAAGCCACAGGCAAGCCGAGGAACATTCCGCCCACTACCATGCCCAGCATTAACAATAGTGCAAGATGCCATTCCATATTAGAAGCCCCCCGTTTTGGTTTCTTGAGTTGTTTCTGCATTTGGATTGGCGCCCAGACGCAAGATGAATTCGATTGACAGCATGGCAAAAGACACCGGGATAAACGCCAGTACCGGCCATTCCGGAATAATCAAATTCTTGTAAATCATGCTGCCGCTTTCAAAGGATGAAATGGTTGCGACGGCACTGTAATAGGTGATTGTTAGGCAAATCGCCAAGCCAAGCAGATCAACGATCCGCTCAAGGATGAATGCCATTTTTTTTGGTAACACATTGGCGAGAATATCGATTCTGATGTGTTGACCTAAACGCAACACCCAAGGTGCGGCGATAAAAGCGCTGACATAAAGCGCGTATTCGGCCATCTCGTTGACCCAGCTAATGGATTGAATGCCAAAAAGGCGTAGCAGGATATTGAGGGTGATCATGATAGCGATCAACCCTACCAAGGCCCCTACTGTCAGCCCCAAGACTTCGACAATTTTGCCGTATATTTTCATAATTTTCTGCATCATAAGCCCCCTTGCTCTCGCGCATAAAATGTGGTGCCGGTTCGCGCCGGCACCACTGATAGCATTATTGCTGGGTCAGGTACCCTTCGAGTTTCGCTGCAACTTCGGCATCGACCTCATAAGCGGTTTCCCAACCAACGCGGCGCGCTGTTTCTGTCCAGATTGCAGCCTGTTCAGGTGACAGGGAAATGGTTTCAACACCAGCTTCCAGCATTTGCGCCATTTCCAGCTCGTCCTGATCCGCAACTGTATAGTTTTCAGCTTCCAGCTCCAAAATCATTTCCAGCATAAAGCCCTGCTGCTCTTCAGTCATGCCGTCCCATGTGTCGTTGTTAAGAATGATATGGGCATTCCCGGTAAAGAAGCCTGGGTCAACGCGATAATCCGCAACCTGATCCCAGCTAAAGTCAAACAAACCTTGCGCAACCCAGCCAAAGCCGTCAATTACGCCACGTTCCATAAGCGTATAAACTTCAGGAACTGGGGCTGACTGAGTGTTGGCACCCAGAGCGGTGAAAAAGGCCTGATAGGCAGGCGACACGCGGATATTCAGCCCTGAAAGGTCAGCGCTATCAATCGGCTTGTTAAGATACAGGTAGTAAGGCGAGGTGTCATAGACGCGGCCAAGATAGTAAAGGCCTTCTTCTTCGTGCAACGCCTGGATGTATTCCATGCCGCCATTGGTGCGCAAAACGGTAACGTCTACTTCGGACAGTTTAAACGTCTCTGCCGATGGCAGAACGTTAGTATACCAGCCACCGGTGATATAGACCATGTCATAGACACCAGCCTGAACTTTTTTCATAAGCTGTGTGGGGCTACCAATTGCGGGGGCGCCGCCGATGTAGCTAACGTCAACTAGCCCTTCGCCGCGCTCGTTGAGCACGTCAAGCCACTCTTCGTAGCGCAAAGCAATGTTGGAGCCTTCGCGCCAGGCATTTACAGCTTTAATGGTCACTTCATCTGCCGAAACAGCGGTGGCCAGTGTAAGTAGTGACAGGCTGAACGCGCCTGCGACTGCGATTTTCTTAAACATGATATTCCTCCCAGTTAGATTTTCACAACCAAATTCGAGGCTGTGATTTGATGGCTAGCACATTGCAGAATTAGGTTGTGCTGACCGGTCTGGCGTGGGCAGTTTCCCGCCCACGCCAGTGCTTTTATCAGGGGTTTAAACCTGTATACATTTATACGTCAAAGTCGCCATTGCGGATTTCGTCGCCCAGCTGGTTCCAGCGGCGCGCGGCTTCGATCGTGCCTTGCAAATAGCTGTCTGGCATCAGGCCGAAAGGCGGACGGGTTGGGCCAGCCTTAATGTAGCCTGCCGCGTTAAAGCGTTCTTTTTCCAGCGGAATGTTATACTTCGAGAACTCTTTGAAGCTACCATTCGGGAAGAATGTTTCATAAGACCAGAAAATACGCTTGGTGAGAGCTTTGGCCTGTTCGTCATGCCCTCCCATGACCAGATCGCGGATTGTAGTGCAAGGCAACATGCCACAACTTGCGGAACCAGCCCATGCAGCCAGAGCCGTTTCTGGGTAGATGTCGAACGCTTCTTTCCAGTCGCGCTCCAGTGTCAGCAAGCGAATACCGCCGTCAACAGCGGCAATACATTCGTGGTAGAGATCATCTACACCCATGTATTTAGCACCAACAACCTGCGGGATTTTTGCCAGCTTGGCATATGTTTCAGCAGTAATTCGGCCTTTGAACGCTTCGGGGTTGTCATAAATAACAATCGCCAACTCAGGCACGGCATTCGCACAATCAGTGTAATACTCAAGCATCGCTTCAGCTGAAAGCTGGCACCACATTGGGCGGCCCAACATGGTGCCGGTAGCGCCAAGATCGCGCACGAATTTCATGCGTTCAATGGTTTCACGTGTGCTTTGCATGGTGGTGCCGATGAAGATCGGGATGCGGCCTTTGGCTGTCTCGATAACGGCGGTAACGTAAGTTTTCCACTCTTCATATGTCAGAGTAGCTTCTTCACCAAAAGTACCGTTGGTCAGGATGCCGTCAGCACCATCGTCAATCAGCAAGTTTACTGCGCGGCGCGCCTCGTCAGTATCAACGGCAATTCCATCATACAGCGGATCGGCAGCTTCGGGGGTGCTTGTCGTTGGGATAATCCCCCAAACGCCGGTCATTTCTTCTACCGTAAAGCGGCATTTTTCAGTTTCACTCATGTAAGTCTCTCCTATTTGGAATGGCACTCAATTTGGCCACGACACGTATTAAAATAAGCTTTGAAAAGAGTTGGCGCATGTCAGGGACGCCCCTTCATGATGCCAATCACTCTCTTCCTCATCTTAATAGGAAAAAATTACGTTGACTAATACGGCCCATGAGGACAATAAATAGCGCAAAACAGACAAGCTGACAGGGCTATATACAAATGGATATATTAAAACCCAGTCGCGCTGGAACCCGTGTCAATAAAAAGGCAGTGTCGGTCAGCGTTCGTGATACCAGCGGCCCTACTTACGTGCCGCTCCACAGTCACCACAGGGCGCAATTACTCTATTCCAGTAACGGTATTTTGCAGGTCACAACAGATTTGGGCATTTGGGTGGTGCCAACAAATCAGGCCGTTTGGCTTCCGGCAGGAACTATGCACGAAGTCATGACCCGCGGCGCGGTGTCGACCCACAGTCTGTTTTTTAAGCCCTCACAAAGCTCGCAAATGCGAGACGCGTGCTGCGTGGTCACGATCTCACCACTGTTGAGAGAGCTGATTCTACATGCTTCCAAAATGGAAGATCTGGATAAGGAGGGCCCCAATGAACGGCTGATTGAAGTGATTCTTGATCAGGTAAAAGACCTGCCAAGCGCCCCACTTTTCCTGCCCGTTGCAGAAGACGCGCGACTTAAAAAAATTATGGACGGGCTGCAAGCTGACCCGGCCAGCCAATTATCACTAGTTGAATGGGGAGCGCTGGTGGGCAGCAGTGACCGAACCCTGGCGCGCCTGTTTCTATCTCAAACCGGCTATACTTTTGGCCAATGGCGAGAAAAAGTCCGCTTACTGGCCGCGTTAGAAATGCTGTCTAACGGCCAAAGCGTAACGGCACTGGCGTTTGATCTGGGCTACCAATCCCAGAGCGCCTTTATAGCAATGTTCAAACGATCACTGGGAAAAACGCCCGGACAGTTTTTAAAATCCACCTCATAATACTATCACCAAGGCAGGCTGTCGTTGTGCCCTTAATTATGACCCAAAAACACATGAGTTATTGTCAAATCTGGTGTTTGAGTGTTTCGGGTCATGCAGCGGCCTGATTGTTTGTTATTCCGTCAGTGAATTTGACTCCTATGATGACTTTGGCCAGGTAAACGAAGCCGCGTAACTTCCTCCAATTTTCTTCAGCGCACTGTCCCAGCTTGAACATCATGTGCAGCATCCCGTCACGCGATAGGCAGCCTTTTGAGAGTTTGGTGCGGTGGCGGATTGTGGCAAAAGCCGATTCAATTGGATTGCTGGTACGAATACTTTGCCAATGCTGGGCCGGAAAATCGAAAAATGCCATCAGTTCCTCACGATCTTTTTGCAGGCATAATGCTGCCTTGGGATATTTCGGGTCATAAATTTTGAGGAACAAATCAAACGCTTTGCCAGCATCATTTTTGGTTTCAGCCTGCCAAATGTTGTGCAGGGCTTTCTTGGCTTTCGGCTGGGAAAGCTTAGGCAGGCAATTGAGCACATTCATGGTTTTGTGTTGCCAGCATCTTTGCTGGAGAGACAGTGGATAGACCTCTTCCAGCGCCGACCAAAAGCCCATTGCGCCGTCTCCTATGGCCAGTTTTGGTGTGTTCATGCCCCGACTTTTGAGCTGGAGAAGAACCTCGCGCCAGCTTTGGGTGGACTCGCGCACCCCATCCTCTATCGCCAGAAAATGTTTCTCGCCGCGTGCATTTACACCAATGATAACAAGGGCACACAGCTTGTCGTCCTGCCCGTGCAGGCCAGAGTAAATGCCGTCTGCCCAGATGTAGACCCAGGGTTCCTTGTCCAAAGGTTGCTCGCGCCAACTGTCATATTCGTTAGCCCAGTCCCGCTTCAGGCGAGATACGGTGTTGGCCGACAAACCCTTAGTATCCGGCCCAAGAAGAACCTTCAGGGCCGCGTCCGTCTCGCCGCTGGAAACGCCTTTTCGATAGAGCCACGGCAGCGCGGCTTCCAGTGACCTGGTTTTGCGAATGTAGGGCGGCACCAGCGCAGATCGAAACGTCACGGGCGCGCCGGTCTTGGAGCGAACCTTGGGAATGCGAACGCTCACCGGCCCGATGCCGGTTTGCAAAGGACGGGCTGGATGATGCCCGTTGCGAACGACAGCCGCATGACCGCACGCCGTGCGCATATCCCCATATTGCGTCAAAAAGCTCTCGAGTTCGGCCTCAACCGCTGCGGCTATAAATTTTTGCGCCCCCGTTCTCCTAAATCAACAATGTTACTCGTGTTCATGGTGGTGTATCTCCTTTGGTTGGATTGATGCTTTGCAACACAAATCAACCAGATACGCCGCCAACCTTCAAATACTCAAACACCAGATTCAGTCATAACTCGATTCTGGCGGGATTGTTGGATGCGGTATCGGGCGCTCTAGCCAATATAGGCTCTGTAAGACTCTCAGAGTCCCCCAGAATGGCGGACTTCGCAAAATGGGCACTGCCGCCGAACCCGCCTTAGGGTGGACTCACTGGGCGCTTATGGAGTCCTACGCGGCTAATAGGCAATCGGTTGAGGATGCAGCTATTGAGGGCAATCCACTAGCCGAGGCCATTTTGAGCCTGATTGCCGACCGAGGGCCGTGGAGTGGAACCGCAACCGAGCTTATACAAACGCTTCGGGCGCAAAATCAGTTATTGGCCGAAGACCCGCATGGTTTACCGCGCCAACCAAACCAGCTCAAAAGTAAATTACGGCGCGTGCAACCACTCCTTCGAGGTCGAGGTCGAGGTCGAGGTCGAGGTCGAGGTCGAGGAGTAATTTACACGTCAGACCGAAAGGGGAAAGCGGGAAGTCGCATGATTTATTTTAAGATAGAGTAAATCTATCGTCAGCACCGTCAGCATCGTCAGCCAAATCCCCAACGGCTGACGATGCTGACGGTGCTGACGATCAAAAATGTTACTGTCGCATGGTAATGAAATAAACAACTGAAGTTGCCTAACATTTCAACCGAGTCCAATTCTTTGGCCGATTGGTTCTTGTCGACGCATCTTTTTTCAAATCACAGAAACTCTCTTATCTGATACAAAGTACCAGTAAATTTTCTCAAAATAACCTTCGAAATGGTCTTTCCAATATTCGGAGCGCATAAAGCGAACAAAATCTTTAACAGCGGCACCGCAGTTCAGAAACTGACGTAGAATACCATCTCCAAATCCAGAGATTTGTAATTCGTCAAATCCTTGCTCATCTTCCAGAAACCTTTCTTCTAACCAACGCTTTACGGGGGGGGTTCACAATAGCTAACAACTTATCTACTTCAGCACCCCTTTTTATGTCGAAAAAAAGCCAAAGGCAGTCCAGTCTCCCCGCAATTTGTTGACGCCTTAGTAATCCGTCTAGAATATTGAATGAAGTGTATTCAGGGCAAATTCTTCTCCTGTGCGATGACAAAATTTCTATCGGAATGTAATTTTCTGCCTCCCTACCTAATGATTCACAGACCGCACCAACAAATGTTTGGCGATCTGCCTCTCGGGTCAAATTTCTGACGGTTGCAGAATGGGTGTCGCACGGAGCATATTTATCGCTGTCAGCGATACATACAGTAACTCGCCTCTCTAGAAGAGCATGTCTAAAACATGTAACAATGTCAGCACCTCCGCCATGCATTCTTTGGAGCTTAATATTTTTTATCGGCTGTGAGCGACAAATCTCCGAGAGAATGACATCGATTAAATCTCCATCGTTTTCTATGTGTTCTAATAAAAGTCTGGCGTCTGATAACAAATCGCTTCGCAAAAGTGCAATATGCCCAATTCTATATTTGTCATCATCGTACTCTTCTAATGCATTATCCCCTATACGAATCTGAATAAAGCAAGGGGCGCTTTTAGGTATAGACCCCCTTTGGGCAAAGTCATGCTTTAGCCGCTTTAGGTGTGCTGTTTCCCTTTTGTTTAGATGCAGATTTTGATCCGCCCAGTTACACAAAGGACGAGCAATCACAACAAAATGTATTCCGTTCATACTTGCTAGAAGTAATTCCGAAAAAAGTAATTCAATTTGCTCTGAGCTTTCGTCGGCCAAAATCTCGGCATTAGTTTCCAAATATAAAAGCATGTGATTACGAGAAATTGAAGAAGCCATACGGCCAATTGTTTAGAATACCAGTTTTGTCGAATTCTGAAATAGTTACGTCACTCGACGTCAAATCGTCGGAAACATCTCCGAAAATTACAACTTGAATGTCGTCAGCGCTCACTGCGCCATTTTCAATCAGCTCACCAAGTCGATTAATTAGGGCTTCACTGTGCGTCTCGACAAGAAAATGGAGTGTGCTATCCGGGCTAGAACTCTTAGTGGACAACGCTTCGACGAAAACGTCTGCGAGCAACGCTTGATGCGCGGGATGCAAATGCAACTCCGGCTGTTCAATCGTAAGTGTTTTCACGTTGAGTTGATTTCTAGCAGGACTAAAACCCGCGCTACTTTCTTTGAATTGCATCCACCATATTTGTGCAAGAACAGGTAATACTTGAGATACCCCGTAGCCAGTATCAACCACATTTACAGATTGGCCCCGGTGCTCCAAATTTATACTTATATGCCCCTCAGTCTTATGAACTGAAACTCCGTATCCAAAGACCCGTTTCACCCAATCAGAAAAGCTTCGAAGTTGACGGTCTTCTAGAGAAGCCAGAAACATTGGTAGATTTTTCCCATCGGGAGAAATGTCGGAAACTTCAAGTTCTTGTTGTCGATAAAATCTTTCGCTTCGTGCACGAGCGGGGCCGATGTATTCAACAGCCTTAAAAAATTCCGCTAAATCGTACCCAACGGTTTCAAGTAGCTCGAGGAGGTATTTAGACTGACATAAAGAATCCAAAGCTTCTCTTAGTTCTGGCTCGTCGCCGTTCAACATTCGATTATAAATTCTTTTGAACGTAAGCGTTTCTGCATTTGAAAGCATTTGAAGCGTGTTTTCCGTCAAAGCATTAACCCGCAATATTCGACGTGCTTCATGAGAAATGCGTTTGTCTCCCGTGCGACCATCCACTTTTCCGGATAATTCCTTCTCAACAAGAGCTAAGAACGGTTGAGTACGTCCAATCCCAACGAGTTTTGTGGCTTTATTTTCTTTAACCCGTTTCAAGAAAAAAGGATCACTAAATAAACTGTCTGGGGAAAAGTGAATTTCACGCCCCGACAATAGTTCCGATAATTGCGAATCATTAATCGTAACCGAAGCGGCGAATGAACTACGCCGATCAAATTTGATTTCAAGTTTTGAATTCTTTAATGGTAGCTCAATATTGATGTAGGCACGAGCCGTGCTTTCCTTTCCAACCGTAGCCTTTACACCGTACGGTACGTTCAAATGGCCTTCTTCAATTTTTTGCCGCCGATTACGAAAACTAGTATAGCGAGATGCAAAAGGATCGTTATTTTTTAGCGTTGTCTCATAATCGAAAAGATCAAATGTAAATTCGATATGCTTATCGAGATTTTTGTCCGTTACAGCACTTTTGAAATTTCCAAAATCAACGTAATCACCAAACCATAGTTCGGAGCGCTAGACTTTGTTTCAACAGATTGTCGTAGCAACGGAAATGATCTGAGAAAAGTACTTTTTCCAACGCTATTCCGACCAAGTAATATTGTAATCGGCCTAATTTCGATTGGAGGTGTTGATGTGAGCCGTCGTAAATTTTTCACGGAATATGATAAACGCATATTGTCCCAAATTCTCTTTATTTTTGCGAGCATCTTTTTAAGATGATCTTTGTCATAATTTGCAACCTATAGTGCCCATGAAAAAAAACAACTGCTATGATATTGAGTTTTGTGCCAACTACTGAACTACCATGCGTTCCATTGACGCCATTCACCGCACGCCCATTTTGTAGCACCAGCGTAGCACCAAGCAATATGGCAACGCAAATGGCCACCCGAAGGTGGCGCGTAACATGCTGTTTATGTTGTTATTATTTTGGCTGCTGGGGTAGGATTTGAACCTACGACCTTCAGGTTATGAGATAGCTTACAGGGAGTCCCACCCCTTACCGCCGTTTTCGCCTACTTACCCTAAATGACTGGAATCGCTTAACTATTCTTGACGCAACGCGCGTTCGCTTCCTATCTCTTACCCTGTGGTTTGCTTCCAGCTGCTTCCACAGTGCTTCCACGAGAAGTTTGACCGAGATAGGAGATACCATGACAAAGCTAACGAAACGCACCGTTGAAGCCCTCAAAATTGAGGATAAAGACTACTTTGTCTGGGATAACCAAATTGCCGGGTTCGGGTTGCGCGTAATGCCCTCCGGGGCTAAGACCTATCAAGCGCAATACCGCAAAGGTGGTCGCACCCGCCGCGTGTCTCTCGGTCGTCATGGCAAGATCACAACGGATCAAGCCCGTAAGCTGACGCAAGAAGTCATGGGAATGGTTGCTAAGGGCGACAACCCCGCCGAAGAGATCAGCCAGCACCGACGCGCACCGACTGTCGCGGCTCTCTGTGATCGCTTCTTCGAACAACATGTTATGGAAAACTGCAAACCTTCCACGCAGGGCGAATACCGCCGCGCTATTGAACTATTCATCAAGCCAGCCATTGGCAGCTTTAAAACCGTCGATGTAGAGCGCAAAGATATCGCCGACCTACACCAAAAGCGCCGGGATAAACCCTATCAGGCCAACCGCACACTTGGCGTTCTTTCCAAGATGTTCAATCTTTCCGAGATATGGGGACTGCGCCCAGACGGTTCTAACCCCTGTCGCCATGTTCCCAAGTATCGGGAAGTGAAACGGGAGCGTTACCTGTCGAAAGCTGAACTTAGGCAGCTTGGCACCACGCTCACAGAACTTGAGGCGGAAGGCGCGGAAACTCCATATATTGGAGCAGCCTTCCGCCTCCTCACCCTTACAGGATGTCGCCTGAGCGAGATACAAACACTGCGGTGGGATTATATCACTGAACGGGGCATAGAGCTGCCTGACAGTAAGACGGGGTCACGGCGCATTCCCCTGCCCGCTGCAGCAAGAGCCGTCTTAGCATCTTTGCCAAATCCCGACGCTAACCCCTTCGTCATCGCTGGCAAGTTACCGAATACGCATATCACGGACCTTCAACACCCTTGGCGACGTATCCGGGCAAGAGCTGGTCTGACAGGCGTTCGCATTCACGACCTACGGCACACGTATGCGTCAAACGCGGTGTCAGGCGGCATGCCAATTCAGATGGTTGGGAAGTTGCTGGGGCATACGCAGCTACAAACCACGATGCGCTATGCACATTTGGCAGACGATCCGGTTAATCGGGCAGCAGAAGAAAACGCTTCCGCTTTAGATGCAGCTATGAGTATGAATACACCAATAGCAAATTTTCTCCGGGTCGTACGGTGACTTATCCACGTTTACATAGTCGATATATTTTAAGGACATTTTCATGAAATGGGACAATTTACCCCAACGGTTTTTCCCAGACGACTTTCTGGACACGCTCTATCAACGTTACGAGATCGATTCCTCCAATCAAGGTGCTTTGCACGAGAGCTTGGAAAATTCTGCTAGAGAATGGTTCTTTAATAGGAACGTTGAAGATGTTGATGCGCCCCCCCGTGAAGTACGGGAAGCACTAAACAAAATCGCCAAGCACGCCGACGATTTGGCCGAACTTCTTTCAAACACACCCAGTGCGGTTTGGTCTGCGTTGGTAGAAACAAGCGGCTTGGTTAGGCGGAACCGTTACGATCCCGGTGTTCACTATGACTCACACCACTATCCGGAAGTTGGTTTGATCGGAAAGCCAGCTATCACGGTTGTAGGTGACAACGAACACGATCCCTTCGTGAATATCAACGTATCGGATTTGATAGACGCCATGGGTGAGCTTGCTTCGTCAGCAGGCATCGCTTCCCAGATTATTCCAAAAGTTACACAAGGGCCTCAACCCGATAAACCATTGCGAAAATGGATCATTGATATGCGGAAACTTATGCCGCTGAAACGCAGGTATAGTGAAGTGGTTCTGCTTTTCCGAACAGGTTTGCGGCTGAGTTAAGGTGTATCGGGTTTGGTTATCATGCCGCTTTCATCATTTCTTTGCCGTCAAAGTATGCCTCGTCCGGCGTTC
>MAAC01017727.1_pt1 | contig 14401 bp, 14 predicted proteins | sample 1115981 | NCBI WGS metagenome assembly MAAC01 (sample SAMN04961126, study PRJNA320927) | seawater metagenome | isolation source: sample BD02T64 sea water enriched with oil for 64 days | place: USA:Gulf of Mexico | collected 2013-07-27 | reverse complement strand
GCATTCAGGGAATACCTGATGAGACACTTGGAGAATTGGCAGAGTGGTCGAATGCGGCAGTCTTGAAAACTGTTGTCTGTCACAGGACCGGGGGTTCGAATCCCTCATTCTCCGCAAAAACCCTTATAATCTTTTGATTGTAAGGGTTTTATATTTTTAGGTGTCAATATAGGTGTCAGAAGTCTTTTATTTAGCAGTAGTTATTTTGTATTGAATTTTATATTTGTGTATCACTCAAATAGATTGTTTAATTCTTCTATTCTTGCTATATCTTTCTTCTTAAGATTTTGAAATGGTTTACAACTTGTTATATAGCGAATATAGTTCCTGTTATTGAAATTAGAGAACTAAGAACCCCACATCGTGGAGAGGTGGGGAAATTGCTATGAAAAAGATGTAAGCATCTTAATTAGAGTAAAGTTACTTCTACTGATATAAGTGTAAAAGAGTATAAGTGCCTGATTAAGGAATTATTAGGTATTGTTCCTGTGTGTTTGATTATTGTTGTTTAAGCGACTAATTTAGTAAATACAAAACCAACTAGAAAATCCGCGAGGATTTTCGTAAGTAGAGTAGAACCAGCAATTAATTATACACGTTGTTAGCCACTGTTTTTAAATCTACCTAACATTATTTCCCACATTCCTAACCTTTCCAATATAAGTTTACGGGCTAAGGACTGGACATTAAAAACGTCATATGGACTAATAAATTCAGTTAGTTCTTTAAATTTATGTGATGCAATAAAATTTCTTAAGTAACTTGCGTTGTGGATTGCTTCTGGAAATGTTAACGTTTTATCTCTAACATTATCTCTATATTTTGTCCACTCAGAGTCATAACCAAAATATGGTTTAAAATCCTTTTCAACTTCTGTTTTTTCTCCTCTAAAAATCCAATCAAATGATGAAGATTTATCGAGTCCAATACTATTAAGGCGACTTTCTATATTGCTCAATACTTTTGGATTCCATTCACCTTTTTCAGTATTCAAAAATCTCGGGTTTTTAGCACTTGACCTTATTTCCAAACCTAACTCTTCAATTACAGAAAAAGCTGCGATAATTGCAAAAGCTAAACGAGTTTGGGTTTGTTTTTTGTAATGATAATGATCAAATACTTGACCATACATTGGGTCAGCTGATTGAGGACTAAAAGAATGTAATTCTAAACTGACTTTGTATTTTTCTAAAGCATAACAGCATTCTCTATTGTTTATTATTTTTTCAAGTATTTGACATCCGAAACCAACATTTTCAATTTTCTGAAAGAAGTTTGAACCTTTTTTATAATAATCAGAATCAGTTTCTTTAAATTCAGAGATAAATAAATCAAGTAGAGTAGTGCTTGGTGTTGGAAAGGCTAAAAGTATTCCTCCTTTTAAAAGTGATAATGCATTTTCAGCAATATCTTCATTTTCGGCATTTATTAATAATTCATTTTGAGGATATTCAACTCTATCTACATCTGTGAAAATCTCTAAATTTTTGCCTCCAGTATAGTGTATTTCTCCTTTATCCAATTCCCAATAACATTCAGTGGGTTCGGGAAGATACTCCAATGTGAAATTAGTTTCTGAAAAGTTTAATGTGTCGACTAATTTCGAATATTTTAAGTTTATAATTAAATGTGTTCGAAATCTTGTCATAAATTGTGGCTAACGTGTTTGTGCATGATTTGTTTGCGTGAATTTAGCGAAAAAAGACTTAACAATTACAAGCCTTTGAAGTCCACGAGGTTTTTCCGAAGGAAAAACTTATTAAGCAATTAATTATGCACGGTGTTAGGCAACGTTGTTTTTATAGTTTTATAAATCTACTAGTACTTTCGCTCCTTTTTTTCTATTACATTTCCAACACAATGTTTGTAAATTTTCATAGGTTGTTAAGCCTCCTTTTGAAACTGGTTGTATATGGTCAATTTCCAACAATAAGTTAGGTTCATCTTCAATTCCTAAAGTGCATGAACAACATCTGTAATTATCTCTTTTTTTAATTATATTTCTCAATTGAGATGTCATAAGTGCTCTTTGACCAGCAACACTCTTTTTCCATTTAATTTCGTCATTTAAATACTTGATTAAATCATTCAGGTTTTCAATATTTAATTTAATCTCACAATTTGTTGAGCTATATCCTCCAGCAGATACATATTGAAATGAAAATGTGGGAATATAGGAGTCACTTATATCGACAGTTTCGAATCCTAGTTTTTCTGACAATTGCTTCTCATGATATTTTTTTATTAAAAAAGGAATAGAATTATAGGTACTTTGAAGAATAGACTTTTTTTCCTTGTGTAGTAATTCTTTTCCTTGTTCTACAGAGATGAAATCATTCAAAACTTGTTCGAACTTTAATAGCGAATTTTCATTTTTCTCTACATCAAAGTATTTGCATAAATACTTTATCGGCTGATTGCTTGCGTTTTTACAAACAGTTGCAGAACAGTTGTGAACATTGTAACTTTTATCTTGATTTGCCCATTTACTCCTTTGATAATTGTATAAACTTTTGTCTGTCATTTCTCCAATTCCATAATTATATGATTTCATGTTTAAATAGGAGTTTTTTAGTTCTTCAATGTATTGATTTAATTCATTACAATTGTTGATGTGGTCGCTTATTGTTTCCTTAAGTTTTTTGAATTTTTTACTTTTAAAGTAAATTATAGGATACAATATTGTTGAAATGTAAATTAAAATGAATAATACAATTCCTGTTATTATTATATTGAGATTGTCATTAATTACAACGGCTAAACTTTGGAGAAAATCAATAAATCCTTCAAATATTTTATAAAGAATATAAAGAGGAATCCCAATTATAATAAGCATTCCAATAAGTTTATCATCAGATTTTCTCGACATTCTATTAGCTTGGTATTTATTTTTGTTCCGTTAAGTTCTTGAGTACGCAATTTTGTTTTCCTATGTTGCCTAACGTGTTTGTGTATGATTTATGCGATTAAAAGTGCGATACACTTTCCGCCGTTGCGGAAAGATAATTAATTCGCGTGAATTTCCGAAGGGAAATTCCGCAAGCAATTAATTATACACGGTGTTAGCATTTGTTATTCTATTTTTAGTTTCAATGAGTTTAATAATCTACTTTCAAAGTCCTTTATTATTCTTGAAGCCCAAAAGTTTGCGTATCCATTCATTTTTGATTCTAAAGTATAGTTGCAACTCAGAGTCAATTCAGTTTTTCCTTGTGATAATTTATTAAGTTTATATGATATCTTCTCAAATGAGAAATAATTACTTTTCAATAAATGCTTATCTGTTGGTAAATCTCTTAACTCAGATTTATTAATATGAATTTTGAATTCAACAAATTCTAATGGTTCAACTTTAGAGATGGTTTCATATAATTTAAGTTCATCTGAAAAGTGCCCAATTCGGTATTCGATTTCATTAACAATCTTAAGCTCAGATTTTATAGGTCTTGGAATTCCAACAAAATTAAAAAAACCTTTTTTGTATTCATTATCTTTAATTTCTGGAACCTCTATTAAGTTCTTCCAAATTTTTTGTCTGTCTGCCTGAATTACAATTTTAGACACAATTTCAAAATGTTCTGACCTGTTTGGAATTAAAGATTCAATTGGACTTAGAATAAGTGGTAATAAAATGACAGAATACAACTTGTTAGAACTTCGATTTTTGATGATTGGAGCGAGAATTATTCCAACAACTCCTGCTGTAAACAAGAAAGGAAAAGCAATAATAAGAATACAAAGCCAGTCTTCAATACCGCTAGATAACGTAAATAGAAAAAAAAGTAATACACTTAAAAAAGGGAAAATAAATTGTTTCCATTTTGATTCTAGAATTTCTTTTTTGGCATACAATATTGGAATAATTGAAATTACTATTGGTAAAACCCAAATAAATGAAATAGTATATATGTTGTAATAATCATAAATATCTCCAGCACTATTTTCTCTTTCTCTCGGATTTAAAAGGTATCTTATTGCAAATCCATAAAATGCCCCTAAAATAATTCCTATGTATTGTTTGTATTTCATTCGGGTTTTTTAATAAATGCTAACGTGTTTGTGTATGATTTAGGCGGTTAAAAGTGCGATTCACTTTCCGCCGTTGCGGAAAGATAATTAATTCGCGTGAATTTCCGATAGGGAAATTCCGCCAGCAATTAATTATACACGGTGTTAGCATACGTTTTATGTTTTATTTGAATCCAATATTTTCGTGAAACATTCGAATTTCTTTTCCATTTTCTGAAATCCATAAACCTTTTCCGACTCTTATTCCGTTTTCGATTCTATTAAATTTTTCATTTTTATATTCAAATCCAATACTCCAGCCGTTTTCAATCTTTTTTAAAAAAACTGCTTTTGAATTCAGTAAGTTATATCTTGATTCAATAATCTCTTTCGTAGTTCTATATTGGTCAAGAATATCAGAGTCAATTCTCGTTTTATTCAAATCAAGTTTTTTTTCAGCATAACCTTGTTCAATCATATATTTCTGAGCTATTTCAATTATCTGATTTTTGGTCAGATTTTGAGTAGAAGCACAGCTAACAAAAAGTAATAAAATGTAAATCAGTTCAATTTTTATTTTGTTCATCTGAAATGTATGCTAACGTGTTTGTATAAGATTAGTTGCGTGTTCTAAGTACTAAAGTTAGTAAATAAATCACAGATAGAAAGTCCGCGAGGACTTTCGTAAGTAGGCTAGAAGTAGCAATTAATTTTATACGGTGTTGCCATTTCGTTGTTTGAATTCTAAATTTATGTTTGTGCCTGTTTTTCAGGTATCTAAGGGGTGTCAAATATAAATGCGTGTTCGATATAAAAAATTTAGCTAAATTTACTCTCAGAAAATAAATAAAAAACAGATGCAAGATGCAATAGTTGTTAATGTTGACAATGGAAAAATTAAACTTACTGCATTTTTAGTAAGCCTTTATAAATGGAGATTTCATTTTGAAATCAGAAAAAATAGTCCGTGTATTAATAAAATTAAGAGCTTCTTTGTTATCTTGCTTTTATGCTTTTTAACAAACACGTTTGCTCACAATGAGAAGTTAGTGTTTTTAAATCAGATTGATTCTATTTCAATAAAAAAACAAGATTTTGAAAATAACTTAACGTATTTTGAGATTCAAAAGTTAAAGGCATATTTCTTAGAAACTGCCTATATTAAAGATGAAAAGAAATATTTAAATAAGATTCATACATTTACTAAAGATTCTTTACAGATTTTAGCAGTCAAACTTATTAGTATCTATGAGCTGAATGCTAAAAAATTGTTAGACAAAGATATTGTTAAAAACAATTTTTTTTATATCAAATTATTACAAGACTTAAAAGAAAGCGATATTGAACCCAAAGAATATTTATTTTTAGAAAATAAACTCTCAAAATTTTTAATTAACGAAGTTGAAACCAAATATACTTATAGTAAGTGGCTTAATATTATACTTGGCATTTCATTAATAGGTTTATTTACCTTTTTAGTAAAATCTAAACGTAAAGAAACACCAGTTTTATTATTGAGTAAACAAGAAACTATAGTTGAAAAAATGATTATAGAAGGTAAATCTAATAAAGAAATAGCTAAAGAACTGTTTATTAGTTTAAGTACTGTAAAGACTCATATTACTAATATTTACAAAAAGTTAAACCTCTCTAATAGAAGTGATTTAATTTATAAATTTAAAAATAGACCCCGTACTAGTACCTAAATCAGACTTCATTTTTTAGGTGTTTCTTTTCCTGTTATAGTTATTTGTTTCATAATTTAATATTTATGAAACCATTTATTCTAATTTTAACTTTAATAGCAAGTTTCAATTATTCGTTCTCTCAAAGTTTACACAACTTTAGTGGAAAAGTAACTGACGAAAAAAACAATCAAATTATAGTTGGAGATGTATTAATATTACAAAACAATAACATTGTGAAATATACATCTATAAATAATGGTATGTTTTTATTGGAAGCTATTCCCCAAGGAAATTACACCTTAAAAATTTATAGTTTAGGATATGAAACCTACTTGCAAAAAGTGGATTTAGATAAAGACTTAAAACTTATAATTAAGTTAAAAGGATCAACAACAAAACTAGATGAAGTTCTAATTACAGCTAGAAAAAAACTGATTGAAAATAAAAATGGAAATTTGATAGCCAATGTTGATAAGACCCTACTATCCAAAGAATCTAATACTATTGATTTGATATCAAAATTACCAAGTATACAAGTAGGTTCAAATAGGGGAACTATTTCAGTAATTGGTAAAGGTAATCCGCTAATTTACATGGCTGGTCAACGAATTTCTATTGAAGAATTTAGCAGTTTACAAGTTGATGACATTAAAACTATTGAAATAATTAACAATCCATCTGCTAAATATGAGGCCAACAGCAGAAGTGTTATTTTAATTACTAGAAAGAAAAATGCAGGAAAAGGAACAAAAGTTTCGTTAACAGAAACAGCTTCCTTTAAAAATTACTTTAATAATTATTTAAACACAAATCTTACCACAAAAAAAAACAATATAGAACTAAAACTTGATGCTAGTTACAATCAACTAAAAGTATGGGAAAGTAATAGTTTAGATTATGAATTAACAGACCAAAATACAAGTTCAGATTATTTGGTAAAAGCTGTTACCACTAGACCGCAGTTTATTTTTGGTGGTGGGTTATACTATCAATTAAACACGAACGATTATATTTCGATAAGTACACGCTACAGAACACAAAATGACCCTTTTTATATAGAAACAAACACCTTTTTAAATGAAAATGGCACTGAAAATAATATCTATTCATATAGTGATAACGATAATGTTAGACGTTTTTCAAGTTCAAACATCAATTTTTCAAAATCAATTAATAAAAAGAGTAATCTCTTTACAGGATTTCAATATACGAACTACAAAAACAGCATTGAAAACGCTATAAAAAACACCTATGATAATCCTTTTAAAGAAACATTTTTAGATAGATTTCAAGATTTTGAAGTTGATGATTTTTCAGCTAGAGCAGATTATGATATTTCCTTTAAAAAGGATAAAAAATTAGAATTAGGCATAAACTATACTAATACAAGTTCAAGTGCGTTAAATGAAATTGAAAACAACACTACAAAGTATAAATACACCGAAAATAATACAGCTTTTTATTCGCAATTTTCGGGTACAATTAAAAAAGTAAATTTTTCATTTGGTTTAAGAATAGAAAATACAAAAGTTGAAGCTAGTTACAAAGAAAATAGCAATTTAGAAATTGATAGAAATAATACATATTTCTTCCCAAAAGGGGATATTAATTTTGCTATTGATAGTACAAAAACCTTAAGTTTTAATTACGCAAAAACTATTTCAAGACCTAATTATTCGTCGGCTGCTTCCACGGCAGCATTTATAAATCCTTTATTAGAATTTAGAGGAAATACATCATTAAAACCAACTTTAATAGATGAAATTTCGACAACTTTTAAATACAAAAATAAATCCTTAACAGCTCAATATTCCTACATGAAAAACCCTGTACATTACAGTCTAATTTATGATAAAACGGATGAAATAAGCGTTATGTTTCCGAGTAATTTTAAAGAAGAATATGGTTTTTCCTTTACTCTTAATGTTCCGTTTAAATATAAATTTTGGAGTTCGAGTAATATCATCAGTTTAAATTATAATACTATTAATGATGTAAGAATGGTTTCGTTAAAGTCCTTTCCTTATTTTTATTTATACACAAATCACCAATTTAAAATAAATAATACATCTTCTTTTAATCTTAATGGATGGGCATTAACTAACCGACAAAAAGGTGTTTTTGATAGAAAATTGGTCTATGCCATTAATGCTACTTTCAGTAAAACCTTTTTTAATAAATTAGATTTAACTTTAAGTCTCAATGATATTTTTAATACGATGACTTTTAAGGAAAATTACCAGCTACAAAACATCAAAGCAAAAAGTATCTTTTTTAGTCGCTCTCATGAATTTGCTATTTCGTTAAAATATAGTTTTGGAGCTATAAAATCATCCTATAAGAACAAGGATGTTAATGATAATTTGAATAGAATTAGATAGTTTTTAGTAAGGCTAATCTATTAAAAGGATTAAAGGAATATTTTAAATAATGAAGAACGAACTAAAGTTATAGTTTCATATAGATTACGTATAAGTGGAGCCGATACCTTAAATAATACCTAAAATGGCAATGATAGTAAAGAGAGTTTATGTCTGTTTTTCATTTTCTTGAGTACGCAGTGTCATTTCTCAATGTCTTGTCCTGAAATACGGCTACAGGTTAAAATTGAATTTAAGCTGATAATTTATATACCATATTAGGTGTTTTATAATCTAAAGATAAGTGTAATCTTATTTCGTTGTATAAATTAATTGCATTTTTTGCAGCTCTCTTAGCGTGTGCTACGTTATCAAAGGTTTGGTCTAGATAAAATTCGTCTTTTAGTATTCCATTTACGCGTTCAGCCATCGCATTTTCGTAGCAATGATTTTCTTCAGTCATACTAATGTTTATCTTTTTTCTTTTGAGTATTTGTGTGTATACATTGCTACAATACTGTATTCCTCTGTCTGAATGATGAATAAGATGCTTAATATTTTCAGCTTGATAAATGGCCTTATTTAGGGCTCTCACACATCCTTTAAGTTCCAAGCTATCACTAATATCATAACCTACTATTTTTCTTGAATACATATCTGTTATTAAAGCCAGGTAACAAAAACCTTTTATGGTTCTAATGTATGTGATATCAGATACCCAAACCTGGTTAGCTCTAGTAACTTCTAAGTCTTTTATGATGTTATTATACTTATAAAAACGATGATATGAGTTAGTAGTTCTAGCACTAGTTTTCTTTCTAAGTGTTAACATATTATATTTTCCAAGTACTTTAAATAGTGTATCTCTACCTACTTTAATGTTAGCTTTAACAAACTCTTTATCTAAGGATCTGGTAAGTTTACGAACACCTTCTCTAGGAAGGGATTTACGTCTTTTTCTAACAATATCTATAATCTGTTGTTCTAGGTTTAAACGCTTATCAGCTCTGTTTTTATGCTTGTAATACGCATTGCGTTTAAGCCCAAAACAATGAGTTATAGTTGTCAAATAAGCAAATCCCTTAGCTCTCTTTTTAGCTTTAATTAAGGCTTTATACTTAGCTTTTTTTTTAGTTCATTAACTGATTTATAGCCAAGATCTTCAGCAGCTACTTCAAGATAACAATCCTGAACCATAGCATCTAGATCCTTTTTAAGTAGTAGTTTTTTAAGTTGTTCAACCTCTTTTTGAAGCGCCTTAATTCTAGATATTTCGTCTTTTGTTTCCACTTTTACTCTGGTGTTCATTAAGTCTTTACGATTGTATTTTTTAATCCACACATTCACAGTTGTTGGTGCTATAGAGTAGAGTTTACAAAGTTCGCTCTTTGTGTGTTTACCGATTGTAAGTTCGGCTAAAATTTTTAATTTAAAAGGTTCACTGTAACGTCTAATTACTTTGTCATTTCTGTACATAATGTTTAAAATTATGTAGCCTTATTTCAGGACGGGTCACAATGAATGGCAACGTGTTTGTGTAATGATTAGTTGCGGCTTGAATAGTTTTGTGCCCTTTGCTGTGCCGATTTCTATTTACAAAGATTGGCGGCACTTTGGGCGGCGAAACAAAACTATTGCAACGTAATCTTTCATATTAATTTTTAAAGCTTAAATATAGCGTAATTTTTGATGTAGTTGCTCAATAGCAATTAATTATACACGGTGTTGGCAACTGTATTTTCTGTCTAAATTCAACGAATATTGTTCAAATCTTGTCTTCCGATAATTGCCATTATTTCAACAATATCATTATTTATTTTATAATAGATGCTATCAGATCCGCAAGCACAACGTCTATATTCGTCTTTAATATAATCAACTGATTCAAATGAAAAAGGTCTTTTGGAGATAATATCAAAATGGTCAAAAAACGAATTATAATACTTGTCAGCTTGAGTTTCGCCGAACTTTTTAACTCCGTAATGGTGAATTCTTATTAAATCTTCTTTAGCAGAATTACTTAATTTATATTTAGCCATTAAGCAAAGACTTTGATTGTTCTAAGATTTGTTTTTTACTGTCAGTTGTAAATCCGCTATTTTCAGCCTTACTTAATTTGGCCTTTATCCAATCAATTTGTGCTTGTTGACCTCGTGCTTGTCTAATTAAATCATTAACCAGTTCACTTTTACTACTGTATTCTTTATTCTCTATTTGAGATTTTAACCAATCATCATTTGGCGCTGTGAATGATATACTTTGTCTTGTCATGATTTCTTATTTTGATGTAAATTTACACCAAATATGAATCAAAACCAAATTTTTCCTGATATTGTTGCCAACTAGTTATATAGAGAAATATGTTCCTTTTATCAGTGTCTTAATTCCTGATAAAAGGAGCTTTTACCCCGCTTTATCTTTTTTTTTAAGATGTCAAGAGACTAAAGAAAATCTCCTTGAGATGTGTAAAGTAAAGGGAAATCAATGAGAAGTTAGTTTACATAGAGAATTAACACTTTTTGGTTCTTTTTAAGAGTGTATGTACGACTATGTATTTGAAAATTAATAAGAATCAGTGTTAATACATTCATTTAGTAAATAACTTAATTCTATAGGTTGTAAATACCCAGTTAAGCATTCGCCTGTTTTTTTGTTTATCCAATCTGAAGAGGTTGAAGAGAATGTAAATTCATCAAAATTAGTAATGAGCTTTTGAGGTATGCTTTTCTTGTTTGTTTTAGGTAGGTTAAAACCAAATCGATCAAAAATTCTTTTCCCTTTCATTGCGCAAAGTATGTTGTCTAAAGCGTATGCATATACCATTGGTTGAAGAGGTTTTTTTCCTTTCTTCTTTAAGTCAGCTTCAGTAAATATTTTACTACCATATTTAATGGTTTCGATTAAGTCCCTTTCTAAATTTTCTACCTTTCTAATATGTTGTGCTTTAGGTGAACTATGAATAATAGCCGTTTTATTCCATTGTAGCATCCATTCTTTTTTTAGCACCTCAGCAATTTCTTTATTAGGTACAATAATATGGAAATGCGGGTTGTATGTTTTACGAATAGGATTGAAGTTGCATTCTAGAGATTTTACACCTATGAGTTGAATTCCTGTGCCTCTTTGATGTCTTTTTTTGCATCTATTCTTAATTATGGTAAAAGCTTTATTCATTCCGTAAATCCATCGGTTTAGGCTTTTTGCTTTTACAGATTTAACTGTAAGTGTTACAAAGTGTGGTTCTTCCCATTCTTTTAGAGTTGGGTAATATCTATTTATTATATCTGCTTTTCTAATTGCACAACAAATAGTACAAAACCTATTTTTACAATAGTTGCCGTATAACTTATTTTGAGAGCTAATAATTTTTGTTTGACAATGATATGCGTTCCAATACATTTGTTGCCTTTCTGGTTCTCCTTTTTCTTTGGTTACATCTATAAGGCTTAAAATCATTTTACGAGTTATCGTTTTTCTTTTAGCTCTATTTATTAATGATGGGTTGTCCTTTAGATTAGTGCCATTACCAGATACAATAACAAAGTTGTTGTTATGAACCTCTTTTTGTGTCCCACTTTCTGCTAATGTATACATACGTTTTCCTTTTGGTTTGCAAAAACCGTTTGTATATGATTAGTTTCTTCTATAGCGTAAAGACTTCACTTCATTAAGAGACTTCTCAATATCAGTTCTCTTAATGAGTAAAATTCTACCTAATTTTTGTGCAGGGATAAACCCTTTCTTTATGTAGCTATGTATCGTTTGTTCAGAAACTTTTAGAAGTTCAGCACTTTCTTTTACTGTGTAGTTTTCTGGTTTTTCTTCTTCTATTGGCTTTTGCTTTAGCTCTAATAAAAGGTTTTCAATGTTTAACAATCTTTGGTCGATTGTATCAAATGGGTTACTCATATCCTATAAAATTATATTAAAGGATAATATTAGTGAGTATGCTAAGTTTATTTGGTGAATAGTAACTCTGTAGTAGGTACTACAAATTTAATTCTGCAAGATTTAGTTCTTTTTTTGCTAATTTTAAGGCTTCTTCATTATCTTTAAGTAAGTTTTCAATAACAAATTGAATATTCTTTATTCTTGTTTTTTTAAGTCTTTCAACCTTATCGTAAACAATTGCATTAAAAACTGTTTGAATATTTTTAGGGTTTTTACTAAACCTCAACCCTATTTCATCCCAACTTTTTGACGATGGAAAAATATTATCTAGCTCTAATGTTTTTGTTTCTGACGCATAATAACAGTAATATGCTATATCTGTTCTATTAGCATCTGTTTGTGTGCTCTTTTTATTGAGGTTTTTTTCGGCTAAGCCTTTAAATAATAAAAATTGTCTATGTACTTTATTGCTTTCATAGATTTGTTGAGGTAATTTTTCAATAAAATATAATTTTTTAGCATAAGTATTTATATCATATTTTATATGTCTGCACAATACTTCAATAATAACCGCCCTAAGTTCTTCATGTGGCGTGTTTATATTGTTTTTCAGTAAGTCATTTTTTATGAGTCTATAAATGCAATCATCTTTTTCATTTCTAACTCTTATTTCATTTGTGTAATAATTGAATTTTTCTTGAGCTTGTTTTTCTGTATATGATATTTCTAATAGGTGTGTCCTTTTAGTTTCAATTTCAAGAGCGTAATCTTTTAAAGCCCTTTGTATAGCGGTAGAATAAATTTCTGTTACAACTTTGTTTAAGTCTAATGCTTTAAATTTTTCTTCATCAATTTGAACTTGTTTATTGATATCATTGAAGATGTGTCTGTCTAAAAAATCCATAGTAATTATTCAGCTTTTTTTAAGGGTGTTTTGTTAATTGTCCATACTGTTTTCATAAAATCCTTTCTATCATCATCATTAGGTTTGTAATATTTATTGAATACTTCTAAGCTTCTATGACCTGTATAGCTCATAATTACTTTATCTGGTATCTTTTTGTTTTTCATTATTGTTATAAAGCTTCTCCTTGCCGTATGTGAAGAAATACGCTCATAAAGAGGATTTATTTCTTCAATAATATCGTTGCCTAATTTTATGGTTTTCTTTACGCTTTCATCATACCCTAATATCTTAAAGACTTCTTTTATGTATTCGTTAAACTTTTGATTTGTTATTCTGGGTAGGTTATAATCATATTTTTTTAAGATATAATTAGAGAAATCATTAAGAGGTATTTCTAAAGCCTTATCATTATTCTTTTTATCTCTTACTTTAATTGTATCATTTATGATATCTTTCTTTTCTACTTTAGAGTAATTACTGTACCTCATTCCTGTAGCACATCCAAAAACAAATAAATCTCTTACTTTTTCTAATCTATTGTTCTTACTAAGGTCATAGTCAAAAACCTCTTCTACCTGTTTTAATGTTAGTGCAATTTCATCAGTTTGTTGACCTTTTGGGGCTTTGAATTTCTGAAAATCTGTTTTATAAGTGTGTCCGTTTTCTAAAGCCCAATATAAAAAGGTCTTAAACAGTCCAACGTTTCTTCTTAATGTATTAGCAGAATGTTTTTTCTCGGTAACGCAAAAATTAACAAAAGAATTATAGAAAGATTTATTTATTTGATTGAAGTGTATTTTTTTATTCCTATCAGTTTGAAAATCTAAAAGTAATTTTTTATTATACTCATATCTTTTGATAGTAGTGGCTGAATTTGCTCCTTCTGTATAATCATTTCTTTTTTCTGTTAAGAAAATATCATAAACTTCAAAATATTTACTAGAAATTGATTTTGTTCTTTTAAATTCTATATCAAAATTATCTTTAAAATCAGCAATTATAATATCTCTGTTAGCAAGTTTAAAAGATTGAACAGTATCAGAAAAAAAATTAGTATAACGGTCTAATTGTCTTTTGATAGTTCTTTGATTTTCTGCTTCTTTTGTGCGTCCGTTAAGATTATTTGGTATTTTGTTTTCAAAATCCCAGTCTTTACTAGCTATTTTTTCACCTGTAGAGTACACAAATTTACAGCCTTCATTCTTGAAGTATGCTTTTAAATATATAAGTGAAAGCCCATCTTTATTAGGTTTCTTTAAATTGAATGTACTTTTCATAGTTTAATTACTGGGTGTCAGTTTAGGTGTCAGTAAATATACTATTTAATATGATTTTACGACTATATTTAAGTATAGAGTTTTTAACAAGTTGTTGATACCATGTGTTTTAATGGTTTTAGTGACTGGTAGTGTATATAAGGTTCAAATACCTCATTCTCCGCAACAAAACCCGTAACATCTGTTACGGGTTTTTTATTTACACCAAATGTTTAAACCAATTTAACATTTGGTGTAAATAAAAACCAAAAACTCTTACATAGTGTTTTG
>MAAC01015502.1_pt1 | contig 14401 bp, 20 predicted proteins | sample 1115981 | NCBI WGS metagenome assembly MAAC01 (sample SAMN04961126, study PRJNA320927) | seawater metagenome | isolation source: sample BD02T64 sea water enriched with oil for 64 days | place: USA:Gulf of Mexico | collected 2013-07-27 | reverse complement strand
TAGTGTCACTATTGGTATCTATAGTTGAGTTAAAAACACCATCTCCGGTAGTGTCTACAGACAAGGTGAAAAGCAATGCGTTTTTAAAATTGATATCGGGGATATTTATAGTTTGTGCTTTAATTGTTTGAGATACGATTAAAAGGGTAAGGATAATGTAGTTTTTTTTCATGCTATATTTTTTGTTTTTCTTGAGGTATAATTAAAAGGGTGATTTCCTAGCGTTTTTTTGTATTGGAAGCACTTTTAGTTAGATCAATTTATTGTTGCAATTTAATAGGTTTGTTTGAGTTGTTTATAGGGTAAAAGGCTCCTGTTTTTGTGCTTTTTAGACAGGATTGAAAACTGTAGAATAAATGCTCTTTTTATAATTGAATACTGCTTCCGGCGATTACTTTCCAAGTGTCATTATATGATTTCCAAACTCGCAAAAAATGATATTTTCCATCCAATATATGATCAAAATACATTCCTTTCATTTCAATTTTTACAGAAACAACAGCATTGTCTCCAATTATATGTATTTCTTGTTCACTCGATGCTATTTCTTTGATCTTCATGTTGCCAGAACTATAAGTTTCCATATCTAATGCTTTTGTTATGGTTTGTCCGTTTGGAATCGTAAAGAGAAGCTCTTCATGTAAAAGTGTATCTAATATTTGAACATCACAATTTTTCATTGCGTTTAAGAGTTCTTTTTCAGCTGTGCGTATTGAGTTTTTATTGATTTTTGTGGGTGTATGCATATTAATTGTTCTTTTTTAATTCTTCTAAGAAGAACAAAATCACGTCAAGGTTTACTTTTGATGTTGTCCAATGTCCAATCTTTTCATAAGTCTGAAACTTCACAGAAATAGCATTTTCAGTATAAATATTTTGACAATTTTTATATCTTTCTTGTACTTTAGGCCCAAGGGTTGTGTTTATAATAGTCCGCTCATGCGCATTGTAAGCATCATCAAATTGCACAGCATCGTTGGTGTCTAAGGCACCCATATAAATGTATTGTGGAATGTTTTGATAGTTTTTTTTGCTGAAATTTTTATCAAATATTTTTTCGAAATCATTGATTCCCAAAGGATAATCGAATTCCTTATTTTTATACTTTTTTAAAGGAAGCATTAATTCGCCATTGAATCCTCCCATAGCAGCAGCTGCGACTAATTCTGGGTGAATAAACAAAAAACGATTTGTAAAAGTTGCCGATGCAGAAAAGCCATTCATGAAAATTTTATCATGTACTATAACACTTCTATCTTTTAATTGCTTTCGTGCATCTTTAATCATAGCAATCAATTGCAAGTCTAATCGTTTTAATTTTGCAGACTGTTCAAAAATAACATCTCTATCTAAAGCGTGTGTATATACAAAAGGCTTTGAAGCAGGTCTGGGAAAAACTGGAACTAATAAAGGAATTTTTAATTCAGTAGATATATTGTTTCCTACAGAACTTTTTGATGCTAAGCGTATGGCTGATTTTTTATGAACTTCGATAGAATCTGTTGTTCTGCCAGTATTGTTCGGCTCAATCAGTAAGCGTGTCAATTTGTGTTTTTGTACTCCTTTAGGGATAAAAAGGATATACGAATTATTAAAACCCCTAGAAGGGTTGCTTTCAATAATAATAAGCTCATTTTTCACAAAAGATGCTGTGTTTGAATTCTGTGCAGTTGATATAAAAGGAAGTAGGGTAAATAGTAGAAGTATTTTTCTCATAAGTTGTTTTATTTGAATAATGACGACAGTGTTATTGATTTGTTGCAAGCAAAATGATTTAATATTGTGTATTGGGTAAATTAATTGCTGTTGTTGTTTTAGGATCCTATAACAACCTGCCAAGCTCTTACAAACCACTTTTCAACAATTCCGTTGGTAACATATGGGTCGCTATTTGCAAAATTCTCTGCAATGCTTGCATCATCTCCTTTAAAAATAAGCATTCCTCCATCTGATGGATTTAAAACAGCTCCAGCCATTATTAAGATGTTTTTTTTGTAATACTCTTGCATGATGAGCATATGTTCTGCTTGATAAGGTTTTTTTATTGTGTTAAAATTTGGCTTGGTTTTGTATGTTAAAATGTAATATGTATTCATCTTTCAAAGGTTTTTAATTTTGGTCAAAACTGATGAAATTTATCAAGTCAAAAATTGATCTATATCACAAATTAAATTTTAATATGTATTTTTTTTTTTTGCTCTTAACCTGCTTAAGGTTTCTCTACTTAGCCCTAAGTATGATGCGATTAAATGTTTAGGTACCCGTTGCAGGAGTTGAGGGTGTTTTGATAATAATTCATTATATCTTTCTTCTGAATTAGAACTAAGTAGTGTTAGCACTCTTTTTTGTAGAGAGGCATTTGATGCGTTTGATTTAATTCTGAAAAAATTAGCCATTTTATGATTTTCTGAACAAATTTTTTCTCGATCAGAAAAACTAAGTACTAAGACTTCTGAAGTTTCTAGGCAACTAACATCAATAGTGGCCTTTTCTTTATTGATAAATGCTTGGTAATCTGCGATCCACCAGTCTTCCATTGCAAACTGTAGTATGTGTTGTTTGCCATTTAGATCAAGATAGGACGCTTTCATCAAGCCTTTTACAACCCAGTACACGTTTTCTACAGGTTTACCCTTTTTAATGAGGCATTGTTTTTTGTCAATCTGCTTCCTTTTAAAATGTGAGAAAACAAAATCAAACTCATCATCTGTCAGAGAGGTGGTTTTTTTAATGTGCTGTCTAAATTTATTTTTCAAGGAATTTTTTATATGATGAGTAACTTCTGAACCGTTTTTAATTGAAATTATTCTTGCAATAAAAATGATTAAGAAGGCAAATGTAAGCTTGTTTTGAAGTTAGTAGATGTAGGCTGTTTTACAAGTGTTTATTTGAAAACTATCTATTAGTCAGGTGTTTAATCTCTGTTTTGGTCAACTCCAGATGCAGAAATTTGACCTGAAGTTATTTCCATGAAATCAAGGTGTTGTTTTACTGCTGAAGAGGTGTGTTTCTTTGCTTCATTTGAAGTGATATGATCAAAATCACTAATAATAAATACCATTTTTTAACATGCTTTCTAATGATTTTTCTTCATGTTGTATAAGAACAGCTAATGCTTTAGGATCTAAGTTACTGGGAACTCCAATATATGTTTTAGGGTGCTTTTGTAGTATCTCGTTAAAAATGTATTCAACTCTTTTTAGATGGTAATCAGATGAGATAATTGTGAGTTTTATGTTCTCTAAATTAGATATTATGGATTTTATTTTTACCGCGTCATCAACAGTGTTCGAAGAAAGTGCTGATGGTAAAAATGAAGCTGTTGAAATACCTTGTTCTAATAAGTACTCTTTTGCATAGGTTGCGTGTGGGATCTTTGTAGTGTTAAAATGAGCTCCAAATCCACCAGTACATAAAATGCGTTTCTTTTTGTTAAAATGCTGTGCACAATAGTCTAATCTTGATATTGAAATTGTGCTTAGTTTTCCTAAAACTGAATTTGGAGAGCCTAAGACTACTAGTATTTCTATCGTTTTATCCATTAGGCCTTAATTACAACTCGTAATTTTGCCCCTCAAAAGCAAACTTAAAACCTAATTTTTCTGCGTTGCTTTTTTCGACACTGTTTTTTTGTAAAGCAGGGTTTGTATGGTTAAAATGAATAAATATAACTTTGTTCTTTGTCTCTATAGATTCGTTTTTAAACAATGCAATAGTCTCTTCAATAAAAGGATGTGGTACTTCTGTCATGGCTCTTTTTACCTCTTTCTGATTAAAAAAGGTAGCGTCTAAAAAGGCATAGTCAACTTTTTTTACTTCTTCAATAATACTCTTTTTCCAAGTGTTCCATTTGTCAATATCCGGAATAAACAAAGCAGTTTTTTTAGATCCAGAGATTTTATAACCAACCGTTTCAGAAAATTCATCTCTATGCGGAATTAAAAAAGGAGTTACTTTTAACTGATTATTTAAAACAATTGTTGAATCGTTTTGTAAAGATAGAATTTCGATGTTTTTAATATTTATTAATTGACTCCATGGTCCATTGGTTTCTAAAAATGTTTTCATGGTTGGCATTGCATATACTTTTGTGCCTTGCCTACCTAAAGCCTCTCTTCCAAAATACATTAAACCTGTGTAATGCCCAATATGTGCATGCGTTAGAAAAACACCATCTATAATAGTTGCTGTTTTTAAATGATGTTGCTCTAAATCGGCCAATTGAGTAGGCATGTCTGGTGTCGCTTCAAAAATCCACTTTTGTTTGTTTTGCTGATCTACCAATCCTAATGAAACTACTTTTTGTTTTTTATAGCTGCCGTTATAGTAATTTGCACAGCATTCTTTTTGGCACCCAATATGTGGGAAGCCACCATCTTGTGCGGTTCCTAAAATGGTAATGTATTGATTTGGTTTAAGAACTTCTGTTTTAGAATTAACTTCTTTTTTTTGAGTACAGCTTACAAGTGTAAAAGCGAAAAGAAAGAAAAATAGTTTCAGTTTCATGATAGAGAATTTAAGAATTGAAAACTACAAAAAAACATCAACTTAACTATTAAAATGAAAACTATTGTTATTTTTCTTAAATTAGTACACGTGCAAAAGGTATGAGATATAAAGAGTACAATACAAATAGCGTTTTAGAAAAATGCATTCCACTGTTTTGGGAAAAAGGATTTAGAGGAACTTCTATTCAAGAGATTGTTCAGACTACTAGTGTGAATCGTTTTTCGTTGTATCATGAGTTTCAAAATAAAGAAGGTATTTTGTATAATGCATTAAAATTATATCAAGAAAGATATGGGGTTCCTAAATTTAAACTTTTGAAGAAAGAAGGTGATTTAGCAGCTGTTTTACAAGGTTTTTATGTGTCGTTTTTACAAAGCCAAGAAAAATATCAGGGATGTTTTTATATTCATATAGGAACTGAATTAGCAGATGAAGATGCTGAGATTAAAAGTTTAATTAAAAATTATTTGTCAAGTTTGGAATCGACTCTAATTGAACGATTATTAAAGGAAGAAAAAACGAAGAACAATCCAGGTTTTTATGCAAGACATTTGATTGGGTTGTTTTGTACATCAATGAGTTTTTGTTTGATTCATTCAGAAGAACAGAAACAACATCATATAGCAAATGGAATAAAAGTAATTCTCAATAAAAATTTTAATTATGCCACAAGTTCTTAATCAATCATACGATCAATTGGTAGAAAAAGCCCAAGCCCTTTTTTGGGCACGAGGCTATAAAGGTGTAAATACAAAAGAGCTGGCAAGTTGTTTGGATGTTAGTACTTCGGTTATTTATAACAAGTTTACAAAAGACATGTTATTTATGGATTCCTTAGGGTATTATACGTCAAACTATTCAGACCCTTTTTTAAAACAATTGAGAGAAACCACAGAAGGTCTAGACTCGCTAAGAGATTTCTTTTATAGCTTGATTGATGCATTGCTAGATAAGACGTTTCCTAAAAGTTGTTTAATGGTAAATACTGTGGTTGAAATGCGAAATGCCAATCAGGGAATTATTGATGTATACCAGCGGTATTTTGATACGTTAACCAATAGTTATAAAGTAGTCTTGGATAAAGCTATTGGACTGGGGCAGATTAAATATCCAGAAAAGAAAGATGAATATGCAGAATTCTTATTAGGTGTCATTTTTTCTATGAGTATTCTATATAAGATTCAACCAAAAGAACAACTTCGTGAATTTATAGATGAGCAACTTTCCTTTATAGAGTAATTCATTTCTGAACGCTATTTTTTATTCCTGTTTTAACTATTTCTAAATTTGGGTTATCAATAACTTAAAAAAAATAAAATCATGTCAGAAGTAGTCGTAAACAAAACAATTAATGTGTCTGCAAAAGATGCATGGAATAAATTATCCTCTTTTAAAGGAATTGAAGAATTTTCGCCAATAGCAACATCAGAAACTACAGGTGAAGGAGTAGGTGCAAAAAGGATCTGTTATATGCCAGATGGCGCTGCTATATATGAAACATTGAATAGAATTGATGTTGATAATATGGAATTTGAATATGAAATAAATAAAGGGCCTTTTCCAATTACTCGCTATGTGAGTACAGTAAAAGTTGAAGCAATTGATGCAACTAATACAAAAATCACTTGGGGTTGTGAATTCGATTCTGCACCTGAAGTAGAAACGGAAATGACTCAGGTTTTTGAAGGGTTTTACAATGTGATTATTGATAGTTTAGAAGGAGTTTTACAGAATTAAAAAATTGAAATAAAAAAAGCACCAACAATTGTTGGTGCTTTTTTTATATAATTATTTACGTGAAGTTATAGAATTACTCTCCAACCATAAGGGTCTTCAACTTTATTTGTTTGAATATCTGTAATGTGTTTTTTCAATTGAGAAGCATAGGTGTTCTCAAATTCTGGTAAATCAAAATCCTGACCTTTATAACCAAATCCAGCAATAGGAGAAATAACAGCTGCAGTTCCTGCTCCGAACATTTCTTTCAAGCTTCCGTCTTTAGCAGCAGTAACAACTTCAGTTACTGTAATTTTACGTATTTCAACGTTGATATTTTTGTCTTTTGCTAATTGTAAGATGCTTTTACGTGTAATCCCGTCCAAGATTCTATCAGAAGTTGGGCTTGTAATTAAGGTATCGTTGATGCGAACAAAAATATTCATTGCTCCAGCCTCTTCAATATATTCATGTGTGTTATCGTCTGTCCAAATTACTTGGTTGTATCCTTTTTCTATGGCTAATTGTGTTGGGTAAAACTGAGCAGCATAATTACCGCCAGCTTTTGCAAAACCAACTCCACCATTTGCAGCACGAGCATATTTCTCTTCAATTAATACTGTTACTTTTCCAGAAAAATAAGCTCCAGAAGGTGCCGTACAAATAATTAATTTATATTCATCTGCAGGTGATGCATGAAAGCCATTTCCAGAAGCGAATATAAATGGTCTGATATATAAAGAGCTTCCTTGGTTTGTTGGAATCCAAGCATTGTCAATTTCTAATAACTTTTTCAACCCGTCCATGAAAACATCTTCAGGGATTTGAGGAATTACCAATCTCTCAGCAGATTTGTTTAATCGTTTGTGGTTTTCTAAAGGTCTAAATAATAATGTGTTATTATCTGCATCTTTATAAGCCTTCATTCCTTCAAAAATAGATTGCCCATAGTGGAAAATCTTAGCAGAAGGATCTAATTGAATTGGAGCATATGGTTGTATGGTTGAATTTTGCCATGTACCATCTTTATAATCACAGACAAACATGTGGTCAGAAAGAATACTTCCAAATGGTAAGTTATTGAAGTCTACAGTATCAATTTTAGAATTTTTAGTTAATTCTATCTTTATATTTGAACTCATAATAGTGCTGCTTTAGAAGGGGCAAAGATAATGATTAATAGCGCTATTAACATATGTTAAGCATTGTTTTCTTGTTTAAATTGCTACATTTGTATTAAATGTGTTAAAAAAATAAAAGATGAAAAATGTATTAAAAGTTTGCTTGATTTTCTCATTAGTATTTACTGCTTGTAAAGAGAATAAAACAACTGAAAAAGATGATGTAAAAACTAAAACGGCAATTAATTATGCTTCTTTTGGCGATAAAATCTCTGATTCTGGTATGATTGACGCTAAAACAATGCTAGAGAAATTTAAATCATTAAAAGCGGGTGATACATTGACTGTTAAATTTGCTTCTAAAATTAATGAAGTGTGTTCTAAAAAAGGATGTTGGATGAAATTAGATCTAACAAACGGAACACAAACCATGGTTCGTTTTAAAGATTACGGTTTTTTTATGCCTTTAGACTCTAAAGACAGCGAAGTAATAGTAAATGGAAAAGCGTATATAAAAGAAACTTCTGTAGATGAATTGAGACATTATGCAGAAGACGCAGGGAAAACTAAAGAAGAAATAGCCAAAATTACAGAGCCTAAAAGAACTTTTTCTTTTGAAGCAGATGGAGTTTTGATGAAAAAATAATGAAAAATTTTATTTTTATTATTGCTGTTCTTTGTTTACTTTCTTGTCATTCGGACAAGAAAAATAAAACAGTAATTATTACTAAAGCTAAAGTACAAAAACAGTCAGAAATGGCTGCTTTGATGTTGTTAATGTATCAAAAGAATGCAGAAAATAAAAAGTTAATCGTAGATGGGGAAATACCAAAAAAAATTCCAGAAGAATTTTTAAAAATCCATACGGCAGCATTAACGGATCCGAAAGATAGGAAACCTGAATTTAAGGCCTATTCAGATTTTTATATTGAAAATCTAAGAAAGGTTTTTAAGGATGGAAAAGAGGGTTTAAAAGAGAAACACAACAATGTGTAAGTAGTTGTATTACATGTCATAAAACAACTTGTATAGGTCCCATACCAAAAATTAAAAAGTTACTAATTAATTAATTAATTAATTTTGAAAAGAGAAGTAGTTACAACATCAGATGGTTCAACCACGATCCATTTACCTGATTGGAATGAGAATTACCATTCTACACATGGTGCAATTCAAGAAGCTAAACATGTGTTTATTGATAAAGGGCTTTCAGTTATTTCAAAGTCAGAAATTTCAATTTTAGAAATTGGTTTTGGAACTGGATTGAATTGTTTTATCACTTTATTAGAAGCAGAGAAAAGAAAAATTGAAGTGAATTATGTTGGGGTAGAAGCCTACCCGGTTACAGAGAACGAAGCAGCGCAATTAAATTATGTATCTGAACTAAATGTTGATGAAAAGCAAGCTGTGTTTAATCAGTTGCATCATATCTCTTGGGAAGAGAAACATGAAATCTTAACTGGGTTTTATTTAGAGAAAAGAAAACAATTTTTTAATGACATTACTGATGTAAATCAATTTGACTTGGTCTATTTTGATGCCTTTGGTGCAGCACATCAACCTGAATTATGGTCAGTAGAAATTTTTAAAATAATGTTTAAAGCCATGCGAAAAAACGGAGTTCTTGTTACCTATTGCGCCAAAGGAAGTGTAAGAAGAGCCATGCAAGAAGTTGGGTTTACTGTTGAACGCCTAGATGGCCCACCTGGAAAAAGAGAAATGCTGAGAGCAACGAAATAGGATTGAAAAATTAAGAAGTATAATGGAAGAAAAAAGAATTAGATTTAGAAGAATACGTGGGCGTAAAAAAGGAAACCCAAAAAGGGGAATTATATTTATTTTACTATTAATAGTTATTGTGTATTTGTTTATGAACGCAGAGTCTATTCTTTCTAAGGTATTGCCTTAGTTACTTTTTAAAAGTTCTTCCTTTCCAGTTGTAATTACTAAAAAGTGATTTTACAACGACGAACAATGTAAAGTAAGGATATAGAATACTACTCACTAAATAGTTTGAAAAGGAGCGTTTTTGTTTGTAGAAACTACTAATTTTCTCAAGTAATACATAGTCAAAAAACAATTTCATTATAAAGTAACTGATTGCTGTTATACTTGAAATAATTTCATAATAAACAAGCAGTGGAGAAAGTACAATAATGCTATTTCCTACTAAAATAAGTACACCAATCAATTTTCCGAAAAGCAAATTGTAGCTAGCTGTTTTAGAGGCCCAACGAACTCTTTGGTGCATCAATTCACTAAATGTATGTACAGGGAAAGTTTTTACAATAACTTCCGGAGATTTAAGGTACCTTACTTTCGATGTGTCAAATTGCAAGAATTTTTCTAACAAGAAAACATCATCTCCACTAGCAATAGCATTGTTGTTTTCAAATCCGTTTACTTTTTCAAAGATTTCTTTTTTGTATGCTAAATTTGCACCATTGCATAAAAATGGTTTTCCAAGTCCAAACCCACTGATAGTTGATACTTGTAAACTTAAGAAATCTAATAACTGAAATTGATGTAGAAAGCTTTTGTTAATGGTATAAGTTACTGGAGCAACAATCATATTACATTCGTTTTGTTGAATGAAATTATCAATGGTTTTTAACCAATTTTTAGGTAAAATACAATCTGCATCAGTCGTAATAATCCATTCATTATTGGCAATTTTTAAAGCTGCCGAAATAGCATCTTTTTTAGGTGAATTTGAAATGCGTTCATTTTTTAATAGGATGATATTGATTTCAGCCTTTTCTTTAGAGAATGTGTCGAGAACTTTTGTGGAGTCATCTGTAGAATCATCATCAATAAATACAAATTCAACAAATTCTTTTGAGTATTCTAAAGAACTAATCGATTCTAGTAATTCAGGTAATTTGGCAGCTTCATTTCTATACGGAATTACCACAGTAAACGTAGTCTTGAATTCGAGATTTTTAAACTGAAATACGTTCACCTTATCATAGCCAAGAGTAAAAATACCAATGGTAATTAAATACATGAAAAAAAGAATACTAACAACAATCATTCTTTAGAAGCAATAAATTTATCTGTGTTAAAAGTAAGTACAAAATAACTTCCTACAATACTTGGGATTACAAAATTAAAAATCCACATAACTAGCACAACAGATAAAATACTAATTTCATTACAATTGAAAAACGAAAATACCCAAATGGCAATAGATCCCTTAATTACCATATCAAATATGGATAACATCGGAATAATTGATGCTAAAAGGTACATGCTGAAAATTGAAAACAGTGCTTCTGGATAGTCAATGTCAACTTTAAATAATAGCAGTAAAAAATAGAATTGATGCGTAAAAACAATATACCTAACAGCTGAGTATATTCCAGTTTTTAGAGTTATGTAAGTCGGAATTTTGGAAATAAAATTCACCAATGACCTTAAAGAATGACCTTTAAAAGAAGAACCTTTTTTATAAAGGAACCATGCCGAAAGAGTTAATAGAAAAGAAAAACCAAATACTAAAATTGTTGATTGAATTGGAATATCAATGTTGAAATTAAAAAGAAAAAAAGTAATTCCGATGCTTCCAAAAACAATCGTGGTTAGCAATTGAAAAAGATTCCCAATTAAATTTAAAACCAATACTTGCTTTCTTATGGGTTTATCAAAGTAGATTGCCTTTGCACCATATTCTCCAATTCGGTTTGGAGTAATTAAAGAAACCGTTAAAGAAGCTAAACTTTGAATCGCAGCAAATTTAAAATCAATTTTCTTGCAAAACGAAACAAGCGTTTTCCACTTCGCTATTTCTAAAAACCAATTAAAGAAACTAAAGATGAATAAAAGAAAAATATTTTTTTTAGAAAATAGATTTGTGTTGGTTGAATTTGGATAAAAATCAGAAATTGATAACTGGTTGTTTTGAGTCAGTTTTATGTACATGAAATAACCACAGGCAATAACTATAAAAAGTTTGATAGCGAGCGCAAAGAAATGCTTAGTTTTGTGTAAGGGCGGTTTTTGCATTGAGCGCAAATTAATAAATAATCGTTAGCGAAAAAGACATTCTAATTAAAAATAAAACAATCTGCGATTGTGAAGATGGAAAAAATCATTTTAGGTATTGATCCGGGAACAACCATTATGGGTTTTGGCTTGATAAAGGTTGTAGGAAAGAAAATGGAGTTTATTCAGATGAATGAACTGATATTGAAGAAATACGATGATCATTATCTAAAGTTAAAATTGATTTTTGAAAGAACAATCGAATTGATTGATACATATAACCCAGATGAAATTGCGATTGAAGCTCCGTTTTTTGGTAAAAATGTACAATCAATGTTAAAGCTTGGAAGAGCCCAAGGAGTTGCTATGGCGGCAGGATTGTCGAGAGAAATACCGATTACAGAATATTTGCCAAAAAAAATTAAAATGGCAATTACAGGTAATGGAAATGCCAGTAAAGAGCAAGTTGCATTGATGCTAAAATCATTATTAGATTTAAAAACACTGCCCAAAAATTTAGATGCTACAGATGGTTTGGCTGCGGCAGTTTGTCATTTCTATAATTCTGGAAAAGTGATAGGCGGTAAAAATTACACGGGTTGGGCGAGTTTTGTGAAACAGAATCCAAAGAAGATCAATTAGTAATTATCAGTAATCAATGAATGAATAAATAGTTGTCAATAAATTTAATTTTCAATGCTATGAGATTAAAGAACAATCCATTACAAAATAAATCATATGATTTCGCCTTGCAAATTGTGAAATTAAGTAAAAAGATAGTTAAAGAGAATAGAGAATATGTTTTGTCAAAGCAGATTTTAAAAAGTGGAACTTCAGTTGGGGCAAATATAATGGAAGCAAACGGCGCAATCTCTAAAGCAGATTTTTCAGCAAAAATGTCAATCGCTTATAAAGAATGTTTAGAGACTAAATATTGGCTTTCATTATTAAAAGACAGTCATGAAATTAATGAAACAGAATTTAAAATATTATTTGAGCAAGCTGATGAAATTGCAAGAATTTTATTTTCAATTTTAAAAACTACTAGAATTAATAAACAATAAACAGTGTTCAATTATCAATTGCAATGCTCAAGTTTTTATTTTTGATAACTGATAACTGATAACTGATAACTGATAACTGATAACTGATAACTGTTAATTGAACCATGGCCGGAATATACATTCACATACCATTTTGTAAACAAGCATGTTTTTATTGCGATTTTCATTTTTCTACTTCGCTAAAAAAGAAGGATAAACTAATTTCTTGTTTGCAAAAAGAGTTGGTATTGCGAAAAGACGAATTGAAAAATGAAACTATTGAAACTATTTATTTTGGTGGTGGAACTCCAAGTTTGTTATCTACAGAAGAAATTCAATCCATTTTAAAAACTATTGAAGAGAATTATAAGGTAATAGAAGATCCAGAAATTACATTAGAAGCAAACCCAGATGATTTGTCTGAGGCTACCATTTTAGAATTGGCAAAAAGTAAAGTGAATAGATTGAGTATTGGTGTACAGTCTTTTTTTGAGGAAGATTTGAAAAGCATGAACAGGGCACACAATGCAAAAGAAGCAAAGAATTGTTTGTCTATGGCGACTCGCCATTTTGAGAATATTACAGTTGATTTAATTTATGGAATTCCGAATATGACTAATGAACGTTGGAAAGAAAATTTGCAAATTCTTTTTGATTTTGGAATCAACCATATTTCTAGCTATGCCTTAACAGTTGAACCGAAAACGGCCTTAGATTCGTTTATCAAACAAGGAAAATTCCCCAAGTTAGAAGAACAAGTTGCTAGAGTACATTTTGATATTTTAGTGGCAGAAACACAAAAGCAAGGCTTTGTGCATTATGAGATTTCAAACTTTGGAAAACCAGCCTATTTCTCGAAACACAATACAAGTTATTGGCAAGGGAAAAAGTATATAGGAATTGGACCTTCAGCACATTCGTTCAATAAAACACATAGAAGTTGGAATGTTGCCAACAATGCAAAATACATCAATTCCTTGCAAGAAAATAGGCTGCCAAATGAAATAGAAGAATTGTCAATCAATGATCAATTCAATGAATACATTATGACAGGTTTGCGAACCATTTGGGGGGTTTCTTTAGAAAAAGTGAAAACAGATTTTGGTTCACGCTACAAAGATGATTTATTAAAATCAGCAGAAAAATTCATTCAACAAGAATTATTGGTTGTCACTTCGAGTGATTTTGATGAAAATAAAAATTGTATCGTGAAGTTGAAAACAACCCAAAAAGGAAAGTTTTTAGCTGATGGTTTGGCTAGTGAGTTATTTAGAATTTAGCTATATTTGAACTTATGGTATTTCAATAAAGAGATACTAAAACAAGTTCAGTATAAATGCTTGCAACAATAAAACACAATTCAAAAAACTATCAGATAGACTTCAAAAAACCAATTGATATTTCTATTGCAATAGACGTTTCTAAACAGAACGTAAATGCGTGGTATATTGGAGAACCAAAAATATTTCCTGAAGATTTTGATGGAGAAAAAATAAAAGTTTCTGAAGGAGCGGCAGTGAATTTTAATAATATAGAATTCAATCCCCATTCGCACATTACACATACAGAATGTGTTGGGCATATTACGGAAAAAGTACACTCTGTAAACCAGAATTTAAAGCAATATTTCTTTATGGCTGAATTGGTTACTATTGCACCAACACATATTGATGACGATTTTGTAATCACAAAAAAACAATTGCAATTTGCTTTAGGAAATAAAAAAAGAGATGCCATTGTTATAAGAACGCTTCCAAATTTAGCTGATAAAAAAGGTGCACAATATTCAAATACCAATCCACCTTATATATTAGAAGAGGCAGCTGTTTATTTAAAAGAAAAAGGAATCAAACATTTATTGATTGATCTACCTTCTGTAGATAGAGAAAGTGACGAAGGACAATTATTATCTCACAATGCATTTTGGAATACCGCAGGAAAATTGCGTTTAGATGCTACGATTACCGAATTCATTTTTGTGCCAAATACTGTAGAAGATGGAACATATTTTCTGAATTTAATGATTGC
>MAAC01015506.1_pt1 | contig 14402 bp, 16 predicted proteins | sample 1115981 | NCBI WGS metagenome assembly MAAC01 (sample SAMN04961126, study PRJNA320927) | seawater metagenome | isolation source: sample BD02T64 sea water enriched with oil for 64 days | place: USA:Gulf of Mexico | collected 2013-07-27 | reverse complement strand
TATCCTAAATCTGTCAAAGCTTTATTGATTTCTTCTTTAAGCCCCAACTCTAAAAATGTTGACATTCTGTGAATTTTTGTGAATTCACAGACGCCAGTATCTGTAAACTCGGTTTATATGTTTCGCAATAGTTTTTAATACTTAATAACTGGGTACTAACAAACTAAGTCTTTAATTACGTTAAAATTAAAAACGTGCAAATGTACGTTAAAATAAATGGAATGAGCTACAAATTAATGTTTTTGTAGTTTTTTAACCTGCTTATTAAAGTAGGGCGAATATATATAGGCATAGCCATTAACAATGGTTCCTTTTTTATTCACCAAAATAACTCTTGGTAGTTTGCTGGTTAAAAACAGATTAGCCTTGCTTGATGGCTCTAAGTAGTATTGGTTTTTGATATCAATACCATGAACGTAATCAGTGTGGATATCTGAAATTTTAACTAAAATAAAATTTACTTTAGGAAATGTTTTTATTAAATATGATATTCTCTTTTTTAAACGAGGATATGTTGTGTACTTAGGATTCCAAAAACAAATGACACTATTTTTAGTTTTTGTTATTTTCTTGATACTGCGTTTCGTTTTTAGGTAATCGGTAATTTCAAAATTCATTAGAGTTTCACCTCCATGTAAGTTTTTAATATCGTTTATAATTCTTTGAACTTGTTTTTTGTTTTCAATATTAGAACTTAACTTAAAATATTTATGGAAACTTTTTTTATCTAAGCCACAGCTAGATCTATCTAGAAAATCTTTAACAAGCATTTCAAATAGAAATATGTTTTTAAGTTTTTCATTTGTGATATTTTCATCTATGGTGTTCAATAATGCTTCAGAAAAACCTTTTGAACTACTAGATAATCCCTCTGAATTAACAGTGTTGTATAACCTATATGCAATATAATTACTGTACTGTCCTAAGTGCTTTAGAGAATCACTATTTAGATTAATTTTCTCTCTAAAATCATAAAAATCCTTATCGGTTTTTGGGTAATCCTCTGTTTTGTTATAGTATCTGTTGCGTCTTGGGTATGCTTCGTGTCTTGTGTAAATGGGGTAGTTTACAACAATGTCTAGAATATTTAAATACCTTTCAGGTAGGTTTTCATTTTTAGATTTGAACCTTTCAATTTTTTGCTTTCTTAATTCTAAAAGGGAGTCCATTTTAGATTTAAATAAAGTAGGTGTTAATCTGTAATAGTTATTAATATTAATGTTGTTATTTTCTTTTTCACTTTCTAAAAACCAATCAATTAAGATGTTGTTTTTATCTGCGCCTTGACCACTATAAACTAACGTTTCGTCAAAATACCAAGTATTTAATCGAATTAAAAGACTGTCTTGTGACTGTATATACACATGTTGAAATTCATCCCCATGCTTAAAAAGGTAAAAATCTTCTTTAAAGTCTTTATATTTTCCAGCAAACTTGTCATCTTTATCTAAAAACAAGCTATCTATTAATATATCTTGTTTGTATAACAAGACAAAATCTGATTTCGGATTAATTATTTTACCTCCAAAATAGGTTGTCAAATCTTTCTCGGGAGTTGTGCAACTACCAATAAGAATAAGGCTTGCTATTAAAAAAAAGTATCTCAAAGTTTTAAGCATATAATTCATGTAATACTACCTGCAAATTTAGGTATTCAATTCGCAAGTACTTGTTAAGTAGCTGTTAAAGTATTGATAATATTTTTAAAAATTTTGAGTAAAAGTAAGTAAAAAAAAAGAAATCTGTATGTGGTTGAAAATCAGGAATTTTAATACTGGAATTTATTTTTTGTTTTAACTTGATAAAAAGACTACAATCTCGCATTTAATTTTTTATTTTTGCAAAAATTTTAAATCTATTATAGAATGCTTTCAGTTTCTAATTTATCCGTTCAATTTGGTAAAAGGGTGTTGTTTGACGATGTAAACACCAAGTTTTTGCACGGTAATTGTTATGGTATTATTGGAGCCAATGGTTCTGGTAAATCTACTTTTTTAAAAATTATTTCGGGTAAGCAAGATCCAACATCTGGTCATGTGCATTTAGAATCAGGTAAAAGAATGTCTGTGCTGTCACAGGATCACTTTGCTTTTGATGAAATTCCTGTTTTGGAAACTGTAATTATGGGAAACAAAGAACTGTCGGCCATAAAAAAAGAAATGGATGCTTTGTATGCAGATTATACTGATGAAAACGCGGAGAAAATAGGCGAGCTTCAAGTTAAATTTGAAGAAATGAATGGATGGAATGCCGATTCTGATGCTGCTTCAATGCTGTCTAATTTAGGTATTAAAGAAGACCTACATTATACATTAATGAAAGATTTAGATGGTAAGCAAAAGGTTCGTGTTTTATTGGCACAAGCTTTATTTGGAAGTCCAGATCTATTAATCATGGATGAGCCTACCAATGATTTAGATTTTGAAACGATCTCTTGGTTGGAAAACTTTTTAGCAAACTATGACAATACGGTAATTGTGGTATCACATGACCGTCACTTTTTAGATTCAGTTTGTACACATATTTCTGATATTGATTTTGGGAAAATCAACCACTTTTCTGGAAATTATACATTTTGGTATGAATCTAGTCAGTTGGCTGCTAAACAAAGAGCGCAAGCAAATAAAAAAGCGGAAGACAAAAAGAAAGAATTAGAAGAGTTTATTCGCCGTTTTTCTGCAAATATGGCCAAGTCTAAACAGGCTACAAGTCGTAAGAAAATGATTGAGAAGCTAAATGTTGATGATATCAAGCCGTCGAGTAGACGTTATCCTGCGATCATTTTTAAAAGTGAAAGAGAAGCTGGAGATCAAATCTTAAATGTAGAAGGCTTGTCTAAAAAGTTTGAAGGCGAGTATTTATTCAATGACATTCATATCAATTTAAATAAAGGAGATAAAGTCGCTATTATTTCAAAAAACTCTAGAGCAATTACTGCTTTTTATCAAGTAATTAATGGAAATGAAGCTGCAGATGGAGGAGAATATAATTGGGGAGTTACCACGAATCAGTCTTATTTACCACTTGAGAATGCTGAGTTTTTCCAAAATTCAGAATTAGATTTAGTTGATTGGTTACGCCAATACGCGAAGACTGAAGAAGAAAGAGAAGAGGTTTTTATTAGGGGGTTCTTAGGTAAAATGATTTTTAGTGGAGAAGAAGCATTGAAAAAATGTAATGTGTTATCTGGAGGTGAAAAAGTAAGATGTATGTTGTCTAGAATGATGATGACTAGGGCTAATATTTTACAATTAGATGAGCCAACAAATCACTTAGATTTAGAGTCGATTCAAGCATTAAATAATTCATTAATTAATTTTAAAGGAACCGTGTTGTTTTCTACTCATGATCATGAGTTTGCACAAACTGTAGCCAATAGAATTATTGAGATAACACCAAAAGGAGCTATTGATAGATATTCAACATTTGATGATTATTTATCAGACCCAAAAATAAAAGAATTAAGAGAGAAAATGTACTCTTAATTAATATCAAGTAAAAAAAAAGGGAGCTAATTGGCTCCCTTTTTTTTGTTAGAAATTTCTCTTTTTATAAATTGATTAACTTCCCACTGATTTGCCAAAGGTTCGTTTGTTCTAGGGTGTAAGCAAGCATAGGGAAAAGGGCCGTGTTCTGGAGTAATTGGAATACTAGACTTATTTAAATTTTTAGCATTTTTAATCATTAATATCCACCATCCTAAAAAATTATTGAGTTCTGTTTTATAAGTATCAACTCTCGGGTCTATTACTTGGGTAGATTGACTTGAGCCAACTCTTGCATGAATATGAAATGTATGTTCAATGGCTTTTTGAACAGCTATTGATTGATTCTCTAGCAGTGACTCTGCAACACAACACCAGTGAGAAAAATCTGAAGTAAGTTTTAAAAAAGGCAACTCATTTAAAAAAGGGAGACAAATATGAGCTGCAAAAGAAAACCGAGAGCGATGTGTTTCATGAGAGATCAATACTTTTGTCTCTTGTTCAATGTTATGAGCTAGTTCTAGTAATTTTACATTTTCAGAGAAAGAAAAGAAATCCATACCAGTATGAGAGTTTATAAATAATGGCGCTGTTTCTACTAAGTCGTATAATCGCCTTTTATACTGTTCTTTATGTTTTTTGAAATTTGACTCTTTTGTTTCCCAATGTTGAGCTATAAATTTTAAATCATGTTCTTTAATTAATGTAATAACCCGGTCTTTTTCGTTTTTATCAACAGGGATTCCAATCTCAACCCCATCATAATTGTTATCTTTTACCAAGAATAAAAATTTATCCCAGGGGAGATAATCGCTTCCCCAACGTGGGTAGAAAAATGAAAGTTTCATACACTAATTATTTCTGATTTTTCGTTCACCTGTATGATCGACACCCACTTCTCTTTCTAGCGTAATCATTTTTTGAGGCCTAAAGTTTAGAATCAATGCTCTTCGTTGACTTTGAGTAGAATTACCTTTACTGTAGTGAAATGTAAATCCATCATGAAATGTACAGCCTCCTGATTTTAAAGGTTGAGCAACAGCGTCTTTAATATCGGTATTACAAAATAAAGCTCCTTTATTTGGTAAGGCTTTATGAGGTCTAAGTTCTTGATTCTCTTCTTTTGGGATAAACCACATACAACCATTTGCTTCAAAGACATCATCTAAAGCAATCCAGCAGCTAATGGCTCTTTTATCTGGCATTTCAATCCAATATGCAGCATCTTGATGCCAAGGAGTTTCTGTATTTGTATAGGGAGCTTTATTTATAAGCATATCAAAATCTAGTTCCATATCATCTCCTAAAACTTCTTTCGCCCATTTTGTGGCGATAGAATAGGTACTACTTTTTAATAAACTTGGTTCTATTAAACTTGGTCGCATAATTTGTGTGATTTTCTCTATAGTTTCTTGGTTGTTTTCGCCAGATAAATCACTTCTTAAACCCGCCGTTCTCTTTTTGTCATTTAAAAGACAATTATATATAATTGTAATTTTTTTGACTTCTTTTTGAGAAATAAAAGCGTTGTTTTTTATAAATCCCTTTTTTAAAAAATCATTTTTCATATGGTCCCTTTTTTAATTAAATATCTTATGCAAATAAAAAGCATACATTTGAAAAAATCTTTTAATTTTGTTAGACCTTACAATTTTAAACATTTGTATTTATGCATAAGAGTAATAAAAGAAAGGTTTACAAATTATCAAGTTTAGGATTTCCTAGATGTAATGATTTTGGGCATTATCAGTACAATACCGTAGAGCCAGAGTTAACAAATCATTGTCATGAAAATGTAATAGAAATTTGTTTTTGTATTAAAGGCGAGCAGTATTACGAAGTAGAGAATGAATTGTACAAGCTAAAAGGTAATGATATTTTAATAATACCCCCAAATACTTTTCATAGTACAGGTTTTTTTCCAGAAGATATAGGAGAATTGTATTGGCTTCAAATTTCGTTAGATACCAATAAAGGATCTTTGTGTAATTTGTCTTTTGATCAATCAGATTACTTATTAGGGAAGTTGCTACTAAAAGAAAAAATGATTTTCAAAGGGGATTCGTCATTTAAAAACATGTTAAAAAATGTAGAATTAGAATTGCAAAGTCCAATTTCAGTACTTCGGGAACTAAAAATAAATCACCAGATAATAGCGCTATTACTTTTAACATTAAAGTTTGCAGAAAAAGAGCAATTATCGAGTGTATCTATAAGGAAAGAAATTGTAGATGCTTTTATTGAAAAAAATAAAGAACGTTCTATTTATGTTGATGAATTGGCGAGCTTATTAAATTTATCTACAGCATATTTCAAAACATGGTTTAAAGATAATGTAGGGGTTTCGCCCAAAAATTATATTAATAGGAATAAAATTGCACAAGCAAAAATAGATTTAAAGCATGTGAAGAACGTTACTAAAGTTGCTTATAATTTAGGCTTTGGTTCTTCACAATACTTTGCAACTATTTTTAAGAAATACACAGGTATGTCTCCAAGTATGTATATTAAATCTTAATTTCTTTTCAACGGACTAATAATTTTCACATCACTAAAAGAAATCGCACCTCTCACAACGCCATCAATTGTGCTTTTTAATGCTTCTATCAACTGCATTTTTAATTGAGATTTATGATATAACAAACTCACTTCTCTAGCTGGAGGAGGAGTTTCAAATTCTCTTAAAAACAGTTTATCTTTATCATTTAAGTCTAAAGTTTGTAAATATGGAATTAACGTCATTCCTAAGCCTTCTTTAGATAATTTAATTAAGGTGTCAAAGCTACCGCTTTGAAGCTGGAAACTTCTACTGGAATCACATCGATAGCTTCTGCATAAATTGAGTACACTGTCTTTAAAGCAATGCCCATCTTCTAATAATAAGATATCATCAACCTCTAATTCATCAACATTTATTTCTTTATGATCAAAAAGGCGATGTCCTTGTGGGATCAACCCTACAAAAGGTTCGTAGTATAACGGGCGTTCTTTAATGGCTTCGTTTTCTAAAGGGGTGGCAGCAATTGCCGCATCGATATGTCCATCGGTTAATTTTCGAATAATTTCTTCTGTAGTTAGTTCTTCAATGATTAGCTTCACTTTTGGGTATTTTTTTGTGAAGTTTAATAAAAACATAGGCAATAAAGTTGGCATAATTGTAGGGATTATTCCCAACTTAAAATCACCACCTATATACCCTTTTTGTTGATGTACAATATCTGTGATTCGATTGCTCTCATCAACAATAATTTTAGCTTGCTCAACTATTTTCTTTCCTACCTCTGTTAATTCAATTGGCTTTGTAGATCGGTTAAATATTTTAGCACTTAATTCGTCTTCTAATTTCTGTATTTGCATACTCAAAGTAGGTTGCGTAACAAAACTATGTTCTGCTGCAACAGTGAAGTTTTGATATTCTGCTACCGAAAGCACATATTTTAATTGTGTGATTGTCATTGTATCAATATTTTTGATAAAGATATTAAAACTATCAATTATGTTTATAGTTTTTTGGATAAATGATGAATTAAATTTGTTGTAGATAAAAAAAAGTAAAAAAAAATGAATACATCAATATTAGGATTAGACAAAAAGCAATCAGAAAAATTAGCAAAAGATTTAAACATTTTATTAGCCAATTTTCAAGTGTATTATCAAAATTTAAGGGGTTTGCATTGGAATATTAAAGGGAAGAATTTCTTTGAATTGCATGAAAAGTTTGAAGAATTGTATACTGATGCACAAGAGAAGGTCGATTTAATAGCAGAACGAGTGTTGACATTACAAGGTCAGCCTATTCATACTTTTGAAGAGTATATAAAAATTTCTTCAGTAGAAGTTGCAAAAAATATAGCCAATGATGTGGAATCGGTACGTGTTGTTGTTTCTTCTTTATCATCACTAATAAAGATTGAAAGAGAATTGTTAAACTTCGCAGATGAAGCTGACGATGAAGGAACGAACTCAATGATGAGTGATTTTATTTCTGAACAAGAAAAAACAATTTGGATGATGAATGCATGGTTAGGTTAATTATAAATTATAATGCATAAAAAAGGAGCAACATTGTTGCTCCTTTTTTATGTATAATTGAATTTGAACTAACTCCAGAACTCTCTTTTTTTGTTTAATTCTTCTTCTTGTTTAGCATATTCTGCAGGTGTAAGTACTTTTAAAAATGATTTATGCTGCTCTATGGAGAATTCAATCTTTTTAACAATGTCTGCTATATCTTCATTTTCATAGTCAATATCTAATGGCTCTTTAATAACCATTGATTGTAAGACATTTCGTTTTTTGATAATTAATCCTTTTTTGTCAAACGAACGTCTAAACCCATCAATAACAATAGGTATAACAATAGGTTTATGCTTTTTTATAATATGTGCTGTACCTCTTCTAATAGGTTTAAATGGAGTTGTTGTGCCTTGTGGAAACGTAATAACCCAACCATCATTTAAGGCTTTACCAATATTAGAAACGTCAGACATTTTTACTTGTCTGTTTACATTTTTACCTTCGTTACGCCAAGTTCTATCGATAGAAACAGAACCAGCATACGCAAATATCTTTGGTAATAATCCTGCTCTCATTGTTTCTCCAGCTGCTACAAAGTAAATATTCAGTTTTGGGTTCCAAATGTATCCTATATTCTTAATATTATCAACTCTTCCTTTTAAAGAAGCATTAAATACATGAAACATAGCTGCAACATCTGCAAAATAGGTCTGGTGATTCGAAATAAATAAGTTGTAGATCATTAAAACGTCTATATCTACCATGTGAAATCACTCCGAAAATTCGGATCATCCATTTTTTTACATACAAAATATGTCCAAAAGGATTTCTCTTGAATAAAGGCATTAATATTTGGTTTAATAGTTAGTTGCTTGCTAAAATACAAAAGAATATAGTAATAGACTATTTTAATAATTCTTTAATTTCATTTAAAATCATTGCTGTAGCTCCCCAAACAATGTAATTATTTAGTTTAAAGCATGGTACATCAATATTGTTAGCGTAAGAGGTAGAAATGTTAATTGAAGAAATATTTCCGTCATCCAGTAAGTCTGCTAATTTCACATCAAAAGTATGATCTACTTCGTGATTAATACTTAAAATTGGTTTTTGTTTTGAATAAGCTAAAAAAGGAGTTGCTAAAAAATTACTGGGCGGAATGTATACGTCTGTAATTTCTCTAACAATTGTTATATGTTCTTGTTTAATACCTACTTCTTCAAAAGTCTCTCTTAAGGCAGTCTGTTCTAGATTCTTGTCAGAAGCTTCAATTTTTCCGCCAGGAAAACTAATTTGAGCAGAGTGTGTTCCGTTATAGCTTGCCCTTTGAGTTAGTAAAAAACAAGTTTCATTATTTTTATTAGGGTAAAACAAGGCTAAAACAGCAGCTTTTTTAGGATTGCTAGCTGTAATTTTTTCAGTATTGTATTTTAAGCGCATTTTTGGAGCCAATCTAAATTGTGAATCTAAACCACCAAGTTTATTCTCTTTTATAGATTGTAGATTATTAATGAAGTAATTAAAATTCATGATTAATTATTTTTTCCTTTAAAAAAAACGTTTAAAGCCAATTCGTTTTAACATCTTCTTTTCAAAAGCCCAAAAAAACTGAAATTGACCAAATACCCAACCATAAATTAAAATTAAGACTTGATAAAAAGGAAAAATCAATAAAATTCTTAAGGGCCTGTATATCCATGGATTAGTAGTTTCTTGGTGCATTCCAATTAAATTTAAAATTGGTTTAGCAATTAATAATGAACTATAACCAGTAACCGAAAATACAATTAAAATGATGACAACTTGCCAATTAGAAGTTAATCCCCAACGTTTTTTTAATTTCTCCATTTATTTAAATAAGCTGCAAAAATACAACATGATTATAGTATAAGAAAATTAATGCAACTAGAAATCTAAAATAAATTGCAGAAAGAGGTTGTGGTTTTTGAATTTTTTTTACCTTTCAAAATTATAATTATAACATAACATAATGAGAAAATTAGCATTACACTGGAAAATATTATTAGGAATGGTATTAGGGGTTGTTTTCGCTCTAATAATGACAAACTTTGATTTTGGTAAAGAATTTATTAAAGATTGGATAAAGCCTTTTGGAACCATTTTCATCAATTCTCTAAAATTAATTGCAATTCCACTTATTTTGGCAGCTTTAATTAAAGGAGTTTCTGATCTTAAAGATATTTCTAAACTCTCAAAAATGGGAGGTAGAACAATCGGAATCTATATTGTAACAACTGTTATAGCAGTTTCTATTGGTTTATTACTTGTTAATATAGTAAACCCTGGTAAGTCAATTTCTAAAGAAACAAGAAAAGAAATGGTAGAGAGCTATAGTGATAGCACCACCAAGTATAAAGAATCTGCAAAAGAACAGAAAGATGCAGGGCCTCTAAAAGCATTGGTTGATTTAGTTCCCGAAAATATTTTCTCAGCTGCAACCAGCAATAGAAATATGCTACAAGTAATTTTCTTTGCAGTGTTTTTTGGAATAGGATTGATTTTAATTCCCGAAGAAAAAGGAGCAACTGTAAAAAAATTCTTTGATGGGTTTAATGAAGTAATACTCAAGATGGTAGACTTAATTATGTTGGCTGCACCATACGGTGTTTTTGCTTTATTAGCCGCCTTAGTAGTTGAATCTCCAAGTTTAGATTTATTCAAAGCTTTAGGATGGTATGCACTAACAGTTGTTGGTGGGTTGATGTTAATGATTATTATTTATAATGTTTTGGTACTTGTTTTTACAAAGAAATCTCCAAGTTTCTTTATGAAAGCATTAGCACCGGCTCAATTATTAGCATTCTCTACAAGTTCAAGTGCCGCTACTCTTCCAGTTACTATGGAGAGGGTAACTGAGCATATTGGTGTAGATGAAGAAGTAGCAAGTTTTGTATTGCCAATTGGTGCAACTATAAATATGGATGGAACAAGTTTATACCAAGCAGTAGCGGCCGTATTTATTGCCCAAGCTTTTGGTATGGACTTAGATTTTGGTACACAATTAGGAATTATTGCAACAGCTACGTTGGCTTCTATTGGAAGTGCAGCTGTTCCTGGAGCAGGAATGGTAATGTTAGTAGGTGTTTTAGGATATGCTGGGATTCCAGAAGCAGGTTTGGCATTGATTTTTGCGGTTGATAGACCTTTAGATATGTGTAGAACCGTTGTAAACGTAACTGGTGATGCTGCTGTGTCAATGTTAGTAGCAAAATCTGTAGATAAATTAGGAGAGCCTCATGTGAAGAACTGGGACGATAATTACGAAGAAGTAAAATAATATTTAAGATATTTGATTCATAAATGTTCAAACAAGGAGGAGAAAAACTGTTTTAATGTATGATGAATAAAAGATTAGAAATAAAGAGCCCTTTGGTTTCTGTAAATTGGTTGCGTCAACATATTGATGCAACCAATTTAATCGTTCTAGATGGTACCTTACCTAAGGTAGCAACAAAAAAAACGATCCAAGAACAAGAAAATAAATGCATTCCAAGAGCACGTTTTTTTGATATTAAAAAAGTGTTTTCCCTACAAGGAGCACAATTTCCAAATACTGTTTTAGAGCCAAAAGATTTTGAATCTAGAGCAAGAACATTAGGAATTAATAAAGATTCTTGTATTGTTGTGTATGATGAACACGGAATCTATTCTTCTCCACGTGTTTGGTGGCTTTTTAAAACAATGGGTTTTGACAATGTAGCTGTTTTAGATGGTGGATTTCCTGCTTGGAAAGAAATAGGCTATTCTATTGAAGAAAAACAAGAATGTCATTTTAAAAAAGGGAATTTTACTGTAAATTACAATGCTGGGTTATTGATAAATTCAAATAGTGTTTTAAATTCACTAAATGATTCAACCAAACAAATATTAGATGCCAGATCTTCAGGTAGGTTTTATGCAACTTCTCCAGAACCTAGAGCTGAAATAAGAAGTGGCCACATCCCAAATTCTAAAAATTTACCATATTCGAGTTTATTAAATGGCTCAAAATTAAAATCAACAACAGAACTACAAGAGCTTTTTAAAAATGTGAGTTTAGAAAACAATAAACTCATTTTCTCTTGTGGATCAGGAATCACAGCCTGTGTTCTAGCATTAGGAGCAGTAGCTGCAGGATTTGATAATTTAGCTGTTTATGATGGCTCTTGGACAGAATGGGGAAGCTTACCATATTTGCCAATAGAAAAATAATATTGATGCTTTTTAAGGTTTACTGATAACTATATTAAACTGTATTTACTGGGCTGAGGTTCTGTTTTTTTTGTCTTATGGCAATCAAACCTAAAAAAGGACCTATAGCCAGAATCATATAAATACTATTGTCATCTGTTAATGATCGAATTTCACTTATTAATTGAATACTAATTATTGTTATTGAAAAGCCAATGCAATTAACTATAGTAAGTGCTGTCCCTATTATTTCATTAGGTGCATTTTTTGCAACTAATGTTGAAAGAAGAGGAGAATCTGCAATAACCACCATTCCCCAAAAGACAAGAAAAGATAAAAATACCAATTCACTTTCGATTGAAATGATAAGTGGAGAAATAAGGCAGCATCCAAATGATAATAAGAGCGACAAAAAGGCCGTTCGTTTTGTTCCTAACTTTTGAGAGAGGTAGCCACCAATTATACATGCCAAACCGCCAACAGCAATAATAACGAAAGACCATATCGAAATATTAAAGTCAAATTGGGTGTACCTAGCCTTGTAACTTGCTAAGATAATTGGAACAAAAGTCCAAAAAGCATATAATTCCCACATGTGTCCGAAGTATCCATAGGCAGATAAACGGAATTCAGGGTTCCTGAACACTCGAGAAAATGCTAACAAATTTAATTTTTTACCTGCTTTTCTATAAGGACCATCTGGTACCAATGTTAACATTAATACACCTCCAAACATTGCAAACGACGATGTTGTAATGAGTACTGATTTCCAAGAAATGGTTTCGGTTAAATTTTTTAATAAATGAGGAAAAGCGGTTCCAATAACCAAAGCACCTACCAAAAAACCAAGGGACTTGCCAAGTCCTTTTTCAAAATAATCCGCTGCAATTTTCATCCCGATTGGATATATCCCTGCTAGAAAGAAACCAGTTAGAAAACGAAAGAAAAGTAAGCTAGTTAGCGTATTACTTTCTAACATGATTCCTAAATTAAATATAGCTCCGATACCCGAGCAAATAAAAAACACTTTAGACGGTGAGAAGCGATCGGCAATAGTGAAGATGGCAAAGCATAAAGTCCCAAATATAAATCCGACTTGCACAGCAGAGGTTAAATGACCTAAGGCCGAGTCCTGAAGGTTATAATTGATTAGTAAATCTGTAATAATCCCATTGCTAGCAAACCAAAGAGAGGTACAGCAGAACTGAGAAATTATGATTACAGGAAGTATTAATTTTGACCGCATCAGTTTTTATTTAAATACCAGTGGATTTTTTAAGAATTAAAGAAAGGCAGCCCTCTCTCAAAAAAACAAATTAAAAATACTGCATCAACTCACTAAAATCTGTAATCACTTTATCGGCATTTTCTAATGTTTGGTCTGCCGCCATTGGATTTTGATAGCCAAAAACAAATATACCAGCATCGTTTGCTGCTTTTACGCCATTGTCAGAATCTTCTATCACAATACAGTTTTCTCTAGGAGTGTTTCCTAATACAGCCGCTTTTTCAAAAATCTCTGGATGCGGTTTAGATTCAGTTAAATCAGCACCACTAATCTTAGCAGTAAAGTATTGGTTTAAATCAAAACGGTTAAATACACGATCTATATTTACCATTGCAGAAGAAGAGGCTAATATCAATGTGATTTTTTTGTTGTAGAAATACCTAATAATTTCTTCAACTCCTTTTACTAAATGCAACGTTGGGTCGTTTTCAAAGAAATTTATATAACGTTTGCGTTTTTGTAATACCAATTCATTTGGGTCTTCATCTAAATTAAAATGAGCAATCAATCTCTGAAAAGCATTAATGGTAGAAGAACCTGTTAAGGTTTTATATAATTCTTCTGAAACATCTAAGCCAAGTGAAATAAAGGTTTCGTAATAGGCTTTTTTATGTAGTAACTCAGAATCGATAATAACACCATCCATATCAAATATTACACACTTAATTTCTTTCATTTTTTTAAATAAATTTAGATTTAATTTCTTCATTTGGAATCATACAATTGTCTTTTTTTCCAAACCAAGCATACCTGTTTTTTGCAATGTAATTATACATACTATTTCTAATGAATGGAGGAATAATCCAACAAATTTGAAATAGTTTATAGAAACCATTAAATTGTTTTAAAATTTTTAATGCCGCTGTAGATTTTATAGCGTATTCCGTTTCAGATTCAACCAGAATGATTGAATCAATTTTGGTGGTGTCAATTTTAAAATGTGCGGTTATTTGTTTTCCAGATTCAGATTGTAAAGAAGTGAATAAGAAAACATTCTTTTTATCGTGGGTGATAATTCTTAAAACACTAGAATTACAAAAGTTGCAAACACCATCGAACAGGATGATTTTTTTATTATTTTTAAGAAGTTTGTGAATCATCTTTTGGTAATTATTCTGCGTTCAACCAATTATTTTACAAATTTCTGCTTTTTTTTTCGATTTTGGTGTAACAATTTTCTTTTTAAGGCGTCAGATACTCAGAAGTATTTCAATTTTTTAAATTTGTTATAAATGAGTACCTTTTAACAAAACATTAAGAGCTTGAAATTACACATTAACTATTTTCGATTAAAATTAACGAATCCAAATGTTAGAAATAAAAAAACTACACAAATCTTATCCAATAGGTAAAGATTCTTTACACGTTTTAAAAGGAATAGACTTACATATTAAAGAAGGGGAATTTGTCTCTATTATGGG